>Ga0209415_10000605_pt1 | contig 67367 bp, 67 predicted proteins | sample PeaSoiSIISIP2007_FD_187696 | JGI IMG/M metagenome (GOLD analysis project Ga0209415, IMG submission 187696) | Peat soil microbial communities from Weissenstadt, Germany - SII-SIP-2007 (SPAdes) (version 2) | ecosystem: Environmental > Terrestrial > Soil > Wetlands > Peat | place: Germany...
CGGCTATAGGCGCTCTCGGCCTTGGCCATGACGAAGGGCGCGCGGCTCATGCTCTCGACGCCGCCGGCGATGAAAAGCTCGCCCTGGCCGCAGCTCGCGGCGCGGCTGGCGTCCATGAGCGCGGCGAGGCCGCTGCCGCAGAGACGGTTGAGGGTGACGCCGGCGGTCTCGATCGGCAGGCCGCCGAGCAGCGCCGCGTGACGCGCCACGTTGCGCGCATCCTCGCCGGCCTGGTTGGTGCAGCCGATGACCGCGTCTTCATAGTCCGCGGGCTTGAACGGATTGCGCTTCAGGAGCTCGCGGATAACGCCGGCCAGCAGATCGTCCGGCCGCACCGGCGCGAGCGCGCCGGCATGTCGGCCGATCGGCGTGCGCAGCCCGTCATAGACGAAGGCGTCCATCATGATCGGGTCCCTTCGGTCTGGTTTTTCTCTGGCTTGATAGGCAAATTAGGCGGTGCGGCGGCGCGCGACAAGCGGTTTAGGCGCAAGGGCCCCGCCTATGAGGGGTCGGACCATGCGCGATTTCCAACTGCCCGGCCGTTCGGCCGCGATCGCCGGCGAAGCCATGGTGGCGAGCTCGCATCCGCTCGCGGTGCTGGCCGCCATCGAAATGCTGCGCGGCGGCGGCAACGCGGTCGATGCGGCCATCGCCGCCGCCGGCGTGCTCTGCGTCGCCGAGCCGCACATGACCGGCATCGGCGGCGACTGCTTCGTGCTCTATTCGCGCCGGGGCGGCCTGCCCTTGGCGCTCAACGGCTCCGGCCGCGCGCCGATGCGGGCGAGCGTCGATTGGTACGTCGCCCAGGGCATGCGCGCCATCGACATCGAATCGCCGCACGCCGTCACCATTCCCGGCGCGGTCGATGCTTGGCTCACGCTGCTTGCCGACCACGGCACCAGGGAGATCGGCGCACTGCTCCAACCGGCGATCCGGCTGGCCGAAGAAGGCTGTCTGGTGACGCCGCGCGTCGCCTTCGACTTCGCCTTGTTCCAGGCCAAGGTGGCGCGCGATCCGGCGGCTTCGCGCATCTTCGCGCCTGGCGGGAAGGTGCTGGGCGTCGGCGACCGCTTGCGCAATCCGGCGTTGGCCGAGACCCTGCGCCGCATCGCGCGCGAAGGACGCAAGGGTTTCTACGAGGGTCCGGTCGCGTCCGACATCGTCGCGCGCCTCAAGGCGCTGGGCGGCCTGCATGAGGTCGAGGATTTCGCGCAGCAACGCGCCGAATACGTCGAGCCGATCTCGGCGCCATATCGCGATCACGAGGTCTTCGAGTGCCCGCCCAACGGCCAGGGACTCGCCGCGCTGATGATCCTGCGCACGCTCGCCGGCTACGATCTGGCGTCCGAGCGTTTCGGCGCCGCCGACCGCATCCATCTCCTGGCCGAGGCGACGAAGGCGGCCTACCGCCGGCGCGACGCGTATTTTTGCGATCCCGAATTTGCTGCCGTGCCGGTCGCGCGCTTTCTGTCGGAGGCCCATGCCGAAGCGGTGCGTGGGAAGATCCGTCTCGAGCGGGCGTCCGAAGCGGTCGACTGGGACGAGCCGGAGCACAAGGATACGATCTATCTCTGCGTCGTCGATCGCGACGGCAACGCCATCTCCTTCATCAACTCGCTCTTCCACGATTTCGGCAGCGGCATCATGGCGCCACAATGCGGCGTGCTGCTGCACAGCCGCGGCACGATGTTCCGCCTGAGCCCCGGCCATCCCAACGCAATCGCGCCGGGCAAGCGGCCGCTGCACACGATCATCCCGGGCATGCTGATGAAGGACGGCCGCGCGGTGATGCCCTTCGGCGTCATGGGCGGCAACTACCAGGCGGTCGGCCACGCCCATCTCCTGACGCAGATTCTCGACCGCGGCCTCGATCCGCAACATGCCATCGAGACGCCCCGCAGCTTCGCCTTCGAAGGCGCGCTCCAGCTCGAGCGGACAATCGGCAAATCCGTCGGCGAGGACCTCGCCCGGCGCGGCCATGCCTTGGCCTGGGCCGAGAAGCCCTTGGGCGGCGGGCAGGCGATCTGGATCGACCAGGCGCGCGGCGTGCTGATCGGCGGCTCCGATCCGCGCAAGGACGGCTGCGCGCTCGGCTATTGAGAAGCGGCCGAATACTTCTTAGATATCGCCAGCGGCCAGCCGGAGATCAGGCGAGCGTGACGGAACTTGCGTTGAAGCACGGCCTCGTCTTCGCGGATCTCTATCGCCGCGACGGGCTGGTTGCGCTCGACCGCGCCTTCATCGCGCATCTGGCCGCGAGCGATGTGCCGCTGCACGACCGCCTGGTCGCCGCCCGGTGGGCGCCCGAAGCGCTCGAGGCCAAGGCCGAATCCGAGCTGCTCATCGATCTCGCGCCCCATGTCGAGGATTTCATCGGCGAGTTGTTCGGCATCGCCGGCGAAATCCGCGCCTTGCAGGCGCGGCACGATGCGCTCGCGCCGCTCTATACGGTCAAACGGCTCTTCGTGCAGCGGCGCGCGGTCAAAGGCGTCTCGCATGCCGAGGCCGCCGCGATCGACGGCGCCGCCGCCGCGCGCGATCTCGAGGCGCTGATCGGCGGTCCGCTGACCGAAGCGAGCTTCGCCGCGCATGTTGCGCGCTGGATGGAGAGCGAAGCGCATCATGCCAGCGAGCTTGACGTCGCGGCGCGCTATGCCGCTTGGGCAACGCTCGCGCCGGAAGGGCAGAAGCGGCATCGCCGCGGCATCCTCTTCAAGGTGCCGCACCGGCTCGACATGCAGCATCTGGTGCCGGTCGAGACCGAAATCGTGCATGGCGCGACCATGCTGCGCCTGCCGCCGCAGCACCGCCGCCGGCGCGAAGGCTTCACGCTGACCGATGCCGGCATGGATCTGACCGGGGCGCTCGATCACGCGAATTACTGCATCTGGTGCCACAATCAGGGCAAGGACAGCTGCTCGCACGGCTTCAAGGACAAGAAGACCGGCGTCTTCCAGAAAAGCGTCTTCGGCGTGACCCTCGCGGGCTGTCCGCTCGAAGAGAAGATCTCCGAGATGAACCTGGTGGTATCGCGGGGATATTCGGTGGGCGCGCTGGCCATCGTCGTGATCGACAATCCGATCGTCGCCGGCACCGGCCACCGCATTTGCAATGATTGCATGAAGGCCTGCATCTACCAGAAGCAGGAGCCGGTCGATATTCCGCAGGTCGAGACGCGCATGCTCAAGGACGTGCTGTCGCTGCCCTGGGGCTTCGAGATCTACGGGCTGCTGACGCGCTGGAACCCGCTCGATCTGCGCCGGCCGCTGCCCAAGCCCGCGACGGGCTACAAGGTGCTGGTGGTCGGGCTCGGACCCGCCGGCTTCACCGTCGCGCATCACCTGATGAATGACGGACACACCGTCATTGCGATCGACGGCCTCAAGATCGAGCCGCTGCCCGAGACCATCGCCGGCGTCGGCGCGCGCGGCGAGCGCACGCCGTTTCGACCCATCCGCGACGTATCCGAGCTGTACGAGGCGCTCGACGAGCGCATCATGGCCGGCTTCGGCGGCGTCGCCGAATACGGCATCACCGTCCGCTGGGACAAGAATTTCCTGAAGCTCATCCGCCTGCTGATCGAGCGGCGCAGCGAATTCACCATGTTCGGCGGCGTCCGCTTCGGCGGCACCCTCACCATCGACGACGCCTTCGCCATGGGCTTCGACCATATTGCGCTCTGCGCCGGGGCGGGGCGCCCGACCATCGTGCAGATGCGGAACGGCCTCGCGCCAGGCGTGCGCCAGGCCTCGGACTTCCTCATGGCGCTGCAGTTGACCGGCGCGGCGAAGATCGACAGCATCGCCAATCTGAACGTGCGGCTTCCGGTCGTGGTGATCGGCGGCGGGCTCACCGCGATCGACACCGCGACGGAATCGCTCGCCTATTATCCGGTTCAAGTCGAGAAGTTCCTGGCGCGCTATGAGCAGCTTTCGGCCGAGCGCGGCGAGGCTGTGGTGCGCGCCGGCTGGAGCGCGGCCGAGGAGATCGCGGCTGCCGACGAGTTCATCGCCCATGCGCGGGCGCTGCGCGCCGAACGGGCGGCGGCGGCGCGCGAAGGGCGGGCGCCCGACATCATCGGCCTGCTGACGTCGTGGGGCGGCGTCACCATCGCCTATCGCCGGCGCCTGGTCGATGCGCCGAGTTACACGCTCAACCACGAGGAAGTGGCGAAGGCGATGGAGGAGGGGATTCGCTTCGCCGAAGGGCTGACGCCCGAGGCGGTCGAAATCGACGAATGGGGCCGCGCCGCCGCCATCACCTTGCTGCGTCACAATCCCGCCCGGAACGCGAGCGAGCAGATCAGACTTCCGGCGCGCACCATTCTCGTCGCCGCAGGCACGCAGCCCAACACGGTCTTGGGCCGCGAGGACCCGAACGTCATCATCGACGGCCGCTATTTCCAGGCGCTCGACGAAGACGGCCATCCCGCGACGCCCGAGCCCGTGGCGAAGCCGGCGGTGGTGCGAGTGCTCATGACGCTCCATCCCGACGGCCGCGCCGTCAGCTTCTTCGGCGATCTCCATCCCTCCTTCTCCGGCAATGTCGTGAAGGCCATGGGCGGCGCGAAGCTGGGCTATCCCGTGGTGAGCCGCGTGCTCGCGCGCCGCGCGCCGCAGGCGCCGTCGCCCGAGGACCTCGTCGCCAAGCTCAACGACGAGCTGCGCGCGAGCGTGCACGAGGTGGTGCGGCTGACGCCCAACATCGTCGAGGTCGTGGTGCGGGCGCCGCAGGCGGCGCGCGCCTTTCGACCGGGCCAGTTCTACCGCCTGCAGAATTACGAGACGCGCGCGACGCGGGTTCCCGGCACCACGCTCGCCATGGAAGGCCTGGCCATGACCGGCGCCTCCGTCGATCGCGAGCGCGGCTTGCTTTCGACCATCGTCCTGGAGATGGGCGGCTCGTCCGATTTGTGCACGCTGCTGGAGCCGGGCGAGCCGGTGATCCTGATGGGGCCGACGGGAACGCCGACCGCGATTCCGTCGGGCGAGACCGTGGCGCTTGCCGGCGGCGGCCTCGGCAACGCGGTGCTGTTCTCGATCGGCCAGGCGCTGCGCGCCGCCGGCTCGAAGGTGCTCTATTTCGCCGGCTACAAGAAGCTGATCGACCGCTACAAGACAGAGCAGATCGAAAAAGCCTGCGATGTCGTGATCTGGTGCTGCGACGAGGCGCCGGGTTTTGCGCCGGCACGGCCGCAGGATCGCGCCTTCGTGGGCAACATCGTCGAGGCCATGACGGCCTATGGCGCCGGCCGGATCGCGCCCTCGCAGATTGCGCTTGCCGAGGCCGACCGGCTCATCGTCATCGGCTCGGACGCGATGATGGCGGCGGTGGCGGCAGCACGGCATGGCGTGCTCGCGCCCTATCTCAAGCCCTCGCACCGCGCCATCGCCTCGATCAATTCGCCGATGCAATGCATGATGAAGGAGATCTGCGGCCAGTGCCTGCAGGTCCACAAGCACCCCGCGACCGGCGCCGAGACCGTGGTGTTCTCGTGCTTCAACCAGGATCAGGAACTCGATTTCGTCGATTTCCGCTCGCTGCACGAGCGGCTGGCGCAAAACGACGTCCAGGAGAAGCTCACCAAGCAGTGGATCGACCGCTGCCTGCGTCAATTGGGCCGCCGCGCCGCGGCGGCGGAGTAGCCGCTGTCAAGCGCGCGCCGCGCCGTAGTAGAGGGTCACCGTGTGCTTTGCCTCGGCGAAGAAGAGCCAGCGCTCGATCAGCACGCCGCCGGTGCCGAGAAGCGCCGCCGCGAGCGCGGCGACGAGCCGCGGCCAGTCGTCGAGCGCGAGAACCGACAGCATCAGCAGCAGGGGCAGGGCGAAGGCGAGCGCCGCTGCGATCCGGCGCAGCTTCCGCGCATGCTTGCGCGCGACGCGGAAGCCCATCTCCTTGAGCAGATAGTTCTCGCTCGTGTGCGGCGCCTCGAAGAGCCGGACGCGGCCGATGGAACCGAGGCCGGTGGCGCTCTCGGCGGTGCTGATGCCGGGCGCCCGGTCGATGTGACGCCAATAGCCGAGCTTCAGGCCCGCGGCGACAAGGATCGCGGCGATCGCGAGCCACGCCGCAGCCGTCGCATCGACAGCGAAGATCGCGGCGAGCGCCGTCAGCCACAACGCCCCGGTCATCGCCGCGAGCGCCAGATAATTTGCGGGGACCCAGGCGTTGCTCCAGGCCGCGATCGGCTCGAGCGAGCGATAGATATGGGCGGTGCAGACCACCGTTGCCGCCGCTCCGGCCGCGGCCAAAAGCGCGCAAGCCCCAGAGAATCCGCCGGTTGAGCCGCGCACGACCCAGCCCCAGGCGAAGAGGCCAATGGGAATGTAAGTCGCGAGTGACGCGACCCCTTCGCGCGACAGCCATGAGCTGCGCCATTGCGAGACGGCTCGCCAGGCTCGCTCCGGCCGGCCGAGATGAAAGGTCGAGGCCAAGAGCCCGGCGGTGACCGCAACGAGCGCGAGGCCGAGCGCCGCCGCGCCGAATCCGCGGTCACCCCGCAACCAGCCGCCGGCCGCGGCGATGCCGAGCCAGAAGACAAGCCCGTAGCCCGCGCCGGAGAGCGTCGTGAAGACGATGATCGACGCCGCCGGGTGCAAGATCGTTCAGCCGGAAAGCAGGCGATCGAGCCAGCCGAGGAACCCGCCCGCCGGCGCCGCATCCGGCAATTCCGCAGCGATTGCGGTATCGCAGCGCCGGCGCGGCGGCAGATATTTGTTGGTCGGGGCATAGCCGAGTTCGGGCATGAGGTCGTAGCCGCCGCGCTCGGCGACGAGGCGCGACACTTCGGATTGGGGATCGCCGAGATCGCCGAAATGCCGGGCCGAAACCGGGCAGGTCGCAACGCAAGCGGGCACGCGGTCGGCGGGATCGAGCGTCTCGTTGTAGATGCGGTCGATGCACAACGTGCATTTCTTCATGACGCCTTCATTGCCGTCGAATTCGCGCGCGCCGTAAGGGCAGGCCCAGGAGCACAGCTTGCAGCCGATGCAGAGCGCCTCGTTCACCAGGACGATGCCGTCTTCGGCGCGCTTGTAGCTGGCGCCGGTCGGACAGACGGTGACGCAAGCGGGCTCGGCGCAATGCAGGCACGAGCGCGGGAAATGCACGGTCCGCCCGGCAGCGCCCTCGCCGACCTCGAAGCTATGGACGCGGTTGAACCAGACGCCGTCGGGCTCGGTGTCATAAGGGTCGAGATCGGTGAGCGGCCCGGCGATCCCGCCGCTGTTCCATTCCTTGCAGTGCACGGCGCAGGCATGGCAGCCGACGCAGGTATCGAGATCGATGACGAGGCCGAGACGCTTGGCGCCGGGATTGGCGGGCAGGCTGGTCATCGCCCGCTTGCCGCGCGGAACTCGGCGCCGTAGCGCAACACGCGTTGCCGTTCCGGCAACCCCGGCGGCAGCGCCTGCGGCGCGAATTGCGGCGCCGTCTCGCTCGCGGCCGCGACCTTCTCGATGCGCACGCGCAGGTCGAACCAGGCGGCCTGGCCGGTCACGGGATCGGCGTTGGCGTAGCGGAAGCCGTCCTGCCGCGCCGGCAGCAGCTCGGCAATGAGGTGGTTCAACAGGAACCCGCGCTTCGCCTCGGCGGCGTCGGGCGCGAGATTCCAAGCGCCGGCGCGTTTGCCGATGGCGTTCCAGGTCCACACGGTATCGCGGTTGACGCCGTCCATCGGTCGCGCCTGCACCGTGATGGCGCCGTGCCGGCTCGTCACTTTCAGCCAATCGCCATCGGCAATGCCGTGCGCCGCCGCCAGATCGCGGTGAAGAAAGAGGCAGTTCTCGCCGTGAATCTGGCGCAGCCAAGCATTCTGCGAGCCCCAGCTGTGGTACATCGCCATCGGCCGCTGCGTCACCGCATGAAGCGGAAAATCGGCATCGTCCGATGCGCCCTCGAAGGGCGGGTACCAGATCGGCAGCGGATCGAAATAGGTGGCGATGCGCCGGCGGTGTTGGTCCGGCGGCTGCACCGGCCCGTGTCCTTCCGCCGCGAGACGGAAACGCTGCAAGGTTTCGCTATAGAGCTCCAGCACCACGGGCTCGGGCTTGACCAGGAAGCCCATGCCGACGGCCCAGGCGAGATAATCCCGGTTGGCGTGCTTGAAATAGCGGGCGCTCGCGGGGATTTCGTGGCGCCAGACGCAGCCATGCGCGAGATAGGCATCGAGCTGGCGCGGATTGGGTGCGCCGACGCCGTGCCGGTCGCCTGCCGCACCCCGCCAGCCCGCCAGCGAGCCGATGCCGGGCCCGCGCTCGTGATTGACGATGTAATCGGCGTAAAGACCGCGATAACGCGGCGCGCCGCCGGCATGGACGAGGCCGGGAAGCTCGAGCCGCGCCCCCAGCTCGATGAGCACGTCCTGGAACGGACGGACGTCGCGGTCGGGCGCGAGGACCGGCTGGCGGATGGCGTCGGCCGCGGCGTCGGCATCGGAGATCGGCCGGTCGAGCAGCGAGATGCAATCCCAGCGCTCGAGATAGGTCGTGTCCGGCAAGATCAGATCGGCAAAGGCGACCATCTCCGAGGCGTAGGCGTCGGAATAGATGATGTGGGGGATGCGGTATTCGCCGGTCGACGGGTCTTGCGCCGCCAGCATCGCCATCGTCCCCGCCGGGTTCATGGCGGTGTTCCAACTCGCATTGGCCATGTAGAGAAAGAGCGTGTCGATCGGATAGGGATCGCCGTTCGCAGCGTTGTGGATGACCAGCTGAAACAGGCCGTGCGCCGCGAGCGGCGCCTCCCAGGAGAAGGCCTTGTCGATGCGCGAGGGCCGCCCATCCGGCTCGACCAGGAGATCCTCCGGCCCGGTCGGAAAGCCCAACGGCGCCCCCGCCAAGGTCAGCCCCGGCGCTACCTCGCGCGCGCGCCCCGCCGGCTTCGGCGGCGTCGGAATGGGTTTCGGATAGGGCGGCTGGAAGCGGAAGCCGCCGGGCGTATCGATGCTGCCGAGCAGAATCTGCAGGAGGTGAATGGCGCGGCCGGTGTGAAACCCGTTCGAATGCGCGGAAATGCCGCGCATCGCATGCATGCTCACGGGCCGGCCGACCATACGGGGATGAACGCGGCCGGCCCAGTCGGTCCAGGCCTGCTCGATCACCACCGCTTCGGCAAAGGCGGCATGCGCGAGCTCGGCGGCGAGGCGCCGGATGCGCGCGGCGGGAATCCCGGTCTCGCGCTCCGCCTGTGCCGGCGCATAGCGCGGATCGCGGTAGCGCTCGGCGATGAGGCGGAAGACCGGCCGGGCGCGCCGTCCGTCGGCGAGCCGCGCCTCGGTTTTGAGATCGGGATCGCCCGCCGGGTCTTTGGCTGAAAGGATGCGGCCGTCGCGGCGGTCGCGGATCAGCGGCTCGCCATCGGCGCCGCGCGCGAAAAGGCCGTGGTCGGGCGCGCCGGGGTCGTCGATGACGAGCCAGGGCGCGTTGGTGTAGCGCGCGAGATAGGGCGCATCGACCTTGCCCGCGCGCAGCAACTCATGCACCAGCGCCAGCACCAGGAGCCCGTCGGTGCCGGGCCGGATGCCGAGCCAGTCATCGGCGATCGCCGAATATCCCGTGCGCACGGGATTGACCGAGACGATCTTGACGCCGCGCGCTTTGAGCCGGCCCAGGCCGATCTTGATCGGGTTCGAATCATGGTCCTCGGCCACGCCGAAGAGCAGGAAGTATCGCGTCAACTGCCAATCGGGCTCGCCGAACTCCCAGAACGAGCCGCCGATCGTATAGAAGCCGGCCGCCGCCAGATTGACCGTGCAGAACCCGCCATGCGCGGCATAGTTGGGCGTGCCGAATTGCGTGGCCCACCACGAGGTCAGCGCCTGCGACTGGTCGCGCCCGGTGAAGAAGGCGAGTTTCTTCGGATCGCTGCGCCGGATGGCGCCGAGCCATTCGGTCGCGGTGTCGAGCGCCTCCGACCAGTCGATCTCGCGGAACTCGCCGCTGCCGCGCGGGCCGATGCGCCGCAACGGTCGGCGCAAGCGGGCCGGCGAATAATGCTGCATGATGCCGGCGGCGCCCTTGGCGCAGAGCACGCCGCGGTTCACGGGATGATCGCGGTTCCCCTCGATATAGCGGATGCCGCCACCCTTCAAATGCACCTTGATGCCGCAGCGGCAGGCGCACATGTAGCACGTGGTGTCTTTGACCTCGTCGCCGATGGGAGTGTCGAGGGCGAGCGGCGGGTCTCCCGCGGGGCTCGATCTCATCCGATGATCCGGCGCCAACCTCCGGGCTCGAGCGCTTCGAGCGGATGGAAGCGCGCCTTGTACGCCATCTTCGCGCTCTCGGCGATCCAGTAGCCGAGATAGACATAGGGCAGCCGCCGGCGCCGCGCCTCGTCGACCAGCGCCAGGACGAGCATGGTGCCGAGGCTGCGCTTGCCGCGCTCGGGATCATAGAAGCTGTAAACCGCGGAGAGGCCGTCATCGAGGACATCGACCAGGCACGCGCCGAGGAGGATGCCCGCCCCCTCGCGCAGCTCGATGAGCCGGGTCGCGACCGGACTCTCCTCGATCATCGCGCGATAATCGCCGTAGGTCATCGCCGCCATGTCGCTATCGGCGTGGCGCGAGCGCTGGTAGCGCACGAACAGCCGGTACTGATCGAGCGCCGCATGCGCGACGGCGGCGCGCGCCCGTAAATCGCGGTTGACGTGACGGATGCGCTTCAGGGAGCGCGTCTCGGCGAAGTCCTCGACCAGGATGCGCACGGGCAGACAGGCGGAGCACCCGAGACAGGCCGGACGATAGGCGAGATTGTGGCTGCGGCGGAAGCCGGCGCGCGACAGCAGGTTGTAGAATGCGGGGGCGTCTCGCCCGACGAGTTCGGTGACGAGCTTGCGCTCGACCCGGCCCCGGATGTACGGGCAAGGGAGCGCTGCGGTGCGGTAGAAATGCTGCGGCGCAACGGCCAACGCGCTAGCCGCCGCAGGCGCCGTCTGCTGCAATTCCCGGCTGTGACCTTCCGGCATCCTCAACCCGCCTGAACCAGCGATTTCTTTCGCCGATTATGGACGAGCGTCCGCGGGCAGCGCAATGCTTGTGGACAAAAGGCAGGGCTTCGTCAGCCGAGCGCGCATCCGCCGGCCGCGGCGGAGGCTGACGTCAGATCCCGAGCTGTAGATTCGTCGGCGGATCGGGCGGCAGCACATCGCCGAGGATGCCGGCGACCTTGTCGGGCTCCTCGGTGAAGCGCAGGCCGACTTTGTTCTTGTCGTGGAGCCGCCACACCACCTCGGCGCCGAGCGCACCCAGGCGCTCGACCGCGAGCGTCACAATTTGCTTCGGCGCGACCGGCGCGGCGAGATAGAGCATGGCGCCGCCCTTGGAGATGTTGAGGATGTTGCAAGCGAAGGCACCGGACGCGGTGTCGAGCCGGGCATTCCACATGCCGCACTTGCGCCGGTGCTTGCGCCGCTCCAACCCCGGCGCCGCGGAGCGCGCCGGGTGGTTCTCGAATAACGCGGTAGTCTGCATGGCTTGGTCCGCCAAAGTGCGGTCATCGCCGGAAGCGCAAGCGGGAAGCTTAGGCGCAAGAACATTGATCGAAGGTTATAGATCACGCCGATTCGTCGCGCATTTGCGGCAAATGCCGGCGATCGCGGCGCGGCCTTAATCCGCCCCCTGCGGCGAAGGTCCGATCCGCTTCAGCGCGGCGTCGACGAAGGAGGGATCGAGGACCTCGTCGACGCTCGCATCCTGCGCCACCTCGCCTTCGGCTTTGAAGAAGGCGAGGTCCTTGTTCATGCTGGCCATATTGACCGTGCCGTCGGGATTGCACCAGGACGGCACCATGTCGCGGAAGATCGTCGGATCGGGCGTCTGCGTCACCTCGACGAGAAGCCGAATGATCTCCTCGGCGCCGGGACCGGCGAGCTTGCCGTTCTTCAGCGCGGCGTCGTAGTCGCGGACTGCGCGGAGATAGGCCGCGATGAATCTGGTCGCGGTGTCGCGCTGCTTGGCGATGAAGTCGCCGCTATAGAGAATGACGGCGCTGGCCTCGTCCGGATAGAACGCGGCCGTCGGCATGAAGCGCACGGCGGAGCCGAGCCGGAGCGCCCGGGTCACGTCCGGCTCGGCCGTGATCGCCGCATCGATGGCGCCGTTGTCCAGCGCGATCGGTTGCTGCGGGAACGGGACGTAGACCCGGTCGAGCTCGGCGAGCGTCAAGCCGCCGGCCTTGGCCGCCTCGTTCAGGATCGAGTTGTCGGCTGAGCCCTTGGCCACGACGGCGACCTTCAGCCCTTTGAGGTCCGCCAGCGAGCGAAACTTTCCGCTGTCGACGAGTGCCTTGCGGACGAGCAGGGCCTTATAGCTGTAGCTGCGCGTCGCCGTCGCCTTGTCGGCGACGATCTTGATCGCGATGCCCCGCCGCTCGGCATTATAGAGGCCGGAGGAGGGCGCGCCCGCGCCGACCTGAAGCTCGCCGATGCCCAAGGGCGCGATCATCTTCGCCGCGGAATCGAAGGGCACGAAATCGGCCTCGATGCCGGCCTCACGGAAATAGCCCTTCTTGTCCGCAAGGAAGAGCGTGATGTCGCTGGCAAGTTTGGTGATGCCGACATGGACCAGCTCGGCAGCGGCGCTCTGTCGCGGCGCGCCGGCTAGCAGCAGAACGGCGCAGGCAGCGGGCAGCAATCCGTTGGCTTTCATCGGCGACCTCCCTCGGCCTCGAGATTATCGGAATTTGCGCCGACCCGCAGCCGCGGAGGGTGCGAGACCATCGTCACGGCGGGCTCAGCGCCAAGACGCCGCCGCTGGAATCATCGCTGAAGCCGAGATAGGCGCCATCGCGCCATGGCCGCATGAGATCGCCCCAATGCCGCGACAGCGGATTGCCGGATTGCCCCGGCGTGATCATGAAGCGCGCGGCGGCGGGATCGGCGAGATCGATGATCATGCGCAAGGTCGGGCCATGGCGGGCGATGAACGGCCGCAGCGGATCGCGGATCGCCATCGCGCCGGCATTGACCGTGTCGTTGCTGCCGTCGACGGGGATCGAGAGGTCGAGCCACGCGCCGATGATCGGCACATGCGACCACAAGGCGCTCTCGAACACCGCGGGATGCGCCGCTCCCCAGCGCCAGCCCGCCATATCCGCGCCATAGCGCCGTCTTAATTCGTCGAGTGCGCGGTCGAGCGCGGCTGCGAGCGCATCGGCGCAAGTCTCGCTGCGCGGCGTGCCGCCAGCGCACCAATCCTGGTGCTGGCTCAGGACCAGCTCGACCAGATCAGGGCGCAGGCTCCAATAGGCATCGAAATCGACGCCGAGCTTGTCGGCGAGCAGGCCGCGAAGCAGTTCCCTGAGCCAGGCGACGAAAATCAGCGGCTCGCCCCGGTCGCGGTCCATGCGTCCATCCCATGCCGCAAGGCGCTGGAGTGCGGGAGCGCGGCCTGGCGCGCTCGGCGTCAGCCCGAGCATGAGCGGCAGCAGCCGGCGCGCGCTCAGCGAGACATCGTCGGCCTGGATCGCGGCGGTGCTGTCGGGCGATTGGCGCGGCGCGCGGTCGACCAGTTCGATAATGCGCTCGGCGCGCTCCGGCAGCTCCCAGTCGCGCGTCAGCAGATAAGGATAGCTGTCCGGCACGATCTTGTTGTTGGCGCTGACGATGCGTCCGCTCGGCGGATTGTAGGCGCTGGGCAGGGCGTCGAAGGGAATGTATCCCGTCCAGTCGTACTCGCCCGTCCAGCCCGGCGCCGGCAGCCAGCCGTCGCCCTTGCCGCGGATCGGCACGCGCGACGGCGCGATGAAGCCGATGTTGCCGTCGATATCGGCATAGACGATGTTCTGCATCGGCGCCGCCCAATTCTCGAGAGCCGCTTTGAACTCGCTCCAATTGCGCGCCCGCACCATTTCCGGAATGGCATCGGGCGAGCGGTCGTCATCGGAAAGCCAGGTCGCCTGCAGCGCCAACACGTCGCCGCTCGACGCCGCCGCGAGGTCGGAGATCACGGGGCCGTGCCGCGTGCTGCGCACCGTCAAGCTGACCGGCGCGCCGTCGCGCACGAGGATCGTCTCTTGCCGGGTCGTGAACGGCAGTGCGCCGCCCGGCGCCAGATAGCGCGCGGGATCGGCCGGATCGGGCTTCTCGATGAAGACATCCTCGACATCGGCGCCAGTGGTGGTGAAGCCCCAGGCGATGCGGTCATTGTGCCCGATGATGATGAACGGCGTGCCCGGCGCCGTGACGCCGATGAGGGTGAGGCCGGGAATCTCCTCGCGGACGAGATACCACACGCCCGGCGCCGAGTAGTCGAGATGCGTATCATTGGCGAGAAGCGGCTTGCCGGATGCGGTGCGCGTGCCGGAGAGCACCCAATTGTTGGACGCAGGCTGCGGCCCGGCGGTCGGCGGCAGCATCGCCGCGACATCGTCGAGCGGCAGCCGCTTCAGCATCGAGTGCATCTCCTCGAGCGTCACCGGCGCGTCCTCGCGATAGGGCGGATAGAGGATCGCGAGCTGCGCCGGCGTCAGGTGCTGCAGCATCCGGGCGCGCAGCAACTCGCCGCGGTAGTTGCCGGTGAGTTGCAGATCCATGAGCTTCGCCCAAACCAGCGAATCCGCCGGCCGCCACGGCTCCGGGCTGATGCGCAGGAGGTAGTATTCCGGCGGCAGCGCGCCGCGCCGCGTCGCGAGGAAAGCATTGACGCCGGCGGCATAGGCGTCGAACACCATCCGCGTCTCCGGCGAGAGCGTCGCCAATTGCCGCTCGGCGGCGCGGTAAATGCCGAGAGTGCGCATGGTCCGGTCGATCGGGACGGTGCGCTCGCCAAACCATTCGGAGAGCCGCCCGGCGCCGTAGCGGCGCATCGCATCCATCGAGAACAGGCGATCTTGCGCATGCAGGAAGCCGAGCGCGAAGGCGGCGTCGTGTTCGCTGGCGGCGACGATCGTCGGAATGCCATGGCTGTCGCGGGTGATTCGCGCCGCCGCGGCGAGGCCGGGCAGCGTCACCTGGCCCGCGGTCAGCGGCAGCGAAGTCCGCAGCCACAGATAGCCGGCAGCCGGAACGGCGAGGACAATGACGCCAAACCCCAACAGCAAGCGAAGCTGCAGCTTCATCCGCATGGGCGGCTTCGCTTGCGCCGGCCTGCGTCTCAGCCGAGGTTGACGATGATGGTCTTCTTGTGCGTGAAGTGCTCGAGCATGGCCTCGAGCGAGGCTTCTCTGCCGAGGCCCGATTGCTTGATGCCGCCATAGGACATGTTGGCCTGCACCACCATGTTCTGGTTGACCTGGACGAGCCCTGCCTCGAGCCGCTGGGTCGCGTCGAGCGCGGTCTTGAGATCGCGCGTCCAGATCGTCGCGGCGAGGCCGTAGTCGCTGTCATTCGCCTGGCGGATCGCCTCCTCATAGTCCCTGAACTTGATGATGCAGGTGACCGGGCCGAAGATCTCCTCGCGCGCCAGGCTATTGTCGTTGGCGATGCCGGTGAAGATCACGGGCTGCACGAAATAGCCCGGCGCGAGCTTCTGGTCCTTGGGCATGGCAGAGCAGCGGATCGCCTTGGCGCCGCGGGTTTCCTCGCCCAGGCGGATGTAGCTCATCACCTTGTCGTATTGCTGGCGCGAGATGATCGAGCCGATATCGGTCGCCTCGTCGAGCGGATCGCCCATCTTCATCGCATCGACCTTGGCCTTGAGGCGGTCGATGAAGGCGTCGTGGATCGATTCATGCACGAAGATGCGGCTCGCCGCCGTACAGCTCTGGCCCTGGCGGGTGAAGCGCATGCCGATCACCGCGCCGTCCACGGCCTTGTCCAGATCCGCGTCGCCCATGACGATCATCGGGCTCTTGCCGCCCAATTCCAGCGTCACCGGAATGAGCTTCTCGGCGGCCGATTTGTAAACCATCTTGCCGGTCTCGACCGACCCGGTGAAGGTCACCTTGCCGACGCCCTTGTGCGCCACCAGCGGCGCGCCGCAGCCCGGCCCGTCGCCGGAGAGAATGTTGAGGACGCCTGGCGGCAGCACCTGGTTCATCACCTGGCAGGCGCGCAGCACGGTCAAGGGCGCTTCTTCCGCCGACTTCACCACCACCGCATTGCCTGCCACCATCGCCGGCGCGATCTTGAGCGCCATCAGGAGCAACGGCACGTTCCAGGGAATGATCGCGCCGACGACACCGATCGGGTCGCGCTGGGTCAACGTGATCGTGCCGGGCTTGAACGGCACGGACTCGCCTTTGAGCTCCGAGCCCAGCCCGCCGTAAAACACCAGCACATCGGCAAAGACGCCGGCCTCGACGCGGCTTTCGGTGCGGATCGCCTTGCCGGTCTCGAGCGTGATGAGCCGCGCCAGTTCCTCGACATGCTCGCCGAGCACGCGGCCGCATTCATGGACGAGGCGGCCGCGCTCGCGCCCGGCGAGCTTGGCCCAGCTCTTCTGCGCCTTGGCCGCCGCGGCGACCGCGACATCGACATCGGCGGCGCTGCCTTCGGCGGCGTCGCCGACACGCTCCTGCGTCGCCGGATTGACCACGGCGAAACTTTTGCCGCTCACCGCCGGCACCATCGCGCCGTCGATCAGCAGCTTGTTCGACAATTGGCGCGCCAAGGCCCGGGGATCGAGCATCGGCTCCAAACGGTTGGCCTGCATGGCGGGTCTCCTCTTTCGGCAATCAGAGCGCAGTCAAAGTCCCAGCTCCCTGAGAATGGCGGCGCGGTCGCCATCGAGGTCGGGTGCCGGGTCGCGCATCGGCGGATCGGCGAAGGCGCTGAATTTGAGCGGGTTGCCGGCAAGCCGCAAGGTGCCGGCCGCCTTGTCCTCGACGGTCACCAGCATGTTGCGCGCCGCCACCTGCGGATGGGCGAGCGCTTGCGCCACGTTGTTGATGGGCCCGCAGGGAATACCCGCCGGCTCCAGGATCGCGATCCATTGCGCCGTGGTCTTTTGCTTGAGTGCGCGCTCGATCTCGTCTTGGAGGCGCCTTTGGTTTTGCATGCGCAGATCGTTGCTGCGGTAGAGCGGGCTCGTCGCCAGATCCGGGCGCGCGAGGGTGGCGCAGAATTTCTGGTACAGGTTGTCATTGCCGGCGGCGACGATGAGATTGCCGTCGGATGTCGCGAAGGCCTGGAAGGGCGTGATGGTGGGGTGGCGCGCGCCCAAGGGGCCGGGGATCTCGTCCAGCACGGTGTAGCGCATGACCGCGTTCTCCAGCAGCGCGATCTGGCAATCGAGCATGCCGATATCGACCTTGGTCGCCTCGCCCGTGCGCTCGCGGTGGAGGAGGGCGGCATTGACCGCGATCGCGGTATAGAGCCCGGCGCCGATGTCGCCGATGGACATGCCGACCCGCGCCGGCGGCTGGCCGGGATATCCCGTGATGCTCATCATCCCGCCCAGCCCCTGCACGACCATGTCGTAGGCGGGATATTGCGCATAAGGTCCGGTATGGCCGAAGCCCGAGGCGGCGGCGTAGATCAGCCGCGGATATTTGGGATGCAGCGTCTCCCAGCCATAGCCGAGCTTTTCCATCGTGCCCGGCCGAAAATTCTCGACCACCACATCGGCCCTGGCGAGGAGAAGCTCGAAGATGCGTTTGTCGGCGGCGCTCTTGAGATCGAGCGCGATCGATTGCTTGCCGCGGTTGACCGAGGCGAAATAGGCCGATTTGCCGGCGCGGAAGGGGCCATATTCGCGCGCGTCGTCGCCCTTGCCGGGCGGCTCGACCTTGATCACGCGCGCGCCCATCTCCGCCATCAGCATGGTGCAATAGGGACCGGCGAGGATGCGCGAGACATCGACGACGGTGATGCCCGAGAGCGGCCCTTTTGCGGGCATTGCGGCTTCCCTGTCCGGTTGTCGGCCGGTGGTCTTACCGCACGCCCGCGCCTTCGACAATCGCTTGCGCTCGACGCCATGCCTGGGCAATGGTCGGAGCATGATTGAAAGCAGCCTCTTATGCCTCGGGCCGCACGGGTTTCACCGTCTTGCCTATACCGAATGGCCGGGGCCGCCGCTGGGCCGGACCGTGGTCTGCGTCCACGGCCTCACCCGCAACGGCCGGGATTTCGACTTTCTCGCCGAGCGCCTGGCCGAGCGCTGCCGCATCGTTTGTCCCGACATGCCCGGCCGCGGCCGCAGCGAATGGCTCCGCCATCCCGAGGATTACGGCTTGCCGCTCTATCTCGGCGATGTCGCGGCGCTCATCGCGCGCCTCGGCGTCGAGGAGGTCGATTGGGTCGGCACGTCGATGGGCGGCATCATCGGCATGACACTCGCGGCCCTGCCGGGAACGCCGATCCGCCGGCTGGTGCTGAACGATGTCGGCGCGGTGGTCGCGGCAGAGGGGCTGGCGCGCATCGGCGGCTATGTCGGACGCGACCCGAGCTTTGCCGATCTTACGGCGCTAGAGGCGGCGCTGCGCCGCATCGCCGCGCCGTTCGGGCCGCTGTCCGACGCGGAATGGCAGCATCTCGCCCTCCACAGCGCCCGGCGCCGGCCCGACGGCACTCTCGCCCTCGCCTACGATCCGCGCATCGGCGATGCCTTCCACGACCTGCCGGCGCAGGACATCGATTTGTGGGCGACTTGGGATGCGATCCGCTGCCCGACACTGGTGCTGCGCGGCGCCGAGTCGGACGTCCTGCGCAGCGCCGATGCGGCGGCCATGACGCAGCGCGGCCCGCGCGCCCGCCTCGTCGAGCTGCCGGGCATTGGCCACGCGCCGGCCCTGATGGCGGATGACCAGACCGCGCTGGTGAGCGACTTCCTTCTGGGCTGAGCGCGTTGGCCGAGTCGCGGGGAATCACGGGATATCTCGCGCCCGAAGGGTTCGCCGACGAACTGATCTACGAGCTCGGCGACGCCACGCTCGAGGTGCATGGACGGCTGGTGCTGGCGCAGGGACCGCAGCGCCCGGTGGCTTGGGCGGCGAATGTCTGGCTCGACCCGGTGCGGCTCGGCATCGCTTCGATCGGCGATGCAGCGAAGCAGCTCCGGGCGATGCAGCGGAACTGGGCGCTCTATGGGCACCGCCAGCATCGGCGGGCGGCGCTGATCGCGGAGAAGCTGCCCAAGGTCTCGGCGAAGCCGCTCCGCTTCGGCGATGCCGCGCCCACGGCGCCGCTCGGCTCCTGGACGCTCCTCGACCGGGATACCTTGCTTGCGGCGCAGCACTGCAGCAGCCCCTTTCCCAACGGCGAGGTCCGCTTCCTCGAGGACCGGAACGCACCGCCGAGCCGCGCCTATCTCAAGCTTTGGGAGCTGTTCACGGTCTTGGGCGTGCGGCCGCAGGCGGGCGAGCTGTGTCTCGACCTCGGCAGCAGTCCGGGCGGCTGGAGCTGGGTGCTGCATGGGCTGGGCGCGCGGGTCGTCAGCGTCGACAAGGCAGCGCTCGACCCGCGCGTCGCGGGCCTCGCCGGAATCGAGTTTCGCCGCGCCAGCGCCTTCGCGCTCGACCCGCGGAGCTTCGCCAGGGTTGACTGGCTGTTCTCGGATGTTGTCTGCTATCCCTCGCGCCTTCTGGGCCTCGTCGAGGGGTGGCTCGCGGCGGGGACCTGCCGGCGCTTTGTATGTACGGTCAAGTTCCAGGGGCAGACCGACCATGCGATCGCCCGTCAGTTCGCGGCCATTCCGGGCTCGCGCCTCGTCCATCTCCACCACAACAAGCACGAGCTGACATGGATCAAGCTTGGCTGAGCCAAGCCCCGGCTCTCGCCGATCTCGGACTTGCCCCTTTCGTCCCGCGCGCGCCGTGGTGGGGCGGCGATCTCCAGACCATGCGCAACTTTCTCGTCCGCGCCCGGGTGCGGCTCGCGGATCACCCGCACCAGCGGCTCGAATTGCCGCTCGGCGACGGCAGCGGCGATCGGCTCTCGGGCGCGCTCGGCCGGCCCGCCGCGGGCATCGGCGCGAAGCCGCTCGTCGTTCTCCTCCACGGCTTGAGCGGCGAGGAGACCAGCTTCTACATGCGGCGGACCGCGGCGCATCTGCTGGCCTTGGGCTGGCCGGTGCTGCGGCTCAATTTGCGCGGCGCGGGCCCGTCGCGCGCTCTGAGCCGCTGGCATTATCATGCCGGGCGCAGCGAGGATTTGGGATTGGCCTTTGCGGCGCTGCCGAGCGCGCTCGTGGCGCATGGGGTGGTGGCGGCGGGCTATTCGCTCGGCGCCAACATGCTGCTCAAATTCCTGGGCGAGCAGGGCAGGCGGGCGCCGCTCCGCGCCGCCGTGGCGATTTCGGCGCCGCTCGACCTGGCAGGGACGGCGCGACGGCTCATGCGCCGGCGCAACGCGCTCTATCAATATTACTTGCTCAAATACATGCGCAAAGAGGCGGTCGCCCCGATCGCCGCGGTGACGGGGGCGGAGCGCCGCGCCATCCTCGCCGCGCGCAGCATCTGGGAGTTCGACGACCGCTTCAGCGCGCCGCGCAACGGCTTCGCCGGGGCCACGGATTATTACGAGCGCAGCGCCGCCCGGCACTACCTCGCGGGCATCGCGGTGCCGACCCTCGTCATCCACGCGCTCGACGATCCCTGGATTCCGTCCGAGCCCTATTTGGATTTCGTATGGCGGCGCAACCCGAACCTCATTCCGCTCATCACGGCGCGCGGCGGGCATGTCGGCTTCGAGGGCGGCGACCGCCGCACCGCCTGGCATGATCTGGCGGTCGCACGCTTCCTCGAAACCTGGGTCAGCCGGCCCTGAGGCGCTTCGCCGCCGCCAGCGCCGAATAGGTCAGCACCCCGTCGGCGCCGGCGCGCTTGAAGGCGATGAGCGTCTCCAGGACGACGGAGGGGTCGAGCCAGCCGCGCTCGATCGCGGCCTGCAGCATCGCGTACTCGCCGCTCACCTGATAGGCATATGTGGGGACCCGGAACTGCTCCTTGACGCGGCGGAGAATGTCGAGATAGGGCAGGCCGGGCTTCACCATCACCATGTCGGCGCCCTCGGCGAGATCGAGCGCCACTTCGCGCAGCGCCTCGTCGCCATTCGCGGGATCCATCTGATAGCCGCGCTTGTCGGCCTTGCCCAGCGCCGATTTCGAGCCGACGGCGTCGCGGAACGGGCCATAGAACCCCGAGGCGTATTTCGCCGCATACGACATGATGCGGACATGCTCGAAGCCCTTGGCGTCGAGCGTGTCGCGGATGGCGCCGACGCGCCCATCCATCATGTCCGAGGGCGCGATGACATCGGCGCCGGCCTCGGCCTCGACCAGCGCCTGACGGCAGAGGATCGCCACCGTCTCGTCATTGGCGACATCGCCATGGCGCAGGACGCCGTCATGCCCGTGCGTGGTGAAGGGATCGAGCGCCACGTCGCACATCACGCCGAGATCGGGATGCGCCGCCTTCGCCGCGCGCACGGCGCGGCAGACCAGATTCTCGGGATTGAGCGCCTCCTCGCCGTCGGGCGTCTTGCACTCCGGCGGAGTCGCCGGAAAGATGGCGATGAGCGGAACGCCCAAGCCCTTCGCCTCGCCCGCCGCGTCGATCAGCGCCGCAATCGACAGGCGATCGACGCCGGGCATCGATGCGACCGGCTGGCGCGCCTCCTTGCCGTCATGCACGAAGACCGGCCAAATCAGATCCGCGGGCGTAAGCGCATGTTCGGCGACGAGGCGCCGCGACCACTCGTCGCGCCGGTTGCGGCGCAAGCGAACGCGCGGATAAGCGCCGAGCGGTTCTATGGGCGAGCGGGCCAATGCGATGCCTCGGAGCAGCGAAACGCTGCTCGCATGATAGGCAGCGCGCGGCAACGTGGCAATCGGACCGCGATCGCACCCGGCTATACGACGCGCAGGATCTCCCAGCGGGAGGAGCCGGAGACCACATAAGGTTCGAGCTCCTGGCCCCATTTCCGGTGCGTTTCGAGCGCGCCGAGCTTCGCCCAGACCTGCTCGAGCTCGGCAAGGCTGTCGATGCTCCATTCGTGCTCGATCGTCGCCTCGGCCGTGCCGATCGAGCCGGTCAGGAGCCGCCCGTTGCGCTCCGCCCAGCCGGCTTGCGGCGCGATCTCGCGCGCCCAGTTCTTGAGCATGTCGATGACCTTCTGCTTGTGGCCGAAACGGGCATCGACCCGCCATCGTGCAATGAACATGGGAATCTCCTCCGCTCAGCCGTCAACTGACGGCGTGCTTCGAGCACGAGATTAAATATACTTTTGTCGATACAGATACGCTTAACCCGGCGGCTCGTCCCAGCCGGCGTCAGGACGAATTTTCAGGCGGGCGGCATACCTTCTTTGATTGCCATCTTCAGTTGCCCCCGAAATTCGGGCGTGTCCTTGTGGCCATGGACCACCACCGCATGCTGCATCGCGACTTCTATCAACTCTTTCTCGCTGTCCGCGGAAATAGCAACCGTGCACTTCGCCTCGCTCGGAAATTGCCGACAGTCGACATACTTGCGCGCCATGATTGCCTCCTCGTGTCTGGTTTTGGGGATCAAAACACCTATCGGGTTTGCTTGGCGTAGTTGCTGGCGCCAAACCAGTCGACCACAACAACGGCCTCGTCACCGACCACCCATGCGTCATGGCCCTTGGGCAGAGACGTGATGTCCCCTGGGCCAGCGACGAATTCGGTTCCATCGTCCATCCGGATGGCAAGCTTTCCGGCCACATGATACTGAAAGTGCGGAGCCTCGCAACTCGAGGTCTTGGCGATCGGTTTGACATCACTCGACCATCGCCAACCCGGGTTAAAGACCAGGCGACCAACCTCCGCGCCGCCGATCGTGAGAATCTCGGCTCTGCCGTTTGGGAAATTCCGAATTTCTTCGGGACTGGTGAATGACTTGTGCTCGGTTTTCTGATCGGGAGTGGGCATCGCTTTCTCCTTGCTTGCGCTAGCAATATCGGTCCAGCAACAAGGTCTGGGGCCGAGTACGATCCGCTAATAGCCGATCGCCCTGCACGATCAGCGCGGCGGACATCGCCGCGCCCATCTCGCCTACCATTTTGCCGACAAGCTCGTTCACTCACGTCTCGTCGATCGCCATGGCTCACCACGCGAGATGTCGTGTTGGTTTGAAAATTTGCTTTGGGTCAGGTCTCCCTACCTATTGATAGGTAGAGAGATTAAACCTGGCGACCGCCGGCGTCAATCCTTCTTCGGGCGGCGCTCTACCGTGCGGCCCGCGCCGTTTGCGGCTTCATTTGCGCGATGTAGTTCCCGGCCATGGACCTGAAATGCGCCCTGTCGCGCAGGCCGCGCGCGACGACCATCGCTCCCTCGAGCAGCGCCAGCAGAAGCCGTGCCTGCTCCTTGGCGGGTCCCGAAAAGGAAAACCGCTTGGCCTTGCGCCCCTCCTCGAGGACGGCGACGAGCCAAGCCTCGGTGTCGCGGAAGAAGCCCTCGACCTCCGCCGCGACGCCTTCCGGCAGCGTCGCGATCTCGGCGCTGAGCATGCCGCATAGGCAAAGGCGGCTTTCGACTTCGAAAGTCTGCTGAAACAGATCGGCGAATTTCAACAGCCGCTCTACCGCATCCGGCTCGCCTTCCACGATCGCGTCGAGCTCGGCGCGGAACAGCCGGCGATACCGCGCCGCCAATCTCGCGCCGAGATCGGTCTTGGTGGGAAAATGATAATGGATGCTCGCGGAGCGGATGCCGAGCGCCTGGGCGATGTCGCGATAGCTGAAGGCGTTGTAGCCACGCGTCTGAATGAGCCGCTGCGCAGCGTCGAGAATCGCATCGGCCGTCGACTTGTTCTGGACCATGGCGGCCGATCCTAATCCATGTATCATCCGCTCTGCCAGAGGCGCAGCGGGGACGGCATGGATTTCGAGCTTTCCGAAGAGCAGCGCGCGGTCCAGGAAACGGCGCGGCAATTCGCCGAGGACGAAATGGCGCCGCACGCCGCGCGCTGGGACGAAGACGGCGTCTTTCCCGTTGCGACCCTGCGCGCCGCCGCCGCTTTGGGCTTCGCCGGCATCTACGTGCGCGAGAGCTCGGGCGGCAGCGGCTTGACCCGGCTCGATGCGGCGCTGGTCTTCGAGGAGCTGGCGGCGGCTTGCGTCTCGACCGCGGCCTACCTGACCATCCACAACATGGTGGCCTGGATGATCGACCGCTTCGGCGACGATGCCCAGCGCCGCCGCTTCCTGCCGAAGCTCATGACGATGGAGCATCTGGCGAGCTATTGCCTCACCGAGCCCGGCGCGGGCTCCGACGCGGCCTCGCTTTCGGCGCGCGCCGTGCGGGACGGCGATCACTACATCGTCAACGGCAGCAAATCCTTCATCTCCGGCGGCGGCGCCGCCGATCTCTATGCCTGCATGCTGCGCACGGGCGGGACGGGCGCGCAGGGCATCTCCTGCATCCTCGTCGAGAAGGGCGCGCCGGGTCTCTCCTTCGGCCGCAAGGAGCGCAAGCTCGGCTGGAACAGTCAGCCGACGGCGATGGTGATCTTCGAGAATTGCCGCGTCCCCGTGGCGAACCGGCTGGGCGCGGAAGGCGACGGCTTCAAGTTCGCGATGATGGGATTGGATGGCGGGCGCATCAACATCGCCGCCTGCTCCTTGGGCGGCGCGCGGGCCTGCCTCGAGGCGGCGCGGCGGCATCTCGGCGAGCGCCGGCAATTCGGCAAGCCCTTGGCCGAGTTCCAGGCGCTCCAGTTCAAGCTTGCGGACATGGCGACCGAGCTCGAGGCGGCGCGCCTCATGGTGCATCGCGCCGCCGGCGCGCTCGATGCCGGCGAGGCCGACGCCACGCTGCGTTGCGCCATGGCCAAGCGCTTCGCCACCGACGCCGCTTTCGCCATCGCCGACGATGCCTTGCAGCTTCACGGTGGTTACGGCTACCTCAAGGACTTCCCGATCGAGCGCTATCTGCGCGATCTGCGCGTGCACCGGATTCTCGAAGGCACCAACGAGATCATGCGCGTGATCATCGCCCGCCGCCTCCTCGGCCAATGACGAGTTCCGAGCAGATCCTGCTCGAGCGCCGCGGCGGGCTCGGCATCGTCACGCTCAACCGGCCGCAGGCGCTCAACACGCTGTCGCTTGCCATGTACCGCCGCTTCGATCCGGCGCTCATCGAATGGTCGCGCGATCCCACCGTGCGTGCCGTGCTGGTGCGCGGCGCGGGCGGGCGCGCCTTCTGCGCCGGCGGCGACGTCATTGCGATCTACCAAGCGCGCAGCCAAGGCCCCGGCGCTTCCGACTACAAGGCCGATTTCTTCCGCGAGGAATACGAGCTCGTCCGCCGGGTTCATCGCTTTCCCAAGCCTTACATCGCGCTCATTGACGGCATCGCCATGGGCGGCGGCATGGGGATATCGATCAACGGCACGTTCCGGATCGTCACCGAGGCGACCTTCGTCGCCATGCCCGAGGTGCAGATCGGCCTATTCCCCGACATCGGCGCAACCCGTTTCCTCAATCTCTGCCCAGGCCGCATTGGCCTCTATTTGGCACTCACCGGCAAGCGGCTCGGTGCGGCGGATGCGCTCTATTGCGGCTTCGGCACGCATTTCGTGGCGCGCGAGCGTCTCACCGAATTCACCGCGACGCTTGCCGGAATCCGCTGGCGCAAGGGGGAAGAGCGGGGGCAGGCCGAGGAAGCTCTGTCGCGCTATTCCGGCGATGCCGGCCCGGCCAGCCTGCCGCCGCTCCAAGCGGCGATCGACCGCTGCTTTGCCGGCGACAGCGTCGCCGCTATCCTCGCGGCGCTCGCCAAGGAAGAGGGGGAGTGGGCACGCGAGGCGCAGGATGCGATGCAGCGCGCCTCGCCCTTGAGCCTCGCCATCACCTTCCGCCAGCTTGGCCTCGGCCGCGGCATGGAAATCGAGGACGCGCTGGCGCTCGAGTACCGGTTGACGCAGCATTGCATGGCCGGCCACGATTTCTTCGAAGGCATCCGCGCGCTCCTGGTCGAGAAGGACCGCAAGCCGCGCTGGCAGCACCGGTCGATCGCCGCCGTCAGCGAGGCCGAAATCGACGGCTATTTCACCGCAATCGGCGAGCGCGAGCTGCGCTTCGCCTGAGCAGCGGAGAGGGAGGGGAGCATGCGCATCGGCTTCATCGGACTGGGCAACATGGGCGGACCGATGGCCGCCAACCTCGTCAAGGCCGGCCACCACCTCGACGGCTACGACCTCGCCAGCGCCGCGCTCGAGGCTTTGGCCCACAATGGCGGCACGCCGGCGCCGACGATCGCCGCCGCTGTGGCGCGCGCCGAGCTCGTCGTCACCATGCTGCCGGCGGGGCCGCAGGTGCGCGAGGTCTATGGCGGAAGCGGCGGCGTGCTTGCGGCGGCGCATGCCGGCGCGCTGCTCATCGACTGCTCGACGATCGACGTGGCGACGGCGCGGGCGGAAGCGGCGGCGGCTCACGGGCGCGGCTTCGACATGCTGGATGCGCCGGTCTCGGGCGGGATTACCGGCGCCGCCGCGGGCACGCTCACCTTCATGGTCGGCGGCAGCGAGGGCGGCTTCGCGCGCGCTCTGCCGGTGCTGCAGGCGATGGGCAAGACCATCGTTCACGCCGGGCCGGCCGGCAACGGCCAGGCCGCCAAGATCTGCAACAATTTGATCCTCGGCATTTCCATGATCGCTGTGAGCGAGGGCTTCGCGCTCGCCGACAAGCTTGGGCTCGACCGGCAGAAGCTCTTCGACATCAGCGCGAAATCCTCGGGCCAATGCTGGTCGATGACCAGCTATTGCCCGGTGCCCGGCCCGGTGCCGGCAGCGCCCTCCAACCGCGAGTACCAGGCCGGCTTCACCGCCGAGATGATGCTCAAGGATCTGAAGCTCGCCCAAGCCGCGGCCAATGCTGCGGGCGCGGCGACGCCCTTGGGCGCCGCGGCGGCGGCGATTTACCAGTTGTTGAGCAATGCCGGGCTCGGCGCCAAGGATTTTTCGGTGGTCTTCCCCTTCCTCCGGGGAAAGGCCGGCTGAACGGGCAGCGGAACCGGGCGGCGGAACCGGGCGAATTTCGCTCAAATCGCCTCAATAAAGAATTAACCGGATCGCGCCTAGACTGCCCACGCTATTCCCTGGAGCAGAGGGTGTTATGCAGACCGCTTACCTCGATCTCATCGCGCTCGTGGAGCGCCTGCACCGCCAGTTCCTCGAGGTCGTCAAGCTCGAGCTCGACACGAACGGCATCCACGACATCAACAACGTGCAGGCGATGATCCTGTACAACATCGGCGAATTGGAGATGACGGTCGGCGAGCTCACGCTGCGCGGCTGCTATCTCGGCTCCAACGTCTCCTACAACGTCAAGAAGATGCTGGAGAACGCCTACATCGTGCAGGAGCGCTCGCCGCACGACCGGCGCTCGGTGCGCGTCCGCCTCTCGGAGAAGGGGCTGGGGCTGCATGCCAAGCTCAACAAGATGCACGAGCGTCACATCGGCGCCATCGGTCAGGGCGTGGTCCAGCCCGAGGATCTCGGGAGCGCGCACAAGACCTTGCGCCGGCTCGAGCGCTTCTGGATCCAGGCTGTCGAGCTCGGCGTTCGCGCCGCGCAGTTCCCGCCCGCCGCCTGATCCGGCCGCATCGTTTCGACCAAAGCGCGGGCCTCGGGCCCGCGCTTTTCTTTTGCGCGTCGGAACGCCGCGATGCCGCTCTCAGGCCGGACGCAGCCGCAATTTGCCGTAATGGCTTAAGCCCGTGCGGAGCGCCGCGGCCAGGGTCACGGAGAGCCCCGCCACGAGCACCGCCCAGGCGGGGCGGATGCCGGTCTGCAGGGTGAAATCGACAGCGAGTATGCGCAGCGGATCGACGCCCATGGCGAGCCAGAAATACCCGGCCTCGCCGAGCGCGGTCGCAGCGCCGGCGACGAGGCTCAGCGCACCGGTGAGCGAAACCAGCCGCCATGGGCTTGGGCGGCCGCGCGCCAGGAGGCGCCAGCCCATGAGCCAGACGAAGAGTCCCGCCATCATCGTCGGCTCCCATTCGTCGAGCTTCGACTGCAGGAAGAAGTGGATGCAGGCGAGAACGCCGATGCCATAGACGATGCGGTGCAGCCGCTGCCACCGTTGCGCCCCCAGGCGCCGGACCATGCCATCGGTCGAGGTGGCGGCGAGTGTCGTCAGGCCGAGAAGCGCGGTGAAGCCGATGGTGAGATAGATGCGCGTGGCGATCTCGGAGACGACCATCGCCAGGTTGAAGGCTTCATCCGCAGCGTAAAGCGTGAGATGAGTGACGCCATAGGCCCAGGCGGCGACGCCGACCATGCGGCGGACGAGCAGCAGGCGCGGCCACTGCAGCAGCCGGCGCAGCGGCGTCACCGCCAGTGCGAGGAAGAGGAAGCGAATCATCCACAGCCCGATCTGGTGAATCGCTTCGGTCAGCGGCCGGGAGCCGAGGTGCCCCAGGGCCAAATTGGCTGCGACCCAGATCCCCGGCAGAAACAGCGCCACGAAGACCGTCGCCTTCAGGGCCGAGAACTGGCCGCTATAGTCGAGCCAAGGGCGCTTTATCATGGGCGATATGTAGCGCAGGGCGCCGCCCGATCCCATCAAAACCGGTCACGAATCGGCGAGCGCGGCGCGATGACGCCGGCGCGGCCATATCCGTCTTGCCCACGGCGCAAGCCGCGCTTACCCTTGGCGGCGTCACGCTTGGGCGACGAATAACCACTGCCGGGCCCATGGATTATTTCCTGCAGCAGGTCATCAACGGGGTCACCCTCGGCGCGGTCTACGGCCTCATCGCCATCGGCTACACGATGGTTTACGGCATCATCGGCATGATCAATTTCGCCCATGGCGAGATCTACATGATCGGCGCCTTCGTGGCGCTCCTCACCTATTTCGTGCTCGGCGTGGTCGGCGTGAGCTACGTGCCCTTGGCGCTGCTCTTGGTGCTGCTCTCGGCGATGGGATTCACCGCGGTCTATGGCTGGACGGTCGAGCGCCTGGCCTATCGCCCGCTGCGCGGCTCCTTCCGCCTGGCGCCGCTGATCTCGGCGATCGGCATGTCGATCTTCCTGCAGAACTACGTGCAGCTGCTGCAGGGCGCGCGCGTCAAGACCTTGCCGCCGATCATCGACGGCGGCTTCCGCCTGACCGAGAGCGGCGGATTCGTCGTGCAGGTGAGCTATCTCCAGCTCATCATCATGGCGCTGACTTTGGCGCTGATGGCGGGGTTCAGCGTCATGATCGCGGCGACGCCCTTGGGCCGCGCTCAGCGCGCCTGCGAGCAGGACATGACCATGGCGGCGCTGCTCGGTATCGACGTGGACCGCACGATCTCGCTCACTTTCGTGCTCGGCGCCGCGCTTGCCGCCGTCGCCGGAGTGATGGTGACGCTCTATTACGGCGTGATCGACTTCTTCATCGGCTTTCTCGCGGGGATCAAGGCCTTCACCGCGGCGGTGCTGGGCGGCATCGGCTCGCTGCCGGGGGCGATGCTCGGCGGGCTTCTCATCGGCCTGATCGAGGCGATGTGGTCGGGATATTTCTCGGCCGAATACAAGGATGTTGCGGTGTTCGCCATTCTCGTGATCGTGCTCATCTTCCGGCCGAGCGGGTTGTTGGGGCGCCCCGAGGTGGAGAAGGTGTGATGGCGGCCGAGCGCCGCGCGGCGCCCGCGCGGATGAGCCTGCTCGACCCGCTGAAGGACGCTGTTGTCGCTGCCGCAATCGCCTTGGCGCTGGCGCTGCCGCTGGTCGGCTTCGAGACCGTCGACACCGGATCGCCGGGCACGCGCGTCGCGACGCGGTTCGGCTGGGTCGCGATCGGCGTCGGCGCCGTCTTCCTCGGGCGCCTCGCGCTGTCGCTCGCGCGGCGCTCGGGGCTGTGGCGGCGCCGCGCCGCGCCGCGCCCGCAGGCGCGAACGACGACGGCGCAAACCCACGCAATCAGGTTGGCGGGACCGCTGTTGGTGCTCTTCGCCGCGGCGCTGCCGTTCCTGCCGTTCTCGTCGCGCTATCTCGTCGACCTCGCGACCACGGTGCTCATCTACATCATGCTGGGCTGGGGCCTCAATGTCGTGGTCGGCCTGGCCGGCCTGCTCGATCTCGGCTATGTCGCCTTTTACGCGGTCGGCGCCTATTCCTTCGCGCTGGTCGCGCGCTGGTTCGGCCTGACCTTCTGGGAGGCGCTGCCAGTCTCGGGCCTGCTCGCGGCGTCCTTCGGCCTCATCCTGGGATTTCCGGTGCTGCGGTTGCGCGGCGACTATCTCGCCATCGTGACCTTGGGCTTCGGCGAGATGGTCCGCATCATCCTGACCAATTGGTCGCAAGTGACCGGCGGCCCCAACGGCATCAACGGCATACCCCGGCCGTCCTTCCTCGGTATGCCCTTCCTGCCGCGCGCGCCCGAAGGCGCCGTCACCTTCAGCCAATTCTTCGGCATCCCGTTCAGTCCGACGCAGCGCATCGTTTTCCTCTACTTCGTCATTCTCGCGCTGGCGCTCATTACCAATCTCTTCACCTTGCGCCTGCGGCGGCTGCCGATCGGGCGGGCTTGGGAGGCGCTGCGCGAGGACGAGATCGCCTGCCGCGCGCTCGGCATCGATCCGACCAAGGTCAAACTTTCGGCTTTCGCCATCGGCGCGATGCTCGGCGGCTTCGCCGGGGCTTTCTTCGCGACGCGCCAGGGCTTCATCAGCCCCGAAAGCTTCACCTTCCAGGAGAGCGCCACGATCCTCGCGATCGTCGTGCTCGGCGGCATGGGAAGCCAGATGGGCGTCGTCCTCGCCGCCGTGGTGCTGGTGACCTTGCCCGAGTTCGGCCGCGCCTTCGCCGAGTTCCGCATGCTGCTTTTCGGGGCGGCGATGGTGGCGATCATGGTGTGGCGGCCGCGCGGCCTCTTGGCCCAGCGCGCGCCCTCGCTCCGCCTGGCGCGGCCGGCGGCGGAGGCGACGTGACGGCGCTTCTTGAGGTCGAGCATTTGAGCATGCGCTTCGAGGGCCTCTTGGCGGTCGACGATCTCTCCTTCGCCGCGCGGGGCCGCGAGATCACTGCGATCATCGGCCCGAACGGCGCCGGCAAAACCACTGTCTTCAACTGTCTCACCGGCTTCTACCGGCCGCAAGTCGGGCGGATTGCGCTCGACGGCGGCGGGGAGACGCATTTTCTCGAACGCATGGACGGGTTCCGCATCGCCCGGGAAGCGGGCGTCGCCCGCACCTTCCAGAACATCCGGATCTTCGCCGGCATGACCGTGCTCGAGAATTTGATCGTCGCCCAGCACAATGTCCTGATGCGCGCCAGTCTTTACTCAGTGGGCGGGCTTTTGGGCCTGCCGGTCTATCGCCGCGCCGAGGCCGAAGCGGTGGCGAAGGCGCGGCTTTGGCTTGACCGCGTCGGGCTCGTGGAGCGCGCCGACGATGTCGCGGGCGCGCTGCCCTATGGCGCGCAGCGTCGCCTCGAAATTGCCCGCGCCATGTGCACGGAGCCGCGCCTCCTCTGCCTCGACGAGCCGGCGGCGGGGCTCAATGCCAATGAGAGCGCCGAACTCATCCGGCTCCTGGTGTCGATCCGCGACACGCAGGGCATCGGCATCCTGCTGATCGAGCACGATATGAGCGTGGTCATGGGCATCTCCGACCACCTCATCGTCCTCGATTACGGCCGCAAGATCGCCGACGGCGCTGCCGACGCCGTGCGCCGCGACCCCGCGGTCATCAAGGCCTATCTCGGCGAAGAGGAGGGCGCGGCGCTGCCGCCGGTCGTCGCCGAAGATCTCGGTGCCAGGGACCCGCCGTGATGCTTACGGTCTCGGGCGTCCATGCTTTCTATGGCAATGTCGAAGCGCTCAAAGGCGTCGATGTCGCCGTCGCGGCGGGCGAGATCGTCGCTCTCATCGGCGCCAACGGCGCCGGCAAGTCGACGTTGCTCATGACGATCTGCGGCCGGCCGCGGGCGGCCGAGGGCCGCATCCTCTTCGCCGAGCAGGACATCACCGCTGCGCCGACGCACGAGATCATCCGGCTGGGAATCTCGCACGCGCCGGAAGGGCGCCGCATCTTTCCGCGCATGACCGTGCGGGAGAATCTGCAGATCGGCGCCGCGGTCGCCGATCCCGCGCATTTCGATGACGACGTCGCCCGCGTCTTCGCGCTGTTTCCGATTCTGCAGCGGCGCCAGGGCCAGCGCGGCGGCACGCTCAGCGGCGGGGAGCAGCAGATGCTGGCGATCGGCCGGGCGCTGATGAGCCGGCCGCGGCTCCTGCTGCTCGACGAGCCCTCGCTCGGCCTGGCGCCGCTGGTGGTCAAGCAGATCTTCGAGGTCATCCGCGAGATCAACGAGCAGCAGAAGGTGACGGTCTTCCTGGTCGAGCAGAACGCCTATCACGCGCTGCGTCTCGCCCATCGCGGCTACGTCATGCAGAACGGTTGCATCGCGCTCGCCGGCGAGGGGCGCGCGCTGCTCGCCAATGCCGATGTCCGCGCGGCCTATCTCGAAGGCGGCGCGGCGTGACGGGCGCGAGCGTCCTCGGCGCGGGCTTTGCGTCCTTCGCGATCCTGACCCTCGGTCTCTTCGGCTTCGCCGCGGCGATGACCGGCCAAGCGCTGGCGCGCCGCTGGCGGCCGGTGCGGCAGCTTCTCCTCTATGCGCTGCTGCTGGCGGCCGGCGACCGTTTTCTGCTCTTCGCGCTGTTCGGCGGCACGCTGCTCTCGGCGGGCGGCTTCATCATCGCTTACCTGCTGCTGCTGGGCGCCGCCCTGTTGGCATACCGGCTGACCCAAGCCCAATGCATGGTGCGGCAGTATCCCTGGCTCTACCAGCGCGCCGGACCCTTCGGCTGGCGCGCGCGCAGTGATAGAATTCTCGCGACCAACCTCAGCAAGGAGGGACAACCGTGAAATTCCTGAGATGCGGATTGATCGCCGGCTTCGCCCTCGCGCTCGCCCCCTCCTTGGCCGCGGCCGAGGACATCATCATCGCCACGCAGGGGCCGATGACCGGCGAATACGCGGCCTTCGGCGAGCAGATGCGGCGCGGCGCCGAGATGGCGGTGAAGGATATCAACGCCGAGGGCGGCGTCCTCGGCCGTCATCTCAAAATGCTCATCGGCGACGATGCCTGCGATCCCAAGCAGGCGGTGAGCGTCGCCAACAAGATGGCCAATGAGAACGCCGTCTTCGTCGCCGGCAGCTTCTGCTCGAGCGCGTCGATCCCGGCCTCGGCGGTCTATGCCGAGAACGGCATCCTGCAGATCTCCCCGGCCTCGACCAACCCGGCGTTCACCGAGGATGCCTTCAAGAGCGGCTGGAAGAACATCTTCCGCGTGTGCGGCCGCGACGATTCGCAGGGGCGGGTCGCGGGCCAGTACATCGCCGCCCATTTCAAAGGCAAGGCGATCGCGATCATCAACGACAAGAGCACCTATGGTAAAGGCCTCGCCGACGAGACCAAGAAGGCGCTCAACGCCGCCGGGATCACGGAGGCGATGTACGATTCGATCAGCCAGGGCGACAAGGATTTCTCGGCGCTCGTCACCAAGATGAAGCAAGCCAATATCGGCGTCATCTATCTCGGCGGCTATCACACCGAGGCCGGCTTGCTGGTGCGCCAAGGCAAGGAGCAGGGCCTCAACGCCGTGCTGATCGGCGGCGATGCGCTCGCCACCGAAGAGTTCTGGAAGATCGCGGGCACTGCGGGCGGGCAGACGCTGATGACCTTCCCGCCTGACCCGCGCGACCTGCCGACCGCCCAGAAGGTCGTCGCCGAGTTCAAGGCGCAGGGCTTCGACCCCGAAGGCTATACGCTCTACACCTACGGCGCGATCCAAGTGTTCGCCGCCGCTGCCGCCGAGGCCAAATCGGTCAAGGTCGAGGACCTTTCCAAGGCCATGCACGGCGGCAAGTTCGACACCGTCCTCGGCACCGTCGGCTTCGATGCCAAGGGCGACGTGATCGGGCCGGACTACGTCGTCTATGTCTGGAAGGACGGCAAGTACAGCGAAGTCAAGGGCTGAGACTCGCCCTCCGGGCGCCGCTATTTCTTGGCGGCGCCGCGTTTTCCGGCCGTGCGCCCGCCGCCGCGGCCGAGGCCGATCTTCTTGGCGAAGGCGGAGCGCTGCAGCGCGTAGTTCGGCGCGACCATGGGATAGTCTAGCGGCAGGCCCCATTTGTGACGGTACTCGTCCGGGGTCAGGTTGTAGGCCGAGCGCAAATGGCGCTTCAGCATCTTCAGCTTCTTGCCGTCCTCGAGACAGATCAGATAGTCGGGCGCGACCGACTTGCGGATCGGCACGGCGGGCTTCTGCGCTTCGCCCCGCATTTCGCCGCCCTTGCCCTCGAGCGTGCGCAGCGACTCATAGACGGCGCTGATTATCTCGGTAAGCTGCGTCGTCGGCAGGCTGTTGTTTCGAACATAAGCCGCGACCACGTCCGCAGTCATGCGCAGGAAATTCTGATCCTCACCTTTTCTGATCTCTTCGGCCATTCCGTCCCCCGAATGTCCAGCGTAATCGCTGTCGCGAGGATTGCAGCTTGGATTAAGTCTGTCAATCTAAACCATTGAGCGGCCAAATACTGATGCCTGCTTGATCTGCCATCCTCTCGCGAATTAAAGGGCTCGCCCAGCATCGGGCGCCCGCGGTAACCATAATCTTCTAGGGAAAAGCCGGAGTCGATTGGGTGGGCGCAATAATCCCGGGAGAAAGCGCCGCGCCTACGCGATGGATTGTAGTTGGCTAGCAGGGGGCCGCGAAATCTGGTAGCATTCTCGCGGATTCGCAAATGTCCGCTCCCATGCACGAAGTGGTCGCCCTAGCCGCCGATCATGGAGGTTATGACCTGAAGTGCCTGCTCCTGGCGGAGGTGGCGGCGCTTGGCTACGAGGTCCTCGATCTCGGCACGGCAGGGCCCGAGCCCGTCGATTACCCCGCTTACGCCGCGGCGCTGGCGCAGGCGATCGCCGACGGCCGGGCCCGCCGCGGCGTCCTCATCTGCGGCAGCGGCATCGGCATGTCGATTGCCGTGAACCGCCATGCCGCAATCCGCGGCGCGCTCTGTCATGACGCCTTGACGGCGCGGCTGGCGCGCCAACATAACGACGCCAACGTTCTCGTCTTGGGCGGCCGCATCCTCGGTCCCGAACTCGCCCGGGATTGTCTCAAGATCTTCCTGACCACCGCGTTCGAGGGCGGGCGCCATGCCCGCCGCGTCGCCCAACTCGCCTGACCGCACGCAGAACCGACACGAGGCCCGTTCGCATGTCCTCTGTTCCGAGCCCCGCCTACCGCCTGCCCAACAGCTTTTTCGCCGCCGGCGTCGCCGAGACCGATCCCGAGCTGGCTGCCGCCATCGGCGGCGAGCTGAAGCGCCAGCAGAACCAGATCGAGCTGATCGCGTCCGAAAACATCGTGTCGCGCGCGGTGCTGGAGGCGCAGGGCTCGGTCCTCACCAACAAATACGCCGAGGGCTATCCCGGCCGCCGCTATTATGGCGGCTGCGAATATGTCGATGTCGCCGAGCAACTGGCCATCGACCGGGCGAAGCGGCTGTTCGAGTGCGCCTTCGCCAATGTCCAGCCGCATTCGGGGGCCCAGGCCAATCAGGCCGTGTTCCTCGCTCTGGCGCAGCCCGGCGATCCCATTCTCGGCATGTCGCTCGCCGCGGGCGGGCATTTGACGCATGGCGCGCCGCCGAACCTCTCGGGCAAATGGTTCCACGCCGTGCAATACGGCGTCCGCCGCGAGGATGGGCGCATCGACATGGACGAGGTCGAGCGCCTGGCCCAGGCGGCCCGGCCCAAGATCATCATCGCCGGCGGCTCGGCCTATCCCCGCATCATCGACTTCGCCGGCTTCCGCCGCATCGCCGATGCGGTCGGCGCCTATCTCATGGTGGACATGGCGCATTTCGCCGGGCTCGTTGCCGGCGGCGCCCATCCGAGCCCGCTGCCCCATGCCCATGTGGTGACGACGACCACGCACAAGACCTTGCGCGGACCGCGCGGCGGCATGATCCTGGGCGCCGACGAGGAGATCGGCAGGCGCATCAACAGCGCCGTCTTCCCGGGGCTGCAGGGCGGGCCGCTGATGCATGTCATCGCCGCCAAGGCGGTGATGCTGGCCGAGGCGCTCCGACCTGAATTCAAGCTCTACGCGCGCGCGGTGGTCGATAACGCGCAGACCCTGGCGGCGAAGCTGGTGGAGCGCGGCCTCGCCGTCGTCTCCGGCGGCACCGATACGCATCTGATGCTGGCCGATCTGCGGCCGAAGAAGCTCACGGGCAAACTCGCCGAGCAGGCGCTGGAGCGCGCCGGCATCACCTGCAACAAGAACGGCATTCCTTTCGATCCGGAAAAGCCGACCGTCACCTCCGGCATCCGTCTCGGCAGTCCGGCAGGGACGACGCGCGGCTTCGGGGGGGCGGAATTCCGGCAGATCGGCGAGTTCATCGCCGAGGTGCTCGACGGGCTCGCCGTCAACGGCGACAACAACGGCGCGGTGGAAGCGGCGGTGCGGCGCAAGGTGGAGCAGCTTTGCGCGCGCTTCCCGGTCTATCCCCTCGCGCCGGCGGGATGGTGACCGCGACAGCGGCGAGAGAGTCAGGGGAGGGAAGCAATGCGCTGTCCGTTCTGCGGATGCGAGGATACCCAGGTCAAGGACTCACGGCCGACCGACGACCGCGGCGCCATCCGCCGCCGCCGGCTTTGTCCCAATTGCGCGGCGCGCTTCACCACCTTCGAGCGGGTGCAGCTGCGCGAGCTCACGGTGATCAAGAAGAATGGCCAGCGCGAGCCCTTCGACCGCGACAAGCTCGCCCGCTCGATCCGCATCTCCCTGCGCAAGCGGCCGGTCGAGCCTGAACGGGTGGAGCGGGTGATCAACTCGATCGTGCGCCAGCTCGAAAGCTCCGGCGAGACCGACATCCCCAGCGACATGATCGGCGAGTTGGTCATGGAATCGCTCGCCGCCCTCGACCAGGTGGCCTATGTCCGCTTCGCCTCGGTCTATCGCAATTTCCGCGAGGCCAAGGATTTCGGCGAGTTCATTGGCCGCATCGGCGCCAACGTCGAAGGGGATTGAGGCCCCGTGGACGACGCCGCGCACATGCGGGCGGCGCTTGCCCTCGCGCGGCGCGGCTTGGGCCAGGTCTGGCCCAACCCGACGGTCGGCTGCGTCCTGGTTAGGGATGGCGAGGTGGTGGGCCGCGGCTGGACGCAGCCCGGCGGCCGTCCGCATGGCGAGACCGAGGCATTGCGGCGCGCCGGCGCGCGGGCGGCGGGCGCGACCGCCTTTGTCAGCCTCGAGCCGTGCTGCCATTGGGGCAAGACGCCGCCTTGCACCGACGCGCTCATCGCGGCGCGCATCGCCCGGGTGGTGCTGCCGATCGAGGACCCCGATCCACGCGTCGCCGGTCAGGGCATTGCGCGGCTGCGCGCCGCCGGCATTGCGGTCGAGACCGGGCTCTGCGCCGAAGCCGCGAGCGAGATCAACGCCGGATTCCTCTTGCGCATAGCGACCGGGCGGCCGCTGGTGACCTTGAAGCTTGCCGCCAGCCTCGATGGCCGGATCGCTACGGCGAGCGGCCAGAGCCGCTGGATCACCGGCGAGCCGGCGCGGGAGCGGGCGCATTTGCTGCGCGCCAGCCATGATGCCGTCATGGTCGGCAGCAATACCGTGCAGACCGATGATCCCGAGCTCACCTGCCGGCTGCCCGGGCTCGAGCAGCGCAGCCCCGTGCGCATCGTCGTCGACGGCAGGCTGCGCGTGCCCTTGACGGCGCGGGTGGTGGTCGCGGCGCGGCGGACGCCGACCTGGTTCATCATACGGGAGGACGCCGACGAGACGCGCCGCAAGGTCTTTGCCGATTGCGGCGTCGAGACGATCGTGGTGCCCGTCACGCAAACCGGCGAGCTCGATCTTGCGGCGGGCCTTGCCGAGCTTGGCAGTCGCGGCCTGACGCGCGTGCTGGCCGAGGGCGGCTCCCGCTTCGCTGCGGCCCTGATTTCCGCCGATCTGGTCGATCGCCTGGCCTGGTTCCACGCGCCCAGCATCATCGGCGGCGACGGGCTTGCCGCCGTGGCGGCGTTCGGGGTCGCTCATTTCGCCGCGGCGCCGCGCTTCGAGCGCCTGTCGCTCGAAACGGTCGGCAAGGATGTGCTGGAAACCTTGCGGCGCGCGACCTAGTTTAGCCGCATCATGTTCACCGGCATCATCGGCGATGTGGGCGCGGTTCGTGCGATTCTCCCCGGCGGCGACACCGGATTTCGCATCGCCACCAGGCTCGACCTCGGCGACCTCGCGATCGGCGCGTCGATCGCCTGCTCCGGTCCGTGCCTCACCGTGGTCGAGAAGGGCGACGGCTGGTTCGCCGTCCAGGCCTCGGCCGAGACCTTGGCGCGCACCACGCTCGGCGGCTGGCGCGTCGGCACCCCGGTCAATCTCGAGCGCGCGCTCCGGGCCGGCGAGGAACTCGGCGGGCATCTCGTCAGCGGCCATATCGATGCGGTGGCCGCGATCGTCGCCCGCCGCAGCGAGGGCGATTCGGCGCGCTTCGTCTTCGAGGTGCCCGAACCCTACGAGCAGGCAATCGCGACCAAGGGGTCGGTCGCGCTCGACGGCGTCTCGCTCACCGTCAACGAGGTCGAAGGGCGGCGTTTCGGCGTCAACATCATCCCGCACACTCAGGCGCGGACCACCTTCGGGCGCGCCGCGCCCGGCGACCGCGTCAACCTGGAAGTCGATCTGATCGCGCGCTATCTCGCCCGTCTGTCCGGAAGGAGTTTGCCATGAGCTTCCTCGAGGTCACTTCGCCGATCGAGGAAATCATCGAGAAGGCGCGCAACGGCCGGATGTTCATCCTGGTCGACGACGAGGATCGCGAGAACGAGGGCGACCTCATCATTCCCGCGCAGATGGCGACGCCCGAGATCATCAATTTCATGGCGAAATATGGCCGCGGCCTCATTTGCCTGGCGCTGACGCGGCACCGGGTCGAGCAGCTGCGCCTGCCGCTCATGCCGCAGCAGAACGCATCGCGGCTACAGACCGCCTTCACCGTATCGATCGAGGCGCGCGACGGCGTCACCACCGGGATCTCGGCGCCTGATCGCGCTCGCACCATCGCGGTCGCGATCGACCCGACGAAGGGGCCCGACGACATCGTCACGCCTGGCCACGTCTTTCCGCTGATGGCGCGGGACGGCGGCGTGCTCGTGCGCACCGGCCATACCGAGGCGGCGGTCGATCTGGCGCGGCTCGCCGGCCTCAATCCGTCGGGCGTGATCTGCGAGATCATGAACGATGACGGCACGATGGCGCGGCGCCCCGAGCTCCTGGCCTTCGCGCAGCGCCACGGCGTCAAGATCGCCACCATCGCCGATCTCATCGCCTATCGCCGCCGCCACGACCGCATCGTCGAGCGCCGGCTCGCGGCGCCCTTCCACAGCCGCTACGGCGGCGAGTGGCGCATGCACGTCTATGCCAACACCGTCGCCTATGCCGAGCATATCGCGCTGGTCAAAGGCGACATCGCCACGCCTGAGCCGGTGCTGGTGCGCATGCATGCGCTCAACCTGTTCGACGAAGCGCTCGGCAGCAGTACGAGCGGCCGCGCCGACCTGCTGCACCGCGCGATGGGGATGATCGCCGAGACCGGACGCGGCGTCGTCGTGCTGCTGCGGGAGTGGACCCCGACCGCGCTGTCCGACCGCTTGCGCGGCCTGATGGAGCGCGGCGTTCCCGGGCCCGAGCTGCGCGATTATGGCATCGGCGCGCAGATTCTGCTCGATCTCGGCGTGCACGAGATGATCCTTTTGTCCAACACCGAGCGCACCATCGTCGGCCTCGACGGCTACGGCCTGTCGGTAGTCGGACGGCGCCCGGTCACCGGCGGCGAGTGAAATGGCGGCGGCGCTGCGCATCATGATCGTCGAGGCGCGCTATTACGCTCACATCTCGGACGAGCTGGCGCGCGGCGCGATCGCGGCGCTCGAGGCGGCGGGCGCGAGCTATGAGCGCGTCACCGTGCCGGGCGCGTTCGAGATCCCGGCGGCGATCCGCTTCGCCGTCGCGGCGGCGGCGCGCTTCGATGGCTATATCGCGCTGGGCTGCGTCATCCGCGGCGAGACGACGCATTACGACTATGTCTGCCAGGAGAGCGCGCGCGGCCTGCAGGAATTGGCGCGGGCGCATGACCTCGCCATCGGCTTCGGCATTCTCACGGTCGAGAACGAGGCGCAGGCCGTGGCTCGCGCCGCGGTCGACCGCCGCAACAAGGGCGGCGAGGCGGCAAAGGCGTGCCTCGCCATGATCGCGCTCAAGCGCCGCCTCGGTCTGGCGCTATGAGCGAGCCCGAGCGCGGCGCGCGCAACCCGGCCGGCGCGCGGCGCCGCACGGCGGCACGGCTCGCGGCGGTGCAGGCGCTCTATCAGATCGAGCTCGCGGGTGCGCCGGCAGAGACCGTCGTCACCGAGTTTCTGCGTCACCGCCTCGGCCGCCAGCGCGAGGACGAGACCTTCGGCGAGGCCGATGCCACGCTCTTTGCCGAACTCGTGCGCGGCGCCGTCGAGCGGCAGGCCGAACTCGACCGCCTCATCGGCGCGGCGCTGTCGCCGGACTGGCCGCTCTTACGGCTCGAATCGGTGCTCCGCGCCATTCTGCGGCTGGGAGCCTATGAACTGCTTGCTTGCAGCGAGGTTCCCGCCACCGTCGCCATCAGCGAATATCTCGACATCGCCCATGCCTTCTTTGCCGCCAAGGAGCCCGGCCTGGTCAATGGCGTGCTCGATCACCTGGCGCGAACGCTGCGGCCGAACGAGCTCGGGGAGAGACATCGTGGCGGCGCCGTCGCGCCTCAGTGAGTTCGAGCGCATCGCGCGCTTCTTCGCGCCCCTGGCGGCGCCGGGCGCACTCGGGCTCATGGACGACGTCGCGCTGATCGACGGGCCGCCGGGCGCGCAATACGTGCTCAAGACCGATGCCATCGTCGAAGGCGTGCATTTCCGCCCGGACGATCCGCCGAAGCAGGTCGGACAAAAGTTGTTGCGCGTCAACCTCTCGGATCTCGCCGCCAAGGGCGCAACGCCGGTCGGCTATCTCCTGATGACGGCGCTGGCGCCGGCGCGCGACGAGGCTTGGCTCGCGGAATTCGCCGCCGGGCTTGCCGCCGATCAGGCGACGTTTGGCATCGGCCTATTGGGCGGGGATTCCGTGGCGACTCCGGGGGCGACGACGCTTTCGGTTGCGGCGATCGGCCGGGTCGCCGCCGGACGCGCCGTGCTGCGGCGAGGCGCGCGGCCCGGAGACCGCATTTACGTCTCGGGCACCTTGGGCGATGCGGCATTGGGGCTCAAGGCGGCCGCGGGCGGCCTTGCCGGCATCGATGCGGCGGCGCGGGCCTTCCTCATCGACCGCTACCGCCTGCCGCAGCCGCGCCTCGCCCTGGGTTTGGCGCTCGTCGGCACGGCGCGCGCGATGATCGACATCTCGGACGGGCTTGTCGCCGATCTCGGCCATATCTGCGAGGTCTCGGGCGTGGGCGCAGTGGTCGAGGTGGCGCTGCTGCCGCTGTCGCACGCGGCCAAGGCGAGCCTCGCCGGCGAGCCCGCCCTGCTCGCTTCCGTGCTCGGCGGCGGCGATGATTACGAGCTGCTGTTCACGGCGCCGCCTGCGACTGAGGCGACGCTGGCCGAACTCGGTGCGCGGCTCGGCGTGGCCGTGACCGTGATCGGGCGGATCGAGGCGGGGCAGGGGGTTAGGGTCCTGGACCCGGAGGGGCATCCGGTCGCCGTGCCGGTGGCGGGCTATCAACATTTCTGATCGCTCGCGGTTGCCTCGGCAGCCCGCTTCTGGCATGTTCCGCGCGCCCTGCGATCCGGGGTCGAATTCGCAGCGAAGGACCTGAGCACATGGAAATCGCCTACGGGGTGATCGTAGCGGCGGGCGCGCTCGCCGTGGTTTACGGCATCGTGACGAGCCGGCAAGTGCTCGCGGCCAATCCTGGGACCCAGCGCATGCAGGAGATCGCCGGCGCCATCCAGGAAGGCGCCGGCGCCTATCTCAACCGCCAATACCGCACCATCGCCGCCGTCGGCGTGGTCATCTTTCTGATCCTGCTGTTCACCCTGGGCTGGCGTACTGGCGTCGGCTTCCTGGTGGGCGCGGTGCTGTCGGGATCGGCCGGCTATATCGGCATGAACGTCTCGGTGCGCGCCAATGTGCGCACCGCCCAGGCGGCGCGCGAGGGGCTCGCCGCCGGCCTGGCGCTGGCCTTCCGCTCCGGCGCGATCACCGGCATGCTGGTCGTGGGATTGGGGCTGCTGGGCGTGTCGCTCTACTACTACTTCCTGCGGGCGACGCTGCCGCCGGACAACCCGCGGCCAATTCTCGAGGCCTTGGTGGCGCTGAGCTTCGGCGCCTCGCTCATCTCGATCTTCGCGCGCTTGGGCGGCGGCATCTTCACCAAGGGCGCAGATGTCGGCGCCGATCTCGTCGGCAAGGTCGAGGTCGGCATTCCCGAGGACGACCCGCGCAATCCGGCGGTCATCGCCGACAACGTCGGCGACAATGTCGGCGACTGCGCGGGGATGGCGGCGGACCTCTTCGAGACCTATGCCGTGACCGTGGTCGCGACCATGCTGCTCGCCTCGATCTTCTTCGAAGGCGCGATGCGCGAGACGATGATGCTGCTGCCGCTGGTGATCGGTGCGGTCTGCATCTTCGCTTCGGTGATCGGCACCTACTTCGTGCGGCTGGGCCCGAGCGGCCACATCATGCAGGCGCTCTACAAGGGGCTCATCGTCGCCGGCGTGCTGTCGGCCTTGGCGATCGCCGCAACGATCGCGCTTCTCGTCGGCTTCGCGACGCCGGTGCTGAAAGGCGGCGTCACCGGCGGCAGTTTGTTCGGCTGCGCCATTACCGGCCTGGTCGTCACCGGGTTGCTGGTCTGGATCACCGAATACTACACCTCGACCGAATACCGCCCAGTGCGCAGCATCGCCAACAGCTCGCTCACCGGCCACGGCACCAATGTCATCCAGGGACTCGCCATCTCGATGGAAGCGACGGCGCTGCCGGTGATCGTCATCTGCGCCGGCATTCTGGTCTCCTATCTGTTCGCGGGACTGTTCGGCATCGCCATCGCGGCGACGACGATGCTGGCGCTCGCCGGCATGATCGTCGCGCTCGACGCCTATGGTCCGGTCACCGACAACGCCGGCGGCATCGCCGAGATGGCCGACCTGCCCAAGGACGTGCGCAAGATCACCGATGCGCTCGACGCCGTCGGAAATACGACCAAGGCGGTGACCAAGGGCTATGCCATCGGTTCGGCCGGCCTCGCCTCGCTCGTGCTCTTCGCCGGCTATTCCGAAGAGCTCAACCACTATTTCCCAAGCCTCGACGTGCACTTCGCGCTGCAGGACCCCTATGTCGTGATCGGCCTCTTCATGGGCGGGCTCTTGCCGTATCTCTTCGGCGCGCTCGGCATGACCGCGGTGGGCCGCGCCGCGGGCTCGGTGGTGATCGAGGTGCGCCGGCAGTTCAAGGAGATCCCGGGCATCATGGAGGGCACGGCCAAGCCCGATTACGGCCGCGCCGTCGACCTGCTGACGAAGGCGGCGATCCGCGAGATGATCGTGCCGTCGCTGCTCCCCGTGCTGGCGCCGATCGTGCTCTATTTCGTGATCCGCGTGATCGCCGGCAGCGCGGCCGGGTTCAGCGCCTTAGGCGCGATGCTGCTCGGCACCATCGTCACCGGAATCTTCGTCGCCATCTCCATGACCTCGGGCGGCGGCGCCTGGGACAACGCCAAGAAATACATCGAGGAAGGCCATCACGGCGGCAAGGGCTCCGAGGCGCACAAGGCCGCGGTGACCGGCGATACCGTCGGCGATCCCTACAAGGACACCGCCGGCCCCGCGGTCAATCCGATGATCAAGATCACCAACATCGTGGCGATCCTGCTCTTGGCCATCCTCGCCATCGGACATTGAGTGCTGGCAATCGCGCCGCGCGGCGTCAGGGTCCGCCGCCGCCTTGCGTGTTGTCGCCGGTCTTCTTGGCCGCGGCGTTGAACTTGCCGAAATTGCCGATGAGCTGCTCGATGAAGGAGAACTCGCGGCCCGGCGCCGGCGTCGCATTGGGATTGGGCTCGATCATGTCGCGATCCGCCATGCCGCGATGGCGGACGTCGCGGACCACGCCGTCGCCGTCGAAGTCGATCGCCACGACCTGCTGATCGAGGAGTTCGGGTTTCAGAAAGGCGACCGATTTGGTCTTCTCGCTGACGTAGTACCAGGTGTTGGCATCGAAGGCGGCGACGCTCGAGGGCGAGCCCAGGAGCCGCGTCACCGCCGCCTTGTCGGTCGCGCCCGGCTTGATCTGCGCGAGCGCCGCCGGATCCGGCAAATTGCCGCGCTGATCGACGGGGACGGTGCAGCCGGCGAGCGCGACGAGCCCCGCGCCTGCCGCCAGGCCGCGCCACCTTCGCCGATTGAAATTCGCCCCCAACATTCCCATGTCGCCGGGAAAATTGCACCGCCGAGAGCCCGCTGTCAACGTTCCCGGCGTCACGCCGGCCCAAGGGATCATGCCGTTCGCCTCGCTGTTTCATCGCGGCCCGCGCCGCAGCGCCGTCATGGCGGCCTACCGCCGCATCGTCGAGCGTTCGCGCGAGCCCGTGTTCTTCGCCCGCTGGGGCGTACCCGATACGCTCGACGGCCGCTTCGAGGTCTTGGCGCTGCACGGATTTCTCGTGCTCAATCGCTTGAAGGCGGGGGGCCAACCTGCCGCCGGTTTTGCCCAGGATCTGTTCGACACCATGTTCGCCGATCTCGACCGCGGGCTGCGCGAGATGGGTGCGACGGATATCGGCGTCGGCCGCCACGTCAAGGCGATGGCCCGCGGCTTCTATGGGCGCGTGCGCGCCTATGCGGAGGGACTCGCCGGCGGCGACGCGGTCCTGATCCAGGCGCTGCGGCGCAATCTCTACGGCACGGTCGATCCTGCGCCCGAGCCTGTCGGTGCGATGGCGCACTATCTGCGGCGGCAGGAGGCGGCATTGGCCGCGGCGTCGGAAGCGAAATTGCTGCGCGGCGACGTGCCTTTCGCGCCGATCGAGGAGGGCTGATGGCGCCCCCGCGGGACAGCGCGCCGGAATTTGCCCGTCCGATCGAGGCGGCGCAGATCGGAGCCGCGGAGCGCGTCATCGAGATCGCCGCCGACGCCGGGGAGCGGGCCGCGCTCGCGCGGCGTTTCGATCTCCTGGCGCTCGACCGGTTCGAGGCGAGGGTGCGTCTGCGCCGGCTCGGCAGCGGAGTGATCCGGCTTTCCGCCGAGATTTCGGCCGAAATGGTGCAGGCCTGCGTCGTCACGCTCGAGCCGGTGGCGAGCCGTATCGACGAGGCGTTCAGCTTGCTCTACGGGATCGTCGAGGAGACGCGCGAGGTCGCGCTCGACGCCGAAGCGGAGGATGTCGAGCCGCTGGTCGCGGGCATGATCGACATCGGCGAGGCGGCGGCGCAGCAGCTTTCACTTTCGCTTAATCCTTTTCCCCGGGCCCCCGAAGCGTTCGCGCTGCCGGCCGCGCCGCCGAAAGAGGCGGCGCTCGACTCGCCTTTCGCCGTGCTCAAGACCCGGCACAAGCGCGGCAAGCCCCGGGGGTGACGGGCGGACACGGTTGCCAGGGCGCGAAATTTTGGCTACTTAGCTCCCTCCGATGCCCCGCCGGGGCCTGCAGAGTTCATCCCCATGGCAGTTCCAAAAAAGAAAACCTCGAAGTCGCGGCGAAATATGCGCCGTTCGCACCATGCGCTCCCGGCCGCGAGCTTCATCGAATGCTCGCATTGCGGCGAGATGAAGCGGTCGCATCACGTCTGCGCGGCTTGCGGGCACTATGGCGAGCGCGAAGTGGTGCCGACCGCAGCCGAGACGGCCGGATAGCGGCGGCTCGGAGCGGCGGCGCTTGAGCGAGCGGATCACCATCGCGCTCGACGCCATGGGCGGCGATCGCGCGCCGGACATGGTGATCAAGGGCGCGAACATCGCGCTGCAACGTTTTCCGCAGGCGGAGTTTCTGCTGTTCGGCGCCGAGAGCCGGATCGATCCGTTGCTGGCCAAGCTGCCGCGGCTCAAGGCGCGGGCCACGATCCGGCACACCGACGAAGCCATCGGCGGCGACGCCAAGCCGTCGGCCGCGCTGCGCACCGGCCGGCGCTCGTCGATGCGCCTGGCGATCGATGCGGTGGCGGCGGGCGAGGCGCATTGCATCGTCTCCGCCGGCAACACCGGCGCACTCATGGCGATGGCCAAATTCGCGCTGCGCATGCTGCCGGGCATCGACCGCCCGGCGATGGCTTCGTTCTTCCCGACGCGGCGCGGCGAGAGCGTCATGCTCGATCTCGGCGCCAATGTCGAATGCGACGCCGAGAATTTGACGCAGTTCGCCTTGATGGGCGAGGTTTTCGCGCGCACCGTTCTGGGCCTGCTCAACCCGACCGTCGGCCTGCTCAACGTCGGTTCCGAGGAGTTGAAAGGCAATGAAGCGGTGCGCGGCGCGGCGTTGCGGCTGCGCGCGCCGGGCTCGGGCATCCGCTTCCACGGCTTCGTCGAGGGCAACGACATCGCCGCCGGCACCGTCGATGTCGTGGTCACCGATGGCTTCACCGGCAACGTCGCGGTCAAGACGGCGGAAGGCACGGCGCGGCTCTTCTCCGACTTCCTGCGCGGCGCCTTCCGTCATTCGCTGACGGCGCGGGTCGGCTATCTCTTCGCGCAGCCGGCGCTGCGCAAGCTGCGCGAGCGGCTCGATCCCCGCCGCTACAACGGTGCCGTTTTGCTCGGCCTCGACGGCATTTGCGTCAAGGGCCACGGCGGCAGCGACACGCTTGCCTTTGCCAATGCCATCGGCGTGGCGGTCGACATGGAAGTGAACGGCTTCCTCGAGCAGATCCGCTCCGGGCTGGCGCGGATCAGCATGCTGCCGCGGCCGCAGGACAAGCCGCAATCGGCCGCCCTCTGACATGGCCTTCCGTTCGCAAGTCCTGGGCTGCGGCGGCTACCTGCCGGAGCGCATCGTCACCAACGCCGAGTTGGCGGCGCGGCTCGAGACCTCGGACAAATGGATCGTCCAGCGCACCGGCATCCATCAGCGCCATGTCGCGGCGCCGGGCGAGCTCACTTCGGACCTCGCCGTCAAGGCGGCCGAGCGCGCGCTCGCCGCGGCGGGGCGCGAGGCCGGAGAGATCGATCTCGTGGTCCTCGCGACGGCGACGCCCGACAACACCTTTCCCGCCACCGCCGCCAAGGTGCAGGCGCGTCTCGGCATCGCGCGCGGCGCCGCCTTCGACGTCCAGGCGGTGTGCACCGGCTTCGTCTATGCGCTCGCCGTGGCGGACAATTTCCTGCGTTGCGGCCAAGCCAAATCGGCGCTGGTGATCGGCGCCGAGACCTTCTCGCGCATTCTCGATTGGCGGGACCGCGGCACTTGCGTGCTCTTCGGCGACGGCGCCGGCGCGGTGGTGATCGAGGCCAAGCCGTCCAATGGCAGCCCGCATGAGCGCGGCATTCTCTCGACCCATCTGCACAGCGACGGCAGCGGCTACAACCTGCTTTATGTCGATGGCGGTCCGTCGAGCACCGGCACTGCGGGTTTCCTGCGCATGGAGGGCAAGGAAGTGTTCCGCCACGCCGTCGTGCGCTTGGCCGAAGTGGTGGACGAAGCGCTCGCCGCAAACGGGCTCACCGCTGGCGAAATCGATTGGCTGGTGCCGCATCAGGCCAATTTGCGGATCATCGACGGCATGGCGCGGAAGCTGGGATTGGCGCGCGAGCGCGTCGTCATCACCATCGACCGCCACGCCAACACCTCGGCGGCCTCGGTGCCGCTGGCGCTGGCCGAGGCGGCGGGCGACGGGCGCATCCGGCCCGGCCAACTCGTGCTCGCGGAAGCGATGGGCGGTGGGCTCACTTGGGGGGCGAGCCTCATACGTTGGTAGAACTGCGCGGCTGCCCCCGCGGATTTTCAAGAACCGTGGGCAACTCTCTGTATTTGCAAATTTTCTCGCCCCGGTTTAGCCTTAAAAATAAACGGGAGGGGAAAATGGCGGGGCAGACGGTCACGCGAGCGCAGCTGAGCGAGGCGGTGTACCAAGAGGTGGGATTGTCGCGTAACGAATCGGCGACGCTGGTCGAGACGGTTCTGGCGGAAATTTCCAATTCCCTGGCGCGCGGCGAGATGGTCAAGATCTCGTCCTTCGGCAGCTTTGCCGTTCGCAAGAAAGGCCGGCGGATCGGCCGCAATCCCAAGACGGGAACCGAAGTGCCGATCAACCCGAGACGCGTCCTGGTGTTCCGCGCCTCGCATGTGCTGAAGGACCAGATCAACGCTGCACTCGGCGTCAAGCCCGACGCCCGGCGCAGCGGGGCGGTATGAGATTGCCCGACCTTTTCGATCAGCAGCCGTCGCCGCCGGGACCGGCGTCACGGCGCCACGCGAAGTCCGCGGAGGCCTTCCGCACCATCAGCGAAGTGGCCGGCGAACTCGAAGTGCCGCAGCACGTTCTGCGCTTCTGGGAGTCGAAATTCCCGCAGATCAAGCCGATGAAACGCGCGGGCGGGCGGCGCTATTATCGGCCGGACGATGTCGCGCTCCTGCGGCGCATCCGGCAGTGCCTCTATGATCAGGGCTATACCATCAAGGGCGTGCAGAAGCTGCTGCGCGAGGGCGCGCTTAAGGCGGGCACTGCGGCGCGCGGGACGACGACGGCCCCGGCGCGCGCCGCGCCGAAGCCGGCGAAGCCCGATGCCCTGCGCAAGGCGCTCGTCGAGCTGCGCAACGAACTGGTGGCGCTGCGCGAAACCCTGGAGAAGGCGCGCCGCTGAGGCCGGGCGCCGTTGCCAGGCGCCGGGGCGGCCGGTATAGTCCTCGAACCCGGCCGAAACGCGGCCGGAACGAAGTCGTGACGGGCAGTAGCGCAGCCTGGTAGCGCATCAGCATGGGGTGCTGAGGGTCGCGAGTTCGAATCTCGCCTGCCCGACCATTTTCTTAGAAATTCAACCTATTAGGATATCTTCTGAAGTTTTGACTTCAGCAACGGCCCCGGCCAGCGCGCGGCCCGCCGGCGTCAGCTTGCAGACCAGCCAGTCGGGCTTCAGCGGATTGATGAACCAAGGCTCGGCCCAGCCCTGCTCGATGCAGGCGCGGATGGTGCGCGGATCGACCTGGCGGCCCTTGTCGTCGAAAAGCGGCAGCTTGCCGCCGGCTTGCTCGAGCCCGCGATGAAGCCAGGCGCGCTGCACCGTGCTCGGCGCTCGTTTTGCCTCCCCAATGGCGCTCATGGGATTCCCCCCTTTTCCGTGAACGCGCGGTTGAAGCATCCTAACGGATCGCAATCTCCGGGAGAAGCCTATGTCCGTGAGTTTCGTCTATGTCACCGCCGGCGATGTCGAGGAAGCGCGGCGCATCGGCCGGACCGTGGTCGAGGAACGGCTCGCCGCCTGCGCCAACATCATCCCGGGCGTGCAATCGGTCTATTGGTGGCAGGGCCAGGTCGAGGAGTCGAGCGAGGCGGCGCTCATTCTGAAGACGACGGGCGAACGGCTCGATGCGTTGGTGGCGCGCGTGCGCGAACTCCATTCCTACGAATGTCCCGGCATCGAGGCGCTCGCCGTCGTCGGCGGGAATGCCGGCTTTCTCGACTGGGTCGAGCGCGAGACCAGCGGCGGTTGACGGAATGGCGCGCATGGCAGCGTCAATCCCGCGGCAATTGTGCAATTCGCATCGGCGTGGCAGCTTGTCACGGCCGCTCGCTGCAAGGGCCGATCGATGAGCGCAAGTTCCCCCCGGCTGTTGGTGCTCTTCGCCAATGTCGGGCACACGCTGACCCATATGCTGATGCTGCTCTACCCGACGGTGGTGCTCACCCTCGAGGGCCGCATGCAGCTCGGCTATGGCGAGTTGATGTGGCTGGCAGTGCCGGGCATGGCGCTTTACGGCGTGGCCGCGCTGCCGGCGGGCTGGCTCGGCGACCGCTGGAGCGCCGAGCGCATGATGGTGCTGTTCTTCATCGGCAGCGGCTTGGGCTGCCTTGCCACTGGCCTCGCCAGCGGTCCGCTTGGCATCGGCGCGGGGCTGGCGCTCGTCGGCTTCTTCGGCTCGATCTATCATCCCGTGGGCACGGCTTGGCTCGTGCGCAACGCCGTAAACCGCGGCCGCATGCTCGGCTGGAACGGCATCTTCGGCCAGCTCGGCATCGGCGCCGCGCCCTTCACCGCCGGCGCGCTCACGCAACTCTTCGGCTGGCGCGCGGCGTTTCTCGTGCCAGGCCTGCTCTGTCTCGTGCTCGGCATCGCGCTCATGCTGCTGGTGCGCGGCGGATCGGTGGCGGCGGCGCGCTCCGACCGCCGGCCCCAATCCGAGCCCCTGCGCAGCGACGTTCGTCGCGCCTTCATCATGCTCTCCATCACCATGGTGGCGGCGGGCGTAATCATGCAGGCGATGACCAATGTCCTGCCCAAGCTGTTCGAGCAGCGTCTGGCCGGCTTCACCGATGGCGGCACGCTCGGCACGGGCACGCTGGTCAGCATCGTCTTCCTCGTCAGCGGCGGCTTCCCCATGCTCGGCGGCTGGCTCGCCGATCGCTATTCGATGCGGTGGATTTATGTCCTGGCCTGGGCGGCCGAGGTGCCGCTGCTGTTCGCCGCCACGCATCTCCTGGGATTGCCGCTCTTCGCCGTGGCGACGGCCGTGTTCTGCCTCATATCGGTCGCGGTGCCGACGGAGAACAGCCTGCTCGCGCGCTACACGCCGAGCCGCTGGCGCGCCACCGCCTTCGGCGCCAAATTCGTGCTCTCGCTCGGCGTCAGCGCCCTGGGCGTGCCGCTGGTCGCGACGGTCTATGACCGCACCCATGATTTTGTCTGGCTCTTCGTCATCCTCGGCGCGCTCGCCATGGTCGTGGTTGCGGCCGGGCTTCTGCTGCCGCGCGATCGGCATGAAGCGGCGCCAGCGCCGGCGCCCGCCGAATGAGCGCGGATAAGCCAGCCATCGTCATCGACCGGCTCGACCATCTGGTCCTGACGGTGCGCGATGTCGAGGCGACTTGCCGCTTCTATGCCGATGTTCTCGGCATGCAGGTGGTGCGCTGGGAAGGCCGGACCGCGCTGCAGTTCGGCCGGCACAAGATCAACCTGCATCAGGCCGGAAGCGAGTTCGAGCCCAAGGCCAAGCGCCCGACGCCCGGCAGCGGCGATTTCTGCCTCATCACCAAGACGCCGCTCGAGGCGGTGATGCGGCACCTCGCCGCGCAAGGGATCGCCATCGAGCTGGGGCCGGTGCCGAAGCAAGGCGCGCTCGGGGCGATGCGCTCCGTCTATTTCCGCGATCCCGACGACAATCTCGTCGAAGTTTCGAATTATCCCTGAGCCTCAGCGCGCCGAAGCGGCGAGGCCGCGATCGAGATCGGCGATGATGTCCTCGATGCTTTCGATGCCGATGGAAAGCCGCACCACTTCGGGCCCGGCGCCGGCGGCGGCCTGTTGCTCCTCGGTCAATTGGCGGTGCGTGGTCGAGGCCGGATGGATGATGAGCGAGCGCGTGTCGCCGATATTGGCGAGATGGGAGAACAGCTCGACGCTCTCGACCAGCTTGACGCCCGCTTCATAGCCGCCCTTCAGCCCAAAGGTGAAGACCGAGCCCGCGCCCTTCGGCATATATTTTTGCGCCAGCGCGCGATAAGGGCTCGACTCCAATCCGGCATAGGACACCCAAGCGACCGCGGGATGGCGCTCGAGATGCTGCGCGGCGGCGAGCGCGTTCCGGACATGCCGCTCCATGCGCAGCGGCAGGGTCTCGATGCCGGTGATAGTGAGGAAGGCATTGAGCGGCGCCAAACTGGCGCCGAGATCGCGCAACCCCACGGCGTGGCCCTGCACCGTGAAGGCCAAATCGCCGAAATTCTCATAGAAGCGCAGCCCGTGATAGGCCGGCTCCGGCTCGGTCAAGGTCTTGAATTTCTGGTTCTGCGCCCAGTCGAATTTTCCGGAATCGATGACCACGCCGCCCATCGCGTGGCCGTGGCCGGCAAGAAACTTGGTGGTGGAATGCACGATGAGATCGGCGCCCCATTCAAAGGGCCGGCACAAATAAGGCGTCGCCAGTGTGTTGTCGACGATGAAGAGCAGCCCGGCCTGATGCGCGATCTCGGCGATCGCCGCGATGTCCGTGACGACGCCGCCGGGATTGGCGATGCTCTCGACGAAGATCGCCTTGCATTTGGGCGTGAGCGCGCGGCGGAAATTCTCGGGCTCGTCGGGATCGACGAAGATCGCGTCCCAGCCGAATTTCTTGAAGCTGCGCCCGAACTGCGTGATCGAGCCGCCATAGAGCTTGCGCGAAGCGATGAACTGGTCGCCCGGCTCCATGAAGGCGAAGAAGGCGAGCATCTGCGCGGCATGGCCGGTCGCGACGGCGATCGCTCCGCGCCCGCCCTCGAGGCTCGCCATGCGCTCCTCGAGCACGGAGACGGTGGGGTTGCCGATGCGCGAATAGATGTAGCCGTAGCTCTGCAGATTGAACAGCGAGGCGGCATGATCGACATCGTCGAAGACGTAAGCCGTGGTCTGATAGATCGGCGTCGAGCGCGCGCCGGTCGCGGGATCGGGCGAGGCGCCGGCGTGAACCGCGAGCGTGTCGAAGCCGGGCTTGCGGGTCTCGGGCATGGCTCAGAGCCTTCTGCGCTTGCTGGAGATGATGCCGGTGTTGACGCCGCTCCAGGCCAATTCGCCATGGAGCCGCGAGTATTCGATCTTGGGGCAGCGGTTCATCACGACCTTCAGCCCGGCCGCCTCGGCCTTCGCGGCGGCTTCGTCATTGCGCACGCCCAGTTGCATCCAGACGATTTTGGCGTGCTTGCGGATCGCCTCATCGACGATCGGCAATGCTGCTTCCGAGCGGCGGAAGATGTCGACCATGTCGATGGGCTCGGGCACCTCGGCCAGATCGGCATAGACGGTCTCGCCGAGGATTTTCTCGCCCGCCGCCTGCGGATTGACGGGAATGATGCGATAGCCCTTCGACTGCAGATACTTCATCACGAAATACGAGGGCCGGTTCCAAAGCGGGCTCGCGCCGACCATGGCGACGGTCTTCACCGAATGCAGGATCTCGCGCAGATAGGCGTCGCTGTAGTTGTCGTGGTTCATTGCGGAATTGGCTTCGTTTCGCAGATTTTAACTTTTTCGCCGCGCCTTCGGCCTGCATGGATGCATTGCGTGCTTCGAGACGCGCTGCTCCGCAGCGCTCCTCTTCACGAGGTACAGTCTTGGTGGCACGAAGAAATTATCCTCGTCCTGAGGAGGCCGCGCAGCGGCCGTCTCGAAGGCCGCACCGACCCCATCCAGCCGAGAGCTACGCCATACCGCATATTGCGTACACATATGGCGGCGGCAGCCGTCGGTTTCAATGGCGGCCTCGCACTCACCGATCCTCCCACGCCGGCGGGCGCTTTTCGAGGAAGGCGTCGAGCCCTTCCTCGGCGTCGCGCGCCAGCATGTTGCGGGTCATGACCTCGCTCGCATAGACATAGGCGGCCTCGAGGCCCAATTCGGCCTGGCGATAGAACGCCTCTTTGCCGATCGCCAGCACATGCGCCGATTTGGCGGCAATGGACTGCGCCAGATCGCCGACGGCGCGGTCGAGCGCCGCCTCGGGGACGATACGGTTGACGAGGCCCCAAGCGCGTGCCTGCTCGGCGCCGATGAGCTCGCCGGTGAGCAGCATTTCCATCGCCGGCTTGCGGCCGATGGCGCGCGTCAGCGCCACCATCGGCGTCGAGCAGAAGAGGCCGATATTGACGCCGGGCGTGACGAAGCGCGCGGTCTCGGCGGCGATTGCGAGATCGCAAGTCGCGACGAGCTGGCAGCCGGCGGCCGTCGCGGTGCCGTGCACGCGCGCGATCACCGGCTTGGGCAGCGCGACGATGCTGGTCATGAGCTTCGCGCATTGGCGGAACACCGCCTCGTAATGCTGGCGGCCGGGATTGGCGCGCAGCTCCCTGAGATCATGGCCGGCGCAGAAGGCCGGGCCGGAAGCGGCGATCACCACCACCCGCGCCGCGCGGTCCGAGGCGACCGCGTCGAGCGCGTCCTGGAACGCCGTCATCAGCGCGACCGAAAGCGCGTTGCGCGCCGCCGGGCGGTTGAGGGTGAGGGTGACGATGCCTCCCTCGTTCCGCCGCAGCAGTAGGGGCTCGGAGCTGTTCATTCGGACTTCCTTTCCGCTCGCATCTCATTCCTTTGGGCGGCGCGCTTCAACCGGAAATTATCTCCCAGCGCCCGACCCGCCTTGGGGTAAGATGATACCATAGCGAGAAAATGCCGATTTCCTGCGCCTTTCCCGCCTTGACTGGCGGCGAATGCGTGCCATACTGCGCCGCCTTATCCGAGGAAACGATGACGAGCCATTCCCTGACGACCCACTCCTTGCGGCCATCCGAGATCGACAAGAAGTGGCTCTTGATCGACGCCGACGGCATCATCCTCGGCCGGCTCGCCGCGATCGTCGCCACCCGGCTGCGCGGCAAGCACAAGCCGACCTATACGCCGCACATGGATTGCGGCGACCATGTCATCGTCATCAATGCCGAGAAGGTGCAGCTCACCGGCAACAAGCGGCGCGACAGCATGTTCCGCTGGCACACGGGATACCCGGGCGGCATCAAGGAGCGCAGCAAGGGCGAGATCCTCGCGGGCAAGCACCCCGAGCGCGTCGTTCTCAAGGCGGTCGAGCGCATGGTGCCGCGCGGGCCCCTGGGGCGGCGCGTCATGGAGCATCTCAAGGTCTATGCCGGCCCGGCCCATCCGCACGAGGCGCAGCAGCCGCAGCCGCTCGACCTGGCGGCGATGAACCGCAAGAACAAGAGGGCATGAGCATGGCCGATCTGCAGCAGGGCCTGAGCGGGCTGCGCGACGCATTGACCGGCGCGCAGGTGGCGCGCCAGCCGCAGCCGCAAGCCACGGCGCCGACGGAGGTCCAGCCCAAGCGCGACGCGCAGGGCCGCGCCTATGCCACCGGCAAACGCAAGAACGCGGTGGCGCGCGTCTGGATCAAGCCGGGCAACGGGCGGATCACCGTGAACGGGCGCGACAGCCCGGTCTATTTCGCGCGGCCGGTGCTGCGCATGCTCTTGAACCAGCCCTTCGTCGTCGCCAATCGGTTGGGCCAGTTCGACGTCGTCTGCACCGTCGTCGGCGGCGGGCTTTCCGGCCAGGCGGGCGCGGTGCGCCACGGCATCAGCAAGGCGCTGACCTTCTACGAGCCCGAGCTGCGCCCGACGCTCAAGGCCGGCGGGTTCCTGACCCGCGACAGCCGCGTCGTCGAGCGCAAGAAATACGGCAAGGCCAAGGCGCGACGCAGCTTCCAATTCTCGAAACGCTGAGCGGCGTCGACCGCCGGGCGCAATTGCACAGCTCACCCGTCGAGACGCGCCCTTCAGGCGCTCCTCAGGGTGAGGCGGAATCGGTTCCTCGTCCTGAGGAGCGCGCAACGCGCGCGTCTCGAAGGACGGGTGAGGCGGCGGCACCGAACCGAATTCGACAGCAAATCTCGTCCCGCTAGAAGGAGGGCTCATGGCCCCACCCGATCTTCGCGCGCGCATCGCCATCCTGGGCGCCAGCGGCTATACCGGCGCCGAGCTCTTGCGGCTGTTGGCGCATCACCCCAATGCCGCGATCACCGCGATGACGGCAGACCGCCAGGCGGGCAAGCCGATCGGCGCGGTCTTTCCGCATCTGGCCGGGCGCGAGCTGCCGAATCTCGTCGCCATTCCCGAAGTCGATTGGAGCAAGGTCGATCTCGTCTTCTGCTGCCTGCCGCACGGCACGACGCAGGAGGTGGTGGCTTCATTGCCGAAGCATTTGCGGATCTGCGATCTCTCCGCCGATTTCCGCTTGGCCGATCCCGCGCTCTATGCCCAATGGTACGGCCATGCGCATCGCGCCGTCGAATTGCAGCGCGAGGCGGTCTATGGCCTGACCGAAATCATGCGCGGCGCGGTCGCCAATGCGCGGCTCGTGGCGGTGCCCGGCTGCTATCCCACGGGCGCGCAACTGCCGCTCATTCCGCTGGTCAAGGCGGCGCAGATCGACGCCGACGACATCGTCATCGACGCCAAATCCGGCGTCACCGGCGCCGGGCGCGGCTTGAAGGAAACGAGCCTCTTCGCCGAGGTCTCCGAGGGCATATCCGCCTATGGCGTCGCCAACCATCGGCACATGCCGGAGATCGAGCAGGGCCTATCGCAAGCCGCCGGCCGCCCGATCACGGTGAGCTTCACGCCGCACCTCATGCCGATGAATCGCGGCATCCTCTCGACCATCTATGTCCGCATGATCGGCGGCGCCACGCTCGCGGATCTCCGCCGCACGCTCGAGGAGGCTTACGCCGGCGAGGCCTTCGTCCGCGTGCTCGCGCCGGGCCAGATGCCGGCGACGCATCACGTGCGCGGCTCGAATCTGTGCCTGATCGGCCTCGCCGCCGACCGGCTCTCGGGCCGCGCCATCCTGGTTTCGGCGATCGACAATCTGGTCAAGGGCGCCTCGGGCCAGGCGGTGCAGGACATGAACGTCATGCTGGGATTGCCGGAGACCGCCGGGCTGGCGCAGGAGCCGCTGTTTCCGTGAGCGCTGTCGCTGGGCGACGATGCTCTTACGCTTCTGTTTATCGTCATGGCCGGCCGCCGTGCCGGCCATCCACGGATTTGCGGTAGAATCAAAAGGTGGATGCGCGGGTCAAGCCCGCGCATGACGTTGGCAGGTTGCAGACCGCCCTCAGCTCGCCTTGACCCGGACATAGGAGCCGGGGGCGTCTTCGATGGGCTTTAGCTTGCCGTCGCCGGGCGCGCGCGCGGGAACCGTGCCGCCGGCATACTGCGCCACCCATTCCTCCCAGGCGGGCCACCACGAGCCTTCGTAATCGGTCGCGCCGGCGAGCCAATCATCCGGGCTCGGCGGCAGGTTCTGATTTTGCGAGTGCCCGTATTTGTGCGCGTCCGGCGGATTGACCACGCCGGCGATGTGACCCGAGGCGGCGAGCACGAACTTCATCGGCCCGCGAAAGATCTGCGTCGCGGCATAAGTCGATTTCCACGGCGCGATGTGGTCCTCGCGCGTCGACAGGATGAAGCTCGGCGTGTGGATGCGGCGCAAATCGATGGGCACGCCCGCAAGCTTCAAGGCGTTGGGCACGACGAGCTTGTTCTCCTGATACATGGTGCGGAGATAGAAGCTGTGCATCTCCGCCGGCATGCGCGTCGAATCGCTGTTCCAATAGAGCAGGTCGAAGGGGAAGGGCTCCTTGCCCAGGAGGTAGTTGTTGACGACGAAGGACCAGATCAGATCGTTGGCGCGCAGCATGTTGAAGGTCGTCGCCATGTCCGAGCCGTCGAGGTAGCCGTGCTTCTTCATGCGCTCCTCGAGCATGGCGATCTGCTCCTCGTCGATGAAGACCGACAGCTCGCCGGACTCGGCGAAATCGACCATCGAGGCGAAATAGGTCGCGCTCGCGACGCGCTTGTCCTTCTTGGCCGCCATATAGGCGAGCGTCGCCGCCAGCAAGGTGCCGCCGAGGCAATAGCCGATGAGATTGGCCTCCTTCTCGCCGGTCGCCTGCTCGATGGCGTCGAGCGCCGCGAGCGGCCCTTCCAGCATGTAGTCGTCGAAGCGCTTCTCCGCCAAACGCTCGTCCGGATTGACCCAGGAGACGACGAAGACGGTGTGGCCCTGCGCGACCGCCCATTTGACGAAGGAGTTCCGGGGTCTAAGATCGAGAATGTAATACTTGTTGATCCAAGGCGGCATGATCAGCAGCGGCCGCCGTTTCACCGTCGCGGTCGAAGGCTGATACTGGATGAGCTGCAGCAGATCGTTCTGATAGATCACCTTGCCCGGCGTCACCGCGAGGTCCTTGCCGACCTCGAAGGCCTCCATATCCGTCATCTTGATCATCAGCCGGCCTTTGCCGCGCTCGAGATCCTCGAGCATGTTCTTGAGGCCGCTGACCAGGTTCTCGCCGCCGCTCGCCAAGGTCGCGCGCAGCACTTCGGGATTGGTGAGGACGAAATTCGACGGCGCCATCGCATCGACGAATTGCCTGGTATAGAAATCCACTTTGCGCGCCGTCTTCTCGTCGAGCCCATCGACCTGCCGCACGGTCGATTGCAGCCAGCGCGCGGTCAAGAGATAGCTTTGCTTGATGTAGTCGAAGAGCGTGCTCTCGGTCCACGCCGCGTCCTTGAAGCGGCGATCGTCGGGCGAGGGCTCGACCAGCGGCTCCGCCGGACTGCCGAAAAAGCGCTGTGTGGCGCTTTGCCACAGGCGGAGCTGATCCTGCCACAGCGACATCTGCGCCTGCATGAGCGCGGCCGGGTTGGTCATCATCCGCTGCGTCATTTCGAGAAAGGCGCCGGCGAGGTTGAGCGGATCGACCGAGCCGCCATTGGCGCCTTGGCGCGCCATGAACTCCTGGATGATGCGCTGGCTGCGCTCGGCGATCTCGGCCATGTGGCGCGACCATTCCACGGGATCGGGGATCTTGATCTCGGGAGTTGACGGTTCCGTCATGCCTGTCGTCCTCGTGGCGTTCGCTGGCCCGCGGCGATCATGATCGATTGTTGCGGCAGCGCGATGATGCTCTAATGGACCCGAGCATGGGGACCGGGGAGGTCCGCGGACGCTCATTTATATGGTATTAGGTTTAAGATTCGCCAGCATGTCCGCGAATTCGCGATCGAGAGGGTCGGTTATGGGGCGGCCGCGGCTGCCGGCAAGGCGCGGCGGGCGATGGCGCCGGTGGTTGGTCGTGCCGGCCGCGGCGGCGTGGCTCGGCGGCTGTTCGGTTCCCGATGCCGTCAACCCGGTCTCCTGGTACCACGGGCTGACCGGCGCGTCGAAGAGCGACGACACGGCCGACCAGCCGAATCAAAAGAACCTCGCGCAGGGCAACAAGGAGCCTTATCCCAACCTCGGCGATGTTCCGGACGTCCCTGAGCGCGCCCTGAGCACGGTCGATCGCGAAAAGCTCGAAAAGAGCCTCATCGCCGACCGCGAGAACGCCAAATACACGGACCAGCAGCTCGAGGCCGGCAAGCCCGTGCCCGGTATCGCCGCGCCGCCGCCGCCGGCACCGGCATCGCCGGCGCAATCGCCGAGCGCGGCGCCGACAGCGCCGCCGTCGCCGAGCGCGCCGCCGGCGCCGCAAGCGAGCCAGAGCCCGGCCAAGGCTCCGGCGCCGACCCTGGCGAGCGCAGCCCCGGCAACGCCGCCGCCAGCCGCGACCGCGGCTCCTCCTGCCGCGCCCGCTCCCGCACCGCAACATGCAACCGCTTCCGTGCCGCCGCGCGGCTCCGAGTCCCCGCCGCAGGAGTCGCCGCTGGTCAGCCCGACCATCCCCGGCGTCCCGCAAACCGGCGACACGCCGGTGGCTCCGCCGCCCGCTCCGCAGATCCCGCTGGTCCAGGCGCAAGCGGCGCCCGCGGCGGCGCCACAACCCGCTCGCGCCCCGGCCGCGCCGCCGGCAGCGCCGAAATCGCGGCCTCCGGCGCAAACCGCCGCGGCCGCGCCGCCGCGCTCGGCGACGACAGCATTGCTGCAGGATTTGCGGCGCCGCCAGCCCGAGATCTCCTACGAGGTGAGCGAGATCGGCTTTGCCAGCGACTCTGCCGCGATCGCCGAAGCGCAACACGATAATTTGAACGACATCGTCAAGCTCAAGCAGGAAGACGGCGGCAACGTTCGCGTCATCGGCTACGCCGAGCCGGCGAAGAGCGGCGATGCGGTGCAACGCGAAACCGATGGGCTGACCCTGGCGCTGGCGCGGGCGCAGGCGGTCGCGGAAGCGTTAACGCAGCGCGGCGTGCCCGCCGACCAGATCGCGATCGAAGCCGCGCCGGTGCGTCCCGGCCGCAGCGAGGCCCCGCGCGCCGAAATTTACCTCGAGCGCTGACGACAAAACGGTCGCAACTTGCGGAGCGCGGGGGTACAAATGCGCCGGGGGGCACCGCCTATCAGGGCCATCATCGACCCGCGCCTGCCGTGAAGCCGCCACTCAAGATCGCCATCGCCGGACTCGGTACCGTCGGCGCCGGCACCTTGCGCCTGTTGCGCGAGAACGCCGCGCTGATCGAACGGCGCAGCGGCCGCCGCCTCGTGGTGACCGCGGTCGCGGCGCGCGACCCAACCCGCGACCGCGGCGTCGCGCTTGCGGGTCTGCGCTGGGAGCGCGACGCGTTGGCGCTCACTGCGGCGCCCGATGTCGATGTCGTGGTCGAGCTCATCGGCGGCGGCGAGGGCATCGCCCGCGAGGTGGTGACCGCGGCGCTCAACCGCGGCAAGCACGTCGTCACCGCCAACAAGGCGCTCATGGCGCATCACGGCGCCGCGCTCGCGCAACTGGCCGAGGAGAAGCATGTCGCGCTCGCCTTCGAAGCGGCGGTCGCCGGCGGCATTCCCATCCTGAAAGCGCTGCGCGAAGGGCTCGCTGCCAACAATGTGAAACGGATCTATGGCATCTTGAACGGCACCTGCAATTACATCCTGACGGCGATGCGGGAGAGCGGGCGCGATTTCAACGACGTTCTCGCCGAGGCGCAACGCCTGGGCTATGCCGAGGCCGATCCCAGCTTCGACATCGACGGCATCGACGCCGCGCACAAGCTCGCGCTCCTGGCGTCGGTGGCGTTCGGGACAAGGGTGGACCTCGCCAGCGTTTACATCGAGGGCATTCGCCATGTCTCGGCGCTCGACATCGAGTTCGCCGCCGAACTCGGCTACCGCATCAAGCTTTTGGGGCTGGCGCGGCCGACCGCGCAGGGGCTCGAGCAGCGCGTCCATCCCTGCATGGTGCCGCGCTCGACGCCGATCGCGCATGTCGACGGCGTCTTCAACGCCGTCGTGGTCGAAGGCGATTTCGTCGGCCGCGTCATGCTCGAAGGGCGCGGCGCCGGGGCCGAGCCGACGGCATCGGCCGTCGTTGCCGATCTCATCGACATCGCCCGCGGCAGCACCGCAACGAGCTTCGCGCTTCCCGCCTCGCAGCTCATGCCGAGCGTGCCGGCGCCGATGGCGCGGCATCAGGGCGCCTATTACATCCGACTGATGGTGGTCGATCGGCCCGGCGTCATCGCCGACATCGCCGCCGCGCTGCGCGACGAGCAGGTCTCGATGGAGCAGATGATCCAGCGCGGCCGCGCCCCGGGCGAAGCGGTTCCCGTCGTTCTCACCACGCACGACGCCGAGGAAGCGGCCATGCGCCGCGCGCTCGAGCGCATCGATCGGCTTGACACGGTGCTGGAAGCGCCGCGCATGATCCGCGTCGAGAATCTCTAAGGAGGAAACATGGGCGACACCGGATCGATGGATCGCAATCTGGCGCTCGAGGCGGTGCGCGTGACCGAAGCGGCGGCGCTCTCGGCCTCGCGCCTGATGGGCCGCGGCGACGAAAAGGCCGCCGACCAGGCGGCAGTCGATGCCATGCGCCAAGCGCTCAACGGCCTCGCCATCGACGGCACGGTGGTGATCGGCGAAGGCGAGCGCGACGAGGCGCCGATGCTCTATATCGGCGAGAAGGTGGGAACCGGGCAGGGGCCGCGCATCGACATCGCGCTCGACCCGTTGGAGGGCACGACCATCACCGCGAAGGGCGGCCAGAACGCGCTCGCCGTCATCGCCATGGCCGAGGCCGGCGGCTTCCTCTACGCGCCCGACGTCTATATGGAGAAGATCGCGATCGGCGAATTCGGCGATGTCGTCGATCTCGACGAAACGCCCGCGAACAATTTGAAGAACCTCGCCAAGGCCAAGAAGGCCGAGGTCTCGGACCTCGTCGTCTGCATCCTCGACCGGCCGCGCCACGCCGATCTCATCGCCAAGGTGCGTGCGGCCGGCGCGCGCATCATGCTGATCTCCGACGGCGATGTGAGCGGCGTCATCGCGACCTCGCGGCCCGAGAGCGGCGTCGACATCTATCTCGGATCGGGTGGCGCGCCCGAGGGCGTGCTGGCGGCGGCGGCGCTCAGATGCATCGGCGGCTTCATGCAAGGCCGCCTCGTCTTCCGCAACGAGGACGAGCGCGCCCGCGCCCGGCGCTGCGGCATCACCGATTTCGACCGCAAATACGAACTCTTGGACCTCGCCAAGGGCAATGTCATGTTCGCGGCCACCGGGGTCACCAGCGGCACCATGCTGCAGGGCGTCCGGCGCTTTCCCGGCGGCGCGACGACCCAGTCGATGGTCATGCGCTCGAAGACCGGCACCGTGCGCATGGTCGAGGCGCAGCACAACTTTCACCGCAAGACCAGTTTTCTCGGCATGGAGCGGTGAGCTTTCTCGGCGTCGAGCGCTCGCTGCTCGGCCGGCGCTGGCGCGAGCGGGCGGGCGACGAGCGTGCCGCGCTGACGCTGGCGCAGCAACTCCAACTGCCGGAGATCGTCTGCCGCGTGCTGGCCGGCCGCGGCATCGCCGCCGCCGAGGCCGAGCGCTTCCTCAGCCCGAGCCTGCGCGAGTGCCTGCCCGACCCGGCGCATCTCAAGGACATGGAGCGCGCCGTCGCGCGCATCGTCCGCGCGCTCGAGCACGGCGAGACGATCGCGATCTTCGGCGATTACGATGTCGACGGCGCGACCGCGGCGGCGCTGCTGCGGCGCTTTCTCGAAGGCGTCGGCGGCCGCGTCATGGTCTACATCCCCGATCGCCAGCGCGAAGGCTATGGCCCCAATGCGCCGGCGCTCTTGCAGCTCAAGGCGCAGGGCGTCGCCTGCGTCATCACCGTCGATTGCGGCGTGACCGCGCATGCGGCGCTCGCCGCGGCGGCCGAGGCGGGCCTCGATGTCATCGTCGTCGATCACCATATCGGCGAGCCGGCGCTGCCGCGGGCGCTGGCAATTATCAACCCCAATCGCATCGACGAGACCAGCCCGCATGGCGTATTGGCCGCGGTCGGCGTCGCCTTTCTTCTCGCCGTCGCCGTCAACCGCGCGCTGCGCCAGGCCGGCTGGTATGCCGAGCGGGCGGAGCCCGATCTGCTGCAATGGCTCGATCTCGTCGCGCTCGGCACGGTCTGCGATGTCGTGCCCTTGACCGGGATCAACCGCGCGCTGGTGGCGCAGGGCCTCAAAGTGCTGCGCCGGCGCGGCAATCCCGGATTGGCGGCGCTCGCCGATGTCGCCGGCGTGGGCGAGCGGATCGACGCCTATCACGCCGCCTTCATCCTGGGGCCGCGGGTCAATGCCGGCGGCCGCATCGGCGAGGCCGATCTGGGCGCGCGGCTCTTGGCAACCGACGATCCGCTGGTGGCGCGCGACTTGGCGGAGCGGCTTCATGCACTCAATGCCGAGCGGCGCGAGATCGAGGCGCGCGTGCTGGCCCAAGCCGTGGCGCAGGTCGAGCGCGAGGGGTCGGGCGCGCTCCTCTTCGTCGCCGGCGAGGGCTGGCATCCCGGCGTCATCGGCATCGTCGCGAGCCGCTTGAAGGAGCTTTACAACCGCCCGGCCTGCGTCGTCGCCATGGCCAATGGCGTCGGCAAGGGCTCCGGCCGCTCGGTTGCCGGCGTGGCGCTGGGTCCGGCGGTGATCGCGGCGCGCCAGGAAGGGCTATTGGTCAATGGCGGCGGCCATGCGATGGCGGCGGGCTTCACCGTCGAAGCGGTGAAGCTAATCGCGCTGCGCGATTTCCTCAATGAGCGCGTCGCCGTTTCGCTGGGCGAGGGCCAGGTTGCAGAGCTCGGCATCGACGGCGCGCTGACCGCCGCGGGCGCCACGCTCGATCTGGTGGCGCAGCTCGAGCGCCTCGCGCCCTTCGGCACCGGCAATAGCGAGCCGCGCTTCGCCTTTCCCAATCTGCGCGTGCTGCGCGCGGATGTCGTGGGGGGCGCGCACCTGCGTTGCGTGCTGAGCGACGGCGCCGGCAATGCGCGGCTCAAGGGGATCGCCTTCCGTTGCCTCGACGGCGCATTGGGGCCGGCGCTCCTCAACGGCCAGGGCCGCAGCTTCCACATCGCCGGCCACCTCCGCGCCGACCGCTGGCAAGGCCGCGAGACCGTCCAGCTCACCATCGACGACGCCGCGCCCGCGGGCGGGTAGCGCCGATGAGACGCCATCTCTGCACGGTTTCGTGTTTAATCGGCTATTTATTGCTCGTGGCACCGGCCCATGCTTCGCCATCCGATGATCTCTATAACGCACAATTTGCCAAGGAAGCTATCACCGAGATCACTGCGATGTCGTTCGCTGAACTGTCCGCTTTCGCTGACTACCTGGCCGCCTGCGCCCCAAGTCTTGTAAACGCGGATTCGCGAGCTATTTGCGAGCGCTCGTACCTAAGGTACAGGATCGAATTTGCGCGCGAACGGTCCCTTGATCGGCTGATGACCGCGCTTTCCTTGTTTAACGCGATTTCATTTTGGGAAGACCGCGCCGGCGAACATCCCAAGACCGAGAGGCTGCGAGAGATCGCGCGAGGGATCGAGCTGATGAGGGCGTGGCAAGATGCGGCGAACGTCACTTTCGTGATGCTACGGGCGAAGCGTCACTGATCTCCGCCCAACGCGCTCTTATTTGGTTCTGACCGCAGTCCCACCGCAATGCACTGAGTTCCAGCAGTTCGTGCCATAGACATCCGTACTGGCCATCGTACAGGTGAAGTCCATGACGGCGGTGGCGCTCATACGCAGCGCGTTGATCCGCATTTGCTCGAGCGCATCGCTTTGCGATGCAGGCGGGTCCCAGAGCAGGTGCTTGCACGAATTGCCCTCGACCGGACCGACATAGTCGAAATCGGTCGGCTCGGTTGCCGCTCCAGGCGGGAACACTCGCACCTTCGCAGCGGCCGCGCGCTCAGATGGCGGCACGGCCGCAACGTTCATTGTTGGAATTTGCGGCGGAATGCAGCCGACCAGTGCGATCGCTGCCGCTACGACGATCCCCCATGAGCATTTCATCTTAGTGGCTCCGCCTTATAGCGGTTAAAGCGTTAATGCGCGCTACTTTCGGCACACGTCTAGATTAGCCTCGATATGAGTGAGACGTCGATTGCGATTTCGCGCTACGCGTGGAGGGAGAAGTCGCTTTGCGGCGGTTGCCGGGGATCAAAAGCGGCGCCCCTCCGCCTCACCCCATCCACCGCGCCTTCCAAGCCTGGAACATCAGCACGGTCCAGAGCGGATATTGCCAGTTGCGCGTGCCCTGGAGATGGGCGCGCCAGCGCTCGCGGATGGGGGCCGGGTCGAAGATGCCGTCTGCCGTGAGCCGCCGCTCGTCGAGCAGATCCTCGGCCCATTGCCGCAGCGGGCCGCGCAGCCAGGAATCGATCGGCACGCCGAAGCCCATCTTGGGCCGCTCGACCAGATGCTCCGGCACGTAGCGGTGCAGCACGCGGCGCAACAGGCGCTTGCCGTTGCCGCGCGCCTTCAGCGCCGGCGGCAAGGTCCAGCTGAAGGCGACGATGCGATGATCGAGGATCGGCACGCGCGCCTCGAGCGACACCGCCATCGAGGCGCGGTCGAGCTTGGTCAAGATGTCGTCGGGCAGATAGAGCCGCGTGTCCAGATATTGCATGCGCTCGATCGCGTCGGGCACGAGCGCCGCGACTTGCGCATCGTCGAGCACGGTCTTCGCCTCGATGGCGTCGCGCACGACGCGCTCGGGCTCGCTCCATTGGCTAATGATGCTGCGATAGAAGCCGCCGACATCGTGCGCTTCGTCGAGCACGCCGGCGAGCTTCTGCAGCTTGTCGCCGAATTGCCGCGGCCGGTGGCGCTCGGGCAGCACCTGGCCGAGCGTCGCCCAGGCCGCCGGAGAGAACGCGCGCAAGCCCGCCGCCGCCACGCCGCGCGCCGCGCGCGGCATGTGTTCGAGCGCGCGCAGCACGGCCTGGCCGCGGAAATAGCGGCTGTAGCCGGCGAAAAGCTCGTCGCCGCCGTCGCCAGACAGCGCCACTTTCACATGGCGGCGGGTCAGTTCCGAGACCAGGAAGGTCGGGATCTGCGATGGGTCGGCGAAGGGCTCGTCGTAGATCTCGGGGAGGCGCGGGATAACCTCGCGCGCATGTTCGGGCGAGACATAGAGCTCGGTGTGATCGGTGCCGAGATGGCGCGCCACCGCAGCGGCCTGCGGCGCCTCGTCATAGCCCGCTTCGCGGAAGCCTATCGAGAAGCTGCGCACGGGCTGCGCGCTATTCTTCTGCATCAGCGCGACCACGGTCGAGGAATCGATGCCGCCCGAGAGAAAAGCGCCCAAGGGCACATCCGCCACCATGCGGCGCCGCACGGCATCGCCCAAGAGCGCATCGAGCCGGTCGGCGGCTTCCTCTTCGCTCGCGTCGATGCGGCTTGCCTGGCCCGCGCGCGCGACATCCGCGAGGCTCCAGAAGGAGCGCAGTTCCGGCGCTCCGGTCGCGCGCAGGGTGAGGATGGTGCCGGGCGCGAGCTTGCTCACTCCGCGGTAGATCGTGTGCGCTGCCGGCAGATAGCCCAAACGCAGATACGCCGCGAGCGCCGCGCGGTCGAGCGCAGGCTGCCAGTCAGGGTCGGCGCGCAAGGCTTTGAGCTCGGAGCCGAAGAGGATGCGGCCGTCCTGTTCCGTCCAATACATCGGCTTGATGCCGAGACGATCGCGGATGAGATAGAGGGCGCGCTCGCGCCGGTCCCACAGCGCCATCGCGAACATGCCGATGAGCCGCGCCAAGGTCGGCTCGACGCCCCAGATTGCGAAGCCTTCGACGATGACCTCGGTATCGGAGGTGCCGCGAAAGCGCCGACCGGCCGCTTCGAGCTCCGGGCGCAGCTCGGCGGCGTTGTAGATCTCGCCGTTGTAGGAGAGGACGAAGCGGCCGCAGGAGGAATGCATCGGCTGCGCGCCGGTGGGCGTCAGATCGATGATCGAGAGCCGGCGATGGCCGAGCGCGAACCCGGCCTCGGCATCGCTCCAGACGGCGCTGTCATCCGGGCCGCGGTGCCGCAATGTCTCGGTCATGGCGTCGCAAAGCCGGCCGAGCTCGGCCGCACTAAGCCGGCCGCGCCGATCCCACAGGCCGGTAACCCCGCACATCAGCCGCCTTCCGCCGCCGCCGGTTAAGTCGCGGCACCTCTAGCACGGGCGCCGGGGCGAGGCGAGGGCGGCGGTCACACCAGCGAAAAGGCCAGCGACAACAACGCAACCCCGCCGAGGAACAAGCCGCCGCCCCATTGCTCCAGCGTTTTGCGATAGGCGGGGAAGCGGCACGAGCCCGCGAGAAAGGCAGTTCCGAACACCGTCCCGACCGCGCCCAAGCCCAGTATCATGGTCGCCCTCATGCTCCGCCCGGCGCGCCCTTTGGCGGCCGTGTCGATGGGCCGAATCCTCGGGCCGGCATGGTTAAGCATTGGTTAACGACGCGGCGAAAGCCCGGCCGCGGCTTGATTTATCGGCCCCGCCGGGCTAGACCGGGCGCCGCCGCAGCCGACGCGTCCCCATCGTCTAGAGGCCTAGGACACCGCCCTTTCACGGCGGTAACAGGGGTTCGAATCCCCTTGGGGACGC
>Ga0209415_10000607_pt1 | contig 67231 bp, 52 predicted proteins | sample PeaSoiSIISIP2007_FD_187696 | JGI IMG/M metagenome (GOLD analysis project Ga0209415, IMG submission 187696) | Peat soil microbial communities from Weissenstadt, Germany - SII-SIP-2007 (SPAdes) (version 2) | ecosystem: Environmental > Terrestrial > Soil > Wetlands > Peat | place: Germany...
CCGGATAGGCGTCCAGGATCTCCTCGGCATGGAGGAAGTGGATCTCCTCGGGGAGGGGGGGATAGCGCGGGTCCTTCAATTGGGGGAAGAGCGTCTCGACGTGGCGCTGCGCCCCCGTGATGACCTGCCAGATCCGGCGGACCGTGTCCTTGAGGTAGTCGAGGCTGCGGTCGGAGTCGCGGATCACGCGCTCCCAGTCCCACTGGTCGACGTACCCGCTGTGGTCGTGGTCGAGGAAGTAGTCCTTCCGAACCGCCCGCATGTCGGTGCAGATCCCCTCGCCGGGGGCCAACCCGAACTCCTTCAGCGCCATCCGCTTCCACTTCGTCGCCGCCTGAACGATCTGGGCGTCCACCGGATGCAGGTTGCGGTCGTTCGAGATGTGGAACTGGACCGGAGTGCGGGACCCGTCGCGATCGAGCATGTCGTTGACGCCGGTCTCCGCGGCGACGAGGAGGGGCACTTGGACCATCATGAGGTTGAGTTCGCGGCAGAGGTTCGCCTCGATGTAGTTCTTCACGGCGTAGATCGCGACCTGGGTCTCGCGAGGCGAGAGGGCGGACCGGTAGTCGTTCGGGAGGACCCGCTCGACCTCCTCGTAGGTGCCGATCCCGGGACCGGCCAGGTCCACCGCCTTTCGCGCTCGGATGTCCGTCGCCATGGTGCCGAGGTGGGAGTGGGCCGTCATAAAGGGGTCGTAAAGCTTATTGGACCTTTCCCGGAGCGTCGGGCTTTGGGGCCTCCGGGGACCGTCGGCGCGGCCGCTTCCGGGCGGGGCACGTTCGCTCGGACGAGTACCATCCAAGAGCTAATAGCCCGACGCGCCACCCCCGGAGTTGATGCAGCTTCAGGTCGTGGATTCGACCGACCCGATCGGCGAAGCGCTCCGCCACGCGGTCCGGGCGGTCGCCGACCACACCGAAAACCATCCCCTGACCCCTGAACTGTTCTGGGTCCTACTCTCCGAGAACGGATTCTCCTTCCGCGGGAACCCGCCCGGCAGCGACGAGCACGGCCGGTTCTTCGCCCACGTCACCCTCGACCACGCCGTCGCCTTGGCACTTATCTCGGGCAACACGGCCCTCCATCACTACTGGCCGCTCTGAGCGGTACGGCATCGACCAAGGGCCGGTGCCGGGCAGCTCCCGTCCCTCCTCCCGGAGCGGGTCCCCCGCTGATCCCAGAACGCTCCGGGAACCTCACCGGACGACCGAACGTCAAATCCCGCCCCCTGCCCCGACGAAGTGGACGAACGGGGAGTTGCGGACGCCGGCACGCACCCGGAACTCCGGGGGTCTCCCCGGGCGCCGGGGGGGGCGGGCCGCTAGCGGCGCCGTCGACGGGTGTGAGTGATCTTCCGCGCCGAATTCACGGCACCTGCAGTGGACAGACCGACCGCGAAGACCACCATGCCGATGAGGGTCGCGCCCAGTTGGGCCGAGACCACGACCGGCGCGCGGGCGAGCGTGATGGTCGTGCCCGAGCCGGGAGAGCTCTGCCCCGGAGGGGAACCTCCGCCCGGCCCGGAGTTCCCCGAACCTCCCGACCCCCCGGAACCTCCAGAGCCGCCGGAACCCCCTGAACCCCCTGAACCTCCTGAACCCCCGGAACCCCCAGAACCCCCGGAGCCCGAGCTACCGTTCCCCGACGAGTTGGTATTGTTAAGCGGGGGGTTCTCGGCGAGGATCGTCAAGTACAGCCACTGGGGCACCAGGGCATTGACGCTCACGTTCAGCAGATCATACGTTCCGGGGCCGAGCCGGACCCACGCGAACGTACCGTTGAACGTGAGGTTCGCGACGGAGAACGTCCCGTTCGAGGCGACCGTCGTGTCGAGCTCGGTGGCCGAGCCGTTCGTCAGAGTGAAGTTGACTTGGGCGGTCATCCCCGAGGGGATCGAGGAGTTGACGAGGTGGACGGTGCCCTGCAGAGTCCAAGGGGAGGAGGTCGAACCCGTGGAACCGCCCCCACCGCTCCCGTTGCCGGGGGTTTGGTACATCTTCACAACGACCGTTGACTCGGGCGGTAGGGGGACCGTCATACCCGGTACATAGGCGGTGTTCGTCACATGGCCCACCGTGTCCATGGTGTACACCATGCCCGTCCAATTGCTCGGGGAGACGCCGGCGAGGGAGACGTTCTCCCCGGTGCCCACCGCGGCGTTGGAGAGCATCAGCGAGGCATCGGTCGCATTGTTGGACCCCTCCGCGACGAACGTTCCTGCATCGGCCCCGCTGGAGAGCGTGACATTGCGGATGGTGCGGATGTCCATGTGGGTGAACAAGCTCGAGTAGAGGGTGTAGACCGGGGTGGGCTGGTTCGAGCCGGAGTTGAAGAGGCAGTCACTGGCTCCGCAATAGAATCGGAAGAAGGTGAACTCAGGCATTCCCGCCTCGAGCGTCTGAGCCACGTTGGCCGACGTGTAGACGGCGTCCGTCGGGGTACCATCGTACCCGTTGCACCCGCTGAGCCCGAGGTTGAACTCGTGGACCTGTACCGGGATCCCCGCGGCTCCCGGGACGGCGTAGGTACTGTAGGTATGCACCGTCTGCGTCAGCTTGGCCGGTGTGAGCAGGGTCGAGGGGGTCCCTCCCACACATTGCTCGTTGGGATAGTTATGGTAGGCGAGCAGCGTCTCGTTCGGTTCCGCCGCCGCGACGGCTGCGAACCACGTCTGCACCCGCGCGGGTTTGTTTCCCTCGGCTTCGATCCCGACGACGCACGCCCCCGGGTCCACGTGACGGATCGTGTTCGTCGTGTTCTGCGCGACCAGCGCGAACTGAGCCGCCGTGGGGGCCGAATGGTCCGAAGACGACCAAGAGGTCCAGGGGATGTTGAAGTGATTCCACCCCTGGGGCTCGTTACCGACCGACCAACAGCTCGGCCACCATCCGGTCTGCGCCTTCAGCCAGTGCATCAGGTAGGCGTCGGTCGAGGCGGAGTTGATCTCGGTCGGGAGCCCGAGATCGCAGACGTCGGAAGGGTTCCATTTGCACAGGGTCGCGAACGCAACGACATTCTCCTGGAGGGATTGACAGGAGCCGCTGTCCGAATACATGCATCCGTTCGACCAGTTCTGCTGGTCGATCTGGTTGGCTCCGAACCGGAGGAACTGGATCGGGGTCGCGTTCAGCAGGCTGGCTTCGTGCGTGCTCACCGATGTCCCGGAGATGAAGGTCCCCCAAAAGTCCGGCGTCTCTGTGGCCGCTACGCCGTGAACGCTCAAGGTCAGGAGCGAGGTCGAAGAAAGGGTCAAGTGGCTGGTCGCGGGCGCGACGACCGTGGGAGCTCCGGCCAGGAGGACCGTCGCGACAAGCACCACAGGCAGGAAGGCCACGATTAGCGATAGCCGGTGACGAGCAGCCCGCGGGCGAGGAGGCGGTCGAGTCGCGGGAAGCCATCTCGCTGGGGGCGTGGACCCACCGGGGGTCGGTCGCCCGTGGGTTGGTCCATTGGCGCCGGTCACCTGCGACCCTCGGGAGGTCCGGGGGACGGGATCGGACGGGGGGGCGTACGGGGCCCCGATCGGTCGACCTGCGGCTGCCTCGGAGGAAGAATGGTCGTGCATAGTATCCACCGCGCGAGCGGAGAGGAAGGGACTGTACGTTCTCGTCGTCCGTCCTATTTGAAGATGCGCATAAATGCGGATAATGACGTATTGGACCTGGGGGGCTGGCGATTCGGGCGAGAACGGCCCGTCGACCCCACGTTCGCCGGTAATCGCGCCGGGAAGGGGGACGTTCTCCCGCTCGCCCGAGGTCGGGGAAGTCGAGCCTCGTCAGGGAGCGGGCCGGCGAACCGCCCGGCCCGCCCCGACACGGGAGCGCCTCACTCGGCGACGTGCCGGGCCGGTCCCTCGATCTCAGGGCCCATGCCCCCGCCTCGAACTGGAGCGAATCGCTGGCCGACGAATGCTCCGTCGACCCGGTAAACGGGCTCGTGGGCGGGGATACGAGGGGGCGAGGAGAACGCGCGACTCGGCGCGCGAGTCTCTAGAGCTGGATGGAGTCGTCCGCTTCCATCCCAGGGGAGAGGGTTCGCGCGATCGTCGATCACGACCTAAGGCGGGCCCGTGCCCTTGTTGGACGCGCGTCGCTCGGGGGGAGGTGCATCCTCGTGAGTAAACCATCATCGAAAACCGGTTCTTCTGGGCGACAGTATTCCAGTCGAGCCGGTGAAAAGGGGATGGGCCGCGCGCGCCGGAAGAGCTTCGAGGCCTTGGGAAGGTTCATGAGGGACCTTTCCACATCCTCCCGAGCCGAAGGTGGGAGTCGTGAGTTCAGGCCCTGAGGTGGTCTCCCAACTCCGGGAGAATCATCCGACTTTGATCGAACGGGCGGCGGAGGCGCCGAAACGGTGCCGGTGCGGCACCCGCCTTGCCTCCGGAAGGCGGGTTCTCGAACTGGTCGGTCTTCCGGACACGCTCGCCCCGATCTTCCGAGGCCGTTACTTCTGCTCTGCGCGGTGCGCCCGCGCGGAGATCCTGGAGACCTTCGAGACCCTGGAGGGAGTGGTGAATCTACCGGCGGGGGAGATGATCACCGACCTTCGACAGGTCTACGCCGACCTCGGTCGAGCGTTCGCCGCGATGCTCCCTTAGCCCCCCATCGCCCATCCACCTCCGGGGGGGCGCGGCCGAAGGAATACGGCGACCCCCCCGCTCCGCCGCCCCCGAGGGTCGAAATCCGAGATGTCAACCGTTAAACGAAGTACCGGCCATGGTCACTCATCCTGTGACGGCCGACGCACCTGCGAACGATACAGTGAAACGCGGGTTCCGCCTCACCTGGCCCCGGTTCCTTCCCCCGGCTCGGATGGTCTGGATTTCGCTCGCCGTCCTCGGGGTCTACGGGGTGGATGTCCTCTCGGGCCTGGGTGAGCTTTCCCTCATCGTCCTGCCCTTAGTCGCGGTGGTTTCGGACCTTGCCTTCCAGGCCGCCCGATTTCCGAAGCTCCGCTTCCCTGACGCGGCCCTGGCTACGGGATTGTTCCTCGCCCTCCTCTTCCCCCCCGTCGTTCCCCTCGTGCTCGCCGGGGCCGCAACGTTCGCTGCGATCGCGATCCGGCACGCGCTCCGGCACCGTGGCCACCCGTTCCTGAACCCCGCCGTCTCCGGAGTGGTCCTTGGCGGCGTGGTCTTTGGCTTGGCGCCCGCGTGGTGGGTCGCCGTCGGACCCCTCGGCGAGTACCTCATGCTGGGGCTTGGAGCCATCCTGCTGCTCCGGAACCGTCGGGCGTGGCGGGTCCCTCTCGGATTCTTCGTCGCCTTCGGCCTGGTCGTCGCGGCGGTGCATCTGCTCGTGAGCGCGACCGTCGATTCGAACGTCCTCTTCCTCGCCGTAGTCGACCCGGCGACCGTCTTCTTTGGCCTCTACATGGTCACGGAGCCGCGTACCGCGCCGTCCGACCCTGTCCTGCAGCCCATCTACGGGGGCGCGGTCGGGGTGGGCGCCGCGACGCTCCCGCTTGTCCTACCCTCCCTCGGGGTGCTGGTCGCCCTGCTCGTCGTGAACGCCGCGGTCGCCGTGATCCGCGTGTCCAACTCGGCCCGCGACGCCCGCCCCTCGCGCGCGCGATCCCGCGGGAGCGCGTCACGAAAGCGGTCGGATCTACCCTCCCGTTGGCCGATCGCATACCGTGCTTCGACCGTACTTTTCGTGTTGGTCGTGATCACCGCCGCGGCCGGACTATCGCCCGTCGCTCACCCGCAGCCGATCGTGGTGATCGGCCCCGGCTCCGGCGGGGGAGGATCGGGTTCCGGGTCCGGTTCGGGAGGAGGAGGTGGGGTGCTACTCACCAACTGCTCCCGAGACAACCCGTCCATTCCGGCCAGCACCCTCTCCTCGCTCCATCAGCTCCTCGGGCCGTCCGTGATCCTATCCGACAACCCCAACAACGGCCTCGTCGTCTTCTACGATACGGTGAACCATGTCACGGTAACGGAATCTGACTTGTACGAGGACTTCGGCTACGCCGAGTTCAACGGGGACGACTACGCGGTGAATGGCTGCCATCCCTGACGACCCGCCGACCCCCGCACGCTGACGCGTGGTTTGATCCTTCGTTTCCGGGCCCCCTCGAGGGGGAGGTGACGATATCTTCCGCGCAGTCTAGCCCTCGACAAGGTGACAGTCGTGACAGGCAACCCGAGGAAGCGCCCGACGCCCGGCGGCAAGAAGCGTCATCAGAAGCAACGCCAGCGACGGATCGCGGCCCGGCGGCGGCGGGTTCCCCTCGGCGGTAAGAACCGTTAGCTGCACGCCCCTCTCACAGAATGGCCGAGCACCGGGCGCGATGGACCCCCGTCGACCCGTCGATCGCCTCTTCTCTCCGCGCCGCGGAGGGCCGTACGGGACGAGCGGGAACGGCCACCGGGTCCTCGAAAATGCCCCGGGGGGGAAGAAGGCCCCCTCGCACTTGGGTTGCCGCCGGAGCGCCGCCATGTCTATCGGATGGTCCGGTGTGGCCCACGCGTGCTCTGGCGCGGGGACCGACCCCTCGGATTGACCCCGAGCGACCGGAACCCTCCCGCGGCCTGCCGGGCCGGTGAGGTGAAGAAATGGACCTGATCCGCACACAGTCGCTCACGAAGCACTACGGGGGCGTCGTGGGACTCTCCGACCTGAGCGTGACGATCCCGCCGGGCACGATCGCGCTGGTCGGACCGAACGGCGCGGGCAAATCCACGTTCCTCCGGCTCCTCCTCGGTCTGCTGAACCCGACGGCCGGGTCCGCCCACGTTCTGGGCGAGGACGTCTCACTCCGCGGGGTCGCGCTCCGGGAGCGGGTGGGATACATGCCCGAGCACGACTGCCTCATTCCGCAGATGACCGGCGTCGGGTTCGTCGCCTACATGGGACGGCTGAGCGGTCTCCCCAAGAGCCAGGCGTTCGGCCGGGCCCACGACGTGCTCCAGTTCGTCGGCCTCCGGGAGGAGCGATACCGCCGGATCGCCGAGTACTCGGTCGGGATGCGCCAGCGGGTCAAGCTTGCCCAAGCGATCGTCCACGACCCGCCGCTCGCCCTCCTCGACGAACCCACCGCGGGGCTCGACCCCACAGGACGTTCCGAGATGCTCGGCCTCTTGAAGGTCCTGAGCGCGACGAAGGGGCGGAGCCTCGTTCTGTCCACGCACCTCCTTCCCGACGTCGAAGGGCTCTGCGACTTTCTCGTCGTCCTGAACGGCGGGCGGCTCCTTGCCTCCGCCCCCACGAAGGAGATCCTCTCCGTGGACACCCGCGAGCTCGTCATCCGGATCAAAGGCGATCTGCCCCGGTTCGTCGCCGCGCTGGCTCAGCGGGGCGTCGCGGTCCGGCCCGCGCGCCACGAGGTCCGGATCGACCGGCCGAGCGGGGGCGAGCGGGTCCTCTTCGAGGCCGCCGCCGAGGCAGGCTGCCAGATCCGGTACCTGGGGCCTGCCACGCGGAGCATCGAGGAGCTCTTCCTTCAGATGGTGCCGTCCGCGCCGGGGGGGGTCGCGTGACGATCAGCGCCCCCCGGTACACGATCGTCGCGCTCGACCGCGAGCCCCGCTGGAAACGTGTTCGCGTCATCGTCCTCGAGGGGCTCATGCGGCGACTGAGCGCTCTCAACATCGTACTGATCATGCTCGGATCGCTCATCGTGGGAATCGAGGTGGTGCTGTTCACCACGCCTCCTTTCTCGACGATCGTGAATTTCGGTGGCGCGGTCGGCTTGACGAACTTTGCCATGCCGTACAAGTCGATCCCCTACCTCCTGCTCGCGACGCTCCTGGCCGCGTCGGCCGGAGCGAGCGCGATCGCCGGGGATGTGGCCGACCGGTCGATCACCCTCTACCTCAGTCGCCCGATCACCCCGACCGACTACCTCGTGGGGAAGGGAGCGGCGGTCGGCCTCGTCCTCGCGATCTTCTTCCTCATTCCGGGGGTCGGGGCGTGTCTGTTCGCCTACATCGTCGGGAACGTTTCGATTGGCCTCGCCGCCCTCGCGATGGCCGCGTTCGTCGCCGTCGGCGTCCTGATGGTGGTCTTCTTCACGACCCTCGCGCTCTTCCTCTCGAGCCTGACCCGTCGTCCCCTCTACGCCGGAGCCGCCATCTTCGGAGTGCTCGTGAGCGCCGAGGTCATGGCCGACCTCGTCCAGGGCGTGACGTCGAGCTCCCAGGCTCTCTACGTGAGCCCGCTCGAGGACCTGCTCGCGGTCGCGCAGGCGATCTTCGGCGTGACCCCGTCGATCGACCCGACCACGGCGTTCGCGGTCGTCGTCGGGACCTCGGTGATCGCGTCCGCCGTCGCGTTCCTCAGGGTCCGCCAGGTCGAGGTGGTCGGATGACGTCGCCCGTCGTGGTCGCGACCGGGGCGACCAAGCGCTACGGCGAGGTGCTGGGGCTCAACGGGTTCACCGCGGAGTTCGGCCCCGGCATCACCGGCCTCGTCGGGCCGAACGGCGCCGGCAAGTCGACGTTCTTTCGAGTACTCGCGGGCCAGCTCCATCTCGATGCGGGCGAATTGACGGTGCTCGGCCGTCCCGCCTCCCGCCCGGTCCGGTCGAACCACGAGGTGGGATACTGCCCCGAGTCGCCCACGCTCTACGAGTGGATGACCCCGGAAGAGTTCGTGCGCACCCTCCTGCGGCTGGACGGCTTCGATGCGGCCGAGGCGCGCCGCCGGTGCGAGGACGCCCTCGCCCAGGTCGACCTGTTGCCCGCGAAGGACCGCCGGATCGCCGGGTTCAGTCGCGGGATGCGCCAGCGGGTGAAGATCGCGCAGGCGCTCGCCCACGAACCGGGCCTCCTGCTGCTGGACGAACCGCTGAACGCACTGGATCCGGTCAGCCGGGTCCGTCTCCTCGACCTGTTCGCCCGGATCGCCGAATCCGGTCGACACCTGATCGTCAGCTCCCACGTCCTCTACGAGGTGGAGCGCCTGACCGACCAGATCGTGATGGTGTCGAACGGCCGCGCGATCGCCCAGGGCAATCTCCACGCGATCCGGGACCTGATCGACACCCGGCCCCACTCGGTCGAGGTGACGACCTCCGACCCTCGAGGGCTCGGCCGCACCCTCGCCGGATGGGAGGACGTGACCGACGTGTCGTTCCCCGCGCCGGACAAGGTCGTCGCGCAGACTCGTGCGCCGGACGCGTTCTACCGGGCGCTCGGTGAGCTGGCCCGGTCCGGTACCCTTCCGGTCCGTGGCGTGCGCGGGGTCGACGACAACCTCGAGGCGGTCTTCCGCCTGCTGACGGAGTGAGGCGATGACGAGCCAGTTCCGCCGGTTGGCCGTGATCCTGGCGATGACCTACCGGGGCAGCTTGGTCGGTGGGCGTCTCTGGATCTCGACCCTCCTGGCCGCGCTCCCTCCGGTCCTCTTGGCAGCGTTCTTCGCGTACGGGGTCGGTGGCGCCGACCTGATCACCGGGTTCGGCAACGTGGTCGTCACCCTCGTCCTGTCGGTCCAGCTGCCACTGACCGCGCTGATCATCGGGGTTGGCCTGTTCCGAACGGAGATCGAGGAGGACACGCTGACGTTCCTGACGCTCCGGACGATCGCCCGCCCCTCGATCGTGATCGGAAAGTACCTCGGCGGGTGGGCGGCCACGCTCACGTTCCTCCTGCCGTCCTTCGGGATCTCTCTCGGCGTCGCGTACGCCGGCGCGTCGGGCGCGTCGTTCCCGGCGGGGTACGTCGCCGCCGGTTTGTTGCTGGTCGTGGTGGGCTCGGTCGCCTACCTGGCGATCTATCTTCTCCTGGGGCTCGTAACGCGGAGCGCGGTGGTCCTGGGGCTCGTCTACGCGTTCCTGTGGGAGTTCGTGCTCCCCCTCTTCCCGGGCCACCTGCCGCAGGTCACCGTCTACTACTATCTCCGGTCCGCCGCGGCCGGCGTCACTTCGGCCGCCCCATTGGGCTCGTACTCGACCTCGGTCAGTCTCGCGGCCGCGGTGGCCGCTCCGCTCGCGGTCGCCGCGATCGCCCTCGTCCTCGGTTGCGTTGTCGTCGGTTATGTCGAGACGGCGCCCGGTCGGTCGGACAGCTGACCGGCGGACCCAGCGCGCCCTTCTGCCGGCAGTACCCGGCCGCCGAAGGGTGAATTCTTCGACGGCCCACGGGCGAACGCGGACCGGCGGGGGCCGTGTCCGGGCGATGGTTCCGGGTGGGACGGCCGAGCTCCCCAAGTCGGACGTGTCATGCCTAGTCCGCCTGCATCGACCCGCGGACGTAGCCCGAAAGTCACACTCTCGGGGGCGCGCCCGAACCGAAGGACCCAGCGTTCGGAACCAGGGCTCGGACCGTGGTCGCCCCCAACCGCCGGCTGGCCGAACCCGACCTCTCGGCCGGGGCTGGGGTCGGGCTCCCACGATGTTCAGCTCCCGCGAACCCAGGGTATCCCGCTGCGATGACCTGACCATCCCCGGACCGACCACAGGTGGCTGCGGTGTGGGGCAGTTGTCCCTCGCGGTCGATTAGCTTCGCGCCTCGGGCCGCTGGCCGGGCGGGGAACCCGCGGCTCGACCCGATGTCGAGACTCGCGAGCAACCGACGCCCCTGGTCCCCTCGATCCTAGGAGAAGCGGCCATGAGGGGAGAACGTATAGCCGGGGGGCCGAGCCCCTTCGACGAGAGCTCATGGATCCGAAACCGCACCGACGCCGGAACGCACCGCGCATCCGAACCCTCCTGGTGCGAGGTATCCTACTCGGCCTGGTGATGGCACTCCTCTCCCCCGTAGGGTGGGCGGGGTTACCACGGGCGGGCACGCCCAGCCCCTGGACATCCCCGGTCGTTCTGTCGAGTGGGGGAGGTCCTCTGATCTCAGGTCTCGCCAAGACTTCGGGCCTTCTGGGCGGCAGCCCGCCGTCGGACGGGGACCCTGCCTACTGGTCGAACATCACGGCACTCGGCGCGGAGGCACCGGGCACGACGTACGGTGGTGCGATGGCCTTCGACCCCGCAGAGAACACGACGGTCTTCCTCGGCGGCGATTCCCTCTCCAGCCTCGGTCAATCGTGGACGTACAACAGCTACACCTGGTCTCGTTCGTTCCCCGGCGTCCCGGATACGTTTCCCGCTTTGGCGTACGACCCTACGGACTCCGAGCTCATCGCCTTCGGGGGGAGCGCGCCCATCCCTCACGAGACCGGCAGCACGATCCCGACGAACGCGACCTACGCCTTCGCCGCGGGGGCTTGGATCAACCTCTCGTCGAATTTGTTGGTGGGCCCGCCGGCTGCGCCGTTGCCGATGATGGCGACCGACCCCGCCGATGGATACGCCCTGCTGCTCGACCCGGCAGGATCAGCGAACAGCTCCGAGACGTGGACGTTCTCGAACGGGACCTGGGCCAACCTGACTGCCTCGGCGGGAAGGCCCCCACCGGGGCCCAGCGGAGCCGACAGCGTGTTGACCTACGACCCCGCGGTGGGAGCGGTGATCTTCTTCGGAGGTTCCGTGCCGGGCCCCGGCTATGCCGTGGCGACGAACGAAACCTGGGAGTTCCACCAAGGCCGTTGGACCGATCTCAATCTCTCCGGTCCCGACTTCACGACCGGCGCCGTGCAGACGATGGCGTTCGACGCAGCCTCGAACGCGCTGGTCGACCTCGTCGCCCCCTCTTTCCTCTACTCCGTCAACGGTACGCCGTCCTACGAGGACTGGGGGTGGATGGGGGGCGTCTGGGTCAATGAAACCGGCCAACTCCCGGCCACTCCCCCGATCGGCTACGACCCCCTCTCGGAAGGGGATGCCGCCGACGGCTACCTCTTCTACATGGCAGGTGGGACCGATTCCCAGAGTTGGGCGTTGGGCTCGACCCCGCTGGGAGCCCGAGTGTCCGTCTCTCCCTCGCCGATCGACGTCGGTAATGCGACGACCGTCATCGTGCTCGTAAGCGGCGGCGCGCCACCCCTTCGGTACGCTTACTCCGGCCTCCCTCTCGGGTGCGGAAGTTCCTCGGTACCGATCCTCGCCTGCCATCCCACCCAAGCGGGCAATTTCACGATCGAGGCCACCGTCGACGACTCCGTCAACGCCAGCGTGAACGCGTCGGCCCAGCTCGAGGTCGGAGCTCCCCTTTCGGCGACCGGTCCTCTCGTTTCACCGGGAGAAGCGTACCTCGGATCCTCGGTCACGTTCTCGGTCGCCGTTTCTGGAGGCCTGCCTCCGTTCGCCTACTCCTGGGTCGTTCCATGGCCCAATTGCACCACCCCGAACGCGACGCGGTTCAGCTGCACCCTGGGCGAAGCGAAGACCGCGCCGGTCTCGGTCACGGTGACAGATGCCACGCGGACCGACCAGGCGGTCGCATCGGAGAACGTGACGGTCGTGGCCCACCCCGCGATCGTTTCGTTCCGCGCGTCGCCCGCACTGGTCGAGGTCGGCCAATCGTTCGTACTGAACACGAGCGTGACCGGGGGTGCGTCTCCCCTCGTCTATGCTTACTCGGGTCTTTCCTTGGGCTGCCCGATGACCTCCGGCCCCACCGTGACCTGCACGCCCACCGACGCGAGCGCGGTCAACGCCACCGTGATGGTGACGGACGCGTTGGGGACGGTCCTTCACGCGACGGTCGGCGTCAGCGTCCTGGCCGCCCTCGCGATCACGGCGGAACAGGTTTCGCCGAATCCCGCCCCGGTCGGCGCTACGGTGACGTTCGGGTACGCCGAGGTAGGGGGCGAGGGCCCGTTCCACTCCCAGTGGACCGACCTCCCGCCGGGGTGTGGGCCGTCCCAGTCCACGTTCGGTTGCGTCATGAACGCGAGCGGGTCGTTCGACGTAGGTCTGACCGTACGCGACGCGCTCGGTCGGGTCGAGCGCGCGAACGTGACCCTGGTGGTCTCCCACCTCGGGGCTTCGTCGGGAGGGCCCTCGGACCTCGGTCGGGTCCCGTTCACGACCTGGGCTGTGGTCGGTCTGGGGGCCCTAGCCCTTGCGACCCTCGCCGTGTGGGAGCGGACCCGTCGGCGTCAGTCCCCTCCTTCGGATCCGGAACCCGTTCGGGAGGCCGTCGGGGAGCGCGCCGAGGAAGGGGAACGCAGGTCCGAATCCGCCGACGCGGAGCGCCCCGATCCTGCGATGGACCTCAGGCCCGGGCCACGTGGCCCGACGAGTGGATTTCCGATAGCGGGAAGGTGTTAAGACCTGCCCGAACGACGCGTCGCTGGGGGGCCGGACACCGACCTCGCGCCCGAGAACCGATGCGCACTCCTCGCGGGCTCCGGGGGCCGACCCCACTTGGGTCGACCTTTCGCCGGCGTCGGTGGGTGGCGTTCGGCGCCTTCGTCGCGGCGTTTCTTGCCCTCGCCAGCGTCGGCGCTGTCTCCTTCCAGATCCCCCGGTCGACCGAGACCTTCGCGGGGATCCAGGCGCCCGCCCAGTTCCTGAACCACTGGCAGCAGGTTGGTTCCGAGTCCGCGGTCATCCCCGCGACGTTCCTCCGCTTGTGGAGCGGGGCCGTGGCCGCGCCGTCGCGACTCGCCCATTTCTCGGGGATGGATCGGATCAACGCAGTGACGGCGGGAGATATGGCCCTGGTCTGGGTCTTCAACGAGACCGCGGGGTTCGCCACTTCGACCGAGATCGAGATCAATTTCCACATTCAGTACCTGGCCGGCGTCACGTTCACTACGACCTCGATCACTGTCTACATCGAGAGCCAGCGCGCGGCGCCGACCGGTCCGTTCACCTACACCGTTTACTGGGATTCGGGGCACGCGACCGGGGTCACGTTCGTCCGTCAGCTCGAGGTCGCCCAGGTGTGCAGCCTGGTGGGGACATGTCCATGAGTCACCCACTACGCCCGAACGCACCCTCCCGGCCGCCCTTTCCGCGGTGGGCCTCTGCCGGGGTTGTCCTCGGGTTCGTGCTCGCGTCGACGGTCGTCGGATGGAGCTTCGGAGCCCCGGCGACCGTGGGACCCGGAACGACCGAGCAGGGAGGGGGAGCCGACGTAGGGGAGCAGACGCCCACGTACTGGACGTGGGAAGCGGCCCAGATCTGGGTCATCCCGACGACGTTGCCCCCACTCCTCTCGAGTAACTCCCCCGCACCGACGTTGCTTCCGGCCGCATCGAGCAGCTTCCGCATGAACGCGGCGACCGCGGGGAACACCTCGGTCCGCTGGGAGTTCACGGAGACGACCGCCGCTCCGGCGTCCACCGAACTCGAGCTCCGCTTCACGGACGGTCTCACGCGGGCGGCAGCGGCGTTCACGGTCTACCTCGAGACCCGGCCGGGAACGCTCCTCGTCCCCAACACGTTCTTCGTGTTCTGGGACGCCGGAGCGTTCGGCCCGAGCGGGATCACGGTCCAGACGATGCAGGTGGACGTCCTGGTGTGCGCCAGCGTCGGTCACTGTCCGTAAGAGAGTCGGCCCCGGTCCCGGGCCGACTCCTTCCGTCCGACGACCGACTCTCGGGAATTGTTCCCTCCCTTCCGACCCACATCTTTTTTACCCCATCCCACGCACCGGGCCCCGAGGGGCCCTGAGATGGCAAACAACTACACCACAGCATCGGCACAGAGATCGCACCGCCTGAAACCGCGCCACGTTCTCGGCGGAACGATCGTCGCCTTGCTGATCATCGGTGGAAGCTGGGTCATGGCCGCGTCCTTTGCGGTCACGCAGGGGCCCACTGAGGTCGGGACCGGGGTGTACCACGGCACCGCGTCGCTCACTTACTGGACGGAACTCTCAGCCGGTGTGACGACCCAGTCGGGAACGCCGCCGCTCGTCTCGGCCACCGTGGGGACGCCTACGACGCTGCCCGCCACCGGGACGAGCTACGCCATCAACGCCCCCGTGGTCAACGACATCACGCACTACTGGAAGTTCAGCGAGGCGACCACCGCCCCCGCGAACACCGAGATCCAGCTCCAGATCGCGGTCTCCACCGGCGTCGTCCCGAGCGTCACCACCGTAGTCGTGTTCGTAGAGACCCAGGCCACCATACCGGGAACCGCCCAGACCTTCATCCTCTACTTCGACCTGGGCTCTCCGTCGTCCGGGACCATCACGCTCAACAGCGTGACCCAGGTCAGCGAGCAGTGTGCGGCCGTGGGCACGTGTCCCTAGGATCTCCAGACCCCCGTCGGGCCAACCCTTTCCTCCCTTTTTCAGGCTCCCGCTGTACGGGCCGCGTCCGAGGGAAGGACCCCTAGTCCAGCGGGTCCACGCTGCCGAACGCCGCAGTGAACAACGCGAGATCGGCCGGGGGAAGGAGGTCGGGGTTGACGTACACCCACACCCGGGCCCGGTGGGCCCGGGCCTCGACATCGAATGCGGCGAGCCGCTCGATCACTCGCTCCGTGCCGTGCACCCGAGTGAGGTACTCGATCCCCTCGAGGAAGAACGCAGTGATCCGGTCCTGAGCGACGGCGTTGTGCAGGAACGCCCCGTACGCGTCTAGGTCGCCGGGACGGAGCGTGAGGCCCCGGCCAATGTTCGTGAGCCAGTAGATCTCCACCGGGCGGGGACCTATAGGGCCGCGGAGTCGATCGGGGGATTCCCGGACAACGCAGACGCCGCGGTGTCCGGCCGCCGTCGCGTCGAGGAATCGGGCGAACGCCGGTACATACGAGGGTGCGACGACCAGCGTGATACCCCCCGAGGGGGTCGGCGGCGGGAGCGGCGCTCCACGGGGCTCGGGTACCGAGGTCGTTTCCGGGACGGAACTCGGCGCCGGCTCCGCCATCTCGTTCCCCTCCGCGGCGGCGTCGACCGGGACGTCGGCAGGCGGCTCGACCGATGCTCCCCCCGGAAGGACGGAGGTCGCCGAGATCGACACCGGCACCACGGCACTCTCCGGGGGCAGAGCCACAGGAGCTTCGAACGGGACGACGGGTTCGGGCATTCCGCCCGGGTACGATCCGATCGGCAGAGACGGCAGCCCCACCCCGCGGGCTGCCGGCGAGTCGGCCGCTTCCGAGCCGGTTTCGACCGGAAGGTCCTGCGTCGCGTCAGGTCCTGCTATGGGGACGGCGCTCGCCTCCGCGCCCCCGATGGCTTCCGGGGTCGTCTCCGCCTCGGCTGGAGAGGTTGAGCCAGCCTTCGGTTCCTGGCCTGACTCCGCGGCCTCGGGCTCGAGAAGGCGGGGCGGGGACTCGGGAGACGCGGGCGGCCCCTGATCGCTCAGGGGTTCCTGCGGGGTCGGAAGGTCGTTCGGCACTTCGGTTTCTGGTGCACGATGCTCGACCCCCCCCCCAGAAGGGACGAGCCCGCGAGCTCCCTCTGGTTCCACGCCGAGCCCTTTGTCGCCCTCGACGTCCACGGCTGCTAGGACGACCCCGGAGGGCAGGAGGGGGTTCGGCTCCTCCCGCGGACGGGTTCCCTCGGTGTCGAGGACCTCCGCTTCGGGCAATGAAGGCGGGACGTTCGGTTTCAGGGAAGCAGGGAGCTCGGCCTCGGAAGGAGGTCGATCGGGGACCGGGAGATCGATCATCACAGTCGGTTCCGCAGACGGCTCTGGCCCCGTCCCCGCCGCCGGACCACCGCCCTCGGGTCGAGACCTCGCCGGCGCGTCGAGCGGGTCGGGAGATTTGGCCGGGGCAGGGAGAGGTAGGAGCGAGGAATCGGAAGCCGGCACGACGTTGACGGTCGTGGGCGGCGAATCGGAACTGGCCCGGGCGGGCCCGTGCCCGGGCCAAGGCGGGGTCTCCAACCGAAGGAGCTCGGGGACGATCACGGCGGGAGCCGGGGCAGCGGTGACCTCGAGCGCATCGGGTTTCCGGCTCGGCTCCCCCGCAGCGGGAGCGGCGGAGCTCACATTCATCGGGCGGGCCTTCCCCTCCGACAGCGGCCGCGACGCGGAGGAGGGCGATGGAGTCGGTTGCGCCGGGCGGAGCGCAGCGGCGGAAGGGAAAGGAACTTCCGAAGGGGGTACGGGTGCGACGCCGCCATTTCCCGGACCGGCGATCGGATGATCAGAATCCGGCCTCGCGCCTCCTTCGGCCGGGCCGGTCGGAGCGGGGGTTCGTTCTATCCCGGCATCGCCCGCGCGGCTTCGCGGCCGCGAGGAACGAGGCGGAACCACCCCGCCGAGATTCCGGACGAGCGACTCAGCGATCGGGCCCCCGAAGCCGACGAGCTGCTCGACCCGATCGAACGGAGCGAGGCTGAAATCCTCCATCGAGTGGAATCCGGCGGCCCAGGCGCCGGCTACCTTCGCGGGGCCGAGCAAGGGTGCGCCGAGCACCCCGTCGAGCTCCTGAACGAGCGCTCGGATCTGCTCCTCCTTCGCGAGCTCTTCCTCGCCCGCGAAGTCGATGTCGCCGACGCCCGTCACCCCGGCCGGACGGTGGGAGCGGACCCGGGAGAGGCGGGCGCGCGGGACCCGATGTTTTTCACGGATCGGACGGGCCGCTTCCCCGGGGAGGCGGACCCACCAGTGCACCCCGGTGCGGGTCCGTCCGAACAGGCAATTCGACCTCGGGAACTCGGCCGCGGGATCCACCACCCGGACCTCGGAGACGCCGAGGTAGGCGGCGAGGGTCCGGGACGCGCTGCGGAGCTCGCTCGACAACGGGTCGGCCGCCGCGATGAGGACGGGCCCACGATCTCCCCCGGCGGGCGGGGCGGTCCGCCGGAGCTCGCGCTCCACGCGGGACAGGAGCCGGAATGCGTCCGGCGAGACGGGGGGAGGATTGCGGGTCGGCACGGGGTGCTGCGCCGGCAACTCGGCGTACAGCTCCCCCAGGGTCCAGGGGACCGGCACGATGCGTTCGGGAAGCGTTTCCACGTACTCCACCATCGACGGAAGGATCTTCCGCGAGAGACCGCGCACGACGACCGTGAGATCCTGCACGGCGACCCCCTCGCTCCGACGACGCGCGGGCATCCGCCGGAGGACGTGGAGGATCTGACCGGCTTCCTGGGGGTAGGCTTTCTGGATTTCCGATAGGACCGGTTCGAGTGAGCGTTGGCGTCCGGTCCAGGGCGTCGCCGGCCCGAACGCTTCGAACCGAACGACCTGGGCCAGGCGTTGGATCGTGGGGCGGTCGACCCGCAGGCTCGTCGCGAGGTCTTCGCTGCCGACGACGGCCACGAGGGAGGGGATCGGCGAGGCGGGAGCGAGGCCCACCCGCCGGCGGAACCGGTCGACCGCCAGCTCGATCGACCCCCATCGGTCCCACGCCTTGATCGCCGCGTCGTCCAGCAACGCGGAGTCGAGGGGATCGATGGACGCCTCGAAGAGGCTCGTTCGCCCCGGGACGAGCGCGCCGTAGATGGTCTCAGCGAGGTGGGGAGACACCGGGGCGAGAACGATCGCGATCCCGCGGAGGAGATGGTGCAACGTCCGGAGCGCCGCGCGTCGGGAGGGGGGCGTCCCGACCAGGTCGAGGCGCGGACGGACCCTCGCGAAATACGCCTCCAGGTCATTCGCGACGAAGGCCGCCAAGCGTCGATGAGCGGCGCCGGCGGCCTGGTGGTCAAAGTCCGCGAGCGTCCCGAGCCGGGCACGCTCCCAGCGGGCGAGGATCGCCCGATCCTCCGACTCCAGCTCGCCGAGAGCGACCGCGATCGGCTGGGCAAAAGCGGCCAGCTGGGCCGGGTCGCACCGTTCGACGGTCTCCCGCGCTAGATTCCACAAGCGCTCGAGGCGACGCGCTTCCTGTCGGCAGCGATCGGGGAAGGTAGGACCGGATCGCTCCCGGCGCTCCCCCCGAACGAGGGCCGCTCGGACCGCGTCGGCTCCCACCGACCCCGCGAGCTCGGCGACCCCTCCTTCCGGGACTCCCGGCAAGAGCGTAAGGCCGATGTCGCTGGGAACGCCGGCGACTCCGGACATGGCCGCGAGATGATGAACGAGGGCGGGAGCCCTCCGCCGCTCGTTGACGTAGAGCCACGCGGAGTCCCCGGCGGGGAACGGGTCGAACCGGGCCCACGCGCCCAGCGCGCCCGACATCGAGGGCAGGAGCCGACGCGTGACCGCGAGGCGCCGACCCCCGCATGGACAGTCCGGGCCGCCCCTGACCGGTGCCAGCCGTTCGCATCCCGGGCACTCGAGCAAGGTCACCGTCAACGGGCCGGGCGGGACGGTTCGGGGTTCGCTCACCGGCCACGCCGCGACCTCGACCTGTCCGACCGGAGGATCGTTGGGCAGCAGGCGTCGGTAGAGGTCACGCCGTTCGGCCGGAAGCCGGGAAGGCTCGAGACACCAGGCTCTTCCCGGAGCCCAGGCAAGCGCGGTCCCGCAGACGGCGCAGTGCGGGACCCCGCGTCGGACACGGAGCCGGGCGAACAGAGCTCCATTCTCCCCGAGGTCGCGGGCGACGAACTCGTTCGCGGTCGCAATGTCAAGCCCCGAGTACTTGTGGGCAATGTTGAAATCGAGTTGACCGCGGGCGGTCACCAGCGGCCAACCGGCGATCCCGAGCCGGTCGGCGATCTGGGAGTCGGTGCCGCCGTGACCGGGGACAAGCGGCACGATACCGGTCCCGCTATCCGTCACATCCGGCACCGCGAGGACGGTCCCCGACGGTGGAGTGAGCTCTCCTCCCATCGGGAACTCGTGCCGCAGCGGGTACTGGTAGACCCGACCCTGCCAGCGAGAACCCGTCCCCTCCTCGAGAACTTCCACCTCGCCGCCCGGTAACCACTCGAGCAGACGGGCGAGCGACGGCCGGGACGTCAGGATCCTTTCGTCGACGCCCCGGCGCCGGTACCGCGCGACCACGTACGGGAGGGTGGGGCTGACGAGGAGGGCGCTCGCCCCCAGCAGCCGCCAAGGGGCGTCGACCCATACGAGGGCGTGGACGGTCCCGTCCCCTTCCGGCACCGGGAAGCGCACGAGGTACGTGTCCCCCTCCTCCTGCTGGTAGAGGATCCGCTCGGGGGAGCAGGCTTGGGCGCACGAGGGACAAACCCGCAAGGACGTATCGCGGGTCACGACGAGGCCCAGACTGGCCAGGCGTCCCAGGATCACTTCGATGCCGGCACGGCGGTCCGCCGCGTCCACGGGAGCGCCTCCGGCCCCGCCCGTCCAGATCGAGAGAGCGCGAAGGAGAGAGAGCGTCGGCTCGTCGGGGTCGCCGTCGCGTCGGAGGGTACCAAGGGCGCGGCGGCCGGCGAGGGCGAGGTAGCGGGCATCGACATCCGCGGCGACGGCCCGGAACGCGACCAAGCCGGGGTCGTCCCCCGAGATGAGCGAGCCCTCGAACTGTCGCACGATCGGGGCCGTGGAGCGCCCGACAATCCCGTCCGACCGCGGCAACCCCCGGGCGGTCCACAGGTCGCGCGCCGACCGCTCGACGTCCCCCGACTGATATTTCTCCGCGAGGACCCCCATGGAACTGACCCACGCGGCGAAGAGTACGAGGGCGGGCGGGAGGAATAAACCCTCCTTCCATGGAGGGACGGCGACCGACCGCCCGTGCTCCAGCAACTCTTATCCTCCGGGCGCGGTCCCCGCTCACCCGAGGAGAATCCCCATGGCCTGGACACAGCAGGAGGTCCGCGAGTTGAAGGAGGGCCGCTACTTGCTCATCGATGAGGAGCCGTGCCGGATCATCAACATCCAAACGTCCAAGCCCGGAAAGCACGGGGAAGCGAAGGCACGGATCGATGCGGTCGGGATCTTTGACCGGCGCAAGCGCAGCGTGGTATTCCCCGTCACTCACAAGGTGCAGGTGCCGATGATCGGCAAGCGGCAGGCGCAGGTCCTATCGATGACGGACACCGAAGTCCAGCTCATGGACCTCGAGTCCTACGAGACGTTCAGCCTCGCGGTCGACGCCGAGACCAAGGCCCAGATCGTCCCGGGGGGAGAGGTCCAGTATCTCGACGCCATGGGACGGCGCCAGATCACGCGCACCTAGCGCGGGCCCAGAATGGGGGGCCGGCAGCTCCCGCCTCTCTCTCGTTTCATTAATAAAGGGGGCCCGGCATGAATCGTGTACCGGAACCCCCGGGGCCGCAAGGCTCTGCGGGCCGGGGCTAGGAGTCGGGACGAATGTCAGGTCCGGGAGGGATGGGCGCCGTCCCCTCGTCCCGGCTGACCCGGATCCTCCAGGAAAAGGCCGAGGAGCTCAAACGGAAACGCCAGGCCGGTGATGTCCTCCAGAAGGAGGCGGACGAGCGGGTCGGCCAGCTCGACCGCCTCGGGATCAACCTCCCCGAAGTGCCGGAGCGCACTCGCCAGCTCCACGAACTCGTCCGTCGATCCGACTGGGAGGGCGTGGAACTCCAGGCCCGGGCCCTCCTCGACTATCTGGCCAGCCACGCCGCGACCGCGATCGAGCAGCGGCGCGGCAAGACGGTCGAGTCGGTCGAGAGTCTGACGGCGGCCGGAGTGGAGGTGCCCCCCTCGGCGCGCGCGGAGATCGAGGCCCTCGCCCATCCGCCGCCGGACGCCCCCTGGCCCGAGACTGTCGCCCGGCTGGTCCGCGTGGAGGAGGAGCTCGCTCGCATGGGAGCGGAGAACATCTCCGTCTCCCGACGGCGCGCCCAGGAGCTCGCGGTCTGGGCGGGGGTCACCGGAGATCGGCTCGCCGAGTTCCAGCGGAGGATTGACGTCGCGGTCGAGCCGGCCAAAGAGGGCCGGGTCGCCGATGCGATGACGGCGCTCACTGCGCTCGAACGGGACGGGCTGCCGGAAGCGAGGGAGCGGCACGACGTCACCCGCGCCGCCGCTGAGACTCAACTCGCGGTCGCCAAGGAACACGGCGCATCGACCGCCGAGGTCGAGGCCGCGCTCCACGACGACTCGAGCGCATCGCCGAGCCGCTGGCCGGAGACTGTGCCCGCGATCGAAGGGGCCCTCCAACGGCTGGGCGAGGTGCTCCGGGAACGAACGGCCCAGGTGCTCGGTTCGCTCCGCCTCTCGCTCGAATCCCTTTCCGAGTACGGGACCGACCCCAGCCAGGCCCGGATCGCTGTGGATGCCGCGATCTCCCGGCTGGCCTTCGTGCCGTCCACCGAGATCCCGGCCGTCCTCTCCGAGGCCCGACGTGCGGCGGAGGAGCCGATCGTCGCGGTCGTCGCCGCGCTCCTCGACGAAGTTCGCCCGCGCATCTCCGAGGTGCGCCGCCTCGGTCGCGACCCGAGCGAGGTCTTCGCCGCAATGAACCGAGCGCGTGAAGCGCTCCGGCTCAAGATCTACTCCGAGGCCCTCGCGGCGAGCCAGGAAGCGGCCGACCGAGTCGCCCAGCTTACCGAGGACTTGGACGCTGCGCGGGACGAGCTCCAGGCGCTGGAAGAGATGGTCGCGCGGTTCCACCGCTCCGGGTTCAGTCCCGAGGGGTTCGAGGCGGCGGTCGCGCGCGCGCGCCTGCATATCGAGCGGGCCGAGGTGGACGCAGCGCGCACGCTCCTCCGGGAAACGGTCGTTCAGCTGGGAAGGGAAGCGCTGCACCAGTTCGGCGAGCGATGGACCGCCCTCGACCGGGTGCGGGAGTACGCCCGGGACCACGGCTTCCTCCCGACCGAGGCCGGGGCTACGCTCGACGAAGTGCGCACGCTCCTCGACCAGGGGGATCTCGGAGGGGGGGCTGAGCGACTCGCTCGGGCCGAGGTCGAGCTCCGGAACGCCGCGGTGCCGTACGTCGCCCGCCGCGTGCAGGAGATGGAGCAGGCCTTCACCGACATCCAAGACGATTCGCTCACGGCCCCGGTGCGCCGCATGCTGGCCGACGCCGACGTGACGCTGCGGGTCAAGGAGGACCTCATCGCCGCGATCGAGGCCCTCCGCAAGGCCGAACGTGATTTCGGGGCGGTCTTTGCGGTCCATGCGAGCGCGCTGGTCGACCTCCTCGAGGAGGAGCGGCGGGTCCTCGAATCGATGGGCGGAGCGGGCGACGAACTCCAGCACCAGATCGACGAGGTCCAACAGATCTTCAACATGGGGGACTTCGTCAAGGCCTCCCGGGCCTCCCAGGAGATCCGTACCCGGGCCCAGCAACAGCAGCTACTGCGGAGCGAGGAGGCGATCTCGCACGCGAAGCTCGCCCTCGTGGAGCTGGAGACGCTCGGCCTCGACCTCGGGAAGTTCCGCACCGACCTGGACGAGGCGCAGGCCACCGCGCGCGGGGGGCATTACGCGGAGGCGCATCGGCTCTCCCGGGTCCTCGAGGAGACCTCCGTCCGAACCCGCGCGCGGGCCCAGTCGATCGTCGAGGAGGTGGCCCACGCGCAGGAGCTGCTCGGCGACCTCCGCGAGCTGGGCGTGGACCCGGAGCCGTTCTACGAACCGATCCGGGCGGTCCGCCTCTCGGTCCAGTCGCTCGACTTCGACGCGGCGCAGGCGACCCTCCAGGCGGTTCAGCAGAAGCTCGGCGAAGCCGCCGCGCGCACCGAGACCGACCGTTTGGTCGGAGAGATCGAACGGCTGATCGAGGATGGCCGTCGCCTCTCGGCTCCCATGGAGCCGTTCGTCGCGCGGCTGCACGCGCTCCGGACCGAGCGCGCCACCGCGCCCGCGGAGGCGACTCGGACGGCCACGCGGCTCCTGCACGAGGACCTCGTGGCGATCCTGGTCCCCATCCTGGAGGAGAATCTCCGCTCGCTCGAGCGGGACCTGGACGTCGCCCGAGGGGCGGGCGTCGACCTCGACCGGATCGTCGCTCCTCTCTCCGAGGCGCGACGTCGGATCACGCTTCCGGTGCCGGTCGGCGCAGCGGCCCTCCTCGACGCGGCGCGCGCGGAGTTCATCGGGACCCGAGGGCTGGTCGAGCACGCCGAGCGGGTCGCCAAGCGCGCCCGCGAAGCGATCGCGCAGGCGGACCTGCTCCGGGTCGAGATCGGAGTCTCCCGCAGTGCCATGGAGCAGGTCGAGACCGCCCTCGCGCGCCGGGAGTACGCGCGCGCGATCGAACTCGGGGGTCCGCTCGAGCGCGAGGTCCTCCAGGCCACCTACCATCACGTTTCCAAAACGCTCGCCGGGTTCCGGGCGACCGTGACCCGCCTCCGGAACGAGGGCGGAGACACGACCGTCGCCGAGAACCTCCTCCATCAGGCCCGGACGGCCCTGGACGAGGGCCGACCCGTGGACGCGGTCCAGCTCGCTTCGAGAAGCGAGGCCGAGCTCGAGCGGGCGGACCTCCAGCGGCGCATCGCCGAGGGGTCGATCGAAGCCGCCGAACGGTCGCTCGAGCGGGCGGCCAAGGACGGGGTCGTCGTGCCGAGCGCCACTGCCGAGATCGAGGCGGCCCGCAAATTCATGGAAAAACACGTCTACCCGGACGTCCTCGAGCACGCGATCCTCGCGAGCGACATCCTCGTCGTCGGTCGCGAGAGCCACCGTCGTGCGAAGGAAGCGCTCGGGGGCGCCGAAGCCCAGGTCCACGAAGCCGGAGGGTTCGGCGCGAACGTCCAGGAAGCGGAGACACGGCTCGGCGAAGCCCGCCAGTTCGTGGACGGGGGGCATTACCCGGAAGCGATCCGGGCCTCCCGCGAGGCGACCGAGCTCGGTCGGTGGGCCATCGAACGGCTCTTCGCAGGCCCGATCGGGGAGCTGCGACGCCTCGTCGACGGGGCCCGCAAGGACGGCCTGACCACCGAGGTCGACCCCGTCGAGGCGGTCGTGATGGAAGCAGAGGCCGCGCTCCGCGCCCGGGAGTGGCGGATCGCCCGCGAGGCGATCGGCCGCGCCGAGTCCGCGAGCCGCAAGGTCTTTGGGTCGATCGTCGAGGTCCGATGGCGGGAGGTCGAAGCGGAGCTGGCCCGGGGTCCGTCGCCCACGGCGGCGGAGGAGGCCCGGCGGGCCGAAGTGGCCTCGCAATTGGCTGCCCAGCTCTCCAAGGGGGACTTCAGCCGCGCGCTCGGGGTCGTCCGCGAGGAACTCGGGAACGCCCACCGCCGACGGCGGGAGGCCCTCGAAGCCGGCCTCGTCCAGCTCAAGGAGCGGCTCTGGGTCGGTGAGCGCCTCGGCGTGGACACGACCCCGGTCATGCAGACGTTCAGCGAAGCGCGCGTCGCGCTCGACACCGGCCGCCTGGGCGAGGGCGAGGGGCTATTCCGCCGCGCGACCGAATCCCTCGAGCGCTCGATCGTCGATCCGTTCGACCGCCGACTGAGCGACCTCCTCATCGAGATCAATTTCGCGGCCGATGGACTCCGCGTGAGCGTGGGGCCGGTACGGCAGCGGTTCGACGAGATCACCGCGCTCGCGAGCGCCGGGCGGCGCCTCGAAGGGGGGCGACAGCTCCTCGCCGCCGAGGAGGAGCTCGCGCTCCGCAAGTCGCTCCATCGGGAACTGATGAACCTCCACTACCTCATCGACGCGGCGCTCGGACGGGCGGCGGAGCGCCGCGCGGACACCACGGCCGCGCGCGCCCTCCTCGCCGAATCGGTCCGGTTGCGCGACACCGATTATCCGGCCGCCCTCGATAAGGCGCGGGACGCCCTACGACGGCTCCATGGGGAATCGCCTCCCCCGACGGCGGGTGCCGCCGGTGAGCCACCGCCCGCCCCCGCGACGCCCCCGGTGACGAAGAACGAGACCCCCCCCTCGGAGGAGAGCGGGTCCACTCCCTTCTGGCCGTTCCGCCGGAACTCGCCCCCGAGCTAGGGGGGTTTCACGCCGACGCGAACGAGCCGGGGGGGGACGCCGGGCCGAGGCCAGGGAGGCCCCTCGGCGGTCCGAGACCCAGACGGTCGTACTCGACCGTGTGCTTGATCGAACGGCGCCGAAGCAGCGCGGAGACCTGTTCCGTGATCTGGACGACCTCCTGGCAGCGCGCGGGCTTCGTGAAGTAGAACTCGACCCGTCGCTCGTCCGCAAGCGGGAAGATCAGCCGCAGGCCGAACGCGTCCTGGCGGTTGTAGCCGGCCGGTTTCCGGTCGCCCTTGAGGTCCCGCAGGTTCTCGTCGAGCAGCACGTCCGGGAGCAGGGGGTCCGAGTCCTTGACGAACGGGCGGTTCATCTCGACGACCCGCCGATGGATGTCGGGGTAGACGCGCACGAGGTCGATGTACGACCCTTTCGGCTCCAGGAGGATGTGGCCGCTTCGGGCCTTCACGGGGGGCGTCACTGACGGGCAAAGGGACCCGCGCCTCTTAGGCGCTTCGCCCGGACCCCGAGCGAGGTGCGTGCCCCGCCAGCGAACCGCCCGCCCCAAGGCGTCCGCGAAAGGCTCAAAGAGGAGGCTCGATAGGGGAGCGGGGCGCTCCCGTAGTCTAGTGGTCAAGGATAGAGGCCTCTCGAGCCTTTGACGCGGGTTCAAATCCGGTCGGTCTTCTGGACCGCCCGGGGAAACTCCCGCCGGGAGCACTCCCCCGGGGAGAGGTGCCGGCGAATTCCCCCGATCCCGGCCCGGAGGAACCGATCGAGTCGCGGCGTCCCCGACGGTCGGGCTATTCCAGTTCGAGCTTTGCTTCCAGGCGGAGATACATGCTGGTGTCCTCGACAGCGCCGACGGAGGGTTCGTAATCAGCTCCCAACTGCTTGCGGTCCAGCTTCTCGATCCGATCGTTGAGCCATTCGAACTTCCGGAACAGAAGCGGGTCGTGCGAGGCCTCGCGGAGCTTCTGGATGCGGTCCGCCGGAGATCGCATCGCCCCGTAGTAGGCCGTGATCCATCCCCCGAAGGCTTCCCACACCATCTCCTCATCCAGGATCTTGCGCTTGGTCTGCGCCCCGATGAGCTCGAAGAACGCGAGCACCTCGAGGTTGGAGATGTCGTCGAGCTGGTTGGTGAGGAGCTTCTCACTGGTGGCCCGGCGGACGCGGCGCATCCGGGGAGCGTCGAACCGCTCCCGCAACGTGATGACCGCATTGGATGAGTTCAGTTGGCCAGCCTGGCGCGTCTGCCAGTAGAGGAACCCCAGCGTTCCGATCGCGAGGAGCCAGGTCGCTACAGTCGCCCAGAGGGCCACGTCTTCCAGGTTGACCATGGTTTCACGGCTCCGCCCAGCCGAGGCGGTCGCTCGAGACCCACGGGCATAGCGTAGAAAAGCACGACCAAATCGAGGGATGGGCCTAGTCGACCGGGACCGCTTCGATACGGCGCGTCACCTTTAGACAGCCATGCGCCGTTGACGGTTCAAGGTCGTGGGGATACTGGAAGCAGTGTCGGAGACTTCGATCGGACGATCGCCCTACCTCGTGGTCGTCTCGGAGGAGGATCCGGTCGCCCACGCGGTCGCGCTCGCCTGGGGAACCCCGCCAGCCACCGGAGACCACGTCGACGGTGCGGCGGTCCGGATCCTCTCCGAAGCGGCTCTGCTCCTGCGTCGGCCCGGCCTCCATATCCATGACGAGCGGCTGGACGCTCGCCTCCCGCCCCATCTTCGAGCACTCGGGACGACCCTCGTCTTCCCTTCGATCCACCGCAGCGAGCGCAACGTCCCGTGCCTCACGGTCCACCCCCTCGGGAACTTTGGTGACGCAGCGGAGGTCGGGGGACGACCGCGCGTTCTCGTCCCGACCGATCCCCTCCGGATGACCGACGCGCTCCGCGCTCTGGCGGAACGAGGAAATGCGTCGGGGCTGTCGGCGACGTTCGAGGCGACCCATCACGGACCCGAGCTCGAGCTGCCCGCCATGTTCGTGGAGATCGGTTACGGAACAGACCCGGCGCCCCCCGCAGCCGCGGTCCGGGTGCTCTCCGACGTGATCCCCAACCTCGGGTGGGACGATGGGGACCGCGTCGCACTCGCGGTCGGGGGCGGCCACTACGCTCCCCACTTCACCGATCTGGCGCTCAAACGACACTGGGCGTTCGGCCACATCATCTCGCGTCACGCACTCGCCACCTTGGATGGAGGAATGGCCCAGATCGCGTTCGACCGATCTCGGGGCGCGCACGGCTGGGTGGCGGCGCGGGCGGAGGATGCCGGGCATCGGGCCCTGGCGTCCGTCGCGGAGCGGTTGCGCGACTCGGAAGCCCCGGTGCGAGTCGGCGGGAAAGGGGCGTCTACTTCCGCGACTGGTACATGATCGCGCCCGACCGATAGATCGCGCGACCGAGGCGGACCGGCTGCGAGCCCATCGTGCCCGGACTTCGCTCCGCCACCATGAGGCTCTCGACGACCTGTCGGAAGAGGGCGCTCTGATTGATCTCGGGGTGCCGGTCGAGGAACTCGTTCTCTTCGGGAGTGATCGTGATGTTCTTTCGCTGCATCCCGTGGATGGGGGCTTCGGGCTTTCCGCGTGGGGCCATAGACCACCGATTCACGGGGACGTATAAGTGCGTATTGGTCCGCCGCCGCGGGAGGGAGGCGGGCCTAGGCGCCGCCGACCGGCCCGACCACGACGGTCGCCGAACGGCGCCGGTCCAGCGCGACCTCCGCCGCCCGTCGGACCTCGGCGGGACTGAGGCTGCGGAGCACCGAGGGCCACGTCACCCAGTGGTCCTCCGCGAGCCCGTAATAGGCCACGTCGAGCGCGAGCTCGTGGGCATCCGAGGTCGATTCGAGGGCGAGGGCGACCTCCCCCAAACGGCTCTCGCGGACCAGGTCGAGCTCGGACGAGGGGATCGACTCGCCGGCGATCCGAGCGACCTCCTGCCGAAGCATCGGCACCACCCGACGCCACCGCTCGGTCCCGGTACCCGCTTGGGCGACCCAGTACCCGCCGTATCGCATCGCCTCGAGATGGCTCGAGGCGTGATAGGCCAGCCCGCCTTTCGACCGGACCCGCGTGAAGAGGCGGCTGAGGAGCGTGGCGCCGCCGAGGACCTCGTCCGCGAGGTACGCGGCCGGGTAGCTCGGGTCGCTACGGGCGATCGAAGACCCGCCGATCCGCACTTCCACCTGCCGGTGGCCCGGCAGGTCGATCGTGACGTCCTTGGGGGGACCCCCGGCGGCCTTTGGTAGGGTGAGCGGGGGCGGGGGGGCGCTCGGCAGGTCGGCAAAGAGACGTCGGACCATCCGGACCAGCGATCGAGCGCTCGTCGCGGTCGTTACCACGAGCAGTCCGCCGTCTCCGGTGAAATGCCGCGCGTGGAATCTTGAGAGGTCGGTCGATCGAAGACGGCCGACCGAACGGTGGTCTCCCATCCCCGTGGTCCGGTAGGGGTGGTGGCGCGGGAAGATCGTGAGGTGGAGTTCCCGGTTGGCTCGCGACCCCGGTTGCGCCAGCTCGCGCAGCTGTCGCTCGAACATCTGCCGGCGAACCCGCGCGAGGTCGGATGCCTCGAATCGGGGCCGTTGGACCGCGTCGGCCAGGACGCCGAGCAGAGCGGGCGCCGAGCTCGACGGTCCCCAGACGGTGACATCCGCTGATTCGGGGTCGCACTGGGCGGTGAGCGTGCCTCCCGCACGGTCCAGGAAGCGAGCGAGCGCGATCCGATCGCGGGCGCCGGCCCCGCTCGTCAAGAGGTGCGTGGTCAGGCGCGCGATGCCCTCCTGGTTCGGTGCGTCGTAGGCCCACCCGGCGGGACCGACGTACGTGGCCGAGAACGTCACTGCGCCCGGCGGAGGGGATTGGCGGGCGATGCGAAGCCCGCTCGGGCCTTCCGCGTACTCGATACGGAGCGGGTCGTTCGCGTTAGTCATCCGCCCCTCCCCCGGTCGGTTCGTATCGCACGACCACACGGGAGTCCGACCGGAACAACTCGCGCGCCCGGTCCCGGACCTCTTCGGCCCGGACCGCGAGGAGCTGGGAGAAGAGGCGGTCCTCGTACGCCGGCGATCCGAGGACAGCGAAATAGCCCAGCCGGAACCCGGTGCGGGACGCGCCCTCGTAGGCGAGAGCGGCCCCTCGACGGATCCGGGTCCGCGCGTCGCGCATCTCGAGCGAGGTCGGTCCTTTCTCAGCCAACCGGTCGACGACCGCTTCGATCCCGTCTTCGAGGCGGTCGAGCGGGACCCCCCGCGCCGCCTGAGTCTGGATCGTGAAGAGGCCGGGATAGACCCGGGGCCGCCACTCGCTCGTGGCCCGTACCGCGAGTCCGGTATCGACCAATGCTCGGCAGAGGCGGGCGCTCGGGTGCTCCGCGGCGCGCCCCCATCCAGGGCCAGCGGAGAACATCCGGCTCTCCCCCCCCAAGACCGTGTCAATGATCATGGTGGCGGGGGTCGCGCGATCGTGAAGCGCAGGGGAGCGCCAAGCCATCTGGAGGTAGGGGGTGGTCCCCGGTCCGGAGAGCTCGGCCCGGCGCTCGCCTCGGGCGGGAGGTTCGGGGTGACCGACGGTCACGTCGGCCCCCGACGGGGGCAGTTTGGAGAAGCGTCGTCGAATCTCCGCGGCCGTACTGCGAGGGTCAAAACCGCCCGCGACCACGAGCAGGGCGTTCCGGGTACCGTAGAATTTCTGGTAGTAGGCCCGGAGCTCAGTCGGGGTCAAGTGCTCGATATCTTCCCGTCGGCCGAGGGCATCCCAACGGTAGGGGTGGACGCGGAAGGCGAGCTGGTAGGTCTCCTCCTCCACCCGGAACTCTGGCCAGTTCTCGTTCCCCTCCCGCTCGGAGTGGATGACGGTCCGTTCCCGCTCCACCTCGCGGTCGGTGAGGAGAGCTCGGGTCATCCGGTCGGATTCGATGTCGAGGGGGATCGAGAGATGGTCGCGGGGGACCGTCGAGAAGTAGGCCGTGAAGTCCGTGTCGGTGAAGGCGTTGAGCTCTCCACCGACCTGGATGACCGCCCGGTCGATGGCACCCTTCCCGTAGCGGGGGGAGCCCTCGAATAGCATGTGTTCGACCCAGTGGGACGCCCCCGTGATTCCGGGGTGCTCGTTCTTCGAGCCGACCTGGTACCAGACCCAGACGCTGGCGGTAGGGCTTCCCTCGAGGGGAGCCAAGAGGACCCGAAGGCCGTTCGCCAACCGGAACGACTCCACCTTCGGACGCGCTCCGGCTCCTCGGCTCATCTCGGGGTTGGGGAACCTGGGCGCATATAACGCGAGACTCGCAGGTGGTCTTCGCTTCACCAGCGTCTTTCCCCACCCCCCCGGGAGTCGATTCAAATAGGGTTCTACCCCGAAACGTGATCGTTCGGGGGGGCTGGGCCGGTCCGTCCTAGGGCAATCACCCCTTGTCTCGTTCAACCCCGATTTCGACCAGGTGGTCGGTCTCAGCCGCCTGCACTAGGGCTCACGGCCGACCCGATAGCCTCCGACCGAGGTCCGGCGGTGAGACGTTCTCCTAGTCTTCGCTCCAGCTCGCTAAGTGAATGCGGCATTGCACCTTCCGAGCCGAGTACCGCTGCGTCAGCTCGCGCGGTCGAGGGTGGGCGGGGGGGACTCTAAACACCCAAATGGTTATGCGAAACCCCCCGCCATCGGGCGACGTGCATCCGGCGCTGCGGCTGGTGCGAGTGGGAAACCTGGGCGTCTCCTTCGCGGGAACGATCGTGGGCGGCCTGGTCGCTAAGGGCTCCGGGGTCGGCATGCCCTCCGGGTTCTGGATCGCAGTCGTGCTCGCTGCGATATCGACCTCGCTCGTGACGGCCGGGGGGAACGTCCTGAACGACCTCCTCGACCAGGAGAGCGACCGGACGAACCATCCGGACCGCCCGCTCGTGACCGGCGAGTTCTCGGTCGGTGGGGCCCGCTTTCTCGCGACAGCCCTGTTCGGCTCCGGCGCGGTGGTTGTGGTACCCGTGATTCTCATCGAGCCGCTCGTCGGTGTTCTCCTGGTGGTCGCGGGCGGAGCGCTTATCGGGTACGAATTCCGGCTGAAGAGCCGGGGGTTCATCGGCAACCTCGTCGTGGGGTTCCTCACCGGCCTCGTCTTCCTCTACGGAGGAGCCGCGGCGGGGGACGCGCTCGTCCTCGTGCCGTTCGCGGCGATGGCGTTCTTTGCAACCCTAAGCCGCGAGGTCATCAAGGACATGGAGGACGTCGCCGGCGATGTCGGCCGGTCGACCCTGCCAAAGACACACGGAATGGGGCTCTCGGGCGGGGTCGCTCAGGCCGCCGTGGGGATCGCCATCGCCCTCAGCGCCGTCCCGTTCCTCTGGTTCCTGCGGTGGGGGAGCGTCGTGGGGATTATCTACCTCGTCCTGGTGCTCGCCGCCGATGGGGTGTTCGTCGCGTCCGTGGCGAACCTCCCGAAACGGCTCCACTGGGATCAAACGATGAGCAAGGTCGGTATGACGATCGCACTGTTCGCGTTCCTGGCGGTGGCGTTCCGTTGACCCGCTCGGGCGGGCCCGGGCGGGTCGAGCGGTACCTGCTCGAGCGGATGGCGGAGGGACCGATCCACTTCACGCTCATCGACCCTGACAAGTCCCCGAGCACGACGGCGGGGAAGGTCGCCCAAGCCGCGGTCGCTGGCGGGAGCCATGCGATCCTGCTCGGAGGGTCGACCGGGATGTCGCCGGAGAAGATGGGCGCGGCGGCCCGCGCGGTCAAGGCGGCGGTCCCGGTGCCGGTGATCATCTTCCCGGAGGGGCCCGGCTCGTTGAGCCCTGAGGCGGACGCGGTCCTTTTCATGAGCCTCCTCAACTCTCGTCGCCTCGACCTCGTCGTGCGGGCCCATGCGAAGGCCGCACCCTCGGTCCGCGCACTCGGCCTCGAGCCGATCCCCCTCGGTTACCTTGTGATCGCGCCGGGCATGCGGGTCGGCGAGGTGGGGGAGGTCGACGTGATCCCCCGCAGCGACCCGGCCGCCGCCGCGGGCTACGCGCTAGCGTCCGAGTATCTCGGAATGCGTTTCGTCTACCTCGAAGCCGGGTCGGGTGCGCCCGCCCCGGTTCCGGTTCCGATCGTTCGGGCCGTTCGGGAGGCCCTGTCGATCCCGATCCTCGTCGGCGGTGGCATCCGGTCCGCCACCGAGGCCCGGGCGCTCCTGGAAGCGGGGGCGAACGGGATCGTCACCGGAACGATCACGGAACAGGAAGGGGTCGGGTCGGCTTTCCTCGGTATCCTGCAGGAAGTTCGGAGGGCACGTGGCGGGTAGCGAACCCGCCCCCTCGCCACAGGCCGAGGTCCAGCGCGGCCATGTCCTGTTCCGGGCCCCCGCACCCCCCCTGACTCTCGGCCTCATCGTCGTCGCCTCGGCCGGTCTCTCCGCGCTCGTCTTCGGGGTCTCCTTCCGCCCCTTCCTCGAGGGATGGCTCCTCGCCTTCATGCTGCCCGCCCTCGTCGCCGCCGGACTCACCGGGCCGCTCTCGAGCGCGTTCGGCGGCCGGTTCGAATTCCATCGGTCCTGCTTCCTCGCGCTCACCGGCCTCCTCATCCAGCTCCCCCTGGCCGCGGCGTGGCGGCTCGGCCTCTCGTTCCTCCCGGCCTCCACCCCCGGTGTGGTATTCCTCGCCGCGTTTCTCGTGGGTCCGGTCGTCTGGTTCCGTCAGTTGAGCCTCTTTGGGATCGCTCGGCCCAGCCACGCCCGAGTACTGCCGGCTGCGTTCCTCCAGCCGGTCCTCTACGCGCTCGCCGTCCTCGTGCTCCTTCCCGTCTCGTTCACGGAGATCGCCGCGATGCTGGTCTGCGGCCTGATCGCTTTCGGGTGCGCCTTCGCCCTGATCCGGGCGGCGGACCGGCCCCTGCGCCGGGAATTCCAGAGCTCGGGGGTCAGTCTCATCCGGCCGCTGCTCGACCATGTGGGACGTCGGGACCCCCACGCGACGCAGGAGCTCGAGGCGTTCTTCCTCAAGTTCGCCCAACCGGCCGACTTGCGGGTGAGCCTGCTCGAGTTTGAACGCTCGGGTCGGGCCTACGCCACCATCGCACTCCCCACGGTACATCCGGGACCGTTCGCGGCGCTGGGAGCGAGCGACCTACCCCGAAAGATGGCGATGGAGCTCGGTCCCGACGCGGGCACGGTCTTCGTGCCCCACACCCCGTCGGACCACGACCTCGACCTCCCGTCGGAGGCCGAACTGGCTCGGGTCGGGGACGCGGCCCGATCCTTGCTCCACGACCTGGGACCGGCGCTCCCAATGCGGTCGAGCCCGCTCCTTTCCCCGTATCCGGATTCGTTCGCAAGGGCCCAGCTCCTGGGCGACGTGGCCCTCGTCGTCGTGAGCCGGGCTCCGGAGCCCACGGACGACATCGCGTTCGGGGTGGCGGACCGGATCGTCCGAGAGATCGCCGCTGAAGGAGGGCCCCGGATCGCGCTCGTGGACGCGCACAACTCCTACGTCGAAGGACAGGGCGACATCACGTACGGAACTCCGGCGGCCGCGAAGCTCCTCCAGGACACCAAGGCTGCCGTCCGTGCAGCCGTCGCCGCCGGGCGGGATGGCCCTGTCGAGGTCGGGGTCGGGGTTCGTTCCGGATACGACATCGGCCAAGACGGGATCGGCCCCCACGGGATCCGAGCGCTCGTCCTCCGGACGGGTGGGCGGACGACCGCCTACGTGCTCATTGACGGGAACAACCTGGTCCAGGGTCGGCGTGCGCCGATCGTCGGCGCCCTGGAGAAGATCGTCGACACGGCGGAGGTGATGACCACCGATAACCACGTCGTGCACGAGGTCGACGGCGGGATCAACCCGGTCGGCGAGCGCCTCAGTGAGGCGGCCCTGGTCGCGGGAGCGACCGAAGCGGTCGCGTCCGCATTGAAAGAAATCGGCCCGACCGCGATGCGGTTCGGGTCGCGGGACGTCCCGTCGGTCCGCGTCCTCGGACCTGGCTTTACCGCACGCCTTTTGACCTCGCTCGGCGACACCCTCTCGATGTTCGAGTACATGCTCGCCGCGACGCTCCTTCTTCTCCTCACCGGCTCCCTCGTCGCGATCTTCGCGCTCCAGTAGAGGGCCGGCGAGGATGTCGGAGCCCTCGCCGGAATCCGACCCGCGGGCGCTGCTCGGCGAGGAGGGGATGCGCCTTTTGACCCAACTCGTCGCCACCGCCCCGACCAACCTCGAGGATCCCGGCCACGGACGGTGGGAGAAACCCAACTATCTTCGCACGGCCGACGTGATCGTCCGAGCGGCACGTGCGCGAGGGCTCGAGACCCGCATCTACGACCCGGTCGTTGCCGGCGACGTACCGGGCGACTGGCACGGTCTCTCCCGTCCGAATGTCATCGCCGACTTGGACGTCGGCGCGGAGGAGACGGTCGTCCTCCTGGCCCATTACGATGTCGTCCCGGTTCCGGCCGAGCAGCTGGGCCGGTGGAGGAGTCCACCGCATTCCCTCACGGCGCGCGCAAACGGCCGGCTGTACGCTCGAGGAGCCAATGACGACCTCGGCAGCGGGGTGGTGGGCTCGCTCCTCGCCCTCGGCCGTCTCGCCGGGGGCGCGCCTCCCCCACGGAACGTCCGGTTGGTCGCGTGCTGCGACGAGGAAACGGGAGGGGAAGGCGGGGTGGAGGCAATCAGGCATCACGACGGGACGCTGCCCCCCGGGAGCCAGGAGCGGATTCTGGCCGGGGATGTGGTGCTCATCCCGGACGCGGGCCCGGAAACGATCGCCGGGTCGAGCGGGGTCGCGTTTCTGGAAGGTTCTTTCGACCAGCCGGTACCGTTGCGGGAATCGCTCGCCTACGGGGATCTCCTCGTCGGTCTCCACGAGCTCGCCCGGACCTGGAAGTCCGCCCTGCCCTCCAGCGACTGGCCGACGCGTCATGCTCCCGAGCCGGTGGTCACCGGGAGAGCCACGGTGACGCGAGTGGATCTCGCGTCGACCTCCGCCGAGGCTTCGTCGGCGCGACTCGTGACCGCCCACGCAGAGAACGACGCCGCGAACCAGATCGCCCGAGCCGTGACCCTCGTCTTTGCCGGCCCGGCCGCGGAGCTCGATTCGCTCGCGACTCGGCTCGCCCCGCTCGTCGACGCGCCGTTCCGGCTTGAACCGGCCGGCGCGACCGCGCTGACGATCGCTCCCGGGACGCGAGCGTTCCAGGTCATCGGGGAGGCGGCTCACGGAGGGTACCCGCACCGGGGGCACAATCCGGTGCCGGTCGCCCTGCGGCTCCTCCGGGTCGCGCTCGACCGCGGATGGGTGGACGGGACGAACCGCGGCGCGACGACCTTCACCGTCGACCTCCGGCTTCCTCCGGAGATGGAGCTCGAGGACGGCCTCCGGGCCGCCCTCGGGTTCGTCCGCGCCGGGGCAGCGAGCCGGGCCCCCCATGCCCGCGTGGAGGCTCCCCCGGCCCGTTGCCGCTCCGGGTACGCGCTCGCGCCCGACGCTCCGGTCGTTCTCCGCCTTCAGCGGATCCTCGCCGAGACGGTCCACTCTCCCGGCATCTTCGGCGAATACGGGGGAACGGATGCGAGCGCGATCCGCGGGTTGGACGCGCGCCGCGGAGGACCGCTGCCCGCGATCGTGTTCGGAAGCATGGACTCGGAGTCGCGGATCCACGACGCCGAAGAGAGCGTCGACCCCCGTCTCCTCGCCGGGGTGGCCACGGCGATCGAGCGGTTCGTCCGCGAGCCGTGACGGGGTCCTCCCGTGCTGAACCCGATCTTCTCGAGCGGCCTCGCGGTCCTCTGGTTGATGATCCCGGTGTACATCGCCAATTCGTTCGCCACCCTCCCGAAGGGCCGGGGCCCCCCGATGGACCTCGGACGGACGTGGCCCTGGGACGGCCGGCGGGTCCTCGGGTCGTCCAAGACCTGGTCCGGCTTCTTGTTCGCGGGATTCGCCACGCTCCCGTTCGGGTTGTTCCTCGCCTGGCTGATCCTCATCGCGCCCCCACCCTGGCAGGTCGTCCCCGTGCTCGCCCCGAACGTCTGGGATGCGCTGCCCCTCGCCGCTCTCCTATCGTTCGGGGCCGTGACCGGCGACGCGCTCGGCTCGTTCGTCAAGCGTCGGCTCAACCGACCGAGCGGCGCGCGGACGGTCCTCTTGGATCAGTTGCCCTTCGTGCTGGTCCCGATCGCCCTTGGGCTTGTCGCGTACCGCCCGCTGTTCTGGGGGGTCTTCGGGAGCTGGGAGGCGGTCCTGTGGCTGCTCTTCTTCACGCTCGGGCTCCACGCGCTCTTTAACTGGATCGGCTACAAGGTTGGATTGAAGAAGGTGCCGTGGTGAGCGAAGTGGACGCGACGACGGCCCCGACCAAGGACTCGGTCGTGCGCCTGCTCCTCGACGCGGCCGCGGTCCGGTTCGGCGAGTTCACGCTCACTTCGGGCGAACGGAGTGACGTCTACGTCGACGTCAAGCGGGCCTGGACCGACCCGCGTCGCCTCGACCTCATCGCCCGCGCGCTCGCCGCCCGGGTAGGATCGGCCGACCGACTCGCGGGGATGGAGCTCGGCGCTGTGCCGCTGGTCGTGGCGACCGCCCTGCGGACCGGCCATCCGTACGTGATCCTCCGCAAGGTGGCCAAGGACCACGGAACCCGGCAACCCTTCGAGGGAGAGATCCTCCCGGGTCAGCGGGTCCTCCTCATCGAGGACGTCGCGACCACCGGTGGGAGCTCGGAGCGCTCGGTCGAGATCGTCCGGGGAGCGGGCGGCGTCGTCGATCGCGTTCTGGTCGTGGTCGACCGTGAATCGGGGGCGCGCGAACGGCTGGACGCGCTCGGGGTCCGGCTCGAGGCGCTCGCGACGCTCGCGGAGCTCCGCGAGGCGCGTCCTTGACCGGTCGACTCCGAGAGGATGGGACCGTCCGCTTCGAGGAACCGGCGGAAGCCTCCAACATCTACGGGAAGGGGTTCTTCGGCACGCCCGAATCGGGGGGCGCGCTGACGCTCGATCGCTACGAGGCGGTCTACCTCGCGGAGATGGCCCGCGCCGAGATCGTCGATCGGCGGGAGCGCGCCGTCCCCTGGCCGGAGGTGTTCCGTCGGGCCGTTCGTATCGACCCCGGCTTCGCCGTCCGCTACCTCGTCTACCGGGACCTGCGTCAGCGGGGATACGTCGTCCGCGCGAGCGGGCCGCCGGTCGCGTTCGCGGTCCTGCCACGCGGCGGGATCCTCCACAAGACTCCCTCCCGCTTCTGGATCGAGGCGATCAGCGAGCGGGAACCGTTCGACCTGACGCGGTTGCTCGACCTCGCCGAACGGGCGCAGTCTGCGAAGAAGATCCTCCTCCTCGCGGTCGTCGACGAGGAGTCCGACCTTACCTACTACCGGGTCCGCCGCCCGTCCCCGAACGGCGCGCTTCCGGCCCAGCCACTGGCCACGCCCGCCGAAGGGTGGCTCTCCTCGGACCGCGTGACCGTGCACGACCCGACGGCCACGGACACGCTCGGTCGGGTCCTCGCCTACGGGAGCCGGGTCGGGGACCGCCTGGAGCTCAGCCTCCTCGAGACCGCGTACCTCGCATCGACCGGACAGCTCACCCTCAAGGACGCCAAGTCCGGACGGGCGGTCCCCCTCGACCGGCTGATGGTCCGGGCCCGTCGGCTCGACCCCGGGTTCTCCGAGCGCCTCGCCGCGTACCGGGACCTGCGGGCACGGCAGCTGGTCGTCAAGACGGGGTTCAAGTACGGGGCGCATTTCCGCGCCTACCCCCGTAACCCGGAGCACGCCCACGCCCGCTACCTCGTCCAGGCGGTTCCCGAGTCGCACCGCGCGCGGTGGCCCACGGTCGCCGGCGGCGTCCGCGTGGCGCAGGGGGTCCGGAAGGAGTTCCTGATGGCCGGGGTCGGCGCCGAGGACCGGGTTCGGTTCCTCTCCCTCGAACGGATCCGTCCTTAGCGGCGCGTCCGCGGCGCCTTCCGCTGCGGGCGGAGCGAGCCGTCGCTCGGCGGGAGGCCCTGTTCCAGCATCGCGGCCAGCAGCACCTCGTGCTTGCGCTCGTCGGCTTCCATGCTTTGCCAGAGGACCTGGAGCATCCCGCCGAACTCCGGAGCGAGCGGGTCGGCGAGGCCGGCCTCCGCCTCCCGTTCCCGAGCGATGAGGCGCACGACCTCCTCGCGCCGGATCCCGGACGCGTAGGCCCAGTGCAACCCGCGTTCGAGGTAGGTCTGGATCGAGGCGACGATCTCGGCATGCCGAAGGCTATCGGAGGCGATCTGACGGAAGACGGCGCGCGTCAGCTCGTCCCGCGAGCGCTGGGCCATCCGCATACACTCCCCGACGGCCGCCTGTTCGAGCGCGATCCGCCGCCGAAGGTACCGGCGTACCTCGCGCTCTCGCTCCGGGCTTGCGGCGGTGGAGCGGGGCGCGGCCGGGCTCCCGAGCGCCCCGGGACCGCCCGGCCCGCGCGAAAGTTCGCGCGCAGTCTCGAGCACGACCCCGAGGCCGTCCGAAGGGCCGGTGGGCGGGGCGACCATCTGTTGGGCCGCCGCACGTGCGACCGCGCGCTCCCGCTCGGGCGCACGGCTTGCCCCGGTGGACGCCCCGAGCCGCTTGCCGGAAAGATACTGGGAGACAGCGGACGGTGCGATGCCGAGCAGCTCGGCGGCGCGCCGTTCCGGCAAGCCGAAGGAGACGACCAGTTCGCGTGCCACGAGCGCCTGGGCCAGCTGCACCCAGCCCGCCGCCGAGAGACGGCGCTCCACCTTCGGGCGACTCGCGGCTCCCATCCTAACGCCGACGCTCGAGCGATGCGTTCACGTTGTGTCGAGCCCCATTGGCCCATTCACAGAGGCATTAATAACCCCGGACGGTAGAAGCCCCGACCGATGTCCAGCCTTCCCGAGCTCGTCATCCTCTCGACAGTGATGGGCCTCGCGATCTTCCTCTCTCTGCCCATCGTGCTCGCGAAGTCGCTCGTTTCGCGGACCATCTCGATCCTGAACGCCGTCGCGATCGGGATCCTCATCTTCCTCTTGGGGGACGTCTTCTCCAACGCGGCCACGATCATCTACGCCGACCCGGCCAGTCCGTACGTCGCGAATGCGGGGTACGCCCTCGCGTTCACCCTCGCGGTCGTGGCCTGCTTCGTGATCCTCTTCTTCTCGGAGCACCGCTCGGAGGGCAGCACCCTCAGCCCGCGGGGGTTGGCCCTGATCGTCGCCGGGGCGATCGGGTTCCAGAACCTCACCGAGGGCCTTGTCTTCGGGGCGACGTGGGCGGTCGGGGTAATGGGGCTCCTGACGGTCATCTTCATTGGGTTCTTCCTCCAGAACGTCACGGAGGGCTTCCCCATCGCCGCCCCGTTGATCGGGAAGAACGACCGCGGCATCGGGGTCCTGGCGCTCCTCTTTCTGGTGGGAGGGCTCCCTACCGTGCTCGGCGGCGTGATCGGGTACTTCTACAACACCCCGCTCCTCGACGTGACGTTCGACGCGCTCGCGATCGGGGCGATCCTCTACTGCATCCTCCCGATGCTCCGTTCCGCGTTCCGGCCGGCCGACTCGCCGGCCGCGTCGTACCTGAAGCAGCGCCTGACCTACGCGGGGATCCTGATCGGATTCCTGATCGGGTTCCTCGTCAACACCATTTGAGGCCCCGCCACTCGATCCGGGCCCCGGCGGTCCCGCCGGGAGCTCCTCTTCTTGCGGGTCGGGACTTTCGTCTCGCGGCCGAGCGATGCGCCGGCGCTCGCCGTCGCTCCCCCGTGTTGACCGGGGCCGTTCTTCGCGATCCGTCGACAATCTCTGCAAGAGCAGCGAAGCTCCGGCCAGACCGCGAGGTGGAGCGTCGGAGTCCTCCCATGGTTCCTTCCCGGTCCCCATCCGGCCGGTGGCGGTGGCGGGCGACGTAGGGAAGTTTGGGCACCGGACCAGAGAGCCAACGCGAAGGCCCGCTCGCGCCGGACGAGGGGGACGGTGAGGATCTCGGGAAGATGCGCGGGGCTCTGAGGCCGGGCGTCGTTAGGTGGGGCTCGATTCGGACAGGAGGACCGCGGCCACGAAGGCCCGCATCTTCGCGATATCTTTCTCGCCGGGGGCTCGCTCGATGCCGGCGGAGACGTCGATCCCCCACGGCCGCACCGTGGCAAGCGCGTCGCCGACGTTCTCGGGCGTGAGCCCGCCGGCGAGGATGAACTTCCGTCCCGGATTCGCGTCGACCAGGCGTGCGCACACCTCCCAGTCGGGGCGCGTCCCGCTGCCCCCGGGCAACGGCCCGCCCGACGCATCCATGTGGATCCGGGGGTAGGTTTCCGCGGGCGGGACAGTGGGGTCCGGCGTCCCCGTTCCGGTCGGATCGACCGGGACGGACGGAACGAGGTGGTGTAGTTCGAGGAAATCGAGCCCCGCAGGAATCTCACCGTAGACCTGGATCCGGTCGACGCCGACCTCGTCAAAGAGCTGGCGGAGGAGTTCAGCCGAGGGGTTCACCACGACGGCCCAGGCCTCCGCCTCGCTCGGGATGAGGGCGACGAGCTCGCTCGCGCGCTCGACCGAAAGGTTCCGGGGGGATGAGGGAACCCCGATGACGAACCCCGCGGCACCTCCCGCCGGTACTTCGGGAATCGTGTCGGGTTGCGTCAGGCCACAGAACTTCACAAAGGTCCTCATGCGGTGGGACCTCGCGCTGGGCCGCACGGGCTCGGGACGAAGGTTCGGAGGGCGCACCGCCGAGAGAGAGCGTGGCGCGCCCCGACGCGATTCATTCCCGTGTCCCGGGTCGGCTCGCTCGCAACAGTCTGGTGAATCTCGATCGGGCCCCCATCGCGGACGCTCACTCCCTGCACGCCGGCGGGCACGTCCTCGGTCGGTCTTAATCATGCCCGCCGAGGCCAGTCGCGCCGTACTTCGGACCCGCGCTCGGCGGCCGCGTGGGTGAGTCTCCGCCGGAGGGATGATTCAGCCCCGCCACTTCCAGGAGGACCCTGCCCCAGCAAAATCGTCCCAAGCCACGTCCCCTTCGCCGGGGTCGGTCAGGCACCGCTCGCCTGCTCGACCATGGCCTCGTGGAGCTCGCGGAGGACCCGGGGCCCCAGCCCTTCGGGGACTGCCACGGAGAGCGCCCGCGGGGTCGCGCTAAACCCCTCCGCCGCCGCGACGACGTGGCCTGGTATCCGGTCGACATCCGCGAGCACCCCATCTCCGATCACCGTGACGAGGGCGACCCGGAACGGTCCCTCGACCATCGCGGCGGCCTCTCGGGTGAGTGGCGCGAGAGCTTGCAGGGCGGCCACGACCTCCTCCGGGGCGAGGACGAGACAGAGGAGGGCCGACGAAGTGGACACCTGAACCAGATTCACCTTCGCGCGGGCAAGGCGTTCGGAGACTTCGGCGACGATACCAGGCCGTTGGCGTCCGCCCGGGACGCGAAGCCGGAGGAGGCGCAGGGGGCGGAGGAGCGTTAGCGCGCGATTGCGACGGCCGGAGCGGGACGGGCCGATGGTCGTGACGACCTCGGGGTCGTCGAGCGACCGGACCTGGAGCACGATCCCGTGCGCCCGCGCGGGCTCGATCGTCAGCGGATGGAGCACTCGCGCTCCGAATTGGGCCAGCTCCTCCGCCTCCTCGTACGAAAGCTCCGCGATCGGGCGAGCGTTCGGGACCTCTTTCGGGTCGGCCGAGAGAACGGCGACATGGTGCTTCACGAGCTCGACCCGCTCCGCGCGCAGGATCGCCCCGAGCCCGGCGGCAGCGTAGTCCGATCCCCCGCGACCGAGGGTGGCGACCCGACCTTCCAAGCTACGGCCGAAGTACCCCGTCACGACCGGGACCTTTCCGTCGGCGAGCAGACGGCCCAGGCCCCTGCGAACGGCCGGGCCCGAGCGGTCGAAGAGGATGCACGAGGCCCCGTAGGCGTTGTCGGTGATCAGCCCCAGTTGATCCGCCTCGACCGGGACCGCCGGGAGGCCGTGCGCGCGTAGGCGACCGGCCAGCCAATCGACCGACAGTCGTTCCCCCTGACTGAGGATCCGGTCGGCCAGCGATCGGTCCGGCCCCTGGCCGCTCTCGAGAAGGGCGAACAGTCGACCCAACCGTCCCAGGTGACGACGGCCCGCCGACGAGAGCCCCGGGTGGAGCGAGCGAATCTCCTCCAGGATCCGGCGATGGCGAGCGACCGACCGGGGGTGCGCGAGCGCATCGGTCAACAGATCGGTCACCCCCTCGCGGGCCGAGGCGACCAGGACGACCGGTCGCCCGCCCGCCCGGGCCTGGATCACGTCGCGTGCGACCCGGTCGGGGTCGGCCAGCGAGGCCCCCCCGAACTTGAGCACGAGGGGCGCTCGACGCCGGCTCACTGGAGAGCCCCCCGAGGTCGGCCGAGCGCCCCCCGGACGAGAGCGAGCTCGGCGTTCAGCACGGAGCCTCCGGCCCCGCCGCGCACCGCGTTGTGCGAGAGCACGAAGAACCGGAGGTAGGGCGGCTCCCATCGGACCCGGCCGATGACAGCGGCCATTCCGCGCGCGCGGGGTGGGCGACCGGCCCACCGGTCCCGGAGGGGTTGAGGTCGGTCGGCTTCCCGCCGCAGCTCGATGGGAGGGTGGGGAGCGGTGGCCAGCGACTCCCCTCGGAGCGGGTCGAACTCTCTCCACGCGTCCTCGATCTCGGAGCGGCGCACGGCCACGTCGGTCTCGACGGTGACCGCTTCGAGGTGGCCGTCGCGGGTCCCGACCCGGGCGCACTGCGCGATGAACGGGACCGGCAGGGGGGCTACGCGTCGCCCGGTTCGATGACCCAGGACCCGAGCCGACTCGCGTGCGATCTTCTCTTCCTCCCCGCCGATGAACGGGACGACGTTGTCCGTGATCGAGAGCGAGGGGACCCCCGGGTATCCAGCGCCGGACAGTGACTGGTACGTGGTGACGTGGACGGAGCGCGGAGCGAGCCGACCGACGATCGGAGCCAGCGCCAGGACGAGCCCGGTCGCCGAGCAGTTCGGATTCGCAACGAGGATCCCGCGGCCCGGAGCCCGGCCCTGCGCGAGCTCGAGGTGGTCCGGATTGATCTCGGGGACGAGGAGGGGGACCCCCGGAGTGAACCGATGATCGGCCGCGTTCGTGAACACCGCCATGCCACGACGGGTGAGCTCGGTCTCGATCGGTCCGGCCGTCCCGGAAGGCAAGGCCGAGAAGACGACCCGAACTCCCGCCCGAGCGAGCGAACCGGCGGAGAGCGGCTCGAGAATAACGTCCTCCATCGAAGCGGGAGGGGGCTCGGCGAGCTGCCACACGTCGGCGAGGCGCTTTCCCCCCGACCGCTCGGTCGAAACGAGGCGGGGCGGCCCGAAGTCGGGATGCTCGGCGAGGAGACGCGCAAAGTGCTGGCCGATGTACCCGCTGGCCCCGAGGATCGCCGTTGGGATCGGAGGCTCGGTCACCGGACGAAACCTCCGCGAAGGGCCAGGTCGGCCAAGACGAAGCACGTCACGCTTTCCACCACCACGACGGCCCTCGGAACGATGCAGGGGTCGTGGCGGCCGGTGACCGAAACGGTCGCGGGTGCGTGGGTCGCGAGGTTCACGGACTGCTGCGGCTTTGCGATCGAGGAGGTCGGTTTGACCCCCAATCGTGCGACGATCGGCATCCCGGTCGTCAGGCCGCCCAAGACCCCCCCGGCGTGGTTCGAAGTCGTTCGGACGCGTCCCCCGTCCCAGACGAACGGGTCGTTGTGCTCGCTGCCACGCATCCGGGCGGCCCCGAACCCGGCGCCGAACTCGACGGCTTTCACCGCGGGGATCGCGAACCAGGCGTGAGCGAGCACGCTCTCGACCGAATCAAAGAACGGTTCCCCCATCCCGACCGGGAGTCCGCGCGCCCGCACTTCGACCACTCCGCCGACGCTGTCGCCGTCCCGGCGCGCGGAGAGGATGGCGTCCTCCATTCGTTGCGCCGCCTCCGGGTCGGGCGAGGCGACCTCGTTCCGGCCCGCCTGTTGCCGCAGGGTCGCCAGGTCCGTTGCCTCCGGCACGCTCGCCTCCACCCCTCCGATGGACCGCGCGAACGCGACCACGTCGATCCCGAGCGGCCCCAGCAACGAGCGGGCGACCGCGCCGGCGATCACCAGACCCACCGTCATCCGACCGGAGAAGATCCCGCCGCCGGAGAGGTCGGCCGACGGCCCGAAGCGGACCCGTGCCGGATAGTCGGCATGTCCCGGTCTCGGGGTATCCGCGAGACGGTCGTACGGCTCGCGCCGCGCGTCCTCGTTGGCGACATGGGCGCGGAAGGGCGAGCCGTCCGATCGGCCTTCGAGGTAGCCTGAATCGACGACCAGTCGGTCCTCCTCCCGGCGTCGGGTCGCCAATCGTCGACCGACCGGGCGCCGTCGATCAAGGTCGGATTGGACCGATACGAGGTCGATCGGGGTTCCCGGCGGCAGTCCACTGATCGTCACCCCCACCTCCGGACCGTGGCTTGCGCCGAAGATCGTGACCTGGAATCGTTCTCCAAAACGCATCACCGGGGGCCCACCTCCGCTCCGAGCTGCCGGAGGGCGCTCCAAAACCCGGGATACGACTTTCGGACCGCCTCCGCTTCGCCGATGAGGCTCGGCCCGGACGCGGCGAGGGCGCCGACGGCGGCGCTCATCACGACCCGGTGGTCCGAAAGGTGAGGGAGGCTCACGGCGCGGAGGCACGGGCGGCCCTCGATCGTGACCCCGCCGCCGACCTCGCGCGCGCGGGCGCCGAACGCGGCCGCGAGCCGGACGGTTCCCGTCCGACGGTTCGACTCCTTGCGGACGACGTGCGATCCCCCACGCAGCCGCGACGTTCCGGGGATCGTCGCGGCGAGCACACCGGCCAGCGGATAGAGGTCGGGGCACGTGGTGAGATCCAGGGTGAACGGACGAGGTCTTCCCGAGCGGACCAGGATGGAGGACCGCCGCTCGCGAACGTCCGCCCCCGCCCGAACGAGGAGATCGAGGACCGCGAGGTCCGCCTGGGGCCACTCGCGAGTGACCCCCGCCACGGCGACCGACCCGCCGGAGATCGCGGCGCCGACCCAGAAGTACGCCGCGGACGACGCATCGCCCGGCACCCGGAACCGACGACCCGCGTACCGTTGACCACCGGGGATACGGAACTCACGGCCCCGCCGTTCCGCAACGACCCCCAGGCGCCGAAGGATCGCGGTCGTCGCTTCCAGGTAGGGTTCAGAAACGATCCTTCCTTCGAGAAGGATTCGGGAATCCTCGGCGAGGGTCGGGAGGACGAGGAGCAGGGCCGTGGCGAACTGGGAGCTTTCCGAGGCATCGAGCCGCACCCGACCCCCGTGGATCGGGCCCGTGACCGTGAGCAGTACGTTCCCGCGGCCCGGACGAACGTCCGCTCCGAGTTCGGTGAGGGCCTTGATGAGCGGACGCATCGGGCGGAGGGAGAGCCGTCCGTGCCCTCGAAAACGGGTCGGGCGCCGGCCGAGGGCGGCGAGGGCGGTGCTCAATCGCAGGGTCGTGCCGGACTCGCCGCAGTCGATCTCGATCGGTCGGCTGCTTTCCGTGCGAGCCGGCGGGACTATGATCCACCCCCGGGCGGATGGGGAGATGGACGCGCCCAGGCGGCGCAGCGCGCGGGCGGTCGCGCGAGTGTCATCCGAGTCGAGCGGCGAGTCGACCCAAAAGCGTCGACCGCTCAAGTACCCCGCCACGAGAGCGCGATGCGTGTAGCTTTTCGAGGGGGGGGCGGTCACGCGGCCACGTAACCGACCGCGGCGGACCGTTCGGGCCGTCACGGCGCCTCCTCCCAAGTGAGGGGAACCGCGAACCGTTCTCCGGGGTCCGACGGCAGGCAGGAGAGCACCGCGTCCTGTCGTTCGAACGGGACGAGCGCAGCCACGGCCGGCCCGAGACCACTGACGCCCGAGGCCACGGCACCCGCCCGCGCTAGGCGTTCGCGGAGCGCGGAGTAGTCGTACCCCAGGACCCGCTCCACGACACGGGTATTGAGCCGCATCGCCTCCAGGAACCGGCCTGCCAGCGCCTCGGTGGCCGCCTCGCGTCCCTCGGCCGCAGCGGCCTCGAACCTCGCACGGAGGCCGGGCGCGGGGGGGTGACGACCGGGAGGGAGGTACACCACGGCGCTCCATTCCCGGTCCGGTTGTCCTTCGCCGATCAGGGAGTCGGTCCGGTTGTCGGTGACCACGAACCCCGGTCGAAGGCTCGCGAGCGCGTCGTCCAAGGCGCCGGTTGCGCTGACGCCGGTCGAACGTCCTGCCTCGGCCGCGATCCGGGCGACCACCAAGGGCAGAGGATCCTCTCCCAGCGCGCGAGCTACGGCTCGGATGGCCGCCGTGGAGACCGCGCTCGAGCTCTTCAACCCCTTTCCGATCGGGAGATCCGACCGGAGACGGAGTTCGGTGCGACCGGACTCGCCTCGACCAAACCGCTCCAGGGCCGCCTCCACGCTCGCACGAACGACCGGCGTTACGGACTCGGGAGGAGTGCAGTCGAGCGTGAACGGACGGCCTCGCTCCACCTCCACCGACGCCGTCACGAATCGGCCGATCCCGAGGGCGCAGCCCACCCCGGTGGGTAGCGCGTTCACGATCGTCAAGGCGGCCGAGGTCCGGCTCAGACCGCGCACGTCACCTCACGCACCGCTTCCTCGATCGATTCCGCATCGGGGGTTTCGCCCCACCATTGTCCGTAGGTCGCGGCGGCTTGGTAGACCAGGAGCCGGCGACCGTCTTCGTAGGTCGCCCCTGCCCCCCGGGCGGACTCGGAGATGGTGGGGATCTCGGGAGAATAGACCCAGTCTAGGACGTAGCTTCGGTCCGATAACAAGGAGCGCAGCGGGAACTCGAGCGGTCCCCCACCGGCTCGGCCCACGTCCGTCGCGTGGACGACCAGATCGGCAGGAGTGGGGTCGAGTGCGTGGCCGGCGAGCGCCTCGAATTCCGAGGCGAGCGACTCGGCCTCGGCCGGCCGACGGGTCAGCACCGTGGCGCGGGCCCGTATCCGCTGGGCCGCCGCGAGCGTCGCGCGGGCGGCGCCGCCGCCGCCGAGGACCGTGAGTGCTCTCCCATCCCAGAGACACTTTTCCTTCAGTTCCCCGAGGCGACGCTGGACCGCGCCCAAGTCGGTATTGTCAGCCTCGACCCGGCCGTCGCGGAAGGTGAGGCAGTTGGCCGCCCCCGTGGCGAGGGCATCGGCCGAGCGGTTCGCGGCGCACTCGTACGCGAGCCGCTTCCACGGGTGGGTCACGTTGAGGCCCAGGACACCCCGCGGAGGCAACGCCTCCATCGCGAGTCGGAACTCCTCGGACGACGCGATATCGAGGAGGACATACAATCCAGCGCGGCCCGCCCGCCGCATCCACCCATGATGGATCGTGGGACTTTGGGAGTGCGCCACCGGGTGCCCGACCACCGCGAAGATCGGCGCATCCGGCGCGGCGAGAAACGTCTCCAGACGATCGACAGGGATCTGGGAAGGCTCGACCGTCCCGGTCGATGAGTCCGTCGGGAGGGAGACATAGACCCACGGAACCCGGAGCCGCGCCGCCCATGCCCTCCAGAGGGATCCCGAGGGTCCCGTCGTCAGGAGGACCGGACGGGGGTCGGGGGCGGCCTCTAGGAGAGGCAACAGGTCCCGGACGGCCCGCGCGAACGACGCCGGCAGGACAACCTTCAGGACCCCGTGCGACGGAGCGCCCTCGCCCAACCGCTCGCCCACCTCGTGCGTGGACGCAAGGGCCGTCAGGTGCGAGGAGCGAACGACCTTTCGGCCGAGGTCGCCGACGGGTCCTTCGAGCCGGCGGTCTCGCGACGACTCGAGGTCGACGAAGGCGAACGGCTCGGCCGCCGCAGTGATCAGGACCTCCTCCCGAGCCGCTGGGTCGTCCGGTCCTTCACCGCCCTCGGCGCGCGAGCGAAGGGTCGCGATCAGCGGGAGGGAGGACGGGAACAGTTGAGCGACGTGGCGTCGTTCCCGCGGCGACCATCGGTCCAATCGGACCTCGGCGAGGTCTGCCCCCGCGATCCGGGCCTCGTCCGCTTGGAGGCGTGTGTCCTCCACGGTCCGCGCCGGTAGGGAGACCACGAGCTCGGTCCGGATCTCGCTCATCGCTCCTCGATCGATTCCTCGACCGCTCGACCGAGGTGCCGCGCGGCGGGCAGTCGCACCCCGCGCACGCGGGTCCCGGGTCGGACCTCCGTCGTCGGCACCCGGCCAGCCTCGGTCGTCACGCGGACGGATTCCGCTTCCTGGGCGAACAGGGTCCTCGAGACGCCGCCGTCGTCGGCGACCAGGAGGACGAGCGGACGCCGCTCGACCTTGATCCGACCGACCCGGACCGATCGGACCGTCGCGTCCGGCGTGGCGACGAGGACGGGATCGCCCGGCCCGAGCTCGGAGAGATACCGGGTCGTGCCGTCGGCGAGGAGAACGTAGGAATGCGCCGCGCCCGCGTTCACACGGAACGGTCGCGGTCGACTAAAGCGCGAACCTTCCGCCTCGCTCGCAACGTGAAAAAGGAACGCCGCCGCGCTCCCCACCAGCAGACCTTCCTCGGGTCGCAGAAGCGAGGTCGCGTCGACGATCACTCGGTCCCCCACTCCCGCCGGTCCTACCGAACTGAGAGGCAGGAGCGTCCACTCGAGCCGGGAGGGCAACGGGCCCTCGACCAGCGTCTCGAGATGGTCGACCTCTTCCGCGCTCCGGACGTCGACGATCACGAGGTCGGCCCCGTGCTCGAGCGCCCCCAGAGCCGCCGGCACCTCCGACGGAGTGCGCGCGACCGTCCAGAGCGCGAACCGGCGTCCTCGGGCGGCGACGGCATTCTCGAGCGGGATGACCCGGTCCGCGACCCATTCGATCACGAGGGTGCCACCCACCGGTGTCCGGTTCACGGCGCGAGACAGCGCTGACTCGGAGTCGACCCGAACCACCGGGACCGGGGCGCCCTCCGAAGGGTGCAGCTGGCCCGCGTCCTCCCAGAGAACCACCTCGTCGGGCCCCCGGTCGAACGCTTCCGTCCGCGGGAGGACGAAGGTCCGGAATCCCCGCTGACGGGCACGGTCGCAGACGGCGCGTCGACCGGCCGCGCTCTCGGCTCGAGGGCGGATCGCGACCCGGTCCCGCGACATCGTCGGCGCCCCTACGCGGTCCCGTGAAGGATCGTGGCGATCCGGCGGGCCAACGGTCCGACGGGTCGCCGCTGAAAGAGGTTCCGACCGATGCAGATCCCGGCCCCGCCGACCTCAACGCTCTGCTCGACGAGGCGGAGGAAGGCGGCTTCGGGCTCGACACGGACTCCCCCGCCGATCAGCAGGGGAACGGGGGTCGACCGGCAGAGGCGTCGGAACTCGTCCAGAGAACCGGGATAGCTCGTCTTGACGATGTCCGCGCCCAGATCCGCCGCGGCTCGGGCCGCGTGGCGGAGGTCGTCCGGAATGATCCCGCCGTCCTTCTTGACGTAGGCCATGCACAACAGCGGGAGTCCCAGCTGGCGGCACTGGTCCACGGCAGTTCCGAGGTCACGGAGCATCTCTGCTTCCTCCGGGATCCCGAAATTGACCTGGACGGATAGAACGTCGGCCCCCAGGCTGACGGCTTCTTCGGCGGACGCGACAAGCACTTTCCGGTTCGCGGTCGGGCCGAGGCTCGTGGAGGCCGAGGCATGGATCCCCAGCCGAGTTCCCGGGTCGAGGACCGGGGCGAGCTCGCGGACCGCGCCCTTCGTCACGATGAGCAGGTCGGCGCCCCCGTCCTGGAGCTCCCGTGCGAGCGGGGCCAATTCCTCCAGACCATCGATCGGGCCCATCGACACGGGGTGGTCGAGCGGGACCGAGAACAGCCGTCGGGTCGGTTCCGGGAACAGGCGGTGCATTCGAATCGTCTTACCGTACATCATTCTCCTCTCGCAGAATCACGCCGGAGCGGGACGCAGAGAGCGTCGGGCTTGGAATAGTGAGGGACGCGTTGGGGCGGCGTCCTCCCGGCGCCTTCCGCTCACCCGGTCCAGCCGTGGACGACCGGACGGCCGGGCGCAGGGTCGATCGCCCCCTCCGTCTCCGCCCTCGTTCTTCCAAAGCTCCGGGTCCTAGTGGGACCTGGACGGAGCGGTGCCGCCATCCGCCGCCGCCAGCACTCCGTCCACGAGCATCGCGTGGATCGAGAATCCCCGGAGCATCTGGTCCCACATCTGCTTCCGGACCTCCGGGGCGGAGGCGAAACTCGCAACGATCTGGCCGATCCATTCGCTATGCTCGACATCCGCCGTCACGTGGAGCTGGTAGTACTCGAGGTGTGCGTGGTCGACATGGTAGTGCTTCTGGAACGCCGGCAGGAGGCGCGCGCAGAGCGGCACGTTCGGTGGCTCGGACGAGCCGGCCGCCGAGACGAAGAACGGCTGGGTCCGGTTCGTGTAGAGGAAATCGTCGATGGCGACCATCGTGTTCGGGAGGAGCGGCGCGCTCTGGACATCCGCGCGCGGGACACCCAGCCCCTCGCAGAATCGAAGCCAGAGCTCCGGATGGCCCGGCGCCTTGCCCTTCGGGTCCCCCGCTTCCTCGACCAGCTGGTCGAGGATCATCCGTCGGAAGCGGTCGTTGGCCGGTTCCCAGGAGCAGTTCGCGAACCGTTCGGCCATCGCGATCGGGACGGAGGCAAGCCACGGGTAGAACTGCTTGACCCAGGCCTGGACGAGCGGTTTGGGCACTTCGCCCCGCTCGAGGCGGGAGAAGAAGGGATGCGTCGCGAACGGATGGTGCTCGAGCTTGTATCGCGTGAGCTCGTCGCGGAACCGTTCGCCCTCGAAGCGGTCCCAGGGGGCCTCGGACATGCCCCTTCGAGCGGGCCGCTCTATTTGGTCGCCGAGGTTCCGCCCTGAACCCCCCGCGTTATCGATTCCGAGCCCGCTCTTCGACGATGTCCGGCCCCATCTCCTCCGACCCGATCGTTCCGGCGTATGGTCCACTGGCCGGCCTGCGCGTCCTCGATTCGGGCCGCTTCGTGGCGGGGCCGTGGGCGGCGACGTACCTCGGCGAGTTCGGAGCTCGTATCGTCCACGTCGAAGGGCCCCCCTTCGACCCTCCGTATGCGGACGCGACCCGAACGCTCCGGCCCTTGGTCTCGGGGAGCGATCCCGCCGACCAGGTCTCCGAGTCGTGGATCCAGTACTCCCGGAACAAGCTCTCCGTCGGGCTCGACGTCCGGACGCCGCGAGGACGGGACGTCTTCCTCGATCTGATCCGGGCGTCCGACATCTGGATCGAATCCTCGCGCCCGGGCACGTACGACCGCCTTCGGCTCTCAGACGCTGACGTGTGGGCCGCGAATCCCCGGCTGACGATCGTCCACGTCTCGGGCCACGGGCAGACCGGGGAAGCGGCGCGGCTGCGCGTCCCGTCCTACGACCTCACCGCCCAGGCCTACAGCGGTTTCCTCTCCCTTCAGGGGGAGCCGGAACCGAACCCACCGATGCGCTCGGGCACCGCACTGAACGACACCGTCACCGGTCTGGCGGCGGCGATGGGCGCGATGATGGGGTACTTCAGCGCCGAGCGGACGGGACGGGGTCAGTCCGTGGACGTCGCCCAGTACGAGGTCTTCTTCGTCCTCCTCGAGAACTTTGCGCTCGATTACTTCCTCCGGGGGATCGTACGAGGGCGGCACGGAGCCGCCCATCCGCGCCTCCACCCCTACGACGTCCATCGGGCCGAGGACGGGTGGGTCATCGTTGCGGCGCCGACACCGGTCGCATGGGCCGGGTTGCGCGACCTCATCGGATTCCGCGAGGCGGCGTACGACGACCGGGACTACCGGCTCGCCCACCGGCAGCTTGTGGATGCGGCGATCGCAGAGTTCTGCCGCCATCGGACGCGGGAAGAGCTCGAGCGGCTCGGACGCGACCACGACGTCGCCATCACCCGGGTGATGAGCATCGAGGACATCGCGCGGGACCCGCACTACCGGGCGCGGGGCATGTTCCTCGAGTGGGAGGATCCGGTCGCGGGTCGCGTGAAGGGGGCGGGGGTCGCGCCCCGGTTCTCAGCGACGCCGGGCGGGGTCTGGCGGGGGGCCCCTTGGCTCGGGCAGGACAACGTCCAAGTACTCTCGGAGATTCTCCACTACTCGCCGGAGAGGATCGCGGAACTGGGGCGCGACGGGGTCCTCGGAGCCCATCCGCCCGCGGGACCGCCCCGGACCGAACCCGCGTTCTTTGCCCGCACGAAGGAGGTGTAGAAGTTGGACCGGTTCGAGTTGCCCTCCGACCCGTTCGCGGCCGACCTGGACGGGTTCATTGACCTCCATCGGCTCGCCGATCGGGGGCGCGCGGTCGACCACGAACCGGGCTTCCCTCGCCCCGAGTTCGAGGCGATGGGGTCCGCCGGGTGGCTCGGCCTGACGACCCCTGCCTCGTTCGGCGGTCGCGGGCTTCCCCTGGCGCGCGCAAGCGTCCTCCTCTATCGGCTCGCGTTCCGCAGCGGGACCGTGTTCGCCAAACTCTCCCTGCAGCCTGAATTCTCCTCCGTCCTTCGTGAAGTGGGCTCGGACCTTCTGGTCGACGAATGGTTCCGGCCCCTGATCGCGGGACGGAGGCTCGTGGGGAATCAGATCACGGAACCGAGCGCCGGTTCCGACGCCCAAGCGATCCAGCTCGATGCTCGCCGAGACGATTCGGGGTATCTCCTGAACGGCGTGAAAAGCGAGATCGCCTTCGCCGTGGAAGCGGATGCGGCCATCGTCTACGGCCGGGTGGCCGGGGGCCCCGAGGGGGTCACCGCCTTCCTCGTTCCTCAGGAACGCTCCGGGATCGTGCGGCGGATGGTCGGGACCGACCTCGGAGAGCGGTGGCAGCGTCGCGGGTCGGTGACCTACCGGAACGTTCGGGTACCGCTCGCGGCGCGCCTAGGCGAAGAGGGACTCGGATTCTCCTACCTGCGGTCGGAACTAACCCGCGAGCGCGCGCTCCTTGCCGCGATCTACCTCGGGGTCGCGCGGGCCTCGTGGAGCGAGACCGTCGAGCATGTGGGCCAACGGAACGCGTTCGGCCGACCGCTCGCGACCAACGAGGCGGTGGCGTTCCCGCTCGTGGAGGACGAGTCGGACCTGGACGCCGCGTGGCTCTACGTTCACCGAACGCTCGCACGGCTCGATGACGGGGAGGACACCGAAGGCGAAGCCGCCTTGGCCAAGTCGATGGCGACGCGGGTCGCGCTCCGCGTGCTCGATCATGCCATCCAGTTCCACGGGGGCCACGGCTACTCGAACGACCTCCCGTTCGAGCAACGCTGGCGGGACGTGCGAAGTGGCTCGATCGCGCATGGGTCCTCCGAGATCATGGACCTCGTCGCCGCGCGGAAACTCTGGCCCCGACGCCTGCCGACCTAGGGACCGGGAGGACGTGGAGGCCCGCTCCGACTCCTCCCCTCCCCTGCGAAGTTCGGCGCAGGGGCGCCCGGGGGCCCCCTGACCGCAGGTCCCGGGCGGGGGGGAAGTGGCTTAACCCCCGGCGGCTCGGGGAAATGACATGCCAGGCATTGCGACCCTCCGCGCGAACCAGAACGCCACCTTCCTAGCGACGATCACCGCCGTCTCGGCCCCCCGCGAGGTCACGACCTCCCGCGGAGCCTCCCAGGTCGCCGACGCGACCCTCCAGGACGAGACCGGGACGACGACCCTCACCCTCTGGGGCGAGGACATCCAGCGCTACTCGGTGGGCCAGAAGGTACAGATCACCGACGGCTGGGTCAAGGACTTCCGTGGCAAGCTCCAGGTCTCGATGGGCCGCTCCGGTAAGATCACCGTCGTTCCGTAGCGCGTTCCAGCCCCCCGGTACTCCGGGAGGTCGCCTAGCCCGGCAGCGACGGCCCGGGTTGGAGCCAACCTTGGATCCCGGACAGAGCGACGAACCCTAGCCGCTTCAGGATCGGGCGGCTCGACGCGCGGGCATCGACCGTTAGGAACCGGTAGCCCGATCGGCGGGCCCGTTCGGCTCGGGAGTGGACCAAGGCTCGATACGCCCCTCGGTGGCGTGCCTCGGGAACGGTGCCACCCCCCCAGAGGCTGGCGAAGGCTCGGCCCGGGGGAAGCTCGAGCCGGCCCGCGGAGACTGGATGCTCCCCAAGATAGGCAACGAAGAGGCGGGCCGTGGGATCGGAGAGCCGGGTTCGAAATCTTTCGAGCGTCGCCGTTCCGGTGGGTCCGAACGCCGCCTCGCTGACGACCAGGGCGTCTTGAAAGGTGCCAACGTCCTCGACCTCGCGGACGGAGATCCCGGGGGGGATCGTCCCGTTCCCTGACCGGTCCTCGAGGTCGAGGACGACGAGGGTCTCCGGTTCGTCGGGTCGAAATCCGGCGTGTTCCAGGAGGGTCGGAAGCTCGGGGGGGCGGTCGTGGTCGTAGACCTTCCACTCCAGCTCGCGGCCGAGCGAGCGAGCCCGGTTCGCCTCCGCCCCCACCGCGCCCGGCGCCGTCGCAGACGTCAGGTTGGAGAACACGATGATGTCTCCCTCGTGCCGCTCGCGGACCAAGGTCCCCTCTCGCTCGAAGGTGGCGCCGGACGTCTCGGGGGGGTCCTGGCGCATCTCGCGGTCGTACTGAGCAAGGACCGCCGTTCGGTCGATCACGGTCAATCGAGAGGCGACGGGGGATAAACGACACTGCTTACCTCCCCCGGTCGGCGACCGCCGCCCGGACCCCAACCAAGTGGCGAGGGACGAATCGACCCAACCGTCTAAATAGAGCCTCGGAAAGCTCGTTCTCCACGGCGATTCCACAAGGGTTCAGAGGGGGGACCGGCCCGTGGCAGCGCCTCGCCGCGGGCGCGGGGGCGTTCGCGGTCGGCGACCTGATTCTGGGGTTCGCGGCCTTCTCGTCCCTGACGCTCGCGTCCCTGTGGTATTTCTCTTGGGAATGGATCCAGCTCCGGACGGAATACGTCGCTAACGGACTGACGTTCGGCTCCGTCTGGCAGGTCGGGCTCGCCTGGTTCGGGCTCCTGGTCGCGCTCCCACTGGTCGGTCTGACGATCTTCCTGGCCGTGCGCGCGATGGAAGTGCCCCGTCGCGTATACTACTTCCTTCGCGGGGGAGTCCGCCCGGTCGCGATCCCTGCGCCGCGTCGGCGACCCCCCCGGGCGGTCGCACGGTCCTTCGACGCGCGACCCAACTACAGTGCGTCATTCTGGGACGGTCCCCGGTAGATCCGCCGTCGTGGGAGCGCCTGGACGGATCGTTGCCGGGGGTTCTCCTGCGTCAACGTCCCAGGAGATACCAACCCCAGACCAGGACGAGGACCGCATTCCAGATCGCGAGCAGGGTGAGGGGCATCACTTCCATCAGGTGGCTGGGGTCGAACCGGTCCAGCCAGGAGATCTGGTTCGAGGGGGAAAACCGGACGGCGTGCATGCGGTACGGCGCGCTCAGGTCGACGGGGAGGGTGGCCGTCGACCGGAGAGTTACCAGGCTGGGAACCGGAACGGGGACCGGTGGCGCCACCTGCTCGAGGTGAAGCGCGGCCTCGCGCCACATCGCCTGCGCGTCGTTCGTGCGGTGCAAGAGGACGGCCCAAACGGTCGAGGTGAGGATGCCGAGGCTCGCGAGGAGCGTGGCGGCGATCGCGAAGAGGAACGCCGTGCTGAGCAGGTCGGCGATCAGCACGACCAAGCCCGTGAGAAGGACGGTCCCGATCGCAGCGAAGTACGCCGTGCGGGACGCTGAAAGCTGGCCCTCCTCCGCCGCGAGTCGCTCGTACTTATCGTGCAGCCAGCGGAGTTGCTCCGAGTCGAGTGTTCCGACGGTCGGCACCGGGGCTGCGGTCACGCGGCAGGGGACCCAGGCCCGAGGTCTATACTCCTTCGGTCTTCGGGGCGAGCGCGGAGCCGAGCGGGTGAGGAGCGAGGGAGCACGGGAGGGCTCACCCGGGGGAGGCGGGCGGGATTCCCGTTCCCGGCTCGGGGCTCAGCCGGAGGCCGAGCAGGAGCTCCCCCGAGACGACCATCATGCGGCTGCGCAACCCCCACGCCCCCAGGCCTCCTTCGCTCCAGAGGCGTTCCTTCGGTTCGGTTCGCCGGAATCCCCGCGCTTCGAAGAGGCGGAGCGAGGCGGTGTTCTCCTCCTCGGCGGCCGCAAAGACCACCCGGGCGCGCTGTTTCCGGAACAATTCGAGGGCGTCGTCCAGGAGTCGACGTGCGACGCCCTGCCGCCGGCACTGTCTCAACACCGCCACATAGTAGACGTAACCGACCGCGGGGTCGAGCAGCTCGAGCATCGCGACACCGACGAGTTCACCGGCCTGCCACGCCCCCCGGACCCGGGAAACGCTCCTCAACGTCCGCTTCGCATGCCAGCGGTAGATCCCGGTGAACGAATCGAAGATCACGGGCAACGCTCGCTCCCGGTCGGAGGTGGGAAGGTCGCGTATCTCCAACGAGGAGGGCTCATTCGACCGGGGAGTCGCGCCAACGCGAACCGCCGTCGGCTTCTCCCCGTCCGCTTCCTTAGCCAAGGTGCACTCCCTTCCGCGCGTAGTGCCAGACCCAAACGAAGAAGGCCGGGGGAGTGGGTATCTTCTCTTCCGAGGCCCACTCTCGAACCATCGACCCTGCCGAGGGGGACCCGAGCCTCATTCTCCTGGAGAGGGTCATCGTCGCCGACGGTAGTAACCCCTCGGTAGAGCCAACGACGATGATTCCCGCTCAGGGCGCGTTGCCGTCGGGACGTACCCGGAAGTGGCCGGCGTAACTCTTGCCTACCCAGCCTCCGGTCGTTGCGTTAACGCATCCCGACCGAACCAACTGAAGGAGCCCGTCACATGCGGTCTCGTGTTCTGGAAGACCCCGATGCTCGGCGCCGTGCCATGGAAGCGCGAGCCGAGACTACCGTGCCGCGGTCCTCGCCATCCGCCGCTTGGGTAGAAGGCGCGACCGGATCTCAGCGAGTTTGCCCGAGGTGCCGACCAATCCCTGCATTGGGAGATTTCGCTGGGAAGCCTCGGCCGCAACGAGAACCCCGCGTCTCGAACGAGAGGTCGGCATCCGACCTGGGTCTTGACCTCCCTGGAAGGCCCTGAGCATGGAGCGGCCGCGCGATCCTGAGCGCCACCGTTCCGGGTCGGAACCGGGGGGACCCTCCGCCCCTCGACCGACCGAGGTCCTGCCCCCAGGACCTCTCCGGCCAGTCGCCCGTCGCGCTGATGTCACAACGGGGGCTCCGGGGGGGGCGACGGCGGGTCTCGGGATATCCCGCAATCTGATACGCGACCATCGCGGCCGACACCTTTAGGAGGGGGTCGGATACGCCCTTAAGGACTATGCGGTCGGGGACGGCCAGCCATCGAGCCGGGGGGTGGGATCGCGCGATCCGGGTCGCCCAACTCGCACTTCTCGTCGTTCCCCTCCTGCTTTCGGGAATTCCGCTCGGAGCCTACACTACGGCTGCGTCGTCTGCTCAGGGGGGCACCTCCACGATCGCTCTCGCGGGGGGATCTCCGCTCGCTCTCCCCACGGAGACCGTCACGGTTCGAAATCAGACGACCGGCAACCTCTCCAGCTTCTGGGGCGCTGGCGTGAACCCGGGCTACAGCCTCGCCAACTTGTCGAGCGAGACGAAGGGCACGCCGGTCAACTGGGTTGTCTGGCCGGCCGGGGATGTCGCGGATTCGTTCGACATGACCAACGGCACGGTCTGGACCGACGGCGTCCCGTCCGCGGACCTGACCAACGAGTCCCAGTTCGTGGCCGCGTGCGAGGCGATCGCTTGCCATGCGATCCTCACCGTCCCGGGCGAGAATGACAACCCCTGGTTCGCGGCCTACGAGGTGGCCTACACGGAGCAGGTCCTCCACTTTCACCCGGCCTACTGGGAGGTTGGCAACGAACCCTCCCGCTGGCTGCATTTCGGGAAGAATTGGCAGCAGTGGAACTACACCGACTTTTCGAATGCCACCCCGTCCACCTATGCCCATGAAGTGCACGCATACATTGCCGCCATGAAGGCGGTCGACCCCTCGATCCGGATCATCGGACTGCCCGGCGTGGGTCACGGGTTCCGGCCGGACTGGCCCTGGCTCGACCCCACCATCCAACTCAACGGCCCCAACCTCTCGGCCGTAGCGATCCACGTCTATCCCGCGGGAAACGGTCCGCCGACAGCGAGCGTCCCGCAGTTCTTCGCGACCCTCACGAACCCGGCGACGAACGTGGTCACGCGGATCGTCGAGGACCAGAAGGCAGTCGCGGCCGAAGAGACCAACATCAGCTGCACGACCTGCTCGATCCAGTTCCTCGTGGACGAGTTCGGGGCCGGCACGCGGCTCTCGAATTGGCAACCCTACATGCACTCCTACGCGGAGATACCCTACATCGCGGCCGAACTTCTGATGATGAGCGAAACCAACGTCAGCAACGCCGACCTCTTCGAGCTCCGGTCGGGATACAACGGATCGTTGTTCAACGGGGTCGGGCTCCCGTTCCCCCTAGATTCGCTCTACGATCAGATCCTTCCCCACTACGACCCGATCCCACTCACGACCACGGTCGCGGGGACCCAGAAGGGGGTCTTCGCCGGCGCGTCGGAGTCCGCGGGCTCGAACTCCCTGACGCTCCTCGCCGTGAATGCGAACACCACCCAAGGAGTCCAGGTCAACGTCGCCGGGAACGTCTTCCCGCGCGGAGGAACCTACGAGGTCTGGCGCGAAAGCAACTCCACCCAGTTCCCGAACGGGTCCGTCTCGCAATCGTTCGGGTTCCAGCTCACCCCGAGTTGGGTGGTCCCGCCCCTCGGCGTGATCCTCGTTTCGGTATGTCGCTCGAACGCGTCCGTGGGCGCGGGAGGGCTCTACCCGCTGACCTTCTGCGAATCCGGGCTCCCCGCAGGGACTCCGTGGTCGGTGACGGCCGGGGGGAGCACGCTCTGGTCGACAACCGGGACGGTTACCTTCTCCGAACGGAACGGCAGCACCTCGTACCAGATCGGGTCGGTCCCCGGCTGGAGCACGCTGAACACGAGCGGCACCGCGATGGTGGACGGGGCGCCTTCCGCGATCCAGGTCCCCTGGACGCGGGTCACGTACCCCGTACGGTTCCAGGAGAGCTTCCTACCCTCGGGGACGAACTGGTCGGTCAACCTCAGCGGGACCTGGTCCCGGTCGAACACGTCCACGATCACCGGCTACGAGCCCAACGGGACGTTCGGCTACACCTACGGGATCGTGCCCGGGTGGAGACCCCTGGTCGCCTCGGGGTCGGTCCTCGTCAATGCGGCGCCCGCGGCCGTCTCCGTGAGTTGGACGCAGGTCACGTACCTCGTCACTTTCCACCAGAGCGGCCTGCCGGCGAGAACGAACTGGTCCATCGACCTCGCCGGGTCCAGGGAATACAATGCGACGGGGGCCCCCATCCGGTTCTTGGAACCGAACGGGACGTACGCGTACACGGTCGGACCGATCGCCGGGTACACTCCCGACGCGACCTCGGGTTCGGTCCTCGTCGAAGGGTACCCGAGATTTGAGCCCCTCACTTTTGCAAAGGACTCCAGCGTCTACCCCATCGAGTTCAGTACGACCGGGCTCCCCGCCGGAACCTCGTGGGCCGTCACCCTGAATGGGACGCAGACGAGCGGTCCCGATGCCAGCTTCACCTTCTATGAACCGAACGGAACTTACCCCTACTCCCTCAGCGGAGCCGCCAATTGGACACCCCTGGCCTATGCCGGGATCGTCAATGTGATCGGGGCCGCGGTCTTCGTCGTGGTCCCCTACACCCAGCTCACCTACAACGTAACGTTCAACGAGACGGGACTCCCCGATCCGATGCCAGCCGGCGGCTGGTCCGTGACGCTCAACGGGACCCCCCGGACTTCCACCACCGCATCCCTATCGTTTCAGGAACCGAACGGGACCTATGCGTACGAGATCGGAGGCGAGCCGGGCTACACGACCTCCCCCTGGCGGAGTTTGGTGACGGTCTACGGGAACTCGACCTCGCTCACGGTCCGATGGTCGATCTTCCTCTCCACCGTCACGTTCACGGAGTTGGGTCTCCGGTCCGCGGGCGGTGTGACCACGTGGACGTTGAACGTCACCGGCCAAGACCCGGTGGTGAACTACCTCAATGACCCACCGTACGGGGAGGGCTTCGCGAACGGCACCTACTCCTTCACGGCGACCACGTCGGTGCCGGGGATGGTCCTCGTCCCGGCCGAAGGGAATTTCACCGTCATCGGCGAGCCGGTGTCGATCTTCCTTCACTTCGCCTCGGTCTACTCCGTGACCTTCGTCGCATCGGGACTCCCGCCGTCGACAAACTGGTCGATGGATCTGAACGGTTCCCTCCTCGCCACGATCGGTTCAACGATCCAATATGCCGAGCCGAACGGAACCTACCTCTTCCAGGTCCCGACCGTTACGGGCTACATCGTTGCACCCTTGTCGGGGGGGCTTACGGTCGCGGGGGCCAACGTTCAGCAGACCCTGACGTTCAGCCGGCTCCCCCCCGGAACCTATGCCGTGACTTTCTCCGAGATGGGGCTCTCCGTCGCCACGAACTGGTCGGTCACGCTCAACGCGGTCCTAGGGTCGTCCACGGGCGATAGCATGTCCTTCCCCGAGCCGAACGGGACCTTCCCCTACCATGTCGGCGACGTCCCGGGGTACCGCATCATGGCGAACTCAACTGGCAACGTGACGGTCAACGGGGCGGGAGCGTCGGTCACGGTCCTGTTTGCCGTGTTCGTCGCAACGTCCCCGGTGACCTTCCGGGAGGGGGGCCTCCCGACGGACACGAACTGGTCCCTCAGCCTGAATGGCGCACCGCCGGTAACCTCGAACGGGACCACGATCACGCTGCGCGAGCCGAACGGGACCTACGCCTACCGGCTCGGCATCGTTCCGGGGTGGACCACGACGAATTTCACGGGGAGCATCACGGTCCCGGCAGTGGGGACGATCGTGGTCCATTGGACCCAAAAGCTGTATTCGGTCACCCTCACCGAGACGGGGATGCCGCTGGGTGACGTCTGGTCGGTCAGCCTGAACGGCACCCCGGCGGTGACCACGAACTCAAGCGCGCTCTCGTTCCGAGAACCGAACGGGAGCTACCCCTTCAGCGTGCAGCTCCCGCCGGGCTTCACCAGCGCGCAAGCTTTCGGAACGGTCCAGGTGCAGGGCGGCTTCGCCCACGTGGCCATCACCGTCACGGCGACGGCGCGCGGGGCTTCCGCTCCCTCGTTCCTGACGGTGGGACAGGCGGCCGCGCTGGCGGGGGTAGGGATCGTCGTGGCCCTGGTGGCCTTCTGGTGGGTTCGAGGTCGGAAGCGGAGCGCTCCGCCTCCTCCACCGTGACCCGGGACCGGCTCCACCCATTGGACCGCGCCTCTCGACCGGGGTCGGCCACGGAGAGCGACGGGGCGCGCTCCCCACCCGACCGGTGCACACAGCTCGTGACCTAATCCAATATGGGAGGAGGACGTAGTGCGTCCCATGTCGCACTCCCCGGTCTGTCTGTCGTCGGGAGATCGATCGCCCGTGTCCGATGTCGTTCACGGAGCGTTGGTCCGGGTCGTTCTCTCGGTCCTCGTACCCTTCGTCTGGATCAGCGTGACCCTGGTCTACGTCGCGTTCTTCGCAGGGTCGTATACGCTCTTCCAGGACGTGGTCCTCGTGCTCGTCTCGCTCCTTGGTCTCGGAGCCGCGCTCCTCGGGATGTGGGTGGGCTTCGGGGTCCGGATGTATCGCCGGTGGATCGACCTGTAGCACCACCGCCGCGGTAAGGGCGGATCGCTCCTTCCCGCCGCCGCACCGGGACCGTCCCCTCGATCACGGCCTCCACGCGACCCGCCGCGACGGCGTGGACCAATCGGGCGTGGTCCCGGACCATCTGAGCTCCATACTCCTCGGCAAATCGGGCGAGAGCTTCGTCCAGGGCGTCCGAGCGGCCGCAATACCCGGCGATGCGCGCCGCTTCCCCGCTCCGCGCGTGGGCGTGTCCGAGGATGGCCCCGCACGCCTCGGCGTATCGGAGGAATTGCTTGGCGGAAAGTTCGTCGAGCGGGACGGAGCCTTTCAAGTTCCGCATCTGGCGAACGTAGAACGGCCGACCGTCGACCCGGGTCCATCCGAGGAGCAGGTCGGGCGAGCTCTGCAACCCCATCTGGGCCGTGACGACCCGTTTTCCCTGATGCTCCCGAAGTTCCCGAGGGAGGGCGGCGAGGTACGGCGTGGCCGCCGGGGCCAGAGCTTCCTTGACCTGCAGAAGGAGCGGGTCCGACTCCCCATTGCCGAAGAGCAGGACGACGTAGGCCCGGGCGCCGACGCTTCCGACTCCCACGACGTGCTCCGCGACGTCGACGGCGTGGTAGCGGTCCAGCAGGTAGCGTCGACCCCGAGGGAGGGACCGGGCGTACTCGTGGAGGGCCGCGACGATCTTCGCGCGAAGGCTTCCGGGCAGGCGCCGCTGGATCGGAGGGATCTCCCGGAACCGCCACGCCCTTTCCCGAGATCGGACCGCGAGGTGGTCGAGGAGGCTTTCGTTGGTCCGGTTGGCCGCGGTCCGCGTCGCCGCCTCGAACACCTCGCGAGCGACCGGGTCGAGGGGCAGCGCGGCGCTCTGGCGCCCCGTGAACTGGAATTGGTACCAAATCGCCAGCGCTCCCTTGCGCTCGAGCCGTCGGACCTCTCGTCGGTACTGTCGCACACAGCCAACCGCCGCCGCGCGACGCTCCGCTCGGTCCCAGCCGAGGTCGCGCGCGGCGACGTTGACGCTCGCGACGAGGCGCTTCAGGTCCCACTCCCACGGTCCGGGCTGGGACTCGTCAAAGTCGTTGAGGTCGAAGACGACGTCCTGCTCCACGGTTCCGAAGAGGCCAAAGTTCGCGAGGTGGGCGTCCCCGTCCATCAGCACCCGAGTCCCGTTCGTGGGGGTGTGAGCGAGGTCCCAGGCCATCACGGCCGCGCTTCCGCGGAAGAAGCCAAAGACGGAGCTTGCCATGCGACCCATTCGGATCGGGACCAGGTCGGGCTCCCGACCCGCGTTGCTCCGCGCGATCAGCTCGAGGGGGTCGGGACGGTCGCGGGGCTCCTTCCAACCCGCGTGAGCGCTTCGGGGCGTGGCCTCGCGGAGCGCCTTCCCTTCCGCGTGGCGGTGTTCCCACGGAGCCGCGGCCGAACTCATCCCGGGGGCGACCCGGCCGCGTCGGTGCGCAGGGGTCCGTGCGGTGCGCCGCGGCACCCGGGGCGGCGCAGGCTCAGCTCCATTCCGTCGGGGTCGCCTCGCCATCGCTCCCGTACCTGGGGTTGTACGCCATCAACGAGGATAAGCCTCGACGGCAGTCGATGGGGGACACGGATTCCCCGCCCGACGGTTCGCCCCGATCCCTCGGGGCGCGGTCTTGCCGCGGGAGGCGAGTTCGCGCGGCGGACCTACGGTTTGGAATCGTAATCGAAGTAGATCCGGACGAGGGCCCGGAATTCACTGACCTTGTCGCCGTCGATCGAGCCTTCCAGCTCGGCAACCCGGAACCACTTGAGGCCCCTCAGGGTCTTCGACGCGGTCGTCACCGCGTTCTGCACTGCGTTCGCAAAGCTCTCTCGATCGCTCCCGACCACTTCCGTAACCCGCTGGACCATCGGTGGCACCTTGGGCGGGACACTCGTCTCCGGGATATGAACGGGCACTTCGGCCCGGAGATGTCCGGGTCGGAGATCGGGGGGGCTCACCCCGGCCTAGACCCGTGCAAGGCGCTCGCGCCCCGAGCGGGTGAGTTGAAGAGGGTTCTAGTCCGTTCGGACGTGCCCGTGTACTTCGACTTCGTCCGCGCCGACGCCGATCCCCATGCGGGACAGCGATCCGAGGGTTTGGGAGAGGCTCTCGGTGGCCGGGCGCACGAGGACAAGGTCGAGATGCGGGATCGATACGTGGTTTTCCCAGACGTGGACTCGTTTCATGGGATTATCAGGTCGGGGGGATCTCTTGAGCTTTTGCTGGCACATGAAGGCACGGTGCATGCTCACATGGCTCGAGGACGACCGGAGCTCGAGGTCGGAGGAAATGGCCGCGGCCGTCGGCGCCTCGGGAGGGAGTCAGCGTCGCGCCGATCCGTGTCGCTCCCGGCGAACCACCCGGTTCGGTTCGACGGTTGCGGTTCGAGCTTCAGGGCCACCGGCACGAAGAACCGCTGGGTTCCGGAAGGAATTCTCGTCGAGCTTGAGGTCGGCCGAGAACTCCTCGTGTCCTGCGGGGGGTCGGGCGCCCGTCGGCCGGCAAAGGATTCGCGCTTCCACTGCCGCGAAAAGAACTATACCCCGGGACCCGACAAGATGCCGTGAACTACCCACTCACCGGCCCATCGGACCGTTGTCACTGGGTCGACGGGGGGCCCTCCCTTGGGGTTCGATGAAGTCAAGATCCGCGACCTGAGCCGGACGAACGGCTCGGAGTGGACCCCGCCAATCGGCGCGATGGGCGGACCACCGGCCCACGAGCTCTACCGCGACCTGGTCGCCCACGGCGGCCTCCGGTTGCTGCGCGACCGCGACGGGAACCCGTGGGTCGATATTCAGGACGGCGAGCGACGCCGCACCTTCCGCGTACCCGGCCTTGCCCTGCGGGGCGCCTTGGACCGGTTCCGCATGCGGCGCAACCTCCGGCCGGCCCCGGAGACCGACCTCGAGGACTTCGCACGGGTCGTCTCCGCACGGGTCTCCGACCCCGACGTTCATCTGCCCGTGTTCGAACCGAACGACAGCGAGGAGGCACCGGCCGCTCCCGAGCGACCCACCAGCTACACGTCCCCGTCGCCCTCGGATCCGACGCCGGAGCCCGAGCCAAGCCCCCTCGAGGAAGAGCTCGCGCGGGTCATCGAGGAGGTCGACGCGGTCCGCGCCGAGCCCGACCCTCCGGCACAGGTGGAGAAGACCCGAGCCCCCTGGGTGGAGACCCCGGAGATCGGGGGAACGCCGGAAATCGAGGAGGCGGTGGTTCCCTTCCTTGGGAACGTCGATATCTCTATCTCGGGAGGTCAGCGGATTTCATCGCTCCCCGAGGATCCTCTCCCGCGCTACCTCCGGGTCCTGCGAGGCCTCGCCGCCGGCGGAGGCTGGCTCGGGACCCTGGGGGAGCTGGGCCGGCTGACCCGGGAGGATCCGGATGAGGTCTTCGGCTCGCTGCTGAAGTACCACTCTGAGCTGACGCAGAACCATCTCGTGGTCGCTCCGGTCGAGGTCGAGGACGGATGGAGATGGCTCGTCGTCGACCGGACTCGCCTCCGCACCTCGGGCTCTCCCTCGGTGGGTTTCCCGGACACCGAGACGCCGGGGTCGCCCGATCCGAACACCTTCCGCTAGCCAGGCGGTCGTCCCCCGCGCGGGCCTAGGGTCGAATTCCGACGATAGCTGGGGAAGGGCCGCCCCGGCGGACCCCATGGATGCTCCTTCCGGAACCCCCGCGGGCCCGGGGGTCCGCGCCCTCGGCGTAGCCTGTCCGCGGCCGGTCGCCAAGGGCCATTATTTGTGCGCCGGGCTTAGGTCGGGGTCGGGCGAGGAGAGATGGGCGATACGATCAGCGAGGAGGCCCAGCTGCCGATGACGACTTACGTGCTGGCCTTGATCCGTCGGGTCCCGGGCCGCCCCCCGATCACCGAAGAGGCGGCGGAGGCGATCCAGGAGGGCCACTTGACCCACATTCGCCAGATGATGGCCACCGGCGACCTGGTCGCGGCGGGACCGTTCGCCGACGACACCGACCTCCGCGGAGTGCTCCTCTTCCGGACGGATTCGCTTGCCCGCGTCCAGGAGCTCACCGCGGACGACCCCGCACTGGTCCAGGGCCGGCTATTCCTTGAGATCCATCCTTGGTACGGCCCCGCGGGGTTGGCGTTCCCGTCCCCCGCGGTCGGCGGACCGACGGCGGAGAGTCTCGCTCTGCGGGAAGGCTCCCCGGGCCCACGGAAAACGATCCAGTCCGGGCGAGGACCGTGAGCGCGCGGAGCGTGATGATCTTGCTCGGTGCACCGGGGACCTCGAGACCCCAGGCCGTCGGTCGGTCTTTCGGGTGCGTCGCGAACCATCGGGCGATGCCTCCCTCGACGTCCGGGTGGATCGCATCGAGGTTCCAGCGGCCGTCCGCCCGTCGTTTCCCCTGCAGCACCGAGAGCGCGAACCTGAGGCGCGGGTCGTGCGAGTACCCCAGCGAGGTCACCAGGTCGAGGCCCACGAGCAGGTCGTAGTAGTAGTGCACTGGGTAGTGAAACCGGAACCAGGGTTCGTACCGGTCTCCCTGTAGGTGGAGCTCCCGCTGGAGAAAGAATTCGACGCCGCGCTCGACCACGGCGTGCATCTCGGGCGTCCACTTCGCTCGCGGGTAGGCCGCGAAGGCGCTCAGCCCCTCCCACGAATCGAGATTCCGACCCGAGCCGAAACACGACCACCCTCCCTTCGGGTCGGCGGCGCGCACGAGCCATTCGAGGGCGCTTCGCACCCTCGGGTCCTCCTCGAACCCGAACTGGATGAGCGCGCGGGCCGTGTTTCCAGCGACGCAAAGATGTCCCGCTGAGGTCGGGGAACTCCCGAATCCGCCGTCCTTCGTTCCGAAGCGGGTCATCCAGAGCTCACACGACTCCTCGACTCCCGGGACCGCCCGGGTCACCCCGAGTTCGGCGAGCACCAATAGTTTCCAGTTCGTGGTCAAGTACTTCGGCCGGTAGAGGCTCTTTCCGTCGAGCCACCATCCCTCGCGATGGCGCTCGTGGAGGATCTGCGCTGCCCACCCGATCTGGGGAATTTGACGGCGGGCCCCGGCGACCTCGGGGTCGCTC
>Ga0209415_10000608_pt1 | contig 67192 bp, 57 predicted proteins | sample PeaSoiSIISIP2007_FD_187696 | JGI IMG/M metagenome (GOLD analysis project Ga0209415, IMG submission 187696) | Peat soil microbial communities from Weissenstadt, Germany - SII-SIP-2007 (SPAdes) (version 2) | ecosystem: Environmental > Terrestrial > Soil > Wetlands > Peat | place: Germany...
GCCGGTGCCGGTGATGACCACGGACGTGCCCCCCGTGGTCGGGCCCGAGGTGGGGACGAGGCCGGTCACGGTGGGGACGGTCGGCGTCGTGAACGACGACACTGATGCGCTCACCATGACCGCGACCGCCCCCCACGGCCCGGTCGGGCTCTGCTTTGCCGTGGGCTGGACGGTGGCCGACGTGTTGGTGTCATAGGTCTCGATGTCGCCGTCGGTGGTGATGGCGTAGTGGAGGCCCGAGGTACTCCCGGCGGCGCCGGAGTTGGCAACGGCGGCGTAGCCGACGTAGAGCTCACCGCCGCTCGAGGGCGTGAGCATGGGAAAGGTCACCGTGGTGGACGACGAACCGGCGCCGGCACCGGCGCCGGCCATGGCCCATGCGGTGGAGGATCCCGAGGAGGCCGAGAACTCCTGCGACGCCAGGCCGGCGTACGTGGAGGTGACCGAACCCGAGAAGGTCACGGTGATGGTGGCCGCGCCCGTTGCCGTGACGACGCCGGTCCACATCTCGAGGTCCGTGCCGGTCTCACCTGTGTAGGGACCGTCGGCCCGGCTCCAGGTCCCGACCCCGCCCCCTGACACCGACGACACCGAGATCGACCCCGAAACCGCCTTGACCGTCAGGACCGACAGGTCCCCGAGGTGTTGGGGCGCAACCGACAATGTCTTCGTGCCGTTCCCCGCCTTGTCGGCCAGCGAGCTCACCGCGCTCAGCGTCACGGCCGCCGCGACCGTATAGGTGAACCGGTCGGAACTCGAGGTCGCGCTGGTTCCCCCCAGGGCGCTGACCGTGACGTCCACGGGCCCGGCTGTGCCCGCGGGGGCCGTGGCGGTCAGGGTGGTGGCGTTGGTTACGGTCACCGCGGAGGCGGCCGCGGACCCGAAGTGCACCCCGGTCACCCCGACGAATCCGTTGCCCGTCACGGTGACGGTGGTCCCCCCGGCCGTCGCGCCCGATGCGGGGGTGACGGCGGTGACGGCGGTGGCCATCGTCGGATCGAAGAGCTGCTCGAATTCGGCCAGCGCCTTGGGGAACGCGCCGTCGGAAAGCGAATGGTTGCCGTCGCCCGCCTCGTCGTCGGAGAAGTAACTCAGATACCCGACACGGTTGGCGGGGTTGGTGACGAAGTCGTAGACGTTCTGGACGTACGTGGGGTCGTCCCCGAGCCCGTGGCCGTCGGTCCGGAACCAGCAGCCCCACTCCGGCAGGCTGACCTGCTTGCTGTGCAGGGCGGCGAAGGCCACGATGGCGTCGAGGCTGTCGTACGTGTAAGCGGCGAGCCCGGAGGTCCCGAGCAGGTTGGTCCACGTCGTCGCCGTGTCGGTGGCCAGATTGTTCGGAGAGTAGGAGTAGTCCTCGTCGTAGGCGTCGACACCCACGTCGTCGACATACGCGTCCCCGGGGTACGCGGTCGAGATGTTCCATCCCTGGCCCTGCGCGACACCCCAGTCGAACTGGAAATCTGCGCCTGGCACGGCACGCATCTGGGTCACCCAGATCTGGAAGGCGTTGGCGTAAGCGGCGGGATTGCCCTGCGCCGCCCACGGGTACCAATTGCCGTTGAACTCCCACCCGAGGCGGATGATGGCGTTGCCGAGCGCCGCCCCCACAAGAGCCCGGGCCACCGAGGTCGCCGTGCTCTCGAGGCTCGTCAGCGTGGCGCCCGACAGGTCACCCGAGCGGGGGAAGGCCGTCCCGGTGGGGATGATGCCCACCCCGAGCACGAGACGGGCGCCGTACGAGGCCCACGTCGGCGCGTTCTTCTGGACGCTCGTCACCATGTCGGCCCAGCTGTCGTAGGCGGCCCACTGCTCCGTTATCGACAGATCGGGGTCGCCGTAGGCCTGTGGGTTCTCGTCGCCGGCCGTCCCGAAGGCGATCCCCAGCGGTGGGACGTAGGTGAACCGGTCGGCGGAGCTCGTAGCGCTCGTACCCCCCGGGGTCGTGACGGTCACGTCGACCGTGCTCGTGGCCGACGGGGCCGTGACGGTGAGCGAATTCCCGTCCGCACTCACCGTGAACGTCGCCGCCGGCGTGGTCCCGAAGCTCACGGCGGTGGCCCCGGTCAGGTCCGACCCGACGACGGTCACCGATGCACCGACCGGGCCCGAGGTCGGCTGCACGCCGGTCACGGTGGGTGCCGGAGCCGGGCCCGCTGCTGCGCGACCTGGTCCCGGCACCTGCATCCCGATCCCCAGAGCACACACCAGGAACATGGACAGGCAGACGGACCGGAAGAGGCCGGGCGTCAGCCGTGCAACGCCCGTCGCACCGACCCGTCGCATCGCCGCTCGGCCCATCGTCCCCCCCGGACAACTGACTGATGGCCGGGCGCATCCGGCTCGCGCCCTGGCTGGTCGAGCCCCAACCCGGTCGTTTCTCCTGACGGAGGTCCGCCGGCCGTGGTGCGTGGCGCGCCCCGGACTTCGGGACACGTGGCGCACCGCTCGCTCGTGTCACATTCGCAACCTGACTATCGACGCGGGCCCCTGCTGTTGAAACAAAATCCGGACAACGGGCCCGCGGTCGGCGCCGTCTGCATGCGGCCCGTGCGGGGCCGGCCGCAGCGGAGCGCGGGCGGGGCGCGGGGCGGGGCGGGGCGGGAAGTTCTTGGGCCGGGCGGGTCGGGCCGGCCCGCGGCGGGCCGTCAGGTCCTAGGCCAGCGGGAGCTGGGCACCGGGCACGTGGAGCTGCTGCCACGCGGTGAGGTCGTCGGCTGGATGATCCCCGATGACCTCGGGTGGCAGCGGACGGCCGAAGTAGTACCCCTGGGCGAAGTCGCATCCGAGCGTCCGCAGGACCTCGAGCTGGGTCGGGGTCTCGAGACCCTCCGCCACGGCCGCGAAGTTCAGCGAGTGCGCCAACGCGATGATCGTCTGCACGATGCTGGTGTCCTCCGGATCGTGGCCCAACCCGTCGATGAAGCTGCGGTCGATCTTGAGGCTCTCCACCGGGAACCGCTTCAGGTAGCTCAACGACGAGTAGCCGGTGCCGAAGTCGTCGATGGTCAGCCGGACGCCCTGGCTCCGGAGCGCGGCCAGCATCTCGATCGTCGACGCCGTGTCTCCCATCAACGTGTTCTCGGTCAGTTCCAGGCACAGCGACGACGGGTCGATGCCCGTCTCCTGGACCACCCGCGCCACCGTCTTGCCGAGCAGGGGGTCGGCGATCTGGCGGGCCGCCAGGTTCACGTTGATCGTCAGCGGGGGAGCGCCGACGAGCGGGTCCCGAGCGGCCTGCCAGCGGACGATCTGACGGCAGGCGGTCTCGAGCACCCACGTGCCGATCGGAACGATCAGGCCGGTCTCTTCCGCCAGGCCCAGGAACGCAGCCGGGGCCAGCACGCCGCGCTCGGGGTGGACCCACCGCAGGAGCGCTTCGAAGCCGACGACCCGACCGGCTTCGAGGTCGACGATCGGCTGGTAGTACACCGACAGCTCGTCGCGCTCGAGTGCCCGGTGCAGGTCGCTGCCCGTCCTGAGCAGTGCGGCGGCCGATCCGTGCCGGTCGGGCTGATATGCCACCGCGCAGCACCGCCCGTCGTGCTTCGCCTGGTACATGGCCGCATCCGCCTGCCGGAGGAGGGATTCCGCCGTGGACCCGGCCTCCGACAGCGCGATGCCGATGCTGGCCGTGACGAACACCTCGTCGCCGGCGACGGTCATCGGTTGGGACAGGGCCCCGAGGAGGCGGTCGGCGACTTGCGATGCCCCGTCGATCCCCGTCACCTGCTCGCACAGGACGACGAATTCGTCACCGCCGAAACGGGCCAAGACGTCTCCCGGCCTGATGACCCCGCGCAGGCGACGGGCCGCCTCGACCAGGAGCTCGTCCCCGGCGGCATGGCCGAGCCCGTCGTTGACGATCTTGAAGTGATCGAGGTCGATGAACAGCACCGCGACCGAGTCACCGCCGTCACGAAGGGCCTCCGTGACCCGGTCCGTCAGCCGGGCCCGGTTCGAGAGCCCGGTCATCGTGTCGTGTGCGGCCTCGAAGGCGAGCTGGTCGCTGATCGCCTTGCGCGCCGCCTCGGCCTCCTTGCGCTCCGTGATGTCGCGGAGGTTCACCACCCATCCGTCGATCCCCGGAGCGTCGAGGAGATCGGTGATGGTGGCCTCGCACCACCGCCACGACCCGTCGCTGTGCCGGAGTCGGACTTCCGATCGGCTCGGCCCGTGCTCCGACGCCGACGGCGCCAGCAGGACCTGGAATCTGGTCACGTCGTCGTCGTCGAGGAGCGCACGGGCCTCCATCCCGATGGACCGTTCGGGCGAGTAGCCGAGGATCGCCTCGAACGCCGGGCTGACATAGCTGATGGTCCCGTCCGTCCCGACCACGAGGATGACGTCGGATGCGTGCTGGACGAGGGCACGGAACCGCTGCTCGCTCTCGACCACCGAGCGCTCGACCCGCTCCTTCTCCCGTTGGTTATAGGTGAGGATCCCGATCACGGCGCAGGTTCCGGCCACCTCGAGCAAGGCAAGCCCGTGCCCGGTCGATCCCGCCACCCTGGTGTGGACGACGCCCAGGCTCACCAGCAGCTCCCCCGTCCCGACGGTGAAGACGATGCACCCCATGGCCCACGGCCCGAAGCGCGAGCCGTCCTTGCTCATGATGTTCGTGGCCGGGAAGATGAAGCCCACGGCGAGGAGCGATCCCCACCCGAGCGTGTACACGATCACGCCGACGAGGGTGATCTGCAGGAGCAGGTGCGTCCGGGGCCGGGCCCGGTCGCTGCCCGGGGGGAACCACGAGGTGAAGATCTCCGTCGCCGCCAGTGTGAAGACCAGCTCGCCGAAGATGAGCACGAACGGCACGTGGGCGACATAGCCGTAACGCCGGGCCACGGCGAGCAGCACCAGCGCCGGGATCGCGAAGCCGAAGCCCCACAGCGGGACGCCGCGGCTCGACCCCGCCCGTTGGTGCTCGCCTTCGACCTGGTCCATCGTCGCACCTCTGGCCCCGCGAGAGCACGGCGACACACAGCACCCATGCGTTCGGCAACGCACTCATCCGGCAAGGGTTACGTCGACCGGCGCTGCGCATCACTTGAGCGCCCGGGACCGGCGCTGTGCCGGGCTCGCCCCCCGGAGGTCTGGACAAGGCCCTGACCTGCGGTGATCTTCCCGGGCGGCCGCCACGGGCTGAGCCGGGGGCGGAGGGCGCACCGCCGCGGTCAGGCGGCGATGGGTGTGGCGCCGCGGGTCCGGGAGGGGCACGGCCCCCGGGGCGCGCCCGCCGACGTGGCTCAGAGGCAGGGTTTCCTGACGCCCGTCAGGCCGACGTTGAACTTCGCCCCGTTGAAGCCGAGCGCGTCGTCGGAAGCGCAGAACTTCGACGGCTTCAGCCTGTACTCGGCGTTGAACACCGCCTTGTGCCCGACGTAGGCGGACAAGAGGCCGCACGACGAGTACTGGTTGCACTGCTCGGTCAGGACCGCGTCGGCCAGGTTGTACATATCGCTGGCATAGCCGTCACCGGTGTCGTCGGGATTCTTGATCCACCAATCGAGCCCGAGGCCGTGCATGTAGTCGGCCAGGGTCGTCATGTAGCTCTCTTCGTCGGCCTCGGTCAAGGTGAAGCCGGTGTTCGGGTCGCCGTACTCGTCGTCGATGTCGGTCTCCACGGCGTCGAAACCCTTCTGGGCACACTGGGTGTCGATCATCGATTCGATGATCGACACCGTGGTCGGGGACTCGATGTTCAGGTAGTACTCCGGGTAGCCGGGGACCTTGGCGCCGAACTCACCGGCGGCCTGCAGCTGCTGGTAGTAGGTGGTGGCGATCCCCTCGTCCGACGCCGAGTAGTAATTGCCGGCCGCCCCCACCTCCACGTAGCAGACGACGTGCTTCCCCAGGGTGTGCAGGGCCGCCACCGTCGACGCGGGGTTGATGATGCCGTCGATGTCGTAGATGACCGGTGCAGGGGCCCGCTGCCCGTCGGGCAGCTTGTCGTTCGTGCCCATGTCCCGGGCGTTGTGGAGCTTGAGGGGGTGGCTCAGCTCCCATTGCCACGGCTGGCTCCCGAGGGGGACGGTCCACCTGCTCGACGCCTCGGCACGGGGGGCGGTCGGCACCCCGAGCATCGCCAGGACCACCAGCGCGGTGGCCAGGACGAGCACACGGCGCCTTCCCGGACGCAGGCTGCCGGGGTCGCTGATCGCTCCCACGGTGTCGCATCGTAGCCAGGTCAGCCCGGTTTCACTCGGCCTGCGTGCCGGTGCCGGTGGCGGTGACGGCCGCCGCCCACGGGCTGAGCCTGAGCCGGCCGCCGATGCCCTCGCCGTCACGTCCCCGGTCGGAGGAGACCAGGATGCGGCCCTCCACGCCATCGAGAGTCGCCGGGTCGTCACTCAGGTTCGCCACGACGAGGATGCGATCGCCCCGCCGGAAGGCCCACACGCCGGCGGGGGCGGGGACCGACCGGTACGCCCCCGTCCGGAGCTCGGCCCTCTCCCGCCGCAGTGTGATGAGGTCGTGCGCCAGGACCAGCACCGACCCGGGGTCGGTCCGCTGGGCCTCGACGTTGCAGGCGGCGGGATCGCCCATGGGCAGCCACGGTCGCGTGCCGGGCGCGGTGAACCCACCGCCCGGCCCCGCCCGCCACGGCATCGGCGTACGCATGGCGTCGCGCCCGGCGTAGACGGGCCAGTACAGCACGCCGAGCGGGTCCCGGAGGTCCTCGCGCGCCACGGCGCTGTCCCCGAGGCCGATCTCGTCACCCTGGTACAGCACCGGCGTCCCCCGCAGACAGAGCAGGACCACCAACGCGGCCCGGATCCTTTCCGGCTCGCCGTCCGCCCACCGCGAGGAGAAGCGGGACATGTCGTGGTTCGACGCCGTCCATGCCGGCCATGCCCCGGCGGGAAGTGCTGCTTCGGTGTCCTCGACGACTCCCCGAAGCGTGTCGGCATCGAGCGGTGCGGTGAGGAAGGGGAAGTTGAAGGCGAGGTTCAGCTCGTCGGAACCGTCACCGTAGAACCGGGCCAGCGCATCGATCGGCACGGGGGTCTCCCCGATGAGGACCCGTGGCTCGGCGTAGGAATCGGCCAGGCGACGCCATCGCCGGAGCAGGTCGTGGACCTCGGGGCGGTTCCCGCTGAAGACGGGGCGCTGTCCGAACAGCTGGACGTCCAGATCGTCGTCCTCGGTGGCGGGGGGATTGTCCCGGAGGTCGGCATCCTTGATGATGAGGTTGCACACGTCGATGCGGAACCCGTCCACACCTCGGTCGAACCAGAACCGGAAGATCTCGTCGAAGGCGGCGCGGACTTCGTCGTTCCACCAGTTGAGATCGGGCTGTTCGGGGAAGTGGTTGTGCATGTAGTACTGCCCGGTCGGCTGATCGAACGTCCACGCCGGACCCCCGCAGCTGCTCACCCAGTTGTTGGGAGGGCCGCCGTCGGCGTCCGGGTCGGCCCACAGGTACCACTCCCGCATGGGATGGTCCCGCGACGAGCGGGACTGCACGAACCAGGGATGCCGGTCGCTCGTGTGGTTGGGCACGACGTCCAGCAGGACGCGCATGCCCCGGTCGTGCGCCCGGGCGACGAGCACGTCGAAGTCCGCCATGGTCCCGAAGTCGGGGTGGACGGCGCAGTAATCGGCCACGTCGTAACCCCAGTCGACATCGGGGGACACCGTCACCGGGCTCAACCAGATGCCGTCGACACCCAGCCACTCGAGATGGTCGAGGTGGCCCACGATCCCCTGCAGGTCGCCGACGCCGTCGACGTTCGAGTCTGCGAACGACCGCGGGTACACCTGGTACAGCACCCCCGATCGCCACCACGGCTCGGGTTGTGCATCCGACCGACCCGACATCGGCGGGAGTCTACGGGTGGATTTCGGCTGTCACGCGCTCCGGCCCGTACGGGTCATGTCGACAGGGTGGCGTGTGGCCTCGTCGAGCGCCGGGGACCGTCCGCCGACGGCGATCCGGCCGCGGTCGTGGTCGAGGCGGGCTGTGTCGTCGAGGCGGGCTGTGTCGTCGAGGCGGGCTGTGTCGTCGAGGGAAGCGGCTGCCAGTCCTGGACGATGACCCAGCAGACCCCCTGTGGTATGCCGTCCAGCGGCATATGACACTGCGCGGACGGCGGGTTGTTGGTATGGAGCCGCACCACTCGGTAGTCGACAGGTCCGGAGAATTTGCCCGGGCCGAAGCTGAGCACGGGGGAGAAGCCGCCGGGGAAGTCCGAGACCTTCGCCATGGCGTCGACGAAGGTCCGCCGGTCGAGGTCGCGCCCGGCGGCGGTGGCAGCCGTGGCGAACAGCCGGATCTGCTGGCACCAGGCCTGGACCGGTCCCTGCTCCTCGAGGAAGAAGTTCTGGTTCCCGGGCGGGATCTGCGGATAGGCCTTGTGCCAGGTGGTGAAGCAGCTGCGCACCCCGGGGTCGTACCCGCCCTGTGACTCGGGTCGCCAGTCGTCGATGCCACCCAGGGTCTCGGTGGTGACGCCTTCCTGGCCGTCGATCGCCTTTTCGTACGGGAACGGGATGAGCCCGAGTGCCGACTGGATCGAGAACTCGTAGTCCGACAGCAGCAGTCTCGGGAAATAGCTCTGCTGGGTCTGCGCGGCGAGCACGGGGAAGAACGCATTGAAGGGGATGAGCGGGATCACGGAGTCGACCCCGTCCGATCGCAGCCGCTGCACGACCTCGGGGGCCTGGGCGCTGGTGGTGGCGGAGTCGGCCGGGTCGGCCGCGATCGTCTCCACGATCGGCTTGACGCCGACGCGAGCCAGGTCGGGCAGGAGATAGGAGTTGAGCGCCAGTTGATCGCTGGCTCGGCTACCGGCGATGACGGCCACCTTGCGGCCGTTCCCGAGAAGCCCAGCGTTCAGCCCCCACTCGACCGTGGCCTCGAGGATGCTCGCATCGTCGGGGCCCGTCCACCACAGGTACGGCGAGCCCTCCTCCGTCCAGTTGGTCACAGTGGTCCACTGACTGATGAGGGGCGTGTGCCCCTCCTGGGTGATACACAGCTGATTGTCTCCCGACCAGGTGCCCACGCCGTCGAGCACGGCGAAGACGGCGCCGCTCCCCTCGGTCCACTGCTTGCACAGGGCGCGCATGGCGACTTCGTCGGTGGGATCGAAGTTGACGATCACGGGCTTGATCGTCCGACCGTTGATTCCACCGGCGTCGTTGATCTGCTTGACGAACAGGTTGATCGCCTTGGCCTGCTCGTTGTACTCGATGTCCGTCGCGAATCCGAGCTTCGCCCCCAGGGCGTCGAGGTTCGAAACGGGAAAGGCGACGGTGATGGTGTGGGCCGTGACCCCGGAGCTGCTCGTGCTCACCTGGCCCGGTGGCGTGGTCGTCGTGGGAGCGGCGGTGGAGCCGACGCCGCCGCGCGAGCTCGTCCCCAGTCCGACGGCGATCGCCACGATGACCACGAGGACCACACCGACGGTGGCGGTCCGAGCCCGAAGCGGCCGGCGTCGGAATCGCCGCCACGATCGTCTCAGCCGCACACCGACCGGGTTCGCCATTGCCCCCTCCGCTCGTCGTCGTGCAGCAACTACCCGGATGACGATCCTCGCCGCCGTACGGTAGGCGCCGACCGATCCGGTGGCAACCATCACGCGTCACGGCCTCCGGATCTCTCAGGCAATTCCCACCTCGCCGGGAGGCGCCCCCAAGGTCCCCGGCCCACTGTTGCGTACGGCCCCGAACGTCGGGACCACGGTCGGGGACCGACCACGTCGGTGTGCCGGGACGATCGGCCCACCGCCGTGGCGGTCCCACGGCTTCTCGGCAAGGGAAGGAGGTGAGCATTGTGAAACATCCTCTCCGCCGTGGCCTGGCCGCCGTGGGGATCGTTGGCGGGCTCGTGCTGGGCGGCGCCGCCGTCGCCGACGCGGCAACGTCGAGCTCGACGACGGGACAGACGTCCACGGGCGCCGGTACCGTCGCCTCCTCGGGCTCGAGCTCGACGACCCCGTCGAACTCGACCACCCCGTCGAGCTCGACCATCCCGTCGAGCATCCCCCCGAACGGATCGACGGGCCCGTCGGGCGGCACGTCGACGACGAACCCCCCGTCGTCGAAGTGCCCGCACATGGGCAACGCGTCGCCCGGTCGTCCAACCGCTTCGTGATCCCGACATTGCAGGCGCCCCGTCCCCGGGTGACATCCGGGGACGGGGCGCCCGAACCCTTCTCCGACCGACCCCTTGGCGCACCGGTGTCAGGCAGGGGGCGGGCTCAGGCACGGCTCGTGGTCCGCATGTGTCGACGGGGGAGTCGTCGATGTTCCCGTGGACTGCCAGGATGCGGAGGTGGAAACCGATCCCCTCGCACCGGGGCCCGGCCGCGAGCGGGCCGTCCGGGACATGTTCGACCGCATCGCCGACCGCTACGACCTGGTCAACCGGGTTCTCACGTTCGGCCTGGACGGAGGATGGCGGCGGCGGGCGGTCGCCAGCCTCGGGCTGCCACCCGGCTCGCTGGTCCTCGACGTGGGATGCGGCACCGGTGGGATCTGCCGGCTCCTGGCCCACGAGGGCCACCGGTGCGTGGGCATCGACCCGTCCGAGGGGATGCTCCGTGCCGCCGGGCCCGGGGTATGCCTGGTCCTCGGGGACGGCCTGCGCCTGCCGGTGACCGACGGCGCCGCCGACGGCATCACGTGCGGCTTCGCCCTGCGCAACGTCGTCGATCCAGCCGCGCTCTTCGTCGAGTTCGGCCGGGCGCTCCGCCCCGGGGGGCGGCTCGCCCTCCTGGAGGTCGCCGAGCCCAGGTGGCGCCCGGCTCGGTCCCTGCACCACGCCTATTTCCACCGCGTGGTCCCGGCGGTGGGCGGCGCCCTCTCCGACCGAGGCGCCTACCGGTACCTGCCGGAGTCGACCTCGTTGCTTCCGGCGCCGGAGCGCCTCCACGCCATGCTCCGCGACGCCGGCTTCATCGGCTTCCGACGTCGCCTCCTCGGACTCGGGGCGGCACAGCTTGTCGACGCCACACGGCTGACCGTCTGAAGCCGTCCGGTCGGGGATCCGAGCCGGGTGTCGTGGTGGCCGGCCATCATGGGGCATGCCCGAATTCCGCCCCATCGAGATCGGCGGGACCGTGTACGACACGCCTCTGTCACTCACCCAGGGCTACCGGCGCGGTGCGATGTCGCTGGCTGACGCCACGGCCGGCCTCGTGTGGTGGGGTTGGCCGCCGGAGCGGATCGCCAAGGCGCTGACCCACCCGAGCGGGGGGCCCGTCAGATCGCCACAGGCCATTGCCTCACCCCCGCCCCCGGAGGAATCCACCCCTCGGCGGTAGGTGATCCCACGTTTGGCGCCCCGGCCCTCCCGGGTAGAGGTGCGCGTAGAGGTGTGTGCGTGGGTTGCCGGGTGTCAGATGGACGGTCAGGGGAGGCGGGTAAGGGAGCCCCACTATGACCGAGGCCCACTTCGACAACGCATTCGGCTCGGTCGCGGCGGTGACCGAACCGTCGGGACGGGGACTGCGTCATCGTCGGTGCACTCGCCGAGGAGTGGGGCCTCATCGAGCACGGCGACCACGGGGGTACGACGGTGTGGGCGAAGGTGGGACTCCCGAGCAACCTGACGTGGCGGTCGAGGAGCTGACGGTCTGAGAGTGCCCCCGGTGTGGGTTGCCAGCTGCGTGCATGGTGCACGCTGTGTGCCGTGGCGTGACGCAGTGTGACCCTGCCCACTCGTCAACGGACAGTTGTCTCTCGTCGAGGTGGAATCACCTACGCGTCTGTACGTGTCCTCCCCGATGTGCCGGCGACGACCGGTGTGCGATAAATCGACTTAGCCACCGACGCGCGCCGCGATCGGGGTGTGAGAAGTGGCGAAACGGGGCAGCAGTGTCGTTGGGACGTCTGCTCCCTGGCAGGAGTGACACGAGCTCGACCGCGATCAGGCGGTCCGGACATGGGGGTACGGGACACATGCGACGCAGCAAGAGAATCCTCCTCGGGGCCGTGGCGTTGGCCATGCCCCTCGCCACGGTGAGCGCATTCAGCACACCCGCCTTGGCCAAGGCGCCACCACCCAATCCGGTGAGTTGCTCCCTCGAGGCCACCGTCAACATCTCGCCGGCGCTGACGGTGGCGGGCCAGCTGTCGAGCAAGGGGCAGAACGGCGCCACCACGGTCAGCGGCACGCTCTTCAACTGCACCACGTCCGCCGGATCGGTGCCGAACATCACCCTGCCCCTGACCATTACCACGCCGGCGTCCAAGCCCGGCAGTGACTCGGCGGCCATCGCCGCGGGCGACAACAAGAAGGACTACTACCTCGGCCTGTGCGGCACCTTCGCCAGCAGTTCGACCATCAAGGACCTGAAGAAGGCCGTGAAGAACCTCGCCTTCGAGGGAGGGGTCCTGAAGGGTGCCAAGCCGTCCGAGGGCACCGTGGGCAGTGACGTCGGCTTCAACATCACCAACGGAACGGTGAAGGGTGGCACATACCCGACCGCCGGCCACGGGGCGTCGATCGCAGCCGGGCTCACGAACGACGCCAACAACTCCAACCTGATCAGCGGTTGCCAGAGCGGCCCGGTGTCGACCATCGACATCGACTCCTCGGTCAGCACCGCCACGCTGTAGGCCGGAGTCAACAGTCGCCACCGCGGGCGTGCGCCTCCTGGGGCACTGCGACGCTGTCCAGGAGGAACGCTCGCGAACGCGAACAGGGGGCTACCCGCAGAGCCTCCTACACACGGGGAGCGGGGCTTTCGAGCCCCGCTCCCCGTTCTTGTTCCGGCGTGTTGCGGCGCCCTCGTCGCGCCCGCCGAGCTCGGCCCGGGCTGGGTGTCGGCAGTCAGCTGGCGGAGACGGACGGTTTCGGTGGCAACGATGTCGACGGCGGAGACGCCGTCGACGGGCAAGTCGTGTACGTCCCCTGCATGAACGGGGTGGAGGCGGTGCAGGTGACGGCGTCGCCGCCCTCCATGGACGTCATGTGGACGACCTCGTCGGGCGTCCCCGGACCGCCGATCGTGGCCGACGGCCTGGTGTGGAGCATCGGGGACCGCACCGTCTACGGGCTGGACCCGCTGACGGGCACTCCGGTGGTGCAGTTCCGGATCGGCCCCGTCGCCAACCACTTCCCGACGCCGTCGGTGGGCGACGGGGTGCTCCTGGCGGCCTCTGCCGAAAAGGTCCACGCCTTCACCCTGACGCCCTGAGTGGGCCGCGCTGCAGCCGAACCGGTCCGGCGGCCGGCGGTCGGCGCTCAGGTCCCGGGTGTCCCCGCCGGCGGGGGAACGATCGCAGTGCTGCCGGGGTCGAAGCACGTGAAGACGTGGTCCGTCCCCGGGACCACCCTCGGGACGAAGTGGTCGCCCACCACCGCCACACCGGCACCGCAGAACGGCGTGCGGGGCGGGATGTGCGTGTCATGCGCCTGTGTCCAGTCGACCGGCGTCGTCAACCCGCCGGCGGTGAAGGCGGTCAGCGTGTTGAGGGCGGCGACCAGCTTCTTCTGCGTGAGATGGCGGCCCACGGCCCGCAGACCCGCCACGAACAGGGACGCCGATATCCACCCGTCGAGCGCTGTCTCGTCGTAGGTGTCGGCCTTCTGGTACCGCTGCATAACCCGGAGGTAGGTCTCCATCCCCGGGTACACGCCGGGGAAGTCCTGGGCGACCTCGAAGGGCACGTGCTGCAGCCCGAGGGTCACGCCACCCATGATCGGTGCGTACTGCTCCAGCGTGCTGCGGTCGTAGCCGTTCAGCCACAGCTGGTGCATGGTGAGACCGTTCTGCGTGATCGCCCGGGCGAACGCCACGTTGCCGGTGACGTCGAGGCAGGTGAGCAGCATGTCGACGTGGTGCTGCTTCATCTGCAGGACGTCGGCGGTGGGGTCGGACCCGAAGGGGAAGCTGAGGTCGGTGAACGTCACATTGACGCCGAGGCCCTGCATGCCGGTCACGGCCGCCTGACAGGCGTCTGCCGACTGGGGCACCCCGTAGGCCACCACGGCTACCGACGTGGCGCCGAATTCCTGGGCCACGTAGGCCTCCCCCGTCGATGCCGTGGAGAAGTCGAGGACCGATCCGTACGCGCCGAACAAGGTGGGCTTGTTCTCCCAGTCCGTTGACACCATGTACCCGAAGGTCGGTGTCCCTTGCGAGGCGAGGTAGCCGGCGCCCCCGAAGAACGGGGTCCCGACACCGACGACGGCGAAGACATGATCGGTCTCGACCAACTTCTGGGCCACGACCAGGTCGGTGGTGGCACTGCCGTTGTCGTCGGTCTGGTACGCCAGCTTCAGTGTGCGGCCGGCCACGCCGCCGGTGGCATTGACCATCGAGAAGTACCCCTCGACCCCGTTCACCACCGGCGCGAAGTCCGACGACAGGGGTCCCGACACGTCGGCGATGCTCCCGACGTCGATCTGACTCGATGTCACGCCCGGTGCACCGCCGCCGGCGCTGGTCTTCGTCACGGCATTCGAGCACCCCGCCAGCCCGACCACGGCGATGACGGCGGCGACGGCCACCCTGAACAACCTCGTGCGCGCCACCTGCCCCCTCTCCCCGACCGCAAATGTACCCAGGGCCGGGGGCGCCCGCCGGGTCTACCGGCCCGTCGGGCCCGACCTCATCCGGTGAAGACGCTGGCGTGCGGCCGGGCGGGCGGGGTGCGGAAGAACGGGCGCACGTGGCTCTCCATGAGCTGGTCGACGGTCGCCTTGGCGCCCGGGTCGGCCAGGAGGTCGTGGTCCTCGTCGGGGTCGGCGTGCAGGTCGAAGAGCTGGCACGGCGAGCATGCGTCCTCGTCCACCACGATCCGGTACCGATCGGTCTCGAACGAGGCGAAGCCCCAGTTCTCGCTGATCGAGACGGTCCTCGGTGACGGATCGTCGCCACCGAGGTACCCGAGCAACGACCGGCCCACCCCGTGGGGGAGCTCCGGTGCGCCGGCGATCTCCCGGACCGAGGCCGGGACGTCGAGGTGCTCGACCAGGCCGTCCACGATCCGGGGCGGGCACCCCCCAGGGGGGCGGATGATGAGCGGCACCCGGACGGCCTGCTGGTAGAGCACGCACTTGGACATGAGGCCGTGGTTCCCGCCCATCTCACCGTGGTCGCTGGTGTAGACGACCCAGGTGTCGTCGAGCAGGCCCCGCTCGTCCAAGGTGGCGACGATGTGGCCGACGGCAGCGTCGATGACCGAGACATCGGCGCTGTAGGCCCGCCGCATCCCCCGGATGGCGTCCTCGGTCATGGTCTCGGAGTCCGAGAGCCACAGGAACGAATTGAGCAGCGCCGCGTACCGGCCCGTCCCTTCGACCACCGGCCGCTTCGTCGTGCCGGGCATCGACACGTCGACGGCTCCATAGCGCTCCACCGCTTCCCGGGGGGCGTCCCACGGGTCGTGCGGTCCCGGGAAGCCGACGAAGAGGAAGAACGGCTCGCTGCGGTCGTACTGCTCGATCCACCGCACCGCCTCGACCCCGTGCCACGTGTCGACGTACGCGTCCAGCGGGATCGGCATGGGCGTGGCGTCCCACATCGGCACGCGCTTGGTGGGGTTGCTGCCGTGCTCGTCCTCCCCCTGGTAGCTACGGTCCGCGATGTGGCGTCGGTAGGTGTCCAGCAGGCCGCGTTCGCTCAGGAAGTCCGTGTAGCGCGTGGGCGTCTCGCCCGCGAACTTGTCGCCCGTCTCGATCACCTCGGAGAATCCCAGGCTGGTGAGGCGCCCCGCCAGGTCGTCCATGTGGTCGGCTTGCAGGATCTCGTCGCGGTACAGGTGGGCCTTGCCCAGGAGCGTCGTGTGGTAGCCGGCGGCACGAAGCGCCCATGCGTACGTCGGTGAGTCCGACGGGATCTCGGCCCAGTTCGTGTAGACGCCGTGGTCCCGGACGTAGCGCTCGGTCATGAACGACGCCCGGGCGGGCATGCACAGCGGCCCCTGGCACGACACCCGTGAGAAGCGCACGCCCTCGGCTGCCAGCCCGTCGAGCGTCGGCGTGAGCATCCCTTCATCGCCGGCGCAACCCATCATGTCGGCACGGTGCTGGTCCGACATGACCAGCACGATGTTGGGGGCCTTCGACGTCACGCCGGCACCTCCCTTTCGCCGCTGCGTCGTCCGGGTGTCACCACGGGGGCCAACCTGCGGGCAGGCTCCCCGTGGAGGGTTCGTTCTGCATGACGCCCGGTGGGGCGCCCAAGGATGCGAGCAGCTGGGAGAAATTCGCCCCGAAGGCCGTCGAATTGGCCCCCGAGAACTGCCCGGCGTCGTTGGCCATGCTGACACCGTCGCCCGACGGGTCGGCCCAGCCGGTCTCGATGCCGTCGGGCCCCTCGTACATGGTGCCGAGCATGGTCCCGGCCGTCACCGTCTGGCCCACCGAGACCACGGGGGCGATGTCCTCCGCGGCGTACACGACCAGGCCCGCCGCCGGCCCGTCGGTCAGCCGGTAGGCGATGAAGGTGCCTCCCGGCCATCCCCCGTTGACGGTGCTCAGGACGACGCCGTCTCCGACGGCGTAGATGGGCCCGAACCCGCTGTAGTCCACTCCCTGGTCGACTCGCTCGGGATCGAGGCCGTTGATGGCACGGATGGGATCGGCGTACGAACCGGGTGACGGATTGATCGTCACGGACACCGGATGTGACGTCGCCGTGGCCGTGGCCGTCGCCGCCGCGGCAGCTGCAGCCGCCTTGGCCGCCGCCGCGGCCATGGCCTCTTCTTCCGCCCTTTCAGCCGCGGCGCGCTGGGCGGCGGCGAGGGCCAGCGCGGCCTGCAAGTTGCCCTGCGCCTGGCTGAGCAGGACGTCGTCACGGTTGAGCGCGACCTGGGCGGCCTGCTGAGCGCTGACGAGCTGCCGCGCGCTGGCCTCGGCCTGTGACTGCGCCGTCCGCAGCTGGGCCTCGGCCGTCTGGGTGTGCTGGACGTCGACCGCGACGGCATCGATGGCATCGTGCAGTCCCTGATCGGCGACCTGCGAGTACTGCTGTTCGGCTGCCAAGGTGGTCATGTTGCCGGTGTCGAACAGCGCCAGCGTCGAGCTGTCGTCGGCGCCGTGCATGTAGCTGTTGAGGGCGATCACGCGCAGGACCCCCATCGCCTGGACCTGCGACTTCCGATCGGCCGCCAGGTGGGCGTTGTCCGCGGCCAGCTCGACCCCGAGAGTGTTCACGCGGGCCTGCGCCTGATTCGATTGCTCGACCAGCTGCTGGACCTGGTTACCGTCCTGGGCGATGCGTGAGCTCAGCTGCGCCACCTGGGCCTGGTCCGAATTCACGTCGGCCGACGCCCGGACCGGAAGCGTTGTGGCGGAGACCACGAGGATCCCCGACAGGGTGCTGAGAGCGACGGCTCCACGCACCAGACGCCGCGAAGCGGGTCCTGGCGCGCCACGACAGCGTCTTTCCCCGGTGCGGCTGCGTCCAAGCATAACGAACAACAACGATATTGTGTCGAGCGCCCTACGGGTAGACACCCCGGTTCGGGAGCACATCGGCGAGCATCGTCTTGACTTCGATCTGACACCGCCGCACACGCCCGGCGCGGTCGATGTCCTGCTCGGAGGGTACATAGTGGGCGATCCGACCCTGCGCCGCGACCTGAACACACACCGTGGACAACAAGTGGTGGACCCTGATGGCGGTCTGTGTCGGCACCTTCACGCTCCTGCTGGACGTGACGATCGTGGTCGTCGCCCTCCCCGGCATCCAGCACGGTCCGCACGCCGACTTCGGTGATGTCCAGTGGGTGATCGACTCCTATGCCCTGAAGCGGTAGCCGGTGTCGGGGTCGACGCGAGCCGGTACGAGCAGGCCGAGCTCGTCGCACAGGCGCAGTGCCTTGGGCGAGAGCCGGCTCAGGCGAGCGAACGCTCCGATGCCCGCTTGCCCCATCGACGGCTCCCTCGCTCGGCGCGGCCCATCCGCATCCCACCTCCACTGTGCAGCCTCACCCACGGGCAAGGCCAAGGTCCGGCAGGTGGAATCACGCTCGCCCACGTAGGTGGTCGCCCGCTTCACAGGAACGGGCGCCCGGTCAACACTGAGACAGGTTGCACCGCCGCCTCCCCGCGGGCGGCGCGGAAGCTGGGAGCGAGGGGGACTGGTTCGACGTGGGCGGGGCCGGCATGACGACACCTCGGGTGACGAAGACGAATCGGACGGAGGAGTGCAACATGAGAACGAACAGGTCCCTCGCCGTGGCGGTGGCCCTTGTGTCCTGCACGCTCGTCGGCGTCGTCGGGAGCGCCACCGCGGCTGCCCCCGTCACAGCCGCAAGCGCAGCCTCCGGTCCTGCCTGCAAGTTCACGGGCCCGGCCATCGGCCAGCTCGTCCTGGCCGTGTCACCGGGGGAACAGATCAACATCTCGTGCACCGGCTTCCCCGCCGATCACCCGTACCTCCTGGTCGAGGCGAGCCTGCTGGTGGCGATCGATCCGGCCGCCCAGCCGCTGCTCACCGGACAGGTGACGTCGGTCGCCGGCGTCGAGGCCGCCATTGCCGCCTTGCCCGAGTTGAACCCCCTGTCGATCGCGCTGATCAGCTCCGACTCGAGCGGCGACATCGACAGCAACTACACGGTGCCGAGCACGCAGCCGCCCGACCCCAACGCCACCTGCCCCCCCACGACCGAGGAGCTCAACTCCGGGCTCATCGGATGCGCGGTGGCCATGATCGACCCCGAGAGCGGTGGCGCTGTGACCACCGGGACCTTCTTGATGAATTTCAAGGGACAGGCCTACTTCCCTCCCAGCCCGACCGTGGCCATCTCTCCCACCGTCGTCCAACTCGGCCAGAAGGTGTCTGTGAGCGACGCCCCGGGGGCGAAGACGTTCTGGTGGGTCGCCACCCTGCAGTACCTGTACGACAGCCTCGGCGGCAACGCCGCCGGCAGCGGGGCCATCCCCGTCACGATCCGGTCCGGGGGCCGCAAGGTGGTGAGTGACGCCAGCGTGACGCCGGCGAGCTACAGCGACGAGGTGTTCACGCCACCGAAGCTCTCGGGCAGCTTCTTCGCCAAGGGGCGGGGCCGGCACCTGGTCAACGTCACCCTGAGCTCGACGCTGCTGGGGCTCAACATCTCCAACGCGGCGTCGGCGAAGATCACCGTGACGAGGTAGCGCCAGCACCCCCGGGGGGGTCCGCGGCGCCGCGGGCCAGGAAGTCCACGACGACGCCCCCCACCTCGGCGGCGTGGGTGAAGACGCCCAGGTGGCTCGCCCCCGCCACTTCGGCCACCTGGGCATGGGGGATGCGCGCCGCGGCGTCACGTGCCCTGGCCGGCGGGGAGTCCACGTCGTGCTCGAAGGCGAGGACCAGGCACGGCGTCCGCAGAGACGGCCACCGACGGGTCCGCTCCAGGTCGAGGGACCAAGCCAGGGCGGCCTCGTACTGGCCGAGCCGCCCGGGGTTCGGCCACGGTTCGAGGTCGCCGATCATGGACATCCACGCGTCCACGACGTCGTCCTGCTGCAGATCGTGGTTGGGGAGGTAGCGCATCGTCTCGACGGCGTTGAACCACTTCGGGAGCTCGGGATCGAGCCGGGCCAGGTCGCGCTCGACCGTGGTGATGGCCTTCTCCCAGGACGTCCCGACGTTGCAGCTGCCGATGAACACTGCGGAGCGCACTCGCTCGGGGTGGCGGTAGGCCAGGGTCTCGGCGATCCAACCGCCCATGGAGTAGCCCACGATGTGTGCCCGGGCCACGCCCAGGTGGTCGAGCAGGCCGAGGGTGTCGCCCACCATGTCGTCGATGGAGTACGGCGCCGGGGGCGCGGACGACGGTGCCATGCCCCGGTTGTCGAAGGTCACCACGTCATGGCCCGCCGCGACGAGCGCCGGCACCATGCCGAGGTTCCACCCGACGGCCGGCTGGCCCAGGCCGCACACCAGCACGACGGTGTCGCCCGCGCCCGGACCGGCGGTGTCGTAGGCGATGGTGACGTCGGGGAGCTCGGCGGTGGGCACGGCGATGGGGCGAGATCAACGGGCCCGATGACGGGCCGTGTGTGGTCGGGCCGGCACCGGGGCGCCGCCGCAGAACCGGGCCGTGTTGTACTCGTAGTGGCTCGACGCCCACGGGGACCGGATCACGGCGCGGGCGAAGCTCAAGCACGACGCCCTCCCCGTTCGCAACAGGTCGACGATCCGCCCGTAGGCAGGGTTCGACAGCAGGGTGGTGGCGGTGGCCGCGATTCCCGATGCCATCGTGGGGAAGATCGCCTGGCCGGTTTCCTGCCCGCTGGACGTGAACTCGTGGGGGTAGTCGGCGGCGTCGAGCGAGGTGTTGAGGGGGTTGTTGGCCCAGAGCCCACCTTCGTTGGCCATCCACCGCTCGAGGAGCGTCACGTTGTCGGCCGTGGCACGAACCGGTCTGTCCCCACCCGATTGGCCGTCGATGGCAGCGATCAGCGCCACCGCCGCCTGGGCCAGGGCGGGCGACCCCGGTGGTGGGGCGACCGCCCCCGGCCTCGACAACGCAGCCCGGGGAAGGACGGGGTCGGAAACCGGGGGGGCCGGGGGCGACGCTGCGACCGAGGTCGGCTCCGTCACCACGGTGCTCGGCACGCTCGACGCCGGGGCCGGGGCGGTACCGGTCGGGCCCGGCGCGGGGGCGGTGAGGCCCGGCGCGGGGGCGGTCGGGCCCGGCGCTGGGGCGGTCGGCTGCGGGACGGTGGTCGGCGCGGTCGACGTCGGGTCCGACGGGGACGAGGACGTGGTGGCGACCACCGATGGCTGCGCTCCCGCGCCCCCGGTGGCGGAGGCGGCATCGGCGGACCGGGTCCCGGTGGCGGTGGGCCGCTCCGGGGTGCCGGACCGGTGAGCTCGGGCGCCGGAGACGTGGGCGGCCTCGACCCGGACCGGAGCCGACCCGGCGCCCCGAGCCGTGGAGGGGGCCGTCGCCGATGACACCACCAGCCACGAACCGCCGAACAGCGCCGCCAGCGCCACGGCGGTCACTGCCACCGCCCTCCCGCCCGTCGGAGACCCCCCCATCGCACCTCCTGACGAAGACCCTAACCACGTGCCCGGGACTCTGCCGAGGCGGCAATCGCTGTTAGATAATCTAACGATGTGGACCGTACCGACGGTGGAGCGCTGCACCCCCGCGCACCGGGCGCCGTGAGGTCCGCGCCCGTCGCCGGCCCGCTCGGGCGGGGGGCGGCATGGCTGGCCAAGCAGGTGGAGCTGGCCGTGACCGAGGTCGGGCTGTCGCTCCCGCAGTACCGCATCCTGGGGGTGCTGGGCGAGGGGGCCTCCATGCCGTCGGCCCTGGCCGACCGGCTGACGGTGCGGCGTCCGACCGTCACCGCCGTCGTCGACGGGCTCGAGGTGCGCGGCCTGGTCGAGGGGGCACCGGCGGCCGCCAACGACCGGCGGCGCGTGACCCACACCCTCACCACCAAGGGCCGGCGCCTCCTGGCCAAAGCCGATGCCAACGTCGACGCCCGCCTGCGCGGGATCGCCGCCTGCCTCGACGACCCGGTCCAGACCGACGAGGCGCTGCGCAGCATGGAGCTGTGGCGCGCCGCCATCCGTGCCTACCACGCCGGTCAGGCCACCCGGCCATGACGTCACCGTCCACCACCGGCACGCCCACCACCGACACGGGGGCGGACCACGACGTCGTGCCGCCGATCGCCATCGATCCCGATCCGACCAAGACGTGGCTGCGCCGGGCCATGCCGATCCTGCGCGCCCATCGCGGGATCTTCATCACCTCGCTGGTGCTGTCCTTCGTCGGCCTCGTGCTCCAGGTGCAGGTACCCGACCTCCTCAACCACGCCATCAACAACTCGGTGGTCCCGCTACCGCCCGGTGCACACCACGTCCCGCTGCACTTCTACGTGTGGTGGATCCTCGGTCTCGGTCTCGTCGGCGGCTTGACGGGGTACGTATCGCGGCTGTTCCTGTTCCAGACGGCCTACGAGATCGAGTACGACCTCCGCACCATGATCTACGAGCACCTGGCCCGGATGTCGTTCTCTTTCTACGACAGGGTGCAGTCGGGCCAGCTCATCTCGCGCGCCAACTCCGACATCCGGTCGGTCCAGATGTACATGACGTTCGCGCCCATGATCCTCGTGCAGTGCAGCATCGCCGTCGTCGCCTTCATCTACATGCTCTCCATCGACGTGCCGCTCGCCTTCGTCGCCATGATCACCATGCCGTTCGTGTTCCTGGTGGGTCACCGGATGCGCCAGTCGATGTTCCCCGTGTCCTGGCTCATCCAGGCCCGCCTGGCCGACGTGGCCACCATCGTCGACGAGAACATCAACGGGGTGCGTGTGGTGCGCTCGTTCGCGGCCGAGGACGAGCAGCTGCGCACCCTGAGCAAGGCGGCCACCAAGGTGCAGTGGGCGTACACCAAGGACGCCGACCTTCGGGCCCGCTGGACCCCGGCGGTGCAGAACCTGCCCCAGGTGGGGCTGGCCCTGGTCCTCGGCTTCGGCGGGTACGAGGTGATCCAGGGCCACCTCGGCCTGGGCGCCATCGTGGCCTTCAACTCCTATCTCTTCATGCTCCAGGCACCATTCATGATGCTGGGCATGATCATCATGATGGGTCAGCGCGCCGCCGCGTCGGCCGACCGCATCTACGAGATCCTCGACGAGAAGCCGACCGTCGTCGACCGGCCCGATGCCGTCGACCTCGTCGGGTGCCGTGGTGACATCCGGTTCGACAAGGTGGCATTCGCTTACGGTGACGATCTCCCCGAGGTCCTGTCCGGCTTCGACCTGCACATGCGCCCGGGAGAGACGGTGGCCCTGGTGGGCCGGACCGGAACGGGCAAGTCGACGGTGGCCCGGCTGATCCCCCGCTTCTACGACGTCACGGACGGACGGTTGCTGGTCGACGGGCACGACGTCCGGGACCTGACGCTGCGGAGCCTTCGGGACAACGTCGGCGTCGTCCTCGACGAGCCGTTCCTGTTCTCCGAGTCCATCAGGAGCAACATCGCCTACGGGCGCCCCGACGCCGACATCGCCGACGTCGAGGCGGCGGCACGCGCCGCTGGCGCCGACGGCTTCATCCGCACCCTGCCGGCGGGCTACGACACCGTGGTGGGCGAGCGGGGTTACACGTTGTCGGGCGGCCAGCGCCAGCGCATCGCCATCGCCCGCACCCTGCTCGTCAACCCGCCCATCCTGGTGCTCGACGACGCCACCAGCGCCATCGACGTCCAAGTGGAGCAGCAGATCCACGACGCCCTGCGCGTGCTCATGGAGGGCCGCACCACCCTGATCGTGGCGCACCGGCTGTCGACGATCAGCCTGGCCGACCGGGTCGTGCTGCTCGAGGGTGGCCGCATCGTGGCCGACGGCACGCACGCCGAGCTGCTCAGGACCACGCCGCACTACGCCGAGGTCCTGGCCCAGGTGGAGCAGGAGGCGGCCACCGGTCTCGATGGTCTCGACGGTCTCGACGGTCTCGACGGCCTCGACGGCCTCGACGGCCTCGACGGCCTCGACGACGAGCGTCCGCCCCACGGGGAGCAGGGCTGATGGGATTCGGCGGTGGTTGGGGAGGTGCGCCGATGTTCGGTGGCGGGGGCCGGCCCGGCGCGCCGGCCGCGCCCGGGCTCCCCTTCGGGGGGATCCCCCCGGAGCTGCAACGCGGGGTCGACGCCCTGCTCGCCGACGAGCCCGACCACGGCGAGCCCGACGTCAGGTTCTCCCAGCGCCCGACGGCGAAGGAGCAGCGCCGGCTGAGCCTGTGGACCCTGTTGCTCGAGTACCCGGGCATGCTCGTCAGGTCCGCCGTCCTCGTCGTCACCATGAGCGTGGCGCTCCAGGCGGGCCCGAAGCTCACGCAGTACGCCATCGACGACGGCATGGTCCCCGGCCATCACGACCTGGGGCTGGTCCTCGCCATTGCGGCCGCGTACCTCGGCTTCGTGGGCTTTACGTCGCTCGCCCAGCGGTCGCTGGTGCGGGTCACCGGCCGCTTGGCGGCGTGGGTCATGAACGACCTCCGGATAAAGGTCTTCTCCCACCTGCAGCGTCTGTCGCTGGACTTCTTCACCGACGAGAAGGCCGGGGTCATCATGACCCGCATGACCAGCGACATCGAGAATCTCCAGCAGCTGCTCCAGGACGGGCTGGCTCAATTCGCGGTGCAGGCGCTGACCATGCTCATCATCACCGTGATCCTCTTCACCACCAACGTCACGCTGGCGCTCATCACGATCCTGCTGGTCGTGCCCGTCCTGGTGGCCATGTCACTGTGGTTCCGCGTGGCGTCGGAGCGTGGCTACGACCGGGTGCGCGACGGTATCGCCGACGTGCTGTCGGACCTGTCGGAGAGCCTGCACGGCGTGCGGGTGGTGGCCGCCCACAATCGCCAGCGCCACAACATCCTCCGGCATCGCAAGGTGGTCGGCGCGTACCGGGCGGCCAACATCTACACGGCGCAGATCAACGCCATCTACGGGCCGGGCACCCAGCTGGTGGGGTGGCTGGGACAGGCGGCACTGCTCGGCATCGGCGGGATGATGGTGGCGCACCACACCCTCAGCATCGGCGCCCTGGTCGCCTTCTTCTTGTACCTGAACCGGTTCTTCGCTCCCATCCAGCTGCTCGTCCAGCAGTACAACAGTTTCCAACAGAGCCAGGCCTCGATCATCAAGCTGCGCACCCTGTTCGACACCGAGCCCACCGTGACCGAGGAATCGGACGCGGTCGACCTCCCCCCGATCGAGGGCGAGATCGTCTTCGACGACGTCACGTTCGGGTACGACCCCGCCGTCCCGGTGCTGCACGACGTCAGCCTCCGCATCGCTCCGGGGGAGACGGTCGCCTTCGTCGGACCGACGGGGGCGGGCAAGTCCACCCTGGCCAAGCTGATCACCCGCTTCTACGACCCGACCGCCGGCCAGGTGCGCATCGACGGGCACGACATCAAAGACGTCACGCTGGCGTCGCTGCGCCGCCAGCTCGGTGTCGTGCCACAGGAGCCGTTCCTCTTCGCCGGCACCATCCGCGACAACCTTGCCTTCGCCCGTCCCTCCGCCTCGGACGCCGAAGTCGACGAGGCGGTGCGGGCTGTCGGCCTCGACGAGCTGGTCGAGCACATGCCCGAGGGCGTGGACACGATCGTCCACGAGCGGGGCCAGTCCCTCTCCTCGGGTGAGCGCCAGCTCATCGCCCTGGGCCGGGCGTTCCTGGCCCATCCCCGGGTGCTCGTCCTCGACGAGGCCACGTCCAACCTCGATCTGCAGTCCGAGACCCGCATCGAGGCCGCCCTCGACATCCTGCTCGAGGCCCGGACCGCCGTGCTCATCGCCCACCGCCTGTCCACCGCCATGAAGGCAGACCGCATCGTGGTCGTCGACGAAGGACGCATCGTGGAGAGCGGCACCCACGCCGAGCTCGTGGCCCGCAAGGGTCGCTACGCCCAGATGTACGCGGCCTGGGTCAGCCATTCCGACCGAAGCACCGGTGCCGCTGCCCGGTAGCCGGGCGCTGGCACCCTGTCGGCCGGCGCCTCCGGCCCGGCGGCCGGCACCGCGCTCCAGTCGGTCGTCGCCGTGGACCGGGCGGCCGGGACCGGCGTCCGACGGGGGGGACCGGACGTGAGCCCGGGACGGTCGGCCGACGTCGCCGTCGTGGGCGGCGGGCTCGTGGGGGCGTCGGCCGCCTACGAGCTCGCCTGCGCCGGGGCCCGCGTGGCGCTCGTCGATGCCCCGTTGGCGGGGCGGGCGTCGGACGCCGGCGCCGGGATCTTGTCCCCGGAGACCTTCGCCGAGACCGACGACCGGTGGTTCCGGTTCGGTGCCGATGCCGCCGTCCACCTGCGGGCGCTGGTGCGCCGCCTGGCCGAGGACGGCGCCGAGCCCGGGCCGGACGCCTTCGCCCAGTGCGGCTCGCTGGTGGTGGCCCTGGCCGAGCACGAGGACCCCTGGTTCTCGGGCGTGCTGCGGCTGGCGGTGGACCGGAGCCCGCTGGTGGCCGAGATCACCCCCGACGAGGCGCGGGCCATGTTCCCCCCGCTCGCCCCGCTGTGGCGCGCCTTCCACAGCCCGACCGCGGCTCGCGTCGACGGACGCCAGCTGCGCGCCCTCGTCCTGGACGCCGCCCGGCACCGCGGCGTCGACGTGGTGCCGGTGGAGGCCACCGGGCTGGCGCGCATCGGCGACAGGGTCACGGCCGTCCACTGCAGCGAGGGCGCAGTGCGCTGCGGCGCGGTCGTCCTGGCCGGCGGCGCCTGGTCGGCCCGGGCCGCGGCATGGCTCGGCGCCGAACTGCCGGTGACGCCCACCAAGGGCCAGATCGTCCACGTCGTGCTGCCCACCGGCGCTGTCGGCGACGCCGGCAGCGACCGTTGGCCGATCGTGCAGCCCGTCCTCAACTTCTACCTGGTGCCGTGGCCCGGCGGCCGGGTGGCCTGCGGCGGCACGTTCGAACCGGAGCTGGGGTTCGACACGCGGGCAACGGCGGCGGGGCTGCGCGACCTGTTGCGCGAATGCCTGACCATCGCACCCGGGCTGGCGGCGGCGACCTTCCACGAGGTCCGGGTGGGCCTGCGCCCCACCAGCGCCGACGACCGGCCGCTGCTCGGACGGCTCCCCGGGACCGACAACGTCCACGTGTGCACCGGGCACGGCGCCAACGGACTCCTCCTCGGGCCCTACTCGGCGGCCCTCGTGGCGTCCGGTGTCCTCGGCGGTGGCGCCACGCCCCCGCCGCCGTACGCGGTGTCGCGCCTCTCGGCCGCGCCGCCCCGGTGAGGGGGGCACGGGGCTCACGAACGCGGCGTGTGCCAGACTCCCAGGTGACCGGAGGCACAGGGGATGCGACCACGACGGGCGGGAACGGACACGTGGCCCACGCACCTGCGGCCACTGGTGGTCGTCTCGACCGCCGTGGCGCTCGTGCTGGGTGTCGCCGGCACGGGGGCGGGCCCGGCCCAGGCGGCCACCCGGCACCGCATCATCACCGTGCAGCCCACCCCGGCCAGCGCCGCCGCCGCCTACACCTTCCTCGACGTCATGATGGACGCGTACGCCTCGGGGACCAGCCTTCGCCTCGTGCAGAGCTTCACGGGCGGCATCCTGGAGAAGAGGGGCTTCACCGACTCGGTCACCTATGACGACGCCCTCGTCATCGATGCCTTGCTGGCTCGCGGCACCACCGACGACGTGTCCCGGGCCGAGGTGATCGGCGACGCCCTGCTCTACGTGCAGGCCGAGGACCCCGACCACGACGGCCGGATCCGCGCCGCCTACGCCCCGACCCCGTTGGCGGCGCCCGCCGACGTGGTGGCCACCGACCCCACCAGCGACGTCGGCAACATGGCCTGGGTGGGGCAGGCCCTGGTGCAGCTCTACGCCCGCACAGGGGACACCTCGTACCTGGCCGGAGCGACCGCCATCGGGCAGTGGATCGAGCGCAACACCTACGACACGCGGGGCGCCGACGGCTTCACCGGTGGGGTGAGCGCCACCGGTGCGACCATCCGGTGGAAGTCGACCGAGCACAACATCGACCTCTACGCCTTCTTCACCTTGTTGGCGACCGAGACCGGGGACACCTCGTGGACGACCATGGCCGCCTGGGCGCGGGGGTTCGTGGCGGCCATGTGGCAGCCGGCGAGCGGATCCTTCGCCGTCGGTACCCTCGACGACGGCGTGACGGTCAACGCCGCCGAGCAGCCCGAGGACGTGAACAGCTGGTCGTTCCTCGCACTGCGGGACCCGTCGTACGCCGCCTCGCTCGACTGGGACGTCACGCACCTGAGGGTCTCCAAGCACGGGTTCAACGGCGTGAGCTTCTGCGCCGGCGACCGGAGCGGCGTGTGGTTCGAAGGCACGTCGCACCTGGCCGACGCGCTCGAGCTCCGTGGCGCGACGGGTGACGCCTCGCTGGCCGAGGTCTACCTGGCCGACGTGGCCACCGCCCAGACCTACGGGCCCGATGCCGACGGGCTCGGGATCATGGCGGCGTCGAAGAACGGTCTCCGTGACTGCGACGGGGACCGCTACGACGCGTCGCTGCACACCGGGGCCACGTCGTGGTACCTGCTCGCCCTGCAGTCCACCGACCCCTTCACCCTCATCGCTTAGCCACCTCTGCCACCGACCCCGTGCCGACCGGACGGCGCCCGCCGGTGCCGTCCGGGGACGCGACCCGGACGGATCAGGGCCCGAGGTGGGCGACGGCCGGCACCACGTGCTCGGCCACGTGCGTGGCGAAGGCCCGCGGGTCACCGCGCGGGACCACATCGACCACGCCGATCCCCATGGCGCCGTACCGCTCCATGGCCCGGCGGAAGCCGTCGAAGTCGTCGAGGGGATCGCCCATGTACAAGATGGTGCGTTCCACCGACGCCGGGTCGCGCCCTTCAGCCTCGCAGTGGCCATCGAGGACCTCGAGCTTGTGGGCCACCTCGGCCGGGTCCATGGCGAACAGGTTGCAGGCGTCGGCGTAGCGGGCCACCAGCCGGAGCGTCTTTCTCTCCCCGGATCCGCCCACGAGCAGGCGGGGGCGGGGGGAGCTGACGGGGGGCGGGGAGCACAGGGTCTCGGCCAGCTGGTAGTGCCGACCTTCGAAGGGACCGTCGTCGTCGCTCCACATCTGCAGGCAGATCCTGAGTGTCTCCTCCAGGCGCTCGAAGCGCTCCGACACCGGCGGGAACGGCACACCGAGGCCGCGGTGCTCGCGCTCGTACCAGGCCGCGCCGATGCCCAGCTGGGCCCGGCCACCGGACAGCACGTCCAGGGTGGTGACGACCTTGGCCAGGAGACCGGGGTGCCGGTAGGTGACGCCGGTGACCAGCAGTCCGAGCGTCATCGACCGGGTCTGGCCGGCCAGGAACCCCAGTGACGTGTAGCCCTCGAGCATGGGGTCCCGGGCGGGGGCCATGGCTTCCATCTGGAACCAGTGGTCCATGAGGGTGAACACTGAAACCCCGCCGTCCTCGGCGATCCGGGCCGTCTCGGCCAGGGTCGGGCCCAGCGAGGCCGGAGCTCCGGGCAGCGTGAAGTTGATGAAGTGGATACCGACGCGCATCGAGCGTCCCTCCGGGTCGTGGGTGTGTCCCAATCTGCCCCACCGGGCGCCGTGGTGCAGGCCGGCCCTGGGGCTCGGCCCGGCCCTGCGGATCAGCCCGGGTCGGGCCGGTGGTCCATCACCAGGAAGGGCGACCGTTACGCCGCACCGTCAGGGCCGCCGGTGCAGGTGGTCCACAAGGGATGCGGGCAGGCCGCCGAGGCGGTCCTCGTGTGCAGCTCGTGCGGGGAGCCCCTGGGCCCGCGTGACGTGACGGCGTCGCCCGGCCCGGGACGCAGCCATTCGTCGGCCCTCTTCCCCCGCCGGGCGCGCCAGGAAGCCTGAAGGGGCGGTGCGGCCCGGCCGATGCCGGGCGTTCAGATGCCGACGGCGCGCTTCAGCTCGTTCAGGGACAGCTCGGCGGTCACGTGGCCACCGCACTGGGTGCAGTCGCGGGTGTGGCGCCACGATCGCAGCAACCTGGTCCCCTCGGCGTTCAGCACCACGGTGAACGCCTCCGACCGGGACTGGGTCTTGAGCTCGTGGTAGGGCCGCCATTCGGTGACGACCCGGCCGCCACCGTCGCTCCCCTTCAGGATGCGCCGAAACCGCATGCGCTCGGTGTCGAAGAGCCACGTGCTGTGGCACGACTCGAAGACGGTTTCACCCATACCCTCCACCATGCCCGAAAAACTTGGCAACGGACTGGGAGAGAAGTTGCAGTTCGGTGACAATGACCGCGCCGGTCCGGCACGGCCGCCGGTGCGCAAGACTGTTCCCGTGCCCGTCCCCCGCCTGAACACCGCCTGGTCCCGGAGGCTCGTGCGTCTGGCGGCGCTCGTCGCCCCCCTCGTCCTCGGGGCCGCGCTCACCCCGTTCCGGCCGAGCTTCCCGGGCGCCGACGCCGCGCTCCTCATGGTCGTGGTCGTGGTGGCGGTGGCCGCGGCCGGCGATCGGCTGGCCGGGGTCCTCGGGGCGCTGTCGGCCGGGGTCTGGTTCGACTTCTTCCTCACCCGCCCCTACGAGCGGTTCAGCATCAGCCACCGGGCCGACATCGAGACCACGGCCCTCCTGTTCGTGGTGGGCCTGGCCGTGACCGAGCTCACGGCCCGGGGGCGACAGCATCGCCGGGCGGCCGCCGAGCAGGCCGAGCACGTCACCGAGCTCCACGCCGTGGCGCGCATGATCGCCGAGGGGGCCGACGCGCGACTCGTCGTGGCCCGGGTGGAGAAGTCCCTCGTCGGCCTGCTCGAGCTGCGCAGCTGCCGCTTCGACCCCGAGCCGTCCCCCGGGGGCGTCGGGATCATCTCCCAGGGCGGCGACGTCGAGCTGTCGGGGCTGCGATGGAACTGGCTACCGGGCCGCGCCGTCGTCCTGCCCGCCCAGTTCCAGGGGCGTCGGTACGGGAACTTCGTGCTCGTCCCGACGCCCGGCCTGGCCACCCCTCGGGAGCGCCGCCTGGTGGCGGTGGCCCTGGCCGACGAGGCCGGCGCGGCGCTGGCCGCGGCCGACCGGCCCTCGAACTGACCGCGGCCGCGGCGGCCGGTTCGGCGGCCCCGTGACGCGGGCCCCGTGACGCGGGCCCCGTGACGCGGGCTGTCTCGGCGGGCCGTCTGTGCGGGCCGTCTCAGCGTGCGAATGCGTGCCAGCCGAGCCACATCCACCCCAGCACCATCACCACCCGCCCCACCGGCCGGGCCGTGATCCGGGCCACGAGCGGCCCGAGGCCGGGAAAGCGCCCGCCGGAGAGGGCCGCCACCACCTGGCCCGCTGCCACGGCCGCCCCGAGCAGCGCCCACACCACGAGGACGGCGTGCCGGGTCGTCACCGCTCCACCAGGTACCAGCCGAGCGCCAACCAGGCGGTGAAGGCGACCACCTTCCCCGGTCGGGTGGAGTCGAGCATGTCGATGAGGGCGCTCATCGTCGGGTACGCCGGGCGGGGCGCACCCAGATAGGTGAACAGCTCGAAGGCCGCCACGGTCAGCAACAGCGCCACCCATGCCGGCCACCACCGGGTCGGCAGCGGTGGCGCATCGCGCCCGGCCCCGGGCGCAGCGGCCGGTGACAGGGCCGGGCGGCGGGCTCGGAGCGTCGCGGCCAGCGCCCCCGCCCCGGCGGCCAGTGCCAGCGCGGTGACGACGTCGGCCGGCACGGTGAACGGACGGGTGAACGAGGCCCCCACCGCGTAGGCCAGGGCGGCAGCGGCCAGGCCGGCGAGTCGGCAGCGGCGGCCCGCCCCGGGCAGGAATGAGAGCACGGGCGCGGTTCTAGTCGCCCGACGCTCGGACCCTGGTAGCGGTCGTTGCCCGACAACGCCGACACCGTGGTGGGCGCCGGCGACCCCGTCACCTCACCCCCGGCGCCGCTCCTCGCCCCCGTCGACCCGACCGTCTAGCTCGACGACGGCACCACCGCACGGCCGGCGTACCACCGCTGCCAAGCCCGGTACCTGGCGCAACGGTGGAGCCCAACGCCGACTTTGTCAATCAGTTTTATGCGGATTAGGAGAGGCCGGCGTCCCCGATCGGGGGCCGGAGCCGGTGGGCATAACGTGCAGGCCGTACCGAGTGCCCCACCCCGACCCGCCCGGAGGAACGGCCCCATGTCAGCGACCGACGCGCTGCTCGACCACGCCGAGCGCTACGCCGCCACCTTCGCCCCGTGCGATCTGCCGACACCGCCGGCCCGCAAGGTGGCCATCGTGGCCTGCATGGACGCCCGCATCGATCTCAACGCGCTGTTCGGGCTCAGCGCGGGCGACGCCCACGTGATCCGCAACGCCGGTGGTGTCATCACCGACGACCAGATCCGGTCGCTGGCGATCTCGCAGCGGCTGCTCGGCACCGAGGAGATCATCCTCGTCCACCACACCGACTGCGGCCTGTTGAAGATCACCGACGACTCCTTCCGCCGGCAGATCCGTGAGGAGATCGGCATCGAGCCGCCGTGGGCGACCGAGGCGTTCACCGATCTCGACGCCGACGTACGCCGGAGCATCGCCCGGGTCCTGTCGAACCCGTTCGTCCCCGCCAAGTGGAGCGTGCGCGGCTTCGTCTACGACGTCAGGAACGGCACCCTGCGCGAAGTGACGGCGCAGTAACGCACGCGGCGCGGGTGGCGGTCCTCGGCCACGGTGCGTGGCACGATCGACCCGACGTCCAACACTGGGCGCGGCCGATTCGGCCGCCTCCGGGCACGACGCAACAGCGGAGGCGCGACGACGCCGGCCACGGGTTTCAGGCGGGCCGTCCCCGTGCCGAAGACACAGAGGATGTCACGAGCCCCCATCTTCCGACACGGTGCTGCCGACAGCGATCACAACGGCCGCGCCCGACCCCTCGTCTTCGCCGCGGTGATGCTCGCCGTGTTCGTCACGACCGTGATCGTGCTGGCCGTGCAGGCCGGGACGGATGCGGCCATGCTCACCACGCTCTTCTCCATCGTCGTGGCCGGCACGGTGTGCGGTCTGTTCGGGACGGCCATGGCCGTCAAGGAGACGCACGCCGATCGACACGCCATGGCCGCACACGTCGTCTCCGGACGCGCCACGGCCGGCCGCGTCGTCGGCGCCCCGGCCGCCGTCGACCGCGACATCGTCGGCGACGAGGTCATAAGCAGCCACTGACCCCGCCGGTCCGGCCGCCTCGGCGGCGTCGGGCTACAGTCCCGCCCGGACGCGACCGGGAGGACCATGGGCCGACCAGCTGATGCGGGCATGGCGTGGTTCCCCGGCGTCGTGGGGTCGGCCTATCGGCGCGGCACCGCCGACGACGAGGCGCTCATGTCGGGCGCTGCCTTCGACCACATGCTCGACGGGCTGCGCCGGGCCGCCGACCTCGTCCGTTCCGGGCGCTCGCCGTCGGGCGCCGTGGACCGGGCGTCGGGCTACCGCCACCTGCTCGTGCTGCTGGCGCTGGCGGTGGACGAGGCGTTGCGGACGGCGGATCCCTACCAGCCGCGCATCTCGCCCGCCAACGTCGACGCCATCCTCAAGTGGGGCATGGACTGCCCCGACGCCGCCTATTCGGGGACGGCGCTGCGCGGCGACGCCACGTACCGCCTGCGGGGCCGGCGCGGAACGGCGCGGTACCTCGGCTTCCAGGTCATGGCGGGCATCGAGAGCACGGCCAACGCCATCGCCGACGAGCTCGACGTCGGGCCCGACGGGAGCATCGAGCTCGTGCTGTCGGCCCGCCCCCACCCCGGGAATTGGATGCCCCTCACCGACCGCGCCTCCTCCCTCGTGGTCCGGCAGTTCTTCTACGACTGGGAGGCCGAGGAGCCCGCCACCCTCGAGATCGAGTGCGAGGGACCACCCCACGGCGCGTCCGGGCCCGAGCCGCTCTCGCCCGCCGGGGTGGCCCGCCAGCTCGAGGCGATCGGCACGTTCCTGGAGGCGAGCGTGGCGTTCTGGCTCGACGTCGAGGAGGCGGGCCGGGCGCAGGGGGTCAACGTCTTCCGCCGGCCCGCCGCCCTCACCGCCATGGGGGCGGCGGCCGAGAACGTGAGCGTGTGGGGCTCGTGGGAGCTGGCGCCCGACGAGGCGCTCGTCATCGAGGTCGCTCCCCCCGAGGCGGTGTACTGGAGCGTGTCCCTCGGCAACCACTGGTGGGAGACCATCGACTACGCCGCCCGGCAGTCCAGCCTGAACGGCCACCAGGCCGTCATCGACGACGACGGGGTGTTCCGGGCGGTGGTGTCGCACGTCGACCCCGGCGTGGCCAACTGGCTCGACACGGCCGGGCACGGGCAGGGTCCGATGATCTTCCGCTGGCTGCGGGCCGACGGTGCACCCGTACCCACCACCGCCGTCGTGGCGCTGGCCGAGGTGGGAACGGCCCTGCCCCCGGGCACGGCTCGGGTCGGCCCGGACGCCCGGCGGTCCACGATCGCGGCACGTCGGGCGGGAGTGCGCACGCGGTTCGCCCGCTGAGGAGGAGACGATGGATCTCGGGTTCGCAGACGCCACCGCGGTGGTGACCGGAGGCACCAAAGGGATGGGGCGGGCCATCGCCGAGTGCCTCGCCGCCGAGGGGGCGCGGGTGGCCGTGCTCGCCCGGGGGCGCCAGGGCCTCGACGCCACGGTGGCCGCCCTCGAGGCCGCCGGTAGCCCGCAGGCTGTCGGGCTCGAGGCCGACGTGACCCGGGGCGAGGATGTCGACGCCGCCTTCGCCACGCTCATGACGACCTGGCCGTCGCTCAACGTCCTGGTGAACACCGTCGGCCCGGCCGCCGGGCGGTTCGAGAACCTGGCCGACGCGGACTGGCTGGCCGCCTTCGAGCTCGGCACCATGGCCGCCGTCCGGTGCGTGCGGGCCGCCCTGACGATGCTGCGCCAGGCGCCGTGGGCGCGCATCGTCAACCTCTCGGCCCACTCGACGCAGCGCCAGAGCGAGATCCTGCCTGCCTACACGGCGTCGAAGGCCGCCCTCACCAGCGTGTCGAAGAACCTGGCGCGGTCACTGGCGTCCGACGGCATCCTCGTCAACACGGTCAGCCCGGGGACGATCGTCACCGCCAGCTTCACCGAGAACCTCCGCACCGTGTTCGAAGCGCGCGGACTGGATGCCTCCGATCCCCACGACGTGATGCGCTGGATCGACGAGGTCTTCCACCAGCCGGCCGATCTCGGACGCGCCGGTCTGCCCGAGGCCGTCGCGGCCGTGGTGGCCTTCCTGGCGTCACGGCGCAACGGGTACGTGACCGGTGCCAACGTCAACGTGGACGGCGGCTCGGACTTCGTATGATCCCCGACGCCGACCAGCTCCTGGCCGAGGCCGTCGAGGCCACTGGCTTGTCGGACTTCGGCGACGACGGCTTCGGGGAGGGCCTCGGCCGGCTCACCGACGCGCTCGGCGCCGAGGCCGATCTCACCGGGCTCGGTACCCAGATCCTCGCCCTCCGCCTGCGCACGCTGCTCGCCAACCGCTTGCGCGTCGAGGACGAGTACCGCCGGCACCCCGACATCGACGACGGCGAGGTCGAGGGGCCCGTCGTGATCATCGGTCTGCCGCGCACCGGGACCACCGCCCTCAGTCAGCTCGTGGCCGCCGATCCCCGCATCCGGTCGCTGCGTCTGTGGGAGTCGGGCGACCCGGTGCCTCCGCCCGAGCGCGACACCGAGGACAGCGATCCCCGCATCGCTGCCACCGAGCGGGGGCTCGCCGCCATGTACGAGGCGTTTCCCCGGATGGCGTCGATGTACTTCCAGACCGCCACCGGCGCCACCGAGTGCCAGGACCTGCTGGGCATGGAGTTCCGCACGGCGCACTTCGACGGCATGGCTCACGTGCCCACCTACACGCGTTGGGTCGTCGACTGTGACATGGGACGCGCCTACCGCTACCACCGGCGGGTGCTCCGTCTCTTGCAGTGGCACTGCCCGCCGCGCCTGTGGCACCTCAAGACGCCCGTGCACATGCTGGCGCTCGACCGGCTGGTGGAGACGTACCCGCACGCCCGGTTCCTGTGGACGCACCGCGATCCGGCGGCGGTGATGGGCTCGGTGTGCAGCCTGGTGGCCTACACCCGCAGCTGGGTGAGCGACCGTGACGACTCGGCGACGCTCGGCGCCGAGCAGGCCGAGCTGTGGGCCGAGGCACTCGAACGGGCCATGGCCTTCCGGGCCGAGGCCGGGGAGCAGCGCTTCGCCGACGTCGTGTTCGACCAGCTCAACGACGACCCGGTCGGCACGGTGGGACGTGCCTACCGGCGGCTCGGCATGGACCTCGACGACGACGCCGCTCGGCGCATGGAGGACTGGGCCCTGGCCAACCGACGCGGCACCCACGGAACCCACGAGTACTCGGTCGACGGATTCGGGATCGACACGGGCGCCGTGCGCGAGCGGTTCGCCTTCTACACCGACCACTTCGGCGTCGCCGTGGACGACGCCGGAAGGTGACCGGTCAGCCGGCGCCCGCCGCCACCGCCTGCGCCCAGGTGTAGACGTAGTAGGCGGGGTGCCCGCTGATCACGGCGAACAGCTCCGTGTCGCTCAACCACGGCGCTGCCGCCGGCGGCGCCGCCTCGGCTGCGCCCATCACCAGCGTGCCCCCCGCCGACGCCAGCTGCGACGCGCTGAACCCGAGGATGTTGTCGCGGTGCCCCCAGCACCCCCCACCGCCACCGCCGCACGCCTCGTTCCCCGAGCCCGGCCCGTCGTCGTACATCCAGTTGTAATTCGAGCCCAGGGCGCCGGCGCTCTCGCCCCAGTTCGAGGCCCAGCGCAGAATGCCCACGCCGGGCGGGACCGCGCCCGGTGCAGGGTCGGTGTCGTCCTGTGCGGCGACCAGGGCGGCCTGGTCGAACTCGTCCACCAGCCCCACCGCCGGCGGTAGGCCCCGGTTGATGCGTTCGCTGTCGGTGAGCACGAACAACTGCTCGGCGGCGGTGAGCGACGAGTAGTCCCCCGGCAGCGCCAGCGGGCCGATGCCCTCCCGGGCGCGTGCCGCGTCGGTCGCCTGCAAGGTGGCGGCCAGGCAGGCCGGTGACATCGGTCCCTGGGCCTGGCAGGTTCCTTCGAACGGCGGGCTGGCGGCGATGCTGGCCCCCGGGTTGGACGGCGGCACGATCCCCGAGGTGTGCACCGGGGCGGGCGGAGGCGGCGCGGGAGCCGGGTGCGGCGCGGGAGCCGGGTGCGGCGCCGGGGCGGGCGGAGTGGGGCGGGGTGCCGCCGGTGCACTGGCCGGCGCTCGGACGGCGCGGGGGGCGGGGGCGGCGATGATCTCGGTCGTGGGGGGCGGGGCGGCCGTGGTCGGCGGGACGGTGGAGGGCGGGGGCGGGGGTGGCTCGGTCGTCGTGGTGGTGGCGGCCGCCGCCTCGGCCTCCTGCTTCTCGATGATGCGGCGCATGGCCACCAGGGGGGACTCGGCCGGGTGCGGCCGTGCAGTGCTGTGCTGGTCGTGATGGTGGTCGTGCTTGCCAGCGGCCAGCGGCGACGCCCCGCCGGCGGTGGCGGCGAGGATCGACGCACCCGGGATGCCCACCAGGAGGCCGAATCTCGCCAGGGTCCGTGAAGCAGGGCGACGGGCGCTGCGCCGTCGCGCCGAGCGGATCGAGTCGCTGTGGACAGGTTCGCCGGTCATGGTCCGCGTGGGCGCTACGGACAGACGTCGGCCGGCACGCCACCTGGCGCGCCCGTCTACGGTGTCCGTCCCCTCCGCTGGCTCCGCCGCCCGGCAGGGCACCCGCAGGCGACCGTACCGATTAACCGCGCGGGGGTCCAATCCCTGTGCCGAGCACCTGGTCAGGCCGCGACGGCCCGATCGTTGGTGCGAACAACGACCGCCGGACCGGCTCGACGGGCACACTGGGGGAGGTGAGTCACCGGTGCCCAGACTGAGCGCAGGCCTCCTGCTCTACCGTCGCGGCGCCGGGGGTGGCGTCGAGGTCCTGCTCGTCCACCCCGGCGGACCGTTCTGGGCCCGGAAGGACGCCGGGGCGTGGTCGATCCCCAAGGGCGAGTACGCCGACGGCGACGACGCCGCGGCGCGCGCCGAGCAGGAGTTCGCCGAGGAGCTGGGCCGTGCCGCCCCGGCCGGCGCCCGCACCGACCTGGGCGAGGTGCGCCAGGCGGGCGGCAAGCGGGTGCGGGCGTGGGCGGTGCACGGCGACTTCGACGCCGACACCGCCGTCAGCAACGTGTTCGACATGCGGTGGCCGCCGGGGTCCGACGACATCCGCACCTTCCCCGAGGTCGACCGGGCCGCGTGGTTCTCGCTCCCCGAGGCACGCCGGAAGCTGGTGGCCGGGCAGCGACCCCTGCTCGACCGCCTCGAGGACGAGCTCGGCGGCGGCGCGACCACTGGCGGACAGGGACGGCCGTAGTCCCTGCCTGTGGCGGGGCCCGGTCACGTCGCGCCGACCGGATGCCGCCCGTCCACGCCTACTGGATGCCGCCGTCCACGCGCAGCAACGCGCCCGTGGTGAAGCTCGACGCTCCGGAGGCGAAGTACAGCGCCGCCCCCACCACCTCGTCGGGCTGACCACCCCGGCGCAAGGCGTGGCGTTGCGCCCCCTGGTCGAAGGCGTCCATGTCCCACGCCTTGGTCACGTCGGTGAGGAACGGGCCGGCCACGATGCAGTTGACCCGCACCGTGGGCCCGAGGGCGCGGGCGAACCCGACGGTGAGGGTGTTCACCCCGGCCTTGGCCGCCGCGTAGGGGAGGATGTCGGGGTTGGGTCGGATGGACCCCACGCTGCTCACGTTCACCACCGACCCGCCACCGTCGCGCACCATGCGCGTGCCCACCAGGGCCGTCAGGCGGAACACGCCCTTCAAGTTGAGATCGACCACTTTGTCCCACATGGCCTCGGTCACCTCGGTGACGTCCCCGTACAGCAGCGACATGCCGGCGTTGTTGACGAGCACGTCCACCCGGCCGAAGGTGTCGTAGGCGGCGTCGGCCAGCGGCTCGAGCTCGGCCCAGTTGCCGACGTTGCAGGCGTGGGCCAGGGCGCGGCGCCCCATGGCCTCGACGTCGGCCGCCACGGCCCGACAATTCTCGATCTTGCGGCTCGTCACCACCACGTCGGCACCGGCGGCGGCGAAGGCCAGGGCGATCGAGCGGCCCAGTCCCCGGCTCCCCCCCGTCACGACGGCCACCTTGCCCGTCATGTCGAAGCGATCGGCGGGCGGCCGCGACTGCGACTGCGACTGCGACTGCGACTGCGGCGTCATGACAGCGTGGTGGTGTCGGCCAGCTCCGCCGCCCGTACGGCCAGGCTCAGCACCACGTCGCCGAAGGCCTCCATCTTGGGATTGTCGGCCGAGCCCTGCACGACGCGCGCGTACCCCGCCTCGAGCACGACGGCCAGCTTGAAGCGGGCCAGGATCACGTAGTAGTCGATCTCGTCCACGTCGCGTCCGCTGCGGCGGGCGTAGTGCTCGAGCAGCTCGGCGCGCCTGGGCATGCCGGTGAGGTCCACGTAGCTCCCCGTGCTGCGGTCCTCGTCGGGATCGATCCATCCCTGGATGACCCACCCGAGATCGAGCAGGGGGTCGCCCACGGTGGCCATCTCCCAGTCCACGATGGCGGCCAGGCGGGCCGGCGCCCCGTGCCGGAACATGACGTTGGCGAACTGGTAGTCACCGTGCATGATCCCCGGTTCGTAGTGCCGGGGCTTGTGGGTCCGGAGCCACGCGGCGGCCTCGTCGATGCCGGGGATGTCACGGAACTGCACCGCGGCCAAATGGCTCATCCACCGGTCGACCTGACGCTCGTGGAAGCCGTCGGGCCGGCCGAAGCCGTCCAGGCCCCGCGCCCTCCAGTCCACGGTGGACAGCACGGCGATGCCGTCCACCAGCTGCAGAGCAAGGCCGCGGCGGGCGTCGAGGTCGGTGTCGAAGGGGGCGGGCCAGCCCCCGCCACCCATGGGCGACCACCCGTCGACGTACTCCATCACGTAGAAGCACCCGCCCATGAGGTCGGGATCGTCGCACACCGCCAGCACGCGGGCGTGCGGCACGTCGGTGTCGGCCAGCGCGGCGAGCAGGCGGTACTCGCGCAGCATCGTCTCGTTGCGGCCCTCGGGCACGATGCGCGGCGGTCGTCGCAGCGCCATGCGGTGGCCGCCCCGGCGCAGGTCGAAGAGCTCGTTCGACGCGCCGCCGGTGATGAACCTCGCCTCGAGGGGCTCGCCCGCCCCCGGGAGGCCCTCGGCGTCGAGGAAGGCGGCCAGGCGGTCGAGGTCGAGCAGTCCCCGGGTGCGGGCCTCGTCGTCGACCGCGGAGGAGGCGGCGTCCCCGTCGCCGGGACCGGCCTGCGCCGCGGCGCCGTCCGCGGACGGAGCGCTCACTGGTTGGCCACCTCGTGCTCGAGGTGCTCGGCGAACTTCTGGCGGGCCGCGGCCAGTTTGCGGGGAAGGTGCTCGGAAGGCCAGTCGTCGGGCGCGCCCTTGTAGCGCTTCAGGATCTGGCGGGCCACGGTCACCCTGTGTACCTCGCTCGGGCCGTCCACGAGGCCCATGATGGGCACCATGGCCCAGTAGCCGCCCAGGGGGAGCTCGTTGGACACGCCCAGCGCGCCGTGGACCTGGATCGCCCGCTGCACGATGTCGTGGAGGACCTGGGCCGTGAGCACCTTCACCGCCGCGATGTCGTGGCGCACCTTGCGGTAGTCGCGGTACTGGTCGATCTCCCACGCCACGTACAGCACGAACAGGCGGAACTGCGTCAGCTGGGCGTAGGAGTCGGCGATGTAGTTCTGGACGGTCTGCTTGTCGGCCAGGAGGCTGCCCTGGGTCTCTCGTGACAGGGCCCGCTCGCACATCATGTCGAGCGACTTCTGGCACACGCCCACGGTGCGCATGGCGTGGTGGATCCGCCCGCCCCCGAGCCGGGTCTGGGCGATGGCGAACGCCTGGCCCTCGCCCCCGAGGAGCCCCTCGGCGGCGACGCGCACCCCGTTGTAATGGATGAGGGCGTGCATGCCCTCGTGCCCGTCGCCGAAGTGCTCGCCCATGAGCCCGATGTTGCGCACGATCTCCACGCCCGGCGTGTCGGTGGGGACCAGGAACATCGACATCCCCTGGTACGCGCTCACGTCGGGATCGGTCACCGCCATCACGATGAGGAACGAGGACGTCCGGGCGTTGGACGAAAAGAACTTCCACCCGTCGATCACCCACTCGTCCCCGTCGCGCCGGGCCCGGGTGGTGAAGCGGGTGGGGTCGGATCCCCCCTGCGGCTCGGTCATGGAGTACGACGAAAAGATCTCGCCCTCGAGCAGCGGCCGCAGGTAACGCTCCTTCTGCTCCTCGGTGCCGTAGTGGGCGATGATCTCGGCATTGCCCGTGTCGGGCGCCTGGCAGCCGAAGATGATGGGCGCCCAGCGCGAACGCCCCAGGATCTCGTTCATGAGCGACAACTTCACCTGGCCGTAGCCCTCGCCCCCGAGCTCGGGCCCGAGATGGCACGCCCACAGCTTCTGGTCGCGCACCTGCTGCTTGAGCGGGTCCACGATGGCCCGGAGCGAGTCGTCGAGCGGGTGGAAGGTGCGTTCGCCCCAGAGGAGGTCGAGCGGCTCGACCTCCTCCCGGACGAACGCGTCCACCCAGTCGAGCTTGGCCTGGAACTCAGGCTCGGTGGAGAAGTCCCAGGGCAACTGCTGACCTCAGCCTTCGCCCGATCCGTACTGCGCCTGCGGGAGCGGACCCGACGACGTGGGTGGCGCCGCGGCCGGGGCAGGAGCGACCGCGCCGGGGTCGACCACGCCGGACGCCTCGGCCAGGGCGGCGGCGGCCGACGTCACCACCACCGGCCCGTGCTCGGTCTCGTGCTGGCGTACCAGCCCCACGAGCTCGGTGGCCCGCGATTCGGCGGACGGATCGGCCCGGCCCTCGCGCTGGAGGTAGGTGATCCCCCCGAGCTCGAGCAGTAGGGCGTCGGCCTTGCGCTTGGCCTGCACCTCGGCCAGCTTGGCCTGCCCGGCCTGGCCCGCCTGCTGTGCCTTTTCGGCCAGCTGCGTGGCCTGTGACTTGACCTTGTCCATCAGTCCCATGGGGGTACCTCCTCGATCGCCCACCGGCGACAGGCGACGGTGCGGCGGCGGGGTCGACTGTAGGCCACGCGCGCCGGCGACCGCCCAGGCGGAGCGGCGCTCACATGTCGATGAGCCCCCGCCGATCGTGGGCGTCGAAGAGGCGCTCGATGGTGGCAACGTCGGCGGCGGTGAGGCGCCGGTAGGCGGCACCGGCCGCGCCGCGGTCCGGAGCGCCGCCGGGGGGACGAGGGCGGCTCTCCTCGAACGGCCGCCACCACACGGCGTCGGCGCACCTCCACAGCTCGGTGCGGAGGGGCCGCTTGTCGACCTTGCCGGAGCCGGTGAGTGGGACGTGCCCGGTGACGCGCACGAAGCGCGGCGCCCACTTCGTGCCCAGGTCGGGCTGGTCGGCCAGGAAGTCGGCGAAGGCGCCGGGGTCGAACCCGCCCCGGTCCGACAGCTCGAGCACCGCCATGACCTGGTCCCCGGTGCGGGGGTCGGGCACGGGGTAGACCACGGCCGTCACCACGTCGGTGAATCGGGCCAGGATCCGCTCGAGGGGTGCGGCGGCGAAGTTCTCGCCGTCCACCCGCAGCCAGTCCGAAGTGCGCCCGGCGAAGTAGAAGTAGCCCGCCGCGTCGCGATACCCGAGATCACCCGACCAGAACCAGCCTTGGCGTGTGCGCTCGGCGTCGGCCTCGGCATTGGCGTAGTAGCCCTCGAAGCGGGCCACGCCGTCGCGGCTCACGAACTCGCCGATGGCCTCCGAGGCGTTGCGGAGCATCCCGTCGGCGTCGATGTCGGCCACCGCGCACTCGAGCCCGGTGTCGGGGTCGAGGACCACGACGTCGGTACCCGGAGCGGGCGAGCCCAGCGCCTGGCGGGGCGTGCCCGGTCCGCGGGAGATGGCGATGGCGCCTTCGCTCGACCCGTACCCCTCCACCACGGGGCAGGCGAAGCGCCGTTTGAAGGCCGAGATGTCGCGGGGGGAGGCGTCGGTACCGAACCCGAAGCGCAGGGTGTTGTCGGCGTCGTCGGCGGCGGCCGGGGTGGCGAGGACGTAGGCGAGCGCCCGCCCCACGTAATTGAAGTAGGTGACGCCGTAGCGCCGGACGTCGGGGAGGAAGCCCGAGGCCGTGAACCGGCGGCACAGCACGAGCGTCGCCCCCGAGGCCACCGCCGGCACCACGCACGTGGTGAGGGCGTTGCCGTGGAACATGGGCATGGCGCAGTACATGACGTCGCCCGGGCCGAAGCCCGACCCGGCCGCCACGGTCACCGCCTGGTCGGCCATGCGCCCCTGGGTCACCCGCACCGCCTTGGGCGCGCCCGTCGAGCCCGACGTGAACAGCAGGAGATACAGCGCGTCCGGCCCGGGCGTGGCCATGTCGCCGCCGGGACCCGGCGGGAGCGGCGAACTCGCTCCGGACGCCGCCGAGTACGACGGGGTGTCGACCACGAGGACCCGGTCGGGCCCGACCCCCAGGTCGAGCCCGTCGAGCAGGGGGAGGTGGGCGGTGTCGGTCACCACCACCTGGCAGTCGGTGTGGCGCACGTCGCGACCGAGCTCGGCGCCCCTGCGGGTGGGGTTGATGCCCACCACCGTGGCGCCGGCCAGCGCCGCCCCGCCCAGCAGGAACAGGTACTCGGGGACGTTCTCGAGGAGCACCCCCACGTGGAACGGGCCCGGGCGCCGCAGCGGCGCCAGCATGCGGGCCCGCGCTGCGGACTGCGCCACCACCTGGCGCCAGGTCCAGGTGGATTGCTCGAAGCGCAGTCCCGGGTTGTCGTCCTCGCCACGGGCCAGGAAGAGCTCGGCCACCGTGGTCACGGGCCCGACGATAGTTTGAAGGCCCCCATGGGGATCTCCCGCCGACGTGATCTCGACGCGCTGCGCCGTGACCTCACCCGCTGGTTGCGGGCGTGGCGGCCCGAGGCGCTCGACGTCCAGGTGGCGCCGCTCGAGCAGCCGGCCACCGGCCTGTCGAGCGAGACCATCTTCGTCGACGTCGACTGGACGCTGCCCGGGACCGGAGACGTCACCGGTACCAACTCCGCCACCGCGACGGCGACCAGTACGGAACACACCTCGGCCGTGCTCCGCCTCCCGCCCGACGGCGACGGGCTGTTCCCCGCCTACGACCTGGTCATGCAGGGCCGGCTCCAGGCCGTGCTGGCCGGCGCCGGCGTGCGGGCCGTGGCACCCCTGGCGGTGGAGCACGACCAGTCCTGGGTGGGCGCCCCCTTCGTGCTCATGCCCCGGGTGGCGGGGCGGGTGGTGCAGGCCGAGCAGCCCTACCTCCGGGTGGGGTGGCTGGCCGAGGCGACGGCGGCGGGCCAGACCCGGCTGCACGGCGGGTTCCTCGACGCCCTGGCCTCGATCCATCACCTCGACTGGGAGGGGCTCGGGTGCCGGGCCGTGCTGGCCGGTCGCATCGGTGGCGCCCGGCCCGGCCGGTTCCTGGCCCACGAGCTCGAGTACTGGGCGCAGTACCTGGCCTGGGCGGGGGAAGGGGGTGCCCCGCCCGTCCTCCACGAGGGGCTGCGGTGGTGCCGGGACCACCTGCCCGACCCCGAGCCGCCCGCCTGCCTGTTGTGGGGGGACGTCCAGCTCGGGAACGTCCTGGTCGACGAGGCCATGGACATCGCCGCCGTGCTGGACTTCGAGATGGCGTCGGTGGGTCCGGCCGAGGTGGACGTGGGGTGGTTCCTGGCCCTGCACCGCATGGCCGTCGACCGCTGCCACGGCGATCTCCCCGGCTTCCCCGGGCACGACGACACCGTGGCCGCCTACGAGACCCGACTGGGCCGGGCCCTCGACGACCTGCGCTGGTACGAGGCGTTCGCCGCCCTGCGCAGCGGCGCCATCCTGGTGCGCGCCGCCCGCCTCCTCGCCCGCCTGGGCGTCGACGACAGCTGGCTCACCCAGGCCAACCCCACCATCGACCTGCTGGCCGAGCTCATCGCCGGCTGACCCGAAGCCGGCCGACGCCGAGCCCCGCCCCGAAGCGAACCGGGGCTGGGACCGGGCGTGGCCGTCCTCTACCCTGCGGTCATGGACGGAGACGACCGACGCCACCCTTCGAGTGCAGCGGCACTCCTCGACATCATGCCCTTCGCCCGGCTGTGCGGCATCGAGCTCGACGAGGCGGTCCCCGACGTCGTGACGGGATCGGTCCCGTGGGCGCCGGAGCGGTGCACCGCCGGGGGTGTCATGCACGGGGCGGCGATCATGGCCCTCGCCGACAGCCTCGGGGCGGCCTGCGCCTTCCTCAACCTGCCCGAGGGTGCGCACACCTCCACCATCGAGTCCAAGACCAACTTCTTCCGGGGGGTACGGGACGGTGCCGCCCATGGCGCCAGCCGGCCCCTCCACGTCGGGCGCAGCACGATCGTGGTGCAGACGGACATCACCGACGACGAGGGCCGGCGCGTGGCCCAGGTCACCCAGACCCAGTCGGTCTACCGCTGACGAGAACCCCCGACCGGACGCCGCCACGGCCACAGGGAACTGAGCATTCCTCATAAGGAGGTATCCTCACTATTCGAGTGCCCGGGGACGGCCCGGGCCGGCCCCCGGAGCGATGCGCATGTCCGATCCGCACCACGGCGCCAGCCTCCGCCACCCGGCCCCCGCCGGCATGGCACCCGGCTCCACGGCCGAGCTGGCCGAGCTGTTCACCCACACCGCCCGTCGGCTGCGCCGGGGATCGAGCGCCCAGCTGGCCCCGCTGGGCCTGACCTACGGCCAGGCCCGCGCCCTGCGCCTGGTGGCCGAGGCCGGCCGGCCCCTGCGCATGGCCGACCTGGCGGCCCAGCTGGAGGTGGTACCCCGGTCCGCCACCACCATGGTCGACGCCCTCGAGGCGGCCGGGCTGGTGGGCCGGGCCGTCGACCGCGCCGACCGGCGGTCGGTGCTGGTGTCGCTCACCACCGCCGGCCGCCGCCTCCTCGACGGGCTCGAGCGGGCCCGGCGCGGCAGCGCCGAGGAGGTCTTCGGGAGCCTCGCACCCGCCCAGCGAGCCGAGCTCATCGGGCTGCTCACCCAGCTGTGCACCCGTGGCGGCTGCGCCAGCTGCTGCCCCACCCCCGGAGCCCGGTCATGACCATGGGCCACGGCGGCATGGGCGGCGGCATGGGGGGCCACGGCGGCATGGGCTTCGGCCTCATGCGGTCGATGCGGCGCGACGACTCGGTCAAGCACCAGCAGCTCTCACCCGGCATCGGCCGCCGCATCCTCGAATTCGCCCGGCCCTACCGACGCATGCTCGTGGTGTTCCTGGTGCTGATCGTCCTCGACGCCGTGATCAGCGCCGCCAACCCGCTCATCTACCGGTCCATCATCGACACCGGCATCAAGCACCGCCGGACGGGCTACATCCTCGAGCTGGCCCTGCTCGTCGCCGGTCTGGCCATCCTCGACGCCGGCGTGTCGCTCTGGCAGCGGTGGGTGTCGGCCCGGGTGGGCGAGGGTCTCATCTACGACATGCGCACCAAGGTCTTCGAGCACATCCAACGGATGCCGGTGGCCTTCTTCACCCGCACCCAGACGGGAGCGCTCGTGTCGAGGCTCAACAACGACGTCCTCGGCGCTCAGCAGGCCTTCACCGACACCTTTTCGTCGGTGGTGAGCAACGTGATCGGGGTGGCCATCACCCTGGCCGCCATGCTCTGGCTGTACTGGCCCATCACGGTGGCGGCGCTGCTCCTGCTACCGGTCTTCTTGATCCCGGCCCGCTTCGTCGGGAAGCGGCTGGCCGCCATCACGCGGGAGAGCTACAACCTCAATGCCCAGATGACCAACACCATGACCGAGCGCTTCAACGTGGCCGGCGCCCTCCTGGTCAAGCTGTTCGGCCATCCCAAGCAGGAGACCACGGGATTCGAACAGAAAGCCGGGCGCGTGCGCGACATCGGGGTCACCCAGGCCATGTACGCCCGCGTGTTCATGGTGGCCCTGCTGCTCACGGCGTCGTTGGCCACCGCCATCGTGTACGGGTGGGGCGGGATCAGCGCCGCCCACGGCATCCTGGCCGTGGGCACCCTGGTGGCGCTCACCCTCTACCTGACCCGCCTGTACGGGCCGCTCACGGCGCTGTCCAACGTGCAGGTCGACGTCATGACCGCACTGGTGTCCTTCGACCGTGTCTTCGAGGTCCTCGATCTACCGCCCATGATCGACGACAAGCCCGGCGCCGTGACCCTCTCGCACGGGCCGGCTGTGATCGAATTCGACCACGTGGACTTCGGCTACCCGACGGCCGAAGAGGTGTCCCTGGCGTCGCTCGAAACGGTGGCCGTGCTCGACCAGACGCCCTCGACCCAGGTCCTGTTCGATGTTTCGTTCCGGGCCGAGGCGGGGCAGCTGGTGGCCCTGGTGGGCCCGTCGGGAGCGGGGAAGACCACCATCAGCCATCTGGTCCCGAGGCTCTACGACGTGCGGAGCGGGGCGGTGCGTCTCAACGGCGTCGACGTCCGCGACGCCTCTCTGGCCTCGATCCGGTCGGTGGTGGGCATGGTCACTCAGGACGCCCACCTCTTCCACGAGACCATCCGCTCCAACCTCCTCTACGCCAAGCCCGGCGCCACCGACGACGAGCTGCGCGACGCCCTGCGCTCGGCCCAGATCCTTCCCCTGGTGGACTCGCTTCCCGACGGGCTCGACACCGTGGTCGGCGACCGCGGCTACCGCCTGTCGGGGGGCGAGAAGCAACGCGTCGCCATCGCCCGCCTCCTGCTCAAGACACCGGACATCGTGGTGCTCGACGAGGCCACCGCCCACCTCGACTCGGAGTCGGAGGTGGCGGTGCAGCGGGCGCTCAAGACGGCCCTCGCCGGGCGGACGTCGCTCGTCATCGCCCACAGGCTGTCGACGGTGCGCGAGGCGGACCTCATCTTGGTGGTGGCCGACGGGCGCATCGTGGAACGGGGTCCGCACGACGAGCTGCTGGCGGCGGACGGGGTCTACGCCGAGCTGTACCGGACCCAGTTCGAGCCCCAGGACAGTGCCGCCCCCGCAGAGGCGGGTCACGGTTCGGGGACGGGGCTCGGCGCCGGCGGCCCGGTGTAGCGGGCCGCCGGCCGGATGAGGCGGTTGTGGGCGGCCTGCTCGATCACGTGCGTGGCCCAGCCGATGACGCGGCTGGCGGTGAACGTCGGCGTGAACATGGGCCGGGGGATGCCGCACTCGTGCATCACCACGCCGGCGTAGAACTCCACGTTGGTGAACAGCTGGCGCCCCGGCTTCATGTCGGCCAGCACCTCGACCGCGGTCCGCTCCACCTGGGCGGCGAATTCGACGAGCGGTCCGCCGAGCGACCGGGCCACGTCGCGCAGGAACACCGATCGGGGGTCGTCGGTCTTGTAGACGCGGTGGCCGAACCCCATCACCCGGTCGCCGCGGGCCACCGCCCGGCGCAGCCACGCCTCGGCCCGGTCCGGGGTTCCGATGTCGTCGAGCATGCCGAGGGCCCGGCTGGGCGCACCGCCGTGCAGCGGCCCCGACAGCGCGCCGACGGCCCCGCACACCGCCGAGGCCAGATCGGCGCCGGTGGAGGTGATGACACGAGCGGTGAAGGTCGAGGCGTTGAACCCGTGGTCGATGGTGAGGATCTGGTACTGCTCCACGGCGCGGGCACGCGCCGCGAGGGGCTCGGCGCCGGTGACCATCCACAGGTAATTGGCCGACGCCCCCAGGTCCGGGCGCGGCTCGAGGGGTGGGCGCCCCCGGCCCAGGTTGAAGGCGGTGGCCAGGATGGTGGGCACCACGGCGCACAACCGCAGCGCCTGCGCCCGCAGCGCGGCCGGGTCGATGTCGAGCGTCGCGCCCCACCCGAGCTCGGCGCCGAGTATCGACACCGCCGTGCGCAGCACCTCGAGCGGAGTCCCCACCGTCGAGAGCGCACCCATCTCCGCCGCCAACCCCGGCGGCAGGGCGCGCAGCCCGGCCACCTCGGCCGCGAAGCGCCGCGACTGGACCCGGTCGGGGAGGGCGCCCTCGAACAGCAGGTACCACACGTCCTCGAGCGAGCGGCGCGCCGCCAGGTCGACGGCCGAGTACTGGCGGTAGTGGAAGAACCCCTCCCGGCCCCGCACGTCGCCCACGGCCGTTTCCGCCGCCACCACCCCTTCGAGCCCGGCGGGGACGTCGGTCGCCGTCTCCTGGGCGGGGCGCAGGCGGGCCAGGCCCATGAGGTCGCGCAGCGACACCACGCCCACCAGGTCGTGGCCGTCGACCACCGGCAGGTGCCGGTAGCCGTGCTCGGCCAGGCTGGTCCACGCCGCCTCGGCCTCCTCCTCCGGCCCGAGCACGTGGGGGTCGGCTGTCATCCACGCCTCCACCACCGCCGCCGACGGCGACACCGGAGCGGCGGCGGCCCGCAGCAGGTCGCGCTCGGTCAGGATGCCGGCCACCTTGCCCTCGGCCGTCACCACCACCGAACCGGTCCCGGCGTCGCGCATGATGCGGGCCGCCTCGGCCAGGGAGGTGCCGGCCCGGCACGTCACGGCGGGCACGGACATGAGGTCGCCGACGAGGGTGCGCACGGACCGGCTCCTTCCCCGCCGGCACTCGGTCGTGGCGGCGATGCGCCCATCTTGCGCACCGTCCGGGCTGGTTGTAAATGTTGATCAAGTCAATGTGAGACGGATAGCCTGGCGACGTGGCCGGCCGGGGCGTGCTCGACAGCGACGAGGCCGCCCGCCGGCTGGGCGTCAAGCTCCCGACCCTGTACGCCTACGTCAGCCGGGGCCTGCTCACCTCCCACCCGGCGCCCGAGGGGCGCCGGAGCCTGTTCCTGGCCGAGGAGGTCGAGGCGCTGGCCCGTCGCTCGCGCGGGGGACGCCGGACCGAGACCAGGCTGGCCACGGTCACCACCGGGACCACCCAGCTGCGCGACGACGGCCCGGCGTACCGGGGTACCGCCGCCACCGAGCTGGCCGTGTCGGTGCCGTACGAGGAGGCGGCCGAGTTGCTGTGGCAGGGCGACGGGCCCGCCCCCCGGCCGTGGCCGGCGGCCCCCCTCGCCCCCCCGGACGACCTGGGCACCTCGGACCGGTTCCGGTGGGCCGTGATCATGGTGGGGGCCGGCGACGACCTGCGCTCGGACCTGCGCCCCGAGGCGGTGCGGGTCGCGGCTCGCCGCATCACGGCCACCCTGGTGCAGACCGTCCCCGGGATGCCGGCCCCGCCGACCACCCTCGACCTGGGCGCCGGCCCGGTCGAGGGCACCGTGGCCGAGGCCCTGACGGCGCGGCTGGCGCCCGACCCCGACGGCGCGCTGGTGCGGGCCGTCAACGCCGCCCTGGTGCTCCTGGCCGACCACGAGCTGGCCGCCTCCACCCTGGCCGTGCGGGTGGCCGCCTCGGCGCGCGCCGATCTGTACGACGCCGTCCTGGCCGGGCTGGCGGTGATGGGCGGCGCGCTGCACGGCGGGGCGTCGCAGCTGGTGTACGGGCTCCTACGCGAGGCCGCCACGGTCGGTCCGGCGCAGGCGCTCAACGACACGCTGCGGTGGGGCCGGGTACTGCCCGGGTTCGGGCACACCGTCTACCGCCGGGCCGACCCCCGCTTCACCGTGCTGCGGTCGATGGTGCACGACATCGCCACCCCGGCGTTCGTGGAGACGCTCGAGGCCGTGGTGGACCTGGCCGCACGGCGGGGCCTGCCACCCCCCAACGTCGACCTCGGGCTCGGTGCGCTGGCCGTGGCGGCGCGGATGCCGGCGGACGCGGGGCGCACCCTGTTCACCGTGGCCCGGGTGGCGGGCTGGACGGCGCACTACCTCGAGGAGCTCGAGGAGCAACCCCTGCGCTACCGAGCCCGGGCGGTCTACGCCCGGCGCTGACCCGCCACCGGCGCGAAGCCACCCGCGACCACCCGCTGGCCGCACCGGCCCGACGACCGACGCGCCCGACGACCGATGCGCCCGGTGACCGATGCGCCCGGTGACCGATGCGCCCGGTGACGCGACAACGCCCCGGTGACGCGACAACGCCCGCTTCCCCATGCGGGGGGCGGGCGTTGCACTTCGAATTGTGCGCCCCGAAGGAACGGGTGGGCCGCGTACTCCGGCTCAAGACGCCGTGGTCTTTGCGACTGGACCCGGGCGCCGAAGCGGCCGAGTCGATTGTCGTCACGTTCCGAGATTCAGCCCCGGCGAAGCCAATCCTGGGCTCGCCTGCTGCCCGGTACCAAGGAGGCGCCGTACTAAAGCCCGACTCACCAGGTGCCTCACCTCCCTCCGCATGGGAACTTCCTACTGCTCATGGTGCGCCGCTTGACCCTCGTCGGGTAGGGACCAAAGACCCCCTTCCGGGTCGTCCTCGCCCACCCCCCCCACGTCGGGGCCGACAGCCTGGTTGCCCCCGACGTCCGTCACCTGCCGGCCGCTCGGACGAGGGTCCGCCGGTGGAGGTGGCAGCCGGCCCGCGCCCGCACCCGGGAGCGCTGCGCCCCGACGGGAACGCTCCGAGGCGGGCCGCGCCGGCGACGTCGCCGGCACGGCCGCGGGGCGCGCCGCGCCGCGCCCGCTGTCGGGTCCGAAGACGCCCCGGAGCGTGTCCACGAAGCCGCCCAGCTCCATGGGGACGACGATCTTCGTCGCCGGTGAGGTGCCGACCTGCTTGAGGGTCTCGAGGTACTGCAGCTGCATGGTGTTGGCGTCGAGGGTCCGGGCCACGGTGAGGATCTTGTCCAGGCCGGCCGCCAGGCCCTCGGCCCGCAGGACGTTGGACTGGCGCTCGCCCTCGGCAGCGAGGATGGCGGCCTGCTTCGTTCCCTCGGCCAGCGTGATGGCGGCCTGCTTCTGGCCTTCGGCCTCGGTCACCACCGCCCGTCGGGTGCGCTCGGCGGACATCTGGCGCGTCATGGCTTCCAGCACACCGGGCGGGGGGTTGACCTCGCGCACCTCGACAGTGGTGACCTTCACCCCCCAACGCTCGGTGACCTCGTCCAGCCGGACGCGCAGCGACGCGTTCATCTCCTCGCGCTTCGAGAGCACGTCGTCGAGGGAGGTGTCACCCACCACGGCCCGCAACGTGGTGGCGGCCACGTTGAGGGCGGCGGCGGCGAAGTTCTGCACCCGCAGGACGGACATGGCCGGGTCCACCACCTTGTAGAAGATGATGAAGTCGATCGAGATGGCCGCGTTGTCCTTGGTGATCGCCGTTTGGTGGGGGATCTCCAGGAACTGCTCGCGCAGATCGACCCAGCTCGTCCGGTCCGTCACGGGATTGATGAACACGATGCCCGGCCCGCGCGTCCCGATCGCACGCCCCAGACGGAACAGCACGATGCGTCGGTACTCCCGGACGATGCGCACCGACACCCCGGCCGCGATCAGCAGGAGCAGGACGGCGACGCCGACGATGATTCCGATGATCACGAACCCTGCCTTTCACTCTCGACCGCGGTCGGCCCCGTCCCCGAGCCCTGTCCGGGCTCCGCACCGGCGCCCGGCAGGGGGCCGGCGGCGAGGCTCCCGTGGGTTTCGGGCACCGCTTCTTCGCCCCACACCTCGAGGCGAACACCGCTGCCACCGATCACCTGGACGCGCGTGCCCCTGGGGATGAACCCGTTCGTGGACATCGCCGACCATTCCTCGCTGTTCACGCGGACGATCCCCCCGGGGTCGAGGTCGCAAAGGGCGACACCCTCGGCGCCCTGCGGCGACGCCATGGCGTGGCCCGACCCCACCGGGGCCGGCGTGGTCAGGGCCTTCCACGTCATGAGACCGGCACCGGCCGAGACCACCAGGTCGGCGCTGAGCAGGACCCACAGGACCGGCTCGGAGCGGCCGTCCACGGCCATGAACAGGAGCCAGCCGGCAGCCACCAGGCCGAGGAGGCCGGCCAGTCCGTGCACGTGCGGACCGACGTGGAAGCCGAGGAGCGACGCCAAGACCACCAGTCCCAACAGGACGCCGGCGATCACCCACATATGCGCCTCCTTCACTGGCTGCGCTTCCACCGATCCTACCGGGCCCCGGGCCCCGGGCCGCAGGCGGCAGGCGGCAGGCGGGTCCGGGGTCGGGCTCTCAGGCCCCAGACAGCTTCTCTCCGTACGATCCACCCTGTCGGGCGCAGGAGGTGCCGGTGGTTCCGCAGGCGAGGTCGAGGGCCACGGTCCACCCGGGACAAAGGGAATCCCCACGTTGTAGCCTCCTCTTACGGCAGCCGACGATGAAGAAATCGTCGGGGGGGGCAGTAGCGTGACCGAGCGAGACGATCGTGCCGGGGGCCACCCGCCCCACGGCGTCCAGATGTGGCGGTGGCTGGTCTTCGATCCGCCCATGCGCGACCCGGCGTGGCGCGGGTGCCGGGTGCGACACGTGTCGTGCACGGCCTGCCACTGCCACCTCGGTACCACCGACGACCCCGTGCACGCCGTGCTGATGGCCTGGCGCCACCGGCGCGCCCTGCGCCAGGGTTCGACCGCCGGCGCCACCTGAGGGCTGATCGCCGGGGCGAGCCGGCGCGTCGACGTCCCGGGCCGCCGTACCCGGCCGGCGGGCGGTGGGACGAGGATCGCGCCCCGCACCGGACCGCTACGCTCCGAACCATCGTTCCCGCCGACCTCGACCTCGCGGCGTCGCCGGACCGCTCCCCTGCCGACGTGTCCCGGCGGCCCCTGTTGCGCGGATGGCTCCATCTGGTGTCGTTCTGCGCCGTCGTCGTCGGCGGGCCCTTCCTGGTGGCCCGGGCCCACACGAGCGCGGCGCGCGCCGCCATGGTCGTGTACGTGGTGGCCCTGGCGCTGCTGTTCGGCGTCAGCGCCGCGTTCCACCGGGTGCGGTGGGGCCCGGCCGGCCGGCGCCGCATGCGCCGAGCGGACCACGCCACCATCTTCGTGGCCATCGCCGGCACCTACACCGGCGTCGCCGTCCTCACACTCCACGGATGGGCGCGGCTGCTCGTGCTGTGCCTGGTGTGGGGGGGCGGCGCGGTGGGTGTCACGGTGCGCCAGCTGTGGCTGGACGCCCCCAAGTGGGCGGTGGCGGTGCCCTACGTGGTGGTGGGCTGGTGCGCCCTGGCCGTGATCCCGCAGCTCGTGCGGGGTCTGGGCGGCGCCGGGTTCGGGCTCATCGTGGCCGGGGGCGCCTGTTACACACTCGGGGCGCTGTGCTACGCCCGGAAGCGACCCGATCCCTTCCCCGGCGTGTTCGGCTACCACGAGGTGTTCCACGCCTTCACCGTCGCCGGTGCGGCCCTGCACGTGGCGGCCATCGCCGCCTACGCGCTGCCCCGGACCTGACGGCCCGCCCGGCCGCGCCGCGCCGGTCGGTCAGCCCACCGGCGTCGGCACCTCGCCCGCCGTCGGGGGCGCGGCGATGTCGTCCTCGGTGACGGTCTCGCGCCACAGGTGCGACGGCCACCAGTTCCACCGACCGACGAGGACCACGGTGGAAGGCACCAGCAGGGTGCGGACGAGGAACGTGTCGAGCAGCACCCCCGACGCCAGGCCGATGCCGATCTCCTGGACCTGGCTGCCGCCCGCCACCGTGAGCACGGCGAACGTGCCGGCCAGGATCAACCCCGCCGACGTGACCGTGGTCCCGGTGGCCTGCACGGCGCGTCGCACCGCCTCGGGCAGCGGCAGCGAGTGCGCCTCCTCCCGGATCCGGCTCATGACGAGGATGTTGTAGTCCTCGCCCAGGGCCATGATGAAGATGAACATGAAGAACGGGAGCACGAAGTTGATGCCCGCCTGGCCGCCGATGACGACGAAGACGAGCACCGACAGCCCGAGCGCGGCCAGGTAGGACAGACCCACGCTCACCACCAGGTACAGCGGCGCCACCGCGCTGCGAAGCACCAGGGCCAGCAGCAAGGCCAGGACCACCAGCACCACCGGGATGATCTTCACGAGGTCGTGGCCCGAGATGGTCGCCACGTCGTTGAGCGAGGGCGCCTCTCCGGCCACGCCGTTGTCCACCGCGCCCACTCCCGCCGCCACCCTGGCCACCGCAGCCCGCACGGCGGGCACGGCGTTGAGGGCCTGGGCCGTCTCGGGACCGCCGGCGCGCAGCGACGTCAGGTACTGCACCGTCCGGCCGTCGGCGCTCACGAACTGGGCCGTGGCCCGGTAGGCGGAGTAGGTCCGGGGTGACACCGTGGACCCGACCGGTGCCGTGGTCGGGAGATCCCGGGGGGACCCGAGGGCGCGGTGGAGCACGCTCAGCTGGGCGGGGGTGAACGCCTCCCCCCGCCCGTTCGGATCGAGGGCGCCGGCCACGGCGGAGAACTCACCTGTCGCCTCCAGGCCCTGGGCGGCGCGGGCCAGCACGGGGGTGTCGGACCACACCGGCGTGGCGAACCGCAGCAGCACGTTGGTCGGGTTGGCCTCGGACGAGGAGAAGTGGGCCGTCAACGCCGCCTGGCCCTGGGCCGAGTCGCTGCTGGCCGACACCGTCGGGGCCCCGAAGCCACCCGGGGAGTAGTCGAGCATCGACAGCGCCAGGCCGCCGAAGAGCACGACACCGAGCACGAGGGTCAGCGCCGGTCGGGCCACCACCCGCGACGCCACCGCGCCCCACACCCCGCCGCGCTTCTGGCCCGGCTTGGGGATCATGGGCCAGAACACCGCCCGCCCCAACAGCGCCAGCAGGGCGGGGAGCAGGGTCAGGTTGGCGATGAGGACCATGCCCACCCCGATGGCGAGACCCGGTCCGAGGCCCTTGTACAGGCCGAAGCTGGCCAGTAGCAGGCTCACCAGGGCGGCGATGACGGTGGCGCCCGAAAAGGTGATGGACTCGCCCACCCGCGTCACCGACACCACCACGGCGTCCTTCGGTTCGCGCCCGGCCCGCATCTCCTCGCGCATGCGGAAGATGAGGAACAGCCCGTAATCGGTGCCGGCACCCAGGACGATCACCACCAACAGCAGCTCCAGCAGGTTCGACACCTGGACGCCGATGTGCGTGGCCTCGGCGATGACCGGCTCGGCCACGCCCAGGGCCAGCACCGCCGGGATGAGCGTCACGAACGGTGCCAGCAGCGCCCGGAAAACCACGAGCAGGAGCAGCACGATGAAGAGGATGGCGAAGCGCTGGGTCAGGCCCTGGCTGTGCTTGGTGGCGTTCTGCTCGTCCACGAAGGTGGGGATGTCGCCGGCCAGGTGGAAGGCGAGACCCCGCGGGGCGACCACGCCCGCCACCGCATGGCGCACGGCGTCGACGGCGTTGGTGGCCTGGTCCCCGCCGCCGAAGGGCGGCACGTTGAGCTGGACGGTGATCTTCTCCGCCTCGCCGTCGGCGGAGGTGCCCTGGTCCCGGACGAGCGCCACGGCGCTCACGTGGGACACGGCCGCCACCGCCCGGGCGATGGCGCCGTGGTCGGCGGCGGTGAGCGGCGAACCTGACCGCACCCCCAGGAGCAGGGCGGTTCCCTCGGTCTTGGACTGGAACGGCACCCCCAGGTCGGCCGCCCGCATGCTCGGGGCGTCGGCCGGGAGGAAGGCGCTGTTGTCGTTCTTGGCCACGCTGGACAGCGACGGCAGGGCCTTGGTGGCGACCGGCACGGCGACGAGCCACACCACGATGACGAGCCACCGGAAGCGGACGGCGAAGCGCCCGACGGCGGCGAAGGGGTTCACACGAGCTCCTTGCGGTGACGGGGGCACGGGCGCCGCAGGCGGGCTCGGGCACCCTGCCCTGCGAACCGGACGGTACGCCGGGGGAACGGGCGCACCGGGCTCGAACATTAGACGCTGCGCGCCGGGCCACCGCCGCGGCCCCGGGCGGCCCCGGGCGGCCCGGGGCGGTCCCGCTCGCCCGGCCCCCGGCGGGCGGGGCGCGGTATCGTCGCAGCCGCCGGGCACGGCCGGTACCGCCGCAGCGGCGGGAACGGCGACAGCGAAGGGGGCGGACGCCGTGGACGCGGATGCGGTGGCGTGGATGGTCGACCGGACGCAGATCCGCGAGTTGACGGCGCGGTACAACCGCTGCTTCGACGACGGCGACGCCGAGGGCTTCGTCGCCACCTTCGTCGAGGACGGCGTCATGGAGGTGGCGGGGGGCCCGACCACCTCGGGACGGGCCGCCCTGGCGGAGATGGTCCGCCACACTCCCTACGGCGTCGTGCACGTCACCGTCGACGCCACCGTGGAGGTCGACGGCGACCGTGCCGTGCAGGACGTCACGCTTCTGGTGCTCGCCCGGCCCGGTGGCGACGCACCGCCCGCCGAGCGCCGGTCGCGCCTGCAGCGCACGGGCCGGTACCACGACGAGCTGGTGCGCACGCCCGAGGGTTGGCGTTTCACCCGGCGCACGGCCACCCTCGACGGGGGCCTGTGAACCGGCCGTGACCACGCTCCTCACCGACCACCTGCGCGCCATGGCGGCAGCCTTCCCCGCCGAGATCGGCTACCGGGTCGTGGACGGCGGCGACATGACCTTCGCCCAGTGGGAGGCCGAGTCCAACCGCCTGGCCCGCGCCCTGGTGGGCATGGGGGTGACCAAGGGCGACCGGGTGTCGATCTACGTGCGGGGCGAGGAGGCCTTGCGGTTCATGGTGGCGTACTCGGCGGTGCACAAGGCCGGGGCGGTGGCCGTGCCCACCAACATCCGGCTGGCCGACGCCGAGCTGGAGCGCCTCCTCGGCCACGCCCAGGTCCGGGTGGTGCTCACCGACACCGAGCTGTCCCCGCTGGCGCACCAGGTGGCGGCGGCCATCGGGTCGGTGTCCCACGTGGTGGTGGCCCCGTCCACGGAGGAGACCGGCGACCCGCACTGGTCGTGGGGCACGGGCGAGACCGACGACTCCACGTTCCAGGTGGCGCTGTCGGGCGACGACCTCGCCGACATCCTGTACACGTCGGGCACCACCGGGCTCCCCAAGGGCGTGGCCGTCCGTCACCGCAACGTGGCCCTCATCCCCGGAGCGCCCAACCCCACGTTTTCGGGGCAGCACTGGCTGCACGCCAGCCCCCTCTTCACCTTCGCCGGCATCGGGTTCATCTACAACCCCATGCAGCTGGGGCTGTCGGGCGTGTACCAGCCGCGCTTCGACGCCGGCCGCTGGCTCGAGGTGGTGGAGGAGCTTCGGCCCCAGTTCGTGTTCCTGGTCCCGTCGATGGCCCAGCTCATCGTGGCCCACCCCCGCTTCGCCGAGGCCGAGCTGTCCTCCATCGTCATCTGCGCCGTCGGCAGCGCACCTCTCCTCCCGGCCACGCTGCGGGCGCTGCAGGAGCGCATGCCGGAGGCGTCGGTGTCCAACAGCTACGGCATGACCGAGGCCGGGCCCGCCTACTGCTCCATGCCCAAGGGCGAGTCGCTGCGCCGCATCGGGTCGGTAGGTCAGCCCGTGGCGCCGCTGCAGGTCCGCATCGTCGACGACGCCGGCGCCGACGTCCCCACCGGGGAGGTGGGCGAGGCCATCCTGCGCATGCCCGGGCGCGAGCGGGAGTACTACCGCGACGTCGAGGCCACGGCCGGGATGTGGCGCGATGGCTGGCTCTACAGCGGGGACCTGGCCCGGCTCGACGACGACGGCTTCCTCTACATCGTGGGGAGGAAGAAGGACGTCATCATCCGGGGCGGTAACAACATCCACGCCGTGGACGTGGAGGCGGTGCTCCTCGAGCACCCCGACGTGGTGGAGGCGGCCGTGGTGGGCGTGCCCCACGCCGTGCTGGGGGAGGACGTGGCCGCCGTGGTCGTGCTGGCACCCGGGTCGGCGGTCTCGGCCGACGAGCTCCACGAGCACTGCGCCGGCGCGCTGGCCGACTACAAGGTGCCCCGCCGCATCGAGTTCTCCGACGAGCTGCCCCGCAACGCCACCGGCAAAGTGCTGAAGGCCCAGCTGCGCGACCGGCTGGCGGCGGCGCCCCGCCCGTAGGTCCGGGCGCTCTTCATCGCCCTCGGCCTGCTCGCCAACCTCTACGACATCTCGACCGTCGACGCGCCACCGTCGATCGCGCCGGTGTCGGGCGCCCCGTCCCCGGGCGACTCGAGCCCGCTGGCGCGCATCACCCGCCGGTAGCGGGCCCGGATGTCCTCGAGATCGCTCGGCTCGGCCACCGACTCCTCGGCGCTACGCAGGATCATGTCGGCCTGGCGCACGAGCGTGCGCCGCTGCCCGTCGGAGGTGGTCTGCTCGACGACGGCGGTCAGCGCGTCGAGCATGCGGATGATCACCGCCGGCATGCCCCGGGCCGCCTGGCGGACCTTGTCGAAGGCCCGGTTGACCATGCGGGCATAGGAGGGGTCCGACTCGATGAGGCGCACCCGGCCGAACCCGTCGCGGTACACCCCCTCCACCAGGGGCCGGCCCGACACCCTGCTCAGCCCGGCCGAGAGCCAGTCGATGCACGTCAGCGCGGTGAAGGTGTCGTTCACGGCCGGCGACAGGGCCCGGATGGCGATCTCGACGAGCTGGTCGATGGCGAACACCGGGTCCTGCATGAGGGTCCGGTGCGGCCCGGTCACGTGCGCTTGGGCCAGTGCCGCCGCCACCTGGGGGGCCGCGCCCTGCGGCCACACCTTCGCCAGCGGGCGGTCGGCCACCACGAAGTGGCCGGGCCGGTGGTTGAGCCGGATCACGGCGTCCATCCGCTGGGCGATCTCGACCAGCTGGGCGTACCCCACGAATTGCAGGTACCCGCTGACGCCGGCGGTGACGACCCCACCGCGCTCGTCGATGGCCTGCAGGAGCTCGGGCACGCTCCGGCCGCTCCCCTCCGGTTCGGCCGTGGCGCCGTGGGCGGGCACGGGCGGGAACTCGGCGTCGATGGCCCTGGTGAGGTCGCGGGCGATGCCGGCGATCACCTCGGGGAGCTGGATCGACTCGGCGATGTGGTGGATGAAGTAGACGAGCACGGCCAGGTCGAGCAGCGACAGGGCCTCGGCCACGATGATCGTCAGGTGGGGGACGAAGCGCCCGTGGACGTCGGTGGCGACCGATCCGAGGGCGAGCACCGAGTACACGAAGGTGGCGACGAAGACCCCCAGCGTGACCTGGTTGCCCACGTCGCGGACGAAGTTGCGCATCATCCGGGGGCCGAACTGCTGCGACGCCAGGGTCAGGGCCAGGATGGTGATCGAGAAGACCACGCCGACCACGGTGATGACCGCGGCGGCGATGGCGATGAGCACCTGGCGGGCGGCGTCGGGATCGCCGGTCCGCATCCACGACGGCAGCGTCAGGTGGTGGTGGAAGGCGGCCAGATCGACGGCGAACGTGACCGCGAACAGCACCACGGCCACGCCGATGAGGGCGGTGGGCACGAGCCAGAAGGTCGTGCGGAGGGCCTCCCAGCGCCAACTGGGCAACCTCCGTCGGGTGCGGAACGAAGCTGCAGTGTCGGTCACGTGGGCGCGGCCCCCTGGGCGCCGACCAGGCTTCCCGGCTCACCCTCGAAACGACCAGGATACCCGCACGTCGTGGACGCTCTCGTGCCCGGGGGAGAACGTCCCGCCAGCGCCGTGGCGGCCCGGCCCGGGGGCCGGCGGGATCAGCTCGCGGTCGGGCCCAGCACGAGGTCGGCCAGCCGCTGGCGCTGGTACCCCTGGGCGCCGAAGAGCAGGTCGTCCTGCTTGGCCCGGCGGTACAGGAGGTGGCAGTCGACGTCCCAGGTGAACCCGACGCCCCCGTGCACCTGGATCGACTCGGCCGTCACGAAGTCGGCCGCCTCGGCCACGTAGCCCTTGCACATGGCCGCCGACCGCTCGCGCTCGGGGTCGTCGGCGTCCGAGGCCCACGCCGCGTAGTGCGTCCCCACCCGGGCCAGCTCGACGCGGTGCAGCATGTCGGCCGCCTTGTGCTTGATGACCTGAAAGGTGGCGATGGGCCGGTCGAATTGCACCCGCACCCTGGCGTACTCCACGGCCAGCTCGAGGGCCCGCTCGGACGTGCCCACCAGCTCGGCGCACAACGCCACGTCGATGTCGTCGAGGATCCGGCGCCACAGCGCGCTGTGGTCGCCGGCCGGGCCCACCCGGCGCGCGGCGCGACCGTCGAGGGTGACGCGGGCCACCTTGCGGGTGACGTCGAGGGCGGGGACGGTCTCGCCCGCCGGGGCGTCGAGGAGGAAGGTGCCGAGCCCGTCGGCGTCGGCCGCCACCACCAGTGCGAAGTCGGCACCGGCCCCGTCGAGGACCACGGGCTTGGTCCCCTCGAGCGCCCACTCGTCGCCCTTGGGGGTGGCCCCGGCCCGGATGCCCCCGAGCGGGTCGCCGTGGCCGGGCTCCTCCACCGCCACCGTGCCCCGCCGGCGTCCCGACGCCAGGTCGGCCAGGACCTCGTCCACACCGAGGCGCACGGCGGCGATGGTGGCCGCCACCGCCGAGGAGGCGAAGGGGCCGGGGAACGGCAGCCGGCCCAGCTCCTCCTGGAGGACCACCAGGTCCACCAGTCCGAGCCCCAGCCCGCCGGCCGACTCGGGCACGAGCACCCCCAGCCATCCGAGCTCGGCCATGGTGCGCCACAGCTCGGGGGTCACCCCGACGGGGTCCTCGATCATGGCCCGCACGTAGGTCGACGGGGCCTCCGACGACAAGGTCGTCCGCACCGCGGCGCGGAAGTCCTCCTGCTCGGTCGAGAAGGTGAAGTCCATGGCGCGTCCCCGACCCGCCGCTACGCCAGGCGCTCGATGACGGTGGCGTTGGCCTGCCCCCCGCCCTCGCACATGGTCTGGAACCCGTAGCGCCCGCCGCTCGACTCGAGCTCGTTGAGCAACGTCGTCATGAGGCGGACGCCGCTCGCCCCGAGCGGGTGGCCGATGGCGATGGCGCCGCCCCGGGGGTTGAAGCGGTCGGGGTCGGGCGAGAAGGCCCGGGCCCACATGAGGGCGATGGCGGCGAAGGCCTCGTTGCACTCGACGGCGTCGAAGTCGTCGACCTTCATGCCCGTGCGTTCCAGGAGCTTGCGGGTGACCGGCACCGGTGCCGACAGGACGATGGCGGCGTCCTCGGCCGCCACCGCGAAGGCGTGGAACCGGGCCCGGATCGGGAGCCCCAGGTGCTCGGCCACCGACCGGTCGGCGATGAGCATGGCCGCGGCCCCGTCGGTCATCTGCGACGAGTTGCCGGCGGTGATGTCGGGGGCCGTGTCGGGGTCGAAGGTCTGCGCCGGTGGGAGCGCGGCCAGCCGCTCGAGCGTGGTGTCGCGTCGGATCCCCTCGTCGGTGCTGAGCACGGCACCGGTGAGCGCGCCCTGTTCGTCGCGGATGGGGACGGGGATGGCCTCCTTGGCGAAGTGTCCCGAATCGGTGGCGACCGCCGCCCGGCGATGGCTCTCCAGGGCGTACTCGTCCATGTCCTGGCGCGTGATCTTCCACTCCTCGGCCAGGAGCTGCGCCACCCGGAACTGCATCCACAGCCGCCCGTCGATCACCTCGAGGAACGACGGGGGGAACGGACCGGTGCCGCCCCGGGCGTTGGACGCCAGCGGCACACGGCTCATCGACTCGACCCCGCAGGCGACGGCCAGGTCGTAGTGCCCGGCCACCACGCCGGCGGCGGCGAAGTGCACGGCCTGCTGCGACGACCCGCACTGGCGGTCGACCGTGGTGGCCGGCACGGACTGGGGGAGCCCGGCCGCCACCCAGGCGTTGCGGGCCACGTTGGTCGACTGCTCGCCCACCTGGCTCACGCAGCCGCCGATGACGTCGTCGACACGCTCGGGGTCGACGCCGGTGCGCGACACCAGCTGCGTCAGGGTGTGGGCCAGGAGATCGACGGGGTGCCAGTGGGCGAGGGCCCCGCCGCGCTTGCCGAACACCGTCCGGCACGTGTCGACGATGACGGCTTCCCGGCGCTCGCTCATGGGCCACCTCCTGGCACCGGGCACGGCGCCTGCCCCCGGCCTTCCCCGGGCGTGGGGAGGCGGAGCCTCAGTGTAGTAAGTTCGCTGACGATGGTGTCAGGTCCGGTGCCCGCACGCCAGCGGCGCGCGCCCGAGCGTCGCCGGTCGACGACGTGAGCGCCATCGACCTGGTCGAGGACGAGGACCGGGCCGCCCTGCGCAAGCTGGCTCGCGACGTGGCCGAACGCGACATCGCCCCCCACGCGCCGCGCTGGGACGAAACCGAGGAGTTCGCCGAGGAGTCCCTGACGGCCCTGCGCCGAGCCGAGCTGTTCAGTGTCACGGTGGGCGAGGAGTTCGGCGGCATGGGCATGGGCGACGTCGAGGCCGCCATCGTCCTCGAGGAGATCGCCCGGGTCGACGTGTCGAGCGCCATCTTGTGCCAGCTCGTGTTCAACGGGCCGCCGCGGGCCATCGAGCACCTGGGGGGCGACGCCTTGCGGTCCCGTTGGCTCCCGATGGCCGCGGCCGGGGAGCTGTTCTGCATCGGCATCACCGAGCCCGACGCCGGCTCGGCCGCCACCGCCATGCGGGCGCACCTCACCGAGGACGGCGACGGGTGGCGCCTCGACGCCTACAAGAACTACGTCACCGGGGGCCACAAGGCGGTGGCCTGCCTGGTGTGGTGCCGGTTCCCGGGGAGCGCGGCGGGCACCGGCAAGGGCATCGGCGCGGTGGTGGTCGACCTGGCTCGCGACGGCGTGAGCGTGGCCGGCACCCACAAAAAGATGGGCCTGCGGGGCTGCACCGAGGCCGAGCTCGCCTTCGACGGCGTGCGCATCGAGCCCGAGGACGTGCTCGTGACGGGCGACCCCGCCGACAACAGCGGGCTCAAGACCCTGCTCGCCCACATCAACCACGAGCGCTGTGGCAACGCCGCCATGTGCGTGGGGGCGGCCCAGGGGGCGCTCGAGTACGCCATGGACTACATGCTCGACCGCAAGGCCGGGGCCACCCGGTTGTCCGACCTGCAGGGCCTGCAGTGGAAGATCGCCGACATGGCCACCGCCCTCGAGGGAGCCCGGCTGCTGCTGCAGCGGGCCCTCGTGCTGGCCGGCCCGCACGGCACGCCCCCGCCCCTCGAGTCGGCCATGGCCAAGATCGCCTGCAACCTGGCCGCCAAGCAGGTCTGCGACGAGGCCATCCAGCTCCTGGGCGGCTACGGCTACAGCCGCGAGTACCCCGTCGAGCGCGCCTATCGCGACATCCGCGGGCTGTGCATCGGAGCGGGCACCGTCGAGATCCAGCGCAACTTCGTGGGCACCTCCCTGCTCGGCGGGCGCGTCCCGCAGGGCCCGTGGTGGAAGTCGAGGCGGCCGTGAGGCCGGTGGGTGTGGCCGCCGTGGGGGCGGCCGCGCCGTCGCTCCGCCTGGCTGCGGCCGAGGTGGGCAGGGCGTGGGGCTCGAGCGGCGGGCGCGCCGTGGTGGCGGTGTGCGATGCCGACGAGGACACCTTCACCCTGGCCTGGCGGGCCGCCACCGACGCCCTGTGCGCCGCCGGGCTGCACGGCTCGGCGGTCTCGGGCCTGTGGTGGGGGACGACCCGGCCGCCCTTCGCCGAGGGCCCCAGCCACGCCTTTCTGGCCTCCGCCCTCGGACTGCCCGGCACCGTCGAGGGGGCCCTCGTCAGCGGATCGCCCCATGCCGGCATGGAGGCGCTCGCCGCCGCCTGGGACGCCGTGGCCGCCGGGCACGCCACCGTGGCCCTGGTGGTGGCGTCGGACGCACTGGTGCCGGGGCTCGGCACGGCCGGGGAAGCGACCACCGGGGCGGGGGCGGCGGCCCTCGTGCTCGTGGCCGACGGCGCGGCCGCCGCCAACGGATCCACCGGCGCCGTGGCCGGGTCCCCCAACGGCGCCTCGCCGCCGGCCCGGCTCGTCACCCGCGCCACCCGGGCGCGGCCCGCCGTCGACCGCTACCGCGGCGACGGCGATCGCGCCACGGGCGACGTCTACGACGGGCGGCTGTTCCGGGAAGAGGTGTTCGTGCCCCTCATGGCGGCGGCGGGCGGTGCGCTGTCGGCCACCGACGTGTCGTCGTGGGTGCTCGCCGACCCCGACGGCAAGCTGGCCGGCGCCGTGGCCCGGCGCCTGGGCGCTCCCCTGGCGTCCGCCGCGGTGCAGGCCGCCCTGGGCGACACCGGCGCGGCGTCGGCCCTGCTGGGCCTGGTCCACGCGCTCGCCCAGGACGTGGCCGAGTCGGCCGCCGCGCCCCGGCACATCGGCGTCGTCGGCTTCGGGGGGGGACGGGCCACGGCGGTGACGGTCGAGGCGCTGCGGGCGGTGCCCGGTGCCGTGCCGGTCGAGGAGCTCGGACCGGGCCGGCCGGTCGGCTACACCGAGGCGCTGCGGGCGCGGGGCCAGCTCGAGCCCATGGACGACCCCATCCCCATGGGCCTGCCCCCGGGCGGTGCCGCCTTCGTGCGGGGCAACGCCGAGATGCTCGGCCTGCACGGCGCGCGCTGCCGGACCTGCGCCACCATCTCCACGCCCCCGTCGATCCACCCCACCTGCATCGCCTGCGGGGGCGTCGACCTCGAGATCGTCAGCCTGGCCCGGGCCGGCCGGGTGCAGACCTTCGTGGTCAACCAGACCATGCCGCCGCCCTTCCAGGCGCCGCTGCCGCTCGTGGTCGTCGACCTCGACGACGGCGCCCGTCTCATGGTGCAGGGCTCGCCCGACGACGCCGCGGCCCTGGCCGTGGGCGACGCCGTGGTGCTGTCGCTGCGCCGCTACGCCCTCGAGCGCGGCATCCCCGTCTACGGGTACAAGGCCTTCCGCCGGCCCGAGTCCGACGCGGCCCCCGGGGCCACCCCGGGGCCGGTGGCGGCAGCGCACAAGGAGGGCCGATGAGCTGGAACAAGGTCGCCGTCGTGGGGGCGGGACTCATCAAGTTCGGAGAGCTGTTCGAGCAGAGCTACGAGCAGATGGCGGCGGGCGCCTTCACCGCCGCTCTGGCCGCGGTGGACAAGGGCATCGAGCCCTCGGCCGTGGACGCCGTCATCGTGGCCACCCAACGGGGATCGCTGTGGGGCCAGGAGGGCATCGGCGGCAACACCGTGCCGAGCGCCATCGGCCTGTCCGGCATCCCCTGCACGCGGGTGGAGAACGCCTGCCCGACGGGGTCCGACGCCTTCCGCATCGGGGCCATGGTGGTGGCGAGCGGCGTCCACGACGTGGTCCTCGTCATCGGCGTCGAGAAGATGCGCGACAAGTCCACGCAAGAGGGTCTCCTCGCCCGGGCCGCGGCCGGCCACCCCCTCTACAACCGGGGGGAGACCGCCCCGGTGCTGTTCGCGCCGTTCGCCACCCGCCACATGTACGAGTTCGGCACCACCCCCGAGATGCTGGCGTCGGTGGCGGTGAAGAACCACCACAACGGCTGTCTCGACCCCTACGCCCACTTCCAGAGCGAGGTGACCTTGGAGCAGGTGCTGACGTCGCCCGAGGTGTGCAGCCCCCTGCGCCTGCTCGACTGCTGCCCCCAGACCGACGGTGCCGCGGCGGTGATCCTCACCACCCCCGAGCGGGCCCGGGACTTCACCGACAAGCCGGTGTTCGTGGCCGGCTTCGGGGTGGCCACCGACCACCCCTACCTGCACGAGAAGTCGACCTTCGTGGGCCTGCCCGCCACCACCCTGGCGGCCGGGCGCGCCTTCGACATGGCCGGCATGGCCCCGGCCGACGTGGACATGGCCGAAGTGCACGACTGCTTCACCATCACCGAGATCCTCGACATCGAGGACCTCGGTTTCGTGGAGAAGGGCAAAGGCGGACCGGCCTCGCTCGAAGGTGAGACCGCCCTCGACGGCCGCATCCCCGTGAACCCGTCGGGGGGCCTGCTGGCCAAGGGTCACCCCATCGGGGCCACCGGCATCGCCCAGCTCACCGAGTGCTGGTGGCAGTTGCGCGAGGAGGCGGGCGAGCGCCAGGTGGCCATCCGCAACGGCATCGCCCTCCAGCACAACGTGGGTGGCCGGGGCTCGGGGGTGTCGGTGGTCAACCTCCTCACCCGCAACGCCTGACCCCACCCGCACCGACACGACGGAGGAGCGCCATGGCAGAAGCGGGCGAGTACCGGCCGAGCCCCTGGGACTGGGTGGCCGATCAGGTGCGGGCCTACGAGGCGACCGGGGGTCGCGAGGGCGGCACCCTCGAGGGCCAGCCGGTCGTCATCCTGACGGCGCGTGGCCGGCGCAGCGGTGCGGTGCGCAAGTCGGCGCTCATGCGGGTCGAGCACGACGGGCGCTACGTGGTGGTGGCGTCCATGGGCGGCGCCCCGACCCACCCGGTGTGGTACCTGAACATCGTGGCCGACCCGCGCGTCACGCTGCAGGACGGTGACTCGGTCATGGAGCTGCGGGCCCGCACGGCGACGCCCGAGGAGCGGGCCGAGTGGTGGCCGCGCGCCACGGCGGCGTGGCCCGCCTACGACGAGTACCAGACCAAGACGGACAGGGAGATCCCGGTCGTCGTGCTCGAACCCGTGACGTAGGACCCGGCTGCGGCGTCGCAGCCGTGGCCGCGCCGGGGCCGGCGCAGCGCCGTGGTCAGTCGCCCTTGTTGGCGAGCAGCGGGTGGGCCGGCATGCCCACGGGCTGCAGGTGCTGGCCCAGCACCTCGTGGAAGTGCTCGGCCACCTCGGACGCCGTCCACCCGCCGTGGCGCCACATCCCCGCCACCTGCCGCGGCGTCTGGAAGATGGTGTAGGCGTAGCCGGTCCGCCCGAGCACCTGGCCGTTCACGTAGCCCGCCTGTTCCGACGCCAGGAAGGCCACCAACGGGGCGTTGAGGGCGGGGTCCTGGTCGGGCGGCGCATCGGCCCCGCCGAACAGGTTCTCGGTCATGCGGGTGAGGCCGGCGGGCGCCACCGCGTTCACCGTGATCCCGTAGCGGCCGAGCTCGAGCGCCCACACGAAGGTCATGCCCATGATGGCGGCCTTGGCCGCGCCGTAGTTGCTCTGGCCGAAGT
>Ga0209415_10000609_pt1 | contig 67158 bp, 53 predicted proteins | sample PeaSoiSIISIP2007_FD_187696 | JGI IMG/M metagenome (GOLD analysis project Ga0209415, IMG submission 187696) | Peat soil microbial communities from Weissenstadt, Germany - SII-SIP-2007 (SPAdes) (version 2) | ecosystem: Environmental > Terrestrial > Soil > Wetlands > Peat | place: Germany...
GGCCCGATCCAGAAAAACAAGACCTTTATCTTCGGCAATTTTGAAGGATTTCAGCAGCACTTGCATCAGACCGGCGTGGATCTGGTGCCGGACAACAACGCCCGGAACGGATATTTGCCTTGCAAGCTCGTCACTCCGAAGCCCAGCCCTTGTCCGGCGTCCGGCCTGGCTTTTGTCGGAGTTTCGCCGTTGATCTCAGCGTGGCCCTCGCCGACACCTGGTGCGCCTGACTTTGGCGGCATCGCCGAAGCTCTTAACAATCCGCTGCAAACCATTCGCGACGATTTCGGAACCCTTCGCTTGGATCACCTCTTTTCCCCGAAGGACACATTCAGCGCTATCTACACCGTCGACGACAGCGCCGACTTCACGCCCACCAGCACCAATGCTTACAGCACCGACGTCGAGAGCCTGCGCGAGCAGGTAGCCAGCCTGCAAGAGACTCACGAGTTTTCCCCGGAACTCCTCAACACCGCGCGGTTCGGCTTTTCGCGCGCCGCCTACTACTTCACTGGAGAACCTACGCCTGGCTCGCCCGCTGCGGATTTGAAGGGTTTCGTCACGGGGAATCCTGTTGGCGCTCTTGTGGTCGGCGGAAGCGCCACCTCCAATCCCGCTGCTCAGTTGAGCTTGGCAGGCAGCAACAACGGAAGCAATCTGAGAGTGGCGCGCAATCTCTTTACCTACGAAGACCAGGTGTCGCTCACACACGGCCGCCATCAATTCACTTTCGGCGCATGGTTCCAAGGTTTACGGTCTAACGAGTTGCTCGCGCTGAGCCAATATGGACAAGCCACGTTCACTAGCCTGCAAACGTTTCTGCAAGGAACCATCGGCAGCTTGTTATTCGATCCCGCGCCGACGCCCCTCACCTGGCATTCGTTGTATGGCGCTTTGTACGCTCAGGATGTGATTCGCCTTACGCCTCAATTCACGCTTTCGCTCGGCTTCCGCGATGAATTCGATAGCGGATGGAACGAAGCGCATCAGCGGGCCGCCAACTACGCGTTCACCAATGGTGTGATCAACTCGCACCCGAACATCGGCTCTTCCGCATTCACCCACAACAACGCGAAGCTTCTGGCCCAACCACGCCTGGGAATCGCGTGGAGCCCCTTCCGTAATACCAGCCGCACCGTGATCCGCGCCGGCTTCGGCATGTATAACGACCTACAAGACGCGCTCGGCTACCGTACCGATCAGAACGCGCCCTTCAACCCGATCTACAGCGTCCCGAGTCTAAAGGTATCCGCGTTGCCCTTTTCCACCACCGTGCCGTCCACCGCCAAATTGGTGCCGGGCGGAGTGCAGCCGAATTTGTACCCGCCGACGCTCATTTCTTGGTCGTTTCGAATAGAGCAGGAAATCACGGCGAACACCGTGCTTCGGATCGGATACGTGGGTTCGCACGGATATCACGAGATCATCGGTATCGACGCGAACGAACCCTTTCCGGTGATCTGTCCTACGAAGCCGTGCCCGGCTGCTTACCCAGCCACCTTCCCCGCGGGCATTGCGGGCACCCCGGTTCCTGCCGGCACTTATTACGTGCCCACGGCCACCAAGCCGAATCCCGCAATCGCCAATACTTGGACCTATTTCTCGGAAGGCGATAGCTCCTACCATGCTCTGCAAATCGACGTCAATCACCGCTTTAGCGGCGGCCTGTCGTTGCGCGGCGTCTACACTTGGTCCAAGACTCTCGATGATGGAGACTCGTTGAATGCCACCACCTCGGGCGGCGAGCCGGCCTTGGCCTCGAATCCCTTCAATCTGCGCGCCGACAAGGGTCTCGCAAACTTCGACGTCCGAAATGCCGCCGCCATCAATGGAGTCTATGAGCTGCCTTTCGGACACGGCAAGCCATTTCTCGCGAGCGCCACCGGCTTCGGCAATGCGATCGCCAGCGGCTGGAGCATCAACTCCATTGTCACTTTGCAAAGCGGCTTTCCCTTCACGCCACAGCTCAGCTATAACCCGTCCAACAACGGGGACACGCGCAATCCAGTTCGACCCTTCGTGAATCCGGCGTTCACGGGCCCGGTGATTATTGGGTCGCCGAACGAGTGGTTCAATCCAGCGGCGTTCCTGGCGCCGCCGAATGCGAGCGGATTTTACGGAAATCTTGGGAGAGATACGCTGATTGGGCCCGGGATGGCCACCTGGGACGTGTCGTTACTGAAGGACACGCGCATCCGCGAGCGGCTGAACCTGCAATTCCGCGCGGAGTTCTTCAACATCCTCAACCACGCTAATTTCAATTCGCCGAACGCGGTCGTGTTTACACCCTCAGGCGCCTCACCGACGGCAGGCGTGATCACCAGCACGTCGACCACTTCGCGCCAGATTCAATTCGCCCTGAAGCTCCGATGGTAGTCGAGCAGCTATTTTGCGGCACGGACCACTTCGAGTGTTTCGAGCATGCGAACCGACCGAGCGCCCGCCTTGTCGTTGGGACAGACCAAACGGAGCGGTCCCGTCTTGTCGGGCAACGGTTTGCCATCGCGTTTGTCCGCTACCAGGATCGATTCATTACCGAACTGCGGGTCCAGTTCGCCCAGCGTGAAGGCTACCTGATATCCGTCCTGCGCCTTCGCCAATATGTAGGTCGCGAGGGCTTTGCCCCGCAATTTCTCGCCGAAGGGTACGCCGGCCTTCTGCAGGATTCCAAACAAAGTTACGCCTTCGTAAGACGTCTTGCTTCCATCCGGATTCGGAAGCGAAACGGTCTCCCGAGGCATTTTCGCCAGATCGTCCGCTGTCAGCGACAAAGGCGTCGCAATGTCGCCCTGAACCGCCAGGACGGCGGCGGGCGGCGCCTGAGCGAGCAGCAGGCTCGTAAGCAAGATGGGTGCCAGCAGCAAGCGTGTGTACTTCATAAGTGTCAGTGTATCTTGTATCCGTATCGAGCCAGAACATCGCGCCCCGCGCCGTTCAGAACGAACCTGGCAAACGATTGCGCCGAGTCCCGATGCTGAGAATGAGCTATTACGCCCAACTTCTGAACAATAGGTTGATGCAGAGCCTCGTCAACTTGGATCACCTTGCCGGCCTCTTTCAACACCAGCGAATACGCGGTGAAAACTGCGTCAGCGTTCTTGGACGCGCCGTACTGCTTGGCCATGCTGATGTTTTCCGCATACACGATCCGGTCCTTCACCTGATCCCAGATACCCGCATGCTGCAACGCCTCGACAGCCGCCGTGCCGTAGGGCGCCAGTTTCGGGTTCGCAACAGCGATCACCCGCACTTCTTTCGCCGCCAGATCTCCCACTTTGCTGACGTGCGCTTTGCCGCTCGGCGGAATCCACAAAGCGAGCACGCCCACTGCGTACACCGCATTGGTACCCGGCACCAGCAGCCCTTCGTGGTCCAGCTTGTCCACGTGTTCGGCGTCCGCCGCCATGAAAACATCGAACGGCGCCGAGTTCTCGATCTGAGTGCTCAACACCGCCGTCGATCCAAAGCTGAAGACCAGATGGGTTTTCGTTTGCGTCTCGTATTCCGAGCCCAGCGCCTGAGCGACCTCCATCAGATTGGCGGCCGCAGCGACGGTGATCTCCGGCTTGAACTGGCCCCCGGCGGCGCAACACGCTACGATAAGCAGCAGAGTTATGGTTCGCAATCTCATCGGCCACCCTCAACGAGGTTACTGTAACACGACAGAGTTGTGTATGAGATACGCCCACGATGCCAGAGATTGAGAATCACCTAGGCGCCCTCCGGCAAAAACGCGGTATCTCCGCGGTCCAACTCGCGCGGACCGTCGGCGTCACGCGTCAGACCATTTACGCCATGGAAGCGGGCAGCTACGTCCCGAATACCGCCGTCGCATTGCGGTTGGCCCAAGCTCTCGAAGTGAAGGTGGAAGACCTTTTCACGCTTCCACAGGCCGAGCCCGCCGCTCTCCGCTCGGAAGAAGTAACGCTGCTGCCTGGCTCTGAATCCTTGCATCCGGGCCAGCCGGTACAGCTATGCCGCGTAAATAAGCGTCTGGTGGCCTCGCCGCCGTCTCCTGTTCCTTGGTACTTTCCCATCAGCGATGCCGTGGTCGCAAGCAAGCCTCCGAAGAACGGTCGCACGGACGTCCAGGTCTTCGATGCGGCCGATGATTTTCGCAACCGCGTCCTCATCGCCGGATGCGATCCCGGAATCTCGGTGTTGGCTCATCACCTGCAGTCTTCCGGTGTGGAGCTGGTGCTTGCCCATCGCAACAGTTCGCAGTCGCTGAAACTGCTGAAGGAAGGCTGCGTCCACATTGCGGGCACCCATTTGCGCGACGAGTCCAGCGGCGAGTCGAATCTTCCCGAGATCGGCCGCATGTTTCCGAAGAACGCCGTGGCCGTGATCACCTTCGCGGTGTGGGAGGAAGGGATCGTCACCGCTGCCGGCAACCCCAAAAGCATCAAAGCGATCGAAGACCTGGCGCGTCGCGATGTCACCATCGTCAATCGCGAGAAGGGTGCGGGCAGCCGCGCTCTCCTCGATTCCCATTTGAAACGCCTCAAGATCGATCCGAAAAATGTCCGAGGATACGACCGCATCGCGCCGGGGCACCTGCCCGCGGCTTGGCAAGTGCAGTCCGGTCAAGTCGACGCCTGCATTGCCACGCGAGCCGCCGCGCGCGTGTTCGGCCTCGGCTTCATCCCGTTGGTCAGCGAGCGCTACGATCTCGCAATTCGGCGCCAACATCTCGACATGCCCAGCGTCCAGACTTTATTGGACACACTGAACCGGTCGAATTACCGCAGGGAGCTCGAAAGCCTCGGCGGTTACGACACTCGCGCCGCAGGCCAGCGCTTGCTTTGATTTGGTACAAGGGGACATGACACTCTCTGGGCTGAAGGCGCCCATGCCGGAGCCTGCTTCCGGGCGCACCGATTGGGACGCTGTTCGCGGCGAGTTCCCGGCGCTCGCCCACTGGACGTATCTCAATACCGCCACTTTTGGCCAATTGCCGCGGCGTGCTACCGACGCTGTCGCCCGGCATTTCGCTCACCGGGATGAACTGGCCTGTGCCGATTTTCTCGCCTGGTATGACGACGCCGATCGTACTCGCGCCAAGATCGGCCGGCTCATCAACTGCGAGCCGGATGACATCGCGTTTGTTCCAAATGCCTCCACGGCTCTGGGACTGCTGCTCGCGGGACTCGACTGGTGTCCCGGCGACCACGTGCTCACGCTCGAGCATGAATTCCCGAATAATCTTTACGCGCCCGGTTTGCTCGAACGCTTCGGCGTCGAGACCACCGCTTGTTCCTGGGAGCGGTTCTACGAGTCCGTCAACGCCAGGACGCGTCTCGCCATCCTGAGTTCGGTGAACTACAACACCGGTTTCGCGCCACCGCTCGCCGAAGTGGCCGATTTCCTGCATTCGCGCGATGTCTTGCTGTTCATCGACGGAACCCAAAGCGTTGGCGCCCTCCGCTTCGATGTCGCCCGCGTGCAACCGGATATGCTTGCCGTGCACGGATACAAATGGCTGCTCTCGCCGAACGGCGCCGGATTCTTCTATATTGCTCCGCAATTGCGCGACCGGCTGCAGCCCAACGTGGTCGGCTGGCGCAGCCATCGCGACTGGCGCAACGTCGACAACCTGCATCATGGCGTTCCCGAATTGCTGCCCAGCGCCGAAAAATATGAGGGAGGTTCGGTCTCCTTCGCGTTGTTATACGCCATGGAAGCTTCCCTCGATCTGATCCTCGAAATCGGTCCCGATGTCATCGAACAGCGCGTCCTCGATTTGGCGGCGAAGGCGCGCGGGATGCTGGGCGAGGTCGGCGCCGCCATAACCCATTGCGGTTCGCCGATTGTGGCCGCCCGATTCGAAAATCGCGATGTTTCCGCCTTGTCGCGAGCACTCAAAGAACAACGCGTCCTGGTCGCCGCCCGGCGCGGCCATCTGCGGGTCTCGCCGCATCTCTACAACAATGAGCAAGACCTCGAAATTTTCGAGCGCGCTCTCCGCGCCGTGCTTTAGATCAGCCCGGTAATTGGAACGTCACGTTGCGCTCGCGATTCAACCGTTCGCTGAGACTCCGATCGAGGGAAGCGAGCGGCGTCTGCTTCTGCTCGTGATCCATGGTGACGTAATGCACCGTCGCGCCATCTACCCAATACGCCGTTACCGCGTGAATGGTGCCGTCTTTCATCGCAAGAAGGTAGAGTGGCTCTTCGTACTTCTTGGCCTGAACGGCGGAGCCGGGGCCGGAGTACCAAGCCGCCGACGCTGAGGGGGCCGGCGCTGGGAGTTGCTGCACAATCGTGGTCGGTTCCGGAGGCGCTTGATTGGAAATGATCAATACCTGTGGGCTCGGCGAGGAGTAGGTTGGCGCCCCATAAGCTCCATAAGAAGGATATCCGTAGCCGTAGTCGCCATTGTTCCAGTCCCATCCCGTGTCCCACAAAAATGGATAATAGAGGCCCCCGTAGAACCAGGGATTGTAGAAACCGCCGTAACCGTAACCGAAGCGGCCGCGAATGCCGCCGTAGTTCCCGCGGAATCCGCCGCCCCGGAACCTGCCACCGCCGCCGAACCCGCCACCACCCCGGAATCCACCGCCGGAAAAGCCGCCGCGGCCGCCAAATGAACCTCCGACCCCGCGAGCGCCTCCTCCACCACCGCCGTGCCCGCCCCGTTGTGCAAGCCCGGGGAGAGCCAGCAGAACGCAGCCAACAACCAGCGGCAGAATTCGGCGCATAACGATACCTCTAACCTATTCTAGGCTCCGATATACCGCGCGTACAAGCTCCGGGCCACGCCGACATCCGTGGTGCCCTTGATGATCGCTCGGCCGTCGGGGAAAATGGTCAGCATATAGGGCGGCGCTTCAAAGCGGAGCGCGAATTCATTAGCGCGCACCGCACCGAGCGGCGCCAGGCGAGCCGCCAGATCGCGCAGCTCCAGCGGCCGCTCCCGCTCGTGAATCTGCACCGCATTGTGACCGCACAGGCTCACTGGCGCGCGGCGTTCACCAGCCAGGTACGGGAACTCTCGCCGCCCGCAAGCCGGACAATCCGCGACGGGTCCAGGCTGGGCCACCTGACGGATTTCGCCAGACCAAACATCCACGGTGGTGATCTTGCGCGCCGGGGCAGTGCCGCTCGGGAGGCAGCACAAGATCTTGATTGCCTCGCTTACCTGCCAACTCGCGATCAACGCGGTCACGCTCCCGAGCACCCCCGCGGTCTCGCACGTTGGCTGAGCGCCCGCCGGCGGGTCGGGGTAGAGGCAGCGCAAGCACGCGGTCTGGCCGGGAATCACCGGCATCGCGATCCCATAGCTACCCACCGCAGCCCCGTACACCCAGGGAACGCCGCGCTCCACCGCAAAATCATTGATCAGGTATCGCGTTTCGAAGTTGTCCGTGCCGTCCAGGACGAGATCCACGCCGCCCAGCAAGTCTTCCACGTTAGAAGGGGTTAGATCCGCGACCACGGGCTCTACGCGAACGCCCCTATTAATCTCCGCGATTTTGCGCGCCGCCGCCTCTGCCTTTGGCAAACCCTGTTCCACGTCGCACTCATCGAAGAGCCACTGCCGCTGCAGATTGCTCAGCTCAACATAATCCCTATCGATGATTCGCAGGAAGCCGACCCCGGCGCGTGCCAGCGCCCCGGCTTGAAAGCTTCCCAATGCACCGCAACCGGCCACCGCTACGCGAGCGTCCAATAAATGTTGCTGGCCCTGTTCCCCAACTCCTGGAAACAGGATCTGCCGCGAATAGCGTTCCCGATCGCCCGAGTTCATAGCGGTGACTCTTCCAACCAGATGGTACCAACCAGGACCTTATGCCGGCAGGCGATGCGTTAAGATGGTCGCTTGTGTTGACCCGGCTGGGCTTCCGCTGCGGCCAGAGGCCGAGTTTAAACAGATGGGCTAGGATGCCCATGCTCCTTGCCCTCTGCTCGATCCCGCTCGTCGGGGCGCCCGCGGATTACGAAGGCCAGCCCATCGCCGGCGTGCAATTCGACCCGGCGGTGCAGCCGCTCACCTTCGACCAGTTAATGGCGATGCTCTCCTTGCGGATTGGGCAGCCGCTGCGTGCCTCCGACTTGCGCGACTCCATTCAGCGCTTGTATCAAACGGGCGAATATTCCGATATCGCCGTGGACGCGACCCTGGCGCCGGCTGGTGTGAACCTCAAGATTCTTACCAAGCCCGCCTACTTCGTAGGATACTTCGATGTCAACGGCGTGCCTGAACCGCCCAACAAGGGGCAGTTACTGGTGGCTACCAAGCTTACGCTCGGAGGGGTCTACACGCCCAGCGATACCACCGCGGCGATCGGCCGTATCACGGATCTGCTCAAGCGCAACGGATTCTACAACCCAGGTGTTGAGCCGTCGACGTCCACGCGGGAACCCACCCAAGAGGTCCACATCGATTTTCACGCCGACCCCGGCCAGCGTGCCAAGTTCAACGGCCTGGTGGCCACCGGGGATCCGCTGCGCCCTCTCGACAGCCTGATTCAGAGCACCGGCTGGAAGCGATTCCGTGGGTGGCTGGGCTGGCATCAACTCACCGAAACGCGCCTTCAGAATGGACTCGACAACATTCGATCCTGGTATCCCAAGCATGATCGCTTGCTCGCTCAGGTGACGCTGGTCGACTTGAATTATCACTCCGGCGCCAACGCTGTCACGCCCGTGCTGGCGATTAACCCCGGTCCTCCGGTGCTGGTGCGTCTGCGCGGCGCAAAACTCTCGTTCGGGAAACTACGCAGCCTGCTGCCGATCTATGAAGAGCGCTCCGTGGATCGCGACTTGCTGGAAGAAGGATCGCGCGATCTGGCGTCGTACTTCCAAACGGCAGGATATTTCGACGCCATCGCCGGCTACCAAACGGCAACGCCGGCCAACGGCGAGCAGCTCATCGATTACCACGTCGATCTCGGCCAGCGCCATAAAATGGTCAAGCTGGAAATTCGCGGCAACCACTATTTCGACACCGCCACCATTCGCGAGCGCATGTCCGTGATCCCCGCCACGCTGCTCCGTTATCGCCATGGCCGCTACAGCCGCGCCGCGTTGGATCGCGATTTGGACGCCATCCGGAATCTGTACCGCGCGAACGGATTTCGCGATGTCGAGGTCGCCTCGCGCGTCCTCGACGATTACAACGGAGTCAAGGCGCACCTCGCCACTTTCATTGAAATCGCCGAAGGCCCCCAATGGTTCGTTTCCAAGCTCGGCTTGGAAGGCATCTCCGAAGATTTTCGGCCCGCCTTGATGCGGCTTCTGCATTCCACCGAGGGGCAGCCCTACAGCGACTTGGCCATCGCCACCGATCGCGACAACGTGCTCGACTATTATTTCAACAATGGTTATCCGGCCGCGAAATTCGACTTCACGTCGGTCTCGGCGCCGCAAGCCAACCACGTGAATCTTACGTTTCTCGTGACTCCCGGCGAGCGAGTGTACGTGCGCAACGTGGTGGTGGATGGGCTGAAGCAGACCCGGCAGGCCTTGGTGACGGACCGCATCAGTCTGCGCGCGGGCGACCCGCTCTCTCAAAGCGAGATCAACAACAGCCAGCGGCGGCTGTACGATCTCGGAATTTTTTCCCGCGTCGATGCAGCCATCCAAAACCCCGATGGCGACGAGCCCACCAAATACGTCCTTTATTCCATCGAAGAAGCCGGACGCTATTCGATGAACGTCGGCGTGGGCGCTGAAATCGGCCGCATCGGCGGCGGCACCACCTCGCTCGATTCCCCGGCTGGAACTACAGGGTTCAGCCCGCGCTTCTTGTTCGGCATCAGCCGCCTGAATTTCTTCGGATTGGGGCACACCATGAATTTGCAGACGCTGGTCTCCACTCTGGAGCAGCGCGTTCTGCTGACCTACGTCGCTCCGCAATTCTTAGGCAATCCCAAACTGAGCCTGCAGTTCTCCGGATTGTTCGACCATTCTCACGACATCCGTACCTTCTCCGACGAGCGCGAGGAAGGGTCCATTCAATTGGGGCAAAAATTATCCCGCGCCAACACGCTTCAATATCGCATTACGTATCGCGACGTCAACATTCTTGGGACTCCCCTTATCAGTCATGATCTGATTCCTTTACTCGCGCAGCCGGTCCATGTCCTGGTTCCCTCCATGAGCTTTATCCAGGACAAGCGAGACGATCCGATCGACTCGCACCGCGGAACTTACACCAGCATCGATCTGGCCCTGGCCTTGCACGGGCTTGGATCTCAAACCGGTTTCGGGCGCGTGGTGGCGCGAAATTCCTCTTATTATCAGCTCAGCAAGGATGTGGTGCTGGCGCGGACCACGGACTTCGGTCTGATCGAGCGTTACGCCGGAGTGTCGGTAATCCCGCTGCCGGAACGATTTTTCGGAGGTGGCGCTTTTTCCAACCGCGCTTTTCCGGATTTCCAGGCTGGGCCGCGCGATCCGAACACTGGCTTCCCCATCGGTGGCAATGCACTGTTGACAAATACCGTCGAATTGCGCTTCCCGCTCATCGGCGATAACTTGGGCGGTGTGCTGTTCAACGACATGGGCAATGTGTATTCGGCCGTGAACAAGGTCAGTCTGCGATTCCGCCAAGGGAATCTGAAAGACTTCGACTACAGTATCCAGGGATTCGGATTCGGGCTCCGCTATCGCACGCCTCTGGGTCCGGTGCGCGTGGATTTTTCCCTCAGCCCGAACTCACCGCGCTTCTTCGGGTGCACGGGTTCCATCAATCAGTTGTACCAGTGCGGAGTTCCCGGCTCGTCAGTACCTCAGACCGTGCAGCGGATTAATATTTTCCAATTTCACTTCTCGCTGGGGCAGGCGTTCTGATGAAGGCTCGACTCCCTCATGGCCGCGGCTCAGCAGGTGTCTTCTGGATTCTGACTTCTGGCTTCTGTATTCTGGCTTCTCTCCTACCCGCCGAGATCATTGATCGCATCGTGATCACCGCCGGCAACCAAGTCATCACTCAATCCCAAGTCGAGAGCGAAATCCGCGTCACAGCGTTCCTGAACCAAGAGAAGGTAGATCTCAGCGCGGACGGCAAGAAACAGGCGGCCGGTAGATTGATCGAACAGGCGCTTATCAAGCGTGAAATGGATCTCAGCCGTTATCCGTTGCCTGAACCGAGCGATGCCGGTGAATCATTGCAGACCCTGAAGGCGATGTATTCCAGCGAAGCTGATTTTCAGAATGCATTGCAGGCCGGCGGAATTAGTGCGGATGATTTGAACCGCCGCATATGGTGGCAGTTAACGCTGTTGCGCTTTATCGATTACCGCTTCCGGCCCGGAATTCAGGTGCCGGCCGCGGATGTGCAAGCATATTATCGACGGCAGGTGTCCGAGTGGGAACAAAAAGGGATCAAGCCGATTCCGGCGCTGGAGGAATCTCGCGATCAGATCGAGGAGATCCTGACTCAGCAGAAGATCGACGCGGCCTTGGAACAATGGGTCAAGGATACGCGGAACCAGGTCCCAATTACTTACCTCGACCCTGGGCTCAAATGAGCGAGACGTCGCAATGAAAAAGCTCGCAAAAATCATTGCGTTCAGCGTCCTTGGATTGGCGGGCCTCGCGATCGCTCTGCTCATGGCCGGCGTTCTACTGGTCCAGACCGCGTGGTTCAAAAACCTGGTCCGCGCGCGAATCGAGTCCGTAATGGAACGCGCCACGGGCGGCCGCGTGGAGATCGGGAGCTTCTCCTACAACTGGCGGAATTTGACCGCGGAGGTGAAATCTTTGGTCCTGCACGGCACGGAGCCGGCTTCGGCGCCACCGTTGTTCCGCGCCGACCAGATCCGGATCGGCTTCAGAATCATTTCAGCGCTGGAGAAAAAGGTGGACATCGCGTCGCTCATCGTCGAGAGCCCGCGAGCGTACATCACCATCGGCCCGGACGGATCGACGAATTTCCCCAGGCCGAAGACCCCGCGCTTCAACCAGAACGTGGTGGAGGATCTGCTCGATCTCCACGTGCAGCATATAGAGCTCCGGCACGGTACGGCGGACTACAATAGCTGGCGCGTTCCACTGGACGCGATCGGCGAACAGCTGCAGATGTCGCTGGTCTATCAAACGGCCGGGCAAACTGCCGGGCAAACGGCCGGGCAAACGGCCGGGCAAACTGCCGGAGGAATCGCCGGCCCGCGCTATCTCTGCGCCATTTCGTCCGCCCTCCTGCGAGTCTCTTCCCCTCGGCTGCGCGCTCCCACTGAATTCGCCCTGGATTCCCAAGTGGAACTTGGCAGGAATACGATTCAAGTGCTGCGCATGAACCTGGCGTCGGGCGGAATGAACATACAAAGCAAGGGAACCCTGGTCAATCTTTACGCCCCTCGCCTGGACTTCGACATTACCGCCGCGCTCCCGGTACAGGAGTTGAATAAATTGGTTCCGACTCCGCTGGCGCCGCAGGGCGACCTGAGGTTCCAGGGCCGGGTTACCGCCGGAGGATCGTCTACCGATTGGTTTACCGGAAGGCTCAGCGGCCACTCTCTAGCCTACGTTCACCAGGGTGTCGAAATCCGGAACATCGCAATTAATTCGTATGCGGATTTCACTCCCAACAAGATCACCCTCACGGATCTGCAGCTCTCGGCTCCCGCTGGAAGCTTCCGAGGCGCTGCCCAGCTGACGGAGGCCCAGCGAGTCACGGTGAAAGGTGAAATCGTAGGAGTCACGATTGCGGAAGTGGGTCGCATGGCCGGGCGGGAAACCGGTTCGCTCAATGGAACGTTGAGCGGCGGCGTGCAACTGGACGGGCAATTTACAACTTCCGGGCTGGTGGGAGCCAGCGCCAGCGCCATGCTGGAGTTGAAGCCAGGTGACGACGGCGGGGTGCCGGTGTCGGGTTCGCTCGCCATCAACTACGATCAGCGCGCACAAAAGCTGCAGCTCGGCAACTCGCGGATCAATGTCGGGTCCACGAGCGCGTCCGTGTCGGGAACGCTCGGCCAAACTCTTGCGCTGCATGTGGTCTCCAGAAATCTGAACGACACGCTTCCCGTGCTGCGCGCGCTCGGCGCCGAGCCACCCGCCCAGTGGCCGGTGGAATTGCAGGACGGCGTGGCACGGGTGGACGCCTCCGTCGTGGGACCGCTCGAAAATCCGAGGATCTCAGGCAAACTCGAGGCCGGAAAGCTGAAACTGGACGGACAGCAACTGGACCGTGTCACCTCCACATTCACTCTCGATCGAACCGCCGCTGTGTTCGAGGCCGTCGCCGTGGACCAAGGCAAGATGCGCGTGGAAGGAAACGGACGTGCCGGGCTGCGCGATTGGAAGCTGGAAGGCCGCAGTCCCGTTTCGGCCACCTTATCTTTACGCAATGCGGATATTCAGACTCTGGCAGCCGAAGCTGGGTGGAAGGCACCGCCCGCTACCGGTTCGGTTTCCGCCGTCGTTCACGTTTCCGGTTCGCTGGAATCGCCATTGGTTACCGGTCCCGTGACCATCGAGAATCTCAACGCCTTTGACGAACACTTTGGGCAGGCTCACGCCGACGTCACGTTCACCACCACGGCGCTCGAACTCGCCCATGGCGAGGTGCGCCAGGGCGCGGGGCGCGTCGCTCTATCGGGGGACTACAATCATCCGGCCAATGACTGGAAGGACGGTTCACTCCGATTCGACGTGGCAACCAGTGGCGTCGATCTGACCGCCATCAAGCACCTGCAGGAGTTCGAGAGCGGCCTGGGTGGGCGTCTGGACTTGAAGGCGAGCGGAGGCGCAAAAATCGTAAACGGCGTCGTGGATTTGACGTCGCTCAACGGCGAGCTAACCGTTCGCAACGCGGCGCTCGCTGGCCGCACCTACGGCAACCTCACCGTCACCGCCGCCACCAAGCTGCCGCTTCTCACGCTGGCCGCCACCGCTACTTTGGATAACGTGCAGATCCGTGGGAGCGGTGAATGGCGCATGGAAGGCGACTACCGCGGCGAAGCGCACGTTCCGATTCCGCGCATCTCGCTCGCTACGTTGCACGACCTTACCCCGGGCAAACACCTCCGCACAGACCTTCCCTTCGACGGCTTCATTGAGGGCGACGCCGCCATCTCCGGTCCGCTCAATCAACCTTCGTCGATGAAGGCCGACGTGACGCTCTCCACAGTGCAACTCAACGCGAGCCCGACCGCGCGTCCCGTAGGTGGGGTCGCGCTGCAGGACCTGGTTCTGCGGAACGCTCAGCCGGTCCACATCGTGGCGACCACCAGCTCCATCGATTTTGGGCGCGCCAGCTTTGTCGCCAAAGACACCACGCTCGAAGCCACCGGCCGCCTGGCGCTGAACTCCAAGAATCCGTGGGATCTGGCGATTCAAGGCAGAATCAATTTTTCGATTCTGCAGCTTTTCAATCCGGACTTGCTCGGCTCCGGCGCCTCCATTGTCAACGTAACCATCCGTGGACCCTTCACCGAACCGCAAGTAGAAGGCCGGCTCGAGTTGCGCAACGCGTCCTTGTTCCTCCGCGACGTTCCGAATGGTGTGGACAACGCCAACGGCCTGATCCTGTTCGATCGCAACCGCGCTACCGTGCAGAATCTGAGCGGCAAGAGCGGCGGCGGCGACATTTCGTTCGAAACCGGCAGCTTTTTGGGCTTCCGTGGGACCGCTCTGGTTTATCGCCTTCAGGCCACGGCTCGCAATGTGCGGTACCGTTCCGAAGTTGGCATCAGCGTTACCGCCGACGGCTCGCTGGCTCTGGTTGGCACTTCCGAGAGCAGCGTCTTGTCAGGGTCGGTCTCGGTGACACGCGCGGCCTTCAATCCGCGGACCGACGTGGGTGCGTTGCTCGCTTCCACCACTACACCGGTGGCCGCCACTCCCAATGAGTACTTGCAGGGGCTTCAATTAGATGTGCGCGTGGCGACTCAACGCACCCTCGAAGTGGAAACCGCGCTGACACGCAACATTCAAGCCGATGCCGATCTGCGGGTGCGGGGCACTCCGGATCATCCCATCCTGCTGGGGCATGTCACCGTCAACTCGGGCCAGATCGAGTTTTTCGGGAACAAATACAACATCAATCGCGGCGAAATCAATTTCAACAATCCGGCCAAGATCGAGCCGGTACTCAACATGGATTTGTCTACCCAAGTGCGCGGGATCACGGTGAACGTCAGCTTTTCGGGATCTCTGAACAAGTTGAACTTCTCCTATCGGTCCGATCCGCCCTTGGAGGCGTCCGATATCGTCGCATTGCTGGCGGTGGGACGCACTCCCTCCACCGCCGGTCCCCTTGCTCTGACTCAAGCGACAACCAACGTGAACAACAGCTACCTGGGTCTGGGCGGCGCAAGCAACTCGCTGCTCTCCCAGGCGATTGCGCCCAACTCCGGGCGCCTGCAGAAATTCTTCGGCGTCAGCCACATCAAGATCGACCCGCAGCTTACCGACGTTACCATCGTTCCGCAGGCCCGTCTCACCATGGAACAACAGGTATCCTCCGACGTCACCCTGACTTACATCACGAACCTGGCGGTGACCAATCAGCAGATCGTGCGCGTGGAGTGGGATTTCAGCCGGAAATGGTCGGCCGTGGCGTTGCGGGATGAAAATGGGGCTTTCAGCATCGATTTCCAGTACCGGAAGCGGTTCAGGTAGCGTGTTATGCGACTCCGAAAAGTCCAGGGCAGGCTGAAAGTGGAGCATAGCATCCTGGGCGGGCTGCGGAATGTCCTGGAACGCTTGCTCGGAGACAATCCTGCAGCGATTCGGTCCATCATTCCCGGAGTAATTCGACCGGTGCGGGATGCCAAAGGCGAGGTCAAAATCCGGGTGACCGTGCCTACCACCAACGGATGGAAGGCCATCGCACTCAGCGCCGGCGCCCGGCAGGAGCTCTTCTTTAGTACCAACCTTTCCAAGGACCAGTTGGAGCAGGCCATCCGGCGCGCTTCCGGGACCGAGTACTAAAGAGGTTCGGAAGGACCCGCTGGGGGAAAGTACTAAGGCCCTTCAGCCTGAGCCGACGATTCTCTTAAGGGCGTCTACGGCACTAACGTTACGCTCCATCCCCGCCGATGAGGGAATTAGACTCTCAGTAACCTGACGTTCGCGAGAATTCGGTGAAGATTCTAATCGCAGATGACAGCATAGTGTCCAGACATTTGCTGGAAGCCACGTTGCGCAAATGGGGCTACGAGGTGATGGTGGCTTGTGACGGCGCCGAGGCTCTGGAACTGATGCAGCGCGAAGATGCTCCCGCTCTCATCATTCTGGACTGGATGATGCCGGGCATGACCGGAGTGGAAGTTTGCCGGCGCATCCGGCAGCGCGACAGCGAACCGTATACCTACATCCTGCTGCTTACCTCCAAGAGTCAAAAGGAAGACTTGATTGAAGGCATGGATGCGGGCGCCGACGACTACATTACCAAGCCATTCGATCAGAATGAGCTTCAAGTTCGGCTTCGGGCCGGCACCCGGCTGGTGGATCTGCAGGCCCAATTGCTGAAAGCGCGGGAAGACCTCCGCGAGCAGGCCACCCGGGATTCCCTCACGCACTTATGGAACCGGAGTTCCATCCTGAGCGAACTGGATCGGGAACTGGCGCGTTTGGAGCGCGAATCTCGCCCCCTGGGAGTTGTCATCGTCGACCTGGATCACTTCAAGCAAGTGAACGATACGTACGGACACCTGGCCGGCGATGCAGTTCTCCGGGAGGCTGCCCGCCGGATGCAAAACGGCATTCGCCAGTACGATTCCATTGGGCGCTATGGCGGCGAGGAGTTCCTCATTCTGTTTCCCGGGTGCGGCGAGACGGAAAGCTTCGCGCAGGCCGACCGCTTGCGCAAGCAACTCGCCCAGGCGGAAATGTCTGTGAATGATAGCTCTCTTCGTGTCACCGCCAGCTTCGGCGTCACCACCGCGATCCCTGGCGAGGGCTGGACGCAGGAGGCCTTGATCCGCAAGGCGGATGAGGCGTTGTACATCGCGAAAAAATCTGGCCGTAACCGCGTGGAGATCCTCACTGGCCGGTCTGAGCCGGCCGCCGAAAAGGTGTCCGCCGAAACCGCAGTCCCCGTTTCCTGACGCACGGCGGCTCAGTTCGCCACTGATAGGGCAGCTGCTGTCTTACGGCCGCGGCTCGGTCCTAGCCAGCCGAGCGAGCGCATCCCCGGTCAACAGATACACCGTCCATTCGTCCTGCGGAACCGCGCCCAGGCTGCGATAGAACTCGATGGACGGCGCGTTCCAGTTGAGCACGGCCCATTGCAGGCGTCCATAGCCCCGCTCGACGGCGATCTTCGCCAGCCGGATCAGCAGCGCCTTGCCGATGCCCTTACCGCGATGTTCCGGCTCGACGAAAAGATCTTCCAGATAGATGCCGGCCTGGCCGAGAAACGTCGAGAAATTGCGGAAGTACAGCGCGAAGCCAACCGCTTCGGAATCCCAGTAAGCCAGCAGCACTTCGGCCACTGGATTCGGACCGAACACATGCTCGCGGATGTTTTCTTCGGTCGCCACCACCCGGTGCGACAGCTTTTCGTACTCCGCCAGCTTGCGAATAAAGCCCAGGATTAGCGGTACATCGCTTTCGTTTGCAGGCGCGATGCGCAATGGAGTGCTCAGCGCAGGGTTCATTGCAAAGCCTCGACATGCGCTCGAACGGCTGACGCCAATCCCTGCAAGTTGTATCCGCCCTCGAGCACCGCAAGCAGCCGGCCGCCGGCGTGTTTATCCGCGATTTCGCGCGTCACGCGGGTGAGGTCCGCAAAGTCCTGGTCGGTAAGCAAGAATTGGCCCAGCGGATCGCCGGCTCTGGAATCGAAGCCCGCCGAAATCAGCACCAGTTCGGGCTTCACTTTTTCCGCGGCGGGCAGTAATTGCTCCTGAAACGCGCCCAGGATCTCCTTGCGTCCGGCGCCCGCGGGAAATGGGCAATTCAGAATCATGCCTTCGCCAGGGCCCTCGCCCCGTTCGTTCCTCGCTCCGGTTCCCGGATACCACGGCGATTGATGTGTGTTGAACACGAACACCGTGCCGTCGGTGTAGAAAATGTCTTGCGTCCCGTTGCCGTGGTGGACGTCCCAATCGGCGATGAGAACGCGCGCGACGCCATGCTTGCGCTGCGCGTACCGCGCGGCAGTGGCCACCGTGTTGAAGATGCAGAAGCCCATCCCGCGAACGGGCGTGGCATGGTGACCAGGCGGCCGCCCGATCGAGAGGGCATTCGAGACGCGCTTTTCGAAGATGGCGTCCACCGCGTTCAGCGCCCCGCCAGTGGCGCGCAGCGCCGCGTCGAACGATTTTGGCGAAATGATGGTGTCGCCGGTGCTGAGCTCGTGAAATCCATCGTGGATCTCACGTTCGGCAAGTTGCATGTACCGGCGCGCGTGGCACAACGCCAGTTCGTCGTGGGTGGCGAGGCGCGGCGGAATCGGAACCAGCTCCAGACCCCGCAGGGCGCCCACCGCTGCGTCAAATCGAGCGGGTTGCTCCGGATGCTGCGGACCCGTTAGATGTTCTTTGCAGATTGGATCCGCGGCAAGCCCTGTCATTACCTCCCAAATTCTAGCAGGCTGAACGTACCGGGAACGACCTTGCGGCGCGGCTGTGCCTTGGCGTCGCCCGCGGGTGGAGGTATCATCTCGACCTGTGCGAGTGCCAAGTACACCATGTGTGTCTTAGGATCCAACGCCATGGTCCGAGCGCCCTTTTCCGTTTTCACGTTTTCCACCACCGTATACTTGTCGGGCGAATCTTCATGGATTACGGTAAGCACACCCTCGTCCCCGCAGGAGTTAAGAACATATTTCGTTCCCGGATCGAACCAAGTGGCGTCTACTCCGTCTCCAATCGGCACGGTGGTAACCACCTTGCCGGTGTCGGCGTTCATCACGGCCATCATCGTGTTGTCGCAACCGGAGAAGATGCGGCGGGTCTGAGTGTCCATGGCCATTCCTGACGGCTCCTTGCAGGGCGCGAGCGGCCATTTGTGGACCACCATCAGCGCCTTGGCGTCGATGTCCATCACCTCGCTCTTGTCTTCGATATTGACGAAGACGTGTCCCTTACCGTCCGGCGCCGGGAACTCCGGTTTCCCTTCCAGCATGACCGTCCCGGCCAGCGTTCCCTTTTCGGCGTCCACGGCGGTTGCGTTGGCGCTGCGGCCGTTGAAGGCGAACACGCGCTTGGAGGCCGGATCGTAGATGATACCGTCCGGATTCGTCCCCGCGGCAACCTCGCCGACTTTCGCCAGCGTCTTCATATCGAAAACCACCACCTGATTCGCGGCGCCATCGCTGATGAAGCCGTGGTTGAATTCGGGCGCGAGCGCAATGCCATGCACCAGCTTAAGGCCCGTGATCTTGCCCGTGACTTCGCCCTTTTGGCCGTCCACCACGTCAACTTCCGTACCGTGAGAAACGAAGACGCGGCCCGTGTCCGGATCGGTGGTTAAGTAGTCCCAAAATCCGCCGCCGGGAATGCTGATTTTTTTGATTTGATGATATCCGCTTTGCGCGAACGCAACGGCTAGGACAAGCAACAACAAGGGGCTTTTACGCATGGTGGCATGCTATGCCGATTGTCTGAAGATTCGCTGAAAAGCGGGCGCGAAACCAAGCTGCCGGGGCAGGGATGGGGCGGCGCCGGGCTGGGGTGATGGCACGCTGTAGGCTACCGCGACGCTCGCAGCCGTCCCCGCACTCCCTGCGGCGCCGCCGAAGTGGCAACGCCAAAATTGATGGGCCCGGACCCCCGCATGCCCTGCACCGAGATCCGCCAGAGACCCGCTTCCGGATTGGGCACGCGAAACGATTTTAGATTACTCTCGCCGGAGTACCCCGTCGTGTCGGCGTAGGCCGCGTAATGCCGTCCGCTCGGGCTCATCAAATGCAGATCCAGATCGCCCGGCGCGCCTGGCCAGGAAAGCGAAACCTCCAATACTTTCGAGCCTCTCGCTACCGCGATCAAATCGCTCCACCATTGCTCCACGGAAACCGAGCCCGAGAACTGGCCTTCCGCTGATGACCGGGCGGACGCAGCGCCGACGCCCGCAGCCCCGTCCGCTCGTGCGATGTTCCGGCGCGAACCGCAATCGCACAGTGGAGATGTATTGCTCGAGACCACCGTCCGATAGCCGCTACCGCGGGTCCAGTCCGGCAGATCCTCGAACTGGAACGGAACACTCGACGACGAGATCGGAAGCGCCCGGGTCACGCTGACGTGTACGTGATAACCGCCGCCTTCGCCCAGCGTGTAGCCGCTGTTTCCGGCGGTCGCGAGCGCCTGTCCCTGCTCCACGTGTTCGCCGTTCTTCACCACAAAGGTGCCGCTTGCCAGATGCGCGTAGTGGCTGAACTCGCCGTTGCCATGGTCGATGGTGATGTAGTTTCCAAATGAATGATGCCGGTGATCCTGACCGAGTCCGAGATCGTGCGCATACGCGATCCCGGCCTTCATCGCCACCACGCAGCTTCCCTCGCGCGGCGCTATATCGAAGGCGTGCAGACTATTGCCCCAATGCGAGAACGTGCCGTAAGGTCCCTGCGTCACGACCCAGGGTACACCCGCCGCAGTCGGCAGCTTGTATCCGCCGGTGGAGATCAGGAACGGCATTGGACGGCTCAAGCGCTGATCGGGATTCTCCACGATCACCAGGTACTCGTTGGCGGGCAGCCCCGCATAGTGCACAGTCAATTGACTCGCCGTGGACTCGCGCGCCTGCAAGCTGGCCAGATATTTCCACCCGCCCGCCGGTTTGTACTCGGCGATCAGGACCAGCGAGCCAGGCTGAAAATTCTTGCCTCGCACTGTGAAGTCGATTTCTTGCGCCCGCTCGCCCGGCCACGTCACACTGGTGACTACCGGACCGCCATAGTCGGTGTCGCCCGCGATGGTGAATGTCCGCGAAAATGCCACGGTGCCATTTGACACCGCGCGTACCGTCCAATTGCCGGGCTGCGACGCCGGCGCAAATCCCGCGATCGGAAGTTGAGCTGTCAAGCACAGTTCGCCGGCAGTCGGTAGCTGTCCGTAGTCCGCGGCGGTTGAAACTGTGCCGGAAGGGTCCAGCCATTCCACACGCAACTGGTCGCCCGCGCGCACGTGCAACGCGAGAAACCATACAAACGCCTGCCGGTCCACGGGCTGAAAAACCGAGACCGACTTCGGAGCCACGCAGGTTTGCTCGCTAACCGAGGCCGCCGTGCGACCTTCTTGTACCGTGAGAGCCCAGGCGCCGGAGGCAAGGAGAGCAACTAGAAATATGAGAACTGCCGAAGAACGCACCTAAGAGTCTATCGACCCTTCAGTCCCTCGACTTGAGTAGAGCACTCACCTTACGGAGCCCGCCGGGAAGGAAGCGAAGAGCGATCACCAGGAGCCCGCCCCAAAGCAGCAGACTCGGGCCGTAGGAGAGCAGGAACACCACCGCCCCAACCACGCCCGCCAGCAAACTTGCATAACCCTCGGCGGCGGCATTACGGAACCGATCTAGCGTCGAATGCGGCGAGAGTTGCGCTTTAGAGGCTTCTCGCAAGGTTACGTTGAGCGTCGCGAAGTCCACGCGATTTACCAGGGTTTTTTTCTCGGCTTCCATTTGCTCGATCTCGCCGCGGACGCGGTCGATTTCTTTCTCCACCGCCAGCACGTCGGTCATCTTGCCGCTGCGATCGTGAAGCAAAGCGGTCAAGCGCTGTTCGGTATTGCGAGCATTGGTAAGCCGCGCGTCCAGATCGACATACTGCTTCGTTACCTCTTCTCCGCTTTGCGACTCCGACTCCACCCGGCCGAGCTTCCGGATTTCAGCCACGGTGGGATCAAGCTGATCGGAAGGCACACGGAGTGTTGCGTTGAAAATGCGCGGGCCATCGGCCGGCGCGGTAACGTCCAATTGGCCGAGGTAGCCGCGATGGCGCTTGAGGATGTCCTCAAGTGCGCCGCGCGCTTTGTCGAATTCTGTGGTGATCAGGACAAGCTGGGACGTCCGGGCGATCATCGGCTTGGCGGCTGACGACTGCAACGCCGATCTTCGAGCTTGCATGGCAGTGAGCCTGGCTCGGCTGGCCTGGTTCATCATCTTCGGCTGCACTAGTGAAAGGAGCAACAGACACAGGGCGGCAGCAACGCCTAACCCCATCCAAACCTCCGCCCTCTTTGGCCTTCCCGGCAGCCGTACCGCCGATGGCCCTACTTGCAACGCCGTCAGTCGCCGCGACACATCCCGCAATTCGGCCGCGAGCCGCTGGCACTCGCGACATTCCTCTAAGTGAGCCGCGACCAGCGCGGTCCGATCGGATGGCAACTCACCGTCCAAGAACGCCATCACTTCTTCCTGCTCGACGGGATGTTCGTTCACTTGCATTTGACGTTCTCCAAGCTTCCCGCCGGGTCCAGTTGGCCCTTCAGCGCCATGCGCGACCGGAACAGGCGCGATCGCACCGTGTTTACCGGAAGCCCCAGCAGACTCCCTATCTCCCCGTAGCTCAGTTGCTCATACTCGCGCAGCATCAGGATCTCGCGATCGCCTTCCTCCAGCCTTTCCAACGCTTGCCGAACCCAGAGCACTTCATCCGCGCTGTCGTTGGCCACGGACGTTGCTCCTGGGATTACGACGAAGCCTTTGCGCCGTTCGGCGGCGAGCAACTTCATGGCGATTCCGTATAAATAGGTCCGCACCAGTGCCCGAGGCTCGTATCGCGCCTTGGCACGAATGACTGCCAGAAACGTATCCTGCGTTAAGTCCTCAGCCCGCTCGCGAAGATACAGGCGGCGGCAAAAGAATCCGAAGATTGGCTCGCGATAGCGGGCAAACAGCTCCTCAAGCGCCGGGCGCGAACCACGCTGGAACTCGACCATTAACGCTTCGTCGCTGGGCGTCTCGTCGCTGACCATTCGCGTCTCTCTATAGCTGTAATGTCTCGAGACGCCGAAAAGTTCCCGCGCGCGCAAATTTATGTTGAGGGAAACCGAACCCGGAACGCGGAGCCCTGCCCTACCACGCTCTCGGCTTCAAGACTGGCATGGTGACGCTCGGCGATCCATTGAGCGATCGAAAGCCCCAGCCCCGCGCCGCCGGCCTCCCGGTTGCGCGACTCATCCACGCGATAGAAACGCTCGAACACGTGGGGTAACGCGGAGTCGGGAATCCCGATGCCGGTATCGCTCACCGTCACCGTCGGCCCGGAGGAATCCTGTGCAACCGAAACCGTGATTCGGCCGCCAGCGGGCGTATATTTCACGGCGTTATCCACCAGCAACAGCAGCAACCGCCGCAGCGCCGGGTCGTTGGCGTCCACGTAGACCGGTTGCTCCGGAGCCTCGGTTGAAATTTCGAGCTGCCGGGCCTGCGCTAAAACCTGAGCTTGTTCGCAAACATCGAGCACCAGCGGCGTCAGCTCCACTCGGTCGAGCGCCAGCCCCGGCAGTCCGGCATCGGCCCGCGCCAGCAACAACAGATCCTCGATCAGGCGCGCCGTTCGATCCGACTCCTGGATAATGTGCCGGAGCGCCTCTCGATACGTCTCCACGGAGCGCTCGCGCCGCAGCGTCAACTCGGCCGTGGCCCGGATCAGCGCGATCGGCGTACGCAGCTCGTGCGATGCATCGGCGGTGAATTGCGTCAGGCGTTTTACCGCCGCTTCCAGGCGCGCCAGCATGTTGTTCCACGTCTCAGAGAGCCGCTGCAGTTCGTCGCCCGCGGCCGGCACCGTCAGACGCTCGGATAGATTCTCAATGCCGATGGTTTGCGCCGCCCGCGTAATCGCGTCCACCGGCGCAAGCGCTCTCCGGCTGATCCAATACCCGCCCAGTGAAGCGATCAACAACACGCCAGGTGTTGCCAACAAGAGCAACTGGCGCACGCGGCGCAGCGCGGCAAAGGTACCACCCATAGGCGCCGCGACAACGATTCGATAAGTCCGGCCTTCGACCGTCGCCTCGGTGGTCAGCGTCTTGTATCGCGAGCGGGCCCCCCTGGCATTGGCCACCACGCGGCTTTCGAGCAGCGCCTCACCCTGTGGATCGCGCACTTCAATCAAATGACCTTCCGGCGTCGCCTCGGCGTATTCCGTCAGTTCCTCCTGCAGAAGTTGCGGTTTGTTGGGCTTATATTCGGTTCGAATCACGGTAGCCACGCCTCGAGCCTGCGCGGCCAGCGTCTCGTCGATGGTGGCATTGAGACTGTGTCTGACCACCAGTAAGACGCCAACGCCGAGCGCCGTGAGTCCCGCCAGCAATACCAGCGAATACCATAGCGTGAGTCGCGCGCCGATCGACCAGCGTGAGGGATGCAGCAGCACGTTTGAGGAACGCTGCATCACGCCTCCTCCGCCCTCAGGCAGTAGCCAACCCCGCGCACCGTCTGGATGAGCTTGGTCTGCCCTTCGGTGTCCACTTTGTCGCGCAACAAACGGATGAACGCGTCCAAGGTGTTGCTTCGCACGTCGGAATCGAATCCCCATACCGATTCGATCAGGTTCTCTCGCGTCACCACGCGTCCGGCGCGCTTCATCAATAGCTCCAGCAGACCGTATTCGGTGCGGGTCAGCGCGATCCTCCGGCCGGCGCGCGCCACCTCGTGCGCCGATGGATCCAGCGTCAAATCGGCCAGTTGCAGGATGGGCGGCTGAGGGATCACGCCGCGCCGCGACACCGCCCGCAGCCGCGCCAGGAGCACTTCGAACGAAAACGGCTTTACCAGATAATCGTCGGCGCCCAGGTTCAAACCCTGGACAATGTCGGGTGTGGCATCGCGCGCCGTCAGCATCAGGATCGGTGTCTGGTTGCGCGCCGCGCGCAGTTTCTTCGCGACGGAAAACCCATCCAGCCCGGGCAGCATCACATCCAGCACGATGGCATCAAACGGATGCGACTCGGCCATCGCCAGCCCGTCGCGCCCATTGCCGGCGAGCACGACGGAATGACCCTCTTCCTCCAGGCCCTGCCGCAGCAGCTCGGCCATGCGCCGCTCATCTTCGACCACCAGCACCTGCATGATCTGTGATTTCATGCTAACGCGGGGATCTGAAGTTTTGCTGTAAACGGCGGCGGCAGCCTGGCTAGCCCGGGCGTATTGCGTATTAGCTCCGCTATCGAACGGCCGCGCGGGAACGTGCTAAGAAAGTTATGTGATTTGCGACCCGACGAATAGGATCTTACCTTTCGAAACGTGGGTTACCAGGTCGGACTGGTTCCGCTACGCCGCTAGCAACCCGGATAAGGTTCCGCATCTGCTCTGCGATCGGTCGCCATGCCCAGACCCATTTTTCGATTTGTTCGCGGCATCTGCGTCAGAGCGTCGACCTATGATCACAGGACTGTGTCGATGCTTGAAAAACTTCAAGACCGGTGCTCGGTACATTTACGTAACGAAACTCTGTAGGGAGGCTGCCAAGCAGCGGCGCTTGGATCGTCATCTCGGACCTTGGTACCTCGGAGTCGCATCGATGATTGTGGCGGCAGTGAAGACCTCGCACCAACTCGCTGCCCTTGATTTCAAACCACGTAGATACGTCGTAAATCCTCCCATCACGCCGTATCCGCCGGGGCTTGCCCACGATTCCTGGCCCGTAGCAGCGGTAGCTCGTGAGAGTTGTATCATCCACACCAGTTCTGATGCCGACCGCGACGACGCTGATCCAATTTCGTACGGCCGCCGGATCGCACTGACGCCGGATCGATCCTCTAAAGAGCAATGGCAGAGAGACTATCGAGCTTACCACGATCGACAGACAAGCCGGCGACTTTGCGCGGCCCTTTGTCGGTTCGAGTTCGTTAACGATCGTGAAGCCCTCGCCACATGTTTCGAGGCTGCCCCCGTGTTGTCTTCCCACGACCGGAACGATTTGCAACTGAACGTAAACGGTCGCATCATTCCAAAGGAAATTGCGATTGCTTTGGCCCGTCATATCGCTGAGAGCGGAAGCCAGTAGGGGGCGCTTGACCGTGTGGTCCCTAGCGAATTAGTTCGGGCGCTGGGAGCAACAGCGCCTGTTACAATTACACCGTATGGCGCCCATGAAATGGACGGCGGTCTACATGAAGGTGCCCGAGGGGTATGTCGCGTTCGTCGAAGAACTGCCGGGCGCGAATACCCAAGGGGAGACAATTGAAGGAGCGCGCACGAACCTCAGGGAAGCCGTTGCGATGGTTTTGGACGCAAACCGCGAGTTGTCGGAGCAGTCGTTGCAGGGTGCCAACGTTATTCGAGAGACTCTCAATCTTCCCGCGGCGCGAAACGCGTCGATCTGATCGGCGATCGGACAGTAAACGACTTCCTGGCTGGCAAAATCTGACATTACCTGGAGATCCCCAGGCCATAGCGTCGGATACCCAAATCCAATCCCAAATCCCTGATAACCAATCCCTCCACCGGGTTCAGCCGATTTTCAGATGACTTGCGGTATGCTGGGCGAGATGCAAGCGTTGGCAAACATTTCTCCGAGGCCCCAGAGTCTCGCGAACAAGGGGTGCCAGCACAGTTCTATAACTCCTATGCTATCGTGCAAGTTTGAATTTTTGCCGTAGAACGGCACAGGAGGCGGCGGCCTCTTCCCCAGAAGGAGATTGGAAAACGTCAGATGACGATTCACTCGATTTTCAGGTTGATTGCGTTAAGCTGGTCGGCGATGAGATTTAAGTTCGAGCGATTTTCGCTGCCTGTGCGTCACGGTTCTGAAACCTGGCCCACAGCAGGCAGACTGTCCAGCGCTGCCGTGGTATTTTTGCTTTTAGTGCCGGCGATCTCGTGGTCGCCAGCCTCGGCCCAGGTAGGGGCTACTTCGGCGGAATTCGCCCCCTCAATAAAGTCCGACTCGACTAGCATCGCCAGCCCCGTAGGGTCTTTAGGTTTCCTCGCGAGCCAGGCTGAGCGACCGGCAGCGGCGAGCGCCTCCGCGGGGCCGGTCACCCTGACGCTGAAAGACGCGCTGGAACTAGCGCAAAAGAATGATCCAGGTTTCCTGGCGGCCCAGGGCGATGCAGCCACCGCCGCCGAGGATGTACGTCAGGCGCGGGCATCACGGTATCCCGTCTTGAGCGGAAGATCAGATTACCTCGGTACACAGGGTAATGGAGTACTCTCCGAGAGCAGATTCGTCACCAATGACGGCGTGCATGTCTACCGCGAGTGGGCCGTCGCCCACCAGGATTTTACAGCAGGGATCTTCAAGGGTACGGGCATAGATCGCGCCGCCGCCGCCCAAGCTATCGCACGGGCCAAAGCCGAAGTGGCGCGCCGGGGATTGGCGCCTACGGTGACTAAGGCCTACTACAGCCTGCTCATTGCCCAGCGCAAGTACGTCACCGCCCAGCAGGCGCTCGATCAGGCCCAGCGTGGGCTTGACATCAGCCAGAAGTTAGAGAAGGGCGGGGAGGTGGCGCACAGCGATCTCGTAAAATTCCAACTCCAGCTGAATGCTCAGCAGCAGGCGCTCCGGGAATCGCAGCTCACTATGGGCAGCGCGCGACTGGATTTGTCGGTTTTGTTATACCGCGACTTCAACCAGAATTTCTCGGTGGTGGACGATCTAGACCTCTCGCCCGCTCTTCCGACGCTGGCGGATGTCCAAACGCTGGCCGGGCGCGAAAATCCTACTCTCCGCGTGGCGATGGAAGCGCTGCGTAGCGCAAACCTGGATATTTCGATCGCGCGCCAGGCCTTCCTGCCCACGCTGTCGTTAGACTTCGTTTATGGTATCGAAGCAAACGCCTTCGCGCTTCACAGCACAGTTGCCGCCGCACAAAAAGACGGTCCGCTGCCAAACCTGGGCTACTTTGTCACCGCCAGTTTGAACATACCGGTCTGGGACTGGGGCGTGCGCAAGAGCAAGGTCCGGCAGGCACAGCTCAAACAGGAGGAGGCGAACGTCGATTTGAGTGTCGCGCAGCGGCAGTTAGTGAGAAATCTCCAGGGGTTCTATGACGAAGCGCAGACCGCTCGGGAGCAGATGGATTTGCTCCGGAGCGCAGTGGACCTGGCGTCCGAGAGCCTGCGCCTGAACAACTTGCGCTATCAGGCCGGGGAAGCCACGGTGCTGGATTTGGTGGACTCCCAAACCGCCCTGCCGCAGGCGCGTAATGCGTATGATGATGGTATACTACGCTACCGCGTAGCTCTTTCTAATCTTCAGACCCTCACGGGAGCGTTTTAGTTATGCGAGCAAAAGTAGTTTCTTTTATTGCGTTCGCTTTTCTGTTGTCGGCGTGCGCAAAAAAGCCAGACGCGGAGGTTGTGTCGCCGCCGGCCGTCCAGGTCACTTCGGTGACTCAAAACACCATCCGGCGAATCGTCAGTGGAGATGGAGTCCTGTTCCCGGAGGATCAGGCCAACGTGATACCCAAAATCACGGCGCCGATCCTGAAGTTCTATGTCCGCCGAGGCGACCATGTCAAGCAAGGCCAACTGGTGGCGGAGTTGGAGAACAAAGATCTGGTTGCGGCGTCGTTCGAAGCCAAAACCGCCATCGATGCAGCCGAATCCAATTTGCGAGCAACGGAAGGCTCGACAATTCCGGAAGCGGTGGTGAAAGCGCAAACGGATTTAGAGGCCGCCCGGCAGGCGCGGGACAGCGCCAAGAAGGTGCTGGACAGCCGCGAGCAATTGTTGAAAGATGGAGCGCTGGCAGCCCGCCAAGTGGACGATTCCCGGCTCGCCTACGCGCAGGCCCAGAGTACCTATCAGGCTGCCGATGAGCATTTGAAAACGCTGCAGGGCGTCGGGAAAGAAGAACAGTCCAAGAGCGCCGTCGCACAGGTGCAGACCGCCAAGGCGCATTACGAATCCCAGCAAGCGCAAGTGGCTTATTCACGAGTGGTCAGCCCGATGGCAGGCGTCATCGCGGACCGTCCGCTTAATGAAGGAGATATAGCCGCGCCGGGAATGCCGTTGGTGACCATCATGGATATTTCGCGCGTGGTGGCTCGCGTCAACGTTCCCCAAGCGGATGCCCCGTTCGTGAAGGTGGGACAAACGGCGATCATCACACAGACGGACAGCACGGAGCAGACCGAGGGAAAAGTCACGGTGGTGAGTCCATCCACGGATGCTAACACCACCACGGTGCAGGTTTGGGTGCAGATCGCGAATACCGGTGAGCGACTGAAGCCCGGTACGAGCGTGCACGCCTCCATTGTTACCGAAGAGTACAAGGCCGCGAGCGTGCTGCCGGCGGCCGCAATTCTGCCTGGCGAAGAGGGCGGCACGGCGGTGCTGACAGTCACTTCCGACTCGATTGCCCACACCAGGGCCGTCAAACTGGGTGTCCGGCAGGGCAATCAAGTCCAGATCCTCAGCGGCGTCAATCCCGGCGACGAAGTGGTCGTGGTGGGGGGGCTGGGTGTGGATGACAAAACCAAGGTGAAAGTGGTTACAACGGCCGTTGAAGAATCTGACGACGACGCAGACACGAACGCTCCGGAAGAGCCGGCTGCCAAGAAGCCACCGAGCGCACCGGCCCAGAAGAAAGACGGGGGGGATACGAAAGGCAAATGAGCCAGCTTTCGACACTTCCACCCGTCACCGCCGGCAGCGACGCGCAGCATTGGACTGCGCGATACGGCAAATCGTTCATCTTCGTTATCTTGACGCTGGTAGCGGTCGGCATCTACCTGGCGCTCACGATTCCGGTGGCAGTTTTTCCCAGTACGGATTTTCCCAGGATCGTAGTTGGTGTGGACTCGGGTGTCTATCCGATCGACCAGATGCTGGTGGCGGTAACGAAGCCCGTGGAAGACGCCGTGAACACGGTACCGGGCCTCGACCACCTATCGTCGGTTACCAGCCGCGGCACCGCGGAGATCGATCTCTTTTTCAACTGGAACGTGGACATGTACCGGACGCTGGAGTTGGTGAACGCCGCCCTGGCGCGAGTCCAGTCCACGTTTCCTCCTAACTCGAAGATCACCGCCGATCGTCTGACGTTCGCAGCGTTCCCTATCATGGGTTACAGCCTGACGTCGGAGAAGATTCCGCAGACCACGCTTTGGGAACTGGCTAACTACACGCTCAAGCCGCGTATGAATCGCGCCACCGGCGTCTCATCGGTGGTGGTGCAGGGCGGGCAGGTACCGGAATTTCAGGTGCAGCCGGACCCCGCCAAGCTGGTGGAGGCGGGCGTCACCATTCCTAATATCCTGGATGCCATCAACCGCAGCAACATGATCGATTCGCCGGGGCTGATTGAAACGAATCATCAACTGGAGCTCACCCTGATGAGCGGTCAGGCGCGAAGCACCGGGGACATCGGCAATATCATTATCAAAACGACGCCGGCAGGCGCGCCTTTGCACATTTTCGACGTGGCCAAGGTAAGCGATTCGGTGATGCCGGTATACACCGTGGTCACGGCCAACGGGAAACCGGCAGTTTTGCTGAACGTCTATCGCCAGCCGGACGGCAACACCGTGCAGGTGGCGGATGAGGTTCATGCCGAAATCGCGAGCCTCAGAAAGGACCTGCCCCCTGGAGTGGACCTCCGGCCGTTCTACGACCAATCGGAGATCGTGAACGATTCCATCAAGAGCGTTCGCGATGCCATCGTGCTGGGCTTGATCCTGGCATCGCTGATTATGGTTCTGTTCCTGCGGGACTGGGGCACGTCGCTGGTGGCAGGCCTGGTGATTCCGGCGACCATCGGGGTGACGTTCATCGCCCTGCAGATCATGGGTGAGAGCTTCAATCTCATGACCCTGGGCGGACTGGTGGCGGCCGTGGGACTAGTGATTGACAACGCCATCGTGGTGGTGGAGAACATCGTGATGCACCGCGACTCAGGCCAGTCGCGGGCGGAAGCCATCAGCAGCGCGATCCGCGAGATCCGGGTACCGTTGGTGGGCTCGACGATTACGCCGATTGTGGTGTTCCTGCCCTTGATCTCCATTACCGGGGTGACCGGCGTATTCTTCCGCGCTTTCGCCGTAACGGTAGCCATGGCACTGCTTACTTCACTGGTGCTGGCCCTCACCTGGACCCCCACGCTCAGCTACTACTTCCTCCGCGCGCGACCGGGCGGCACATCGGGCGGGAGACACGAAACGGTGCCCGCATGGCTGATGAAGGCCTACGAGCACACGCTGCGCTTCGCGCTGGAACATCCGTTGGTGCTGGCGCTCTTCGCGATTCTCCTTATCGGAGGGTCGTATTTCTGCTTCACGCACACCGGATCGGACCTGTTGCCCGCGATGGACGAGGGCGGCTTCATCGTCGACTACATCATGCCCGCTGGTTCGTCGCTCAGAGAAACGAATCGCGTGATCAGTCACGTGGAAAATATCCTGCGCGCCACGCCGGAAGTGGAGAGCACGTCGCGCCGCACCGGCCTGCAACTTGGCCTGGCCGCTGTGACGGAAGCCAACACCGGCGACCTCACCGTTAAGCTGAAGCGCGACCGGAAGCGCTCCGGCGACGAGGTGATCGCCGAGGTACGCGCCAAGATCAGGGAGGCTGAGCCGGTCCTGGACGTGGAATTCCCGCAGTTGTTGCAGGACATGATCGGCGATCTCACGAGCGCTCCTGAACCGGTGGTAATCAAGCTGTTTGCGCAGGATCCCGACCTCCTGCGCCGCTGGGCGCCATTAGTGGCCAGCACCATCAAAAAGATCCCCGGCGTGGTGGACGTGGAGGACGGCATCGAGAATCACATCAGCGGCACCGCGCTGATGTTCAATGTGGACCCGGTGGTAACAGCTCGCGCAGGTTTCACCCCGCAGGAGGTGGAACTGGATGCAAGCGCGATGCTGCAGGGCGAGCCAGCCCCGCCGCCGGTGGTGCTGAACGATCGTTCTTACACCATTCGCGTGCAGTTTCCCCCCTCGACGCGCAGGACCGTCGATTCCGTGAAGAATACGCTGATAGTCAGCGGAACCGGCAAGACCGCTACCATCGGTTCGCTCGCCACACTGACCGAGATTCCCGGCCAGACCGAAATCGTCCGCGATAATCTCCAGCGGGACGTGGGCGTCACCGGGCGCTTCGAGAATATCAATCTGGGAGACGGAATGGCGAGTGTTCAGAAGGCGATCGCGGATTTGAATGTACCGCCCAGCATCCGGGTGGAGTATGGCGGCCAATTCGCCGAACAGCAGAAATCGTTTAAGGATCTGGGATTTGTTCTGGCGCTGGCGATCGTGCTGGTCTTCATGGTTCTGCTGTTCGAGTTTGGCAATTTCGCCGTGCCGATAGCGGTGCTGTCGTCGGCGCTGCTGTCCACTTGCGGCGTCTTCCTGGCGCTGCTGATCACCAGGACCACATTCAACCTCTCCTCTTTCATGGGACTGATCATGGTGATCGGCATCGTAGCCAAGAATGGCATCTTGCTGCTGGATGCAGACCAGAAATTCCGCGCGCAGGGGATACCCGCGGAGGAGAGCATGATACGCGCGGGTGAGCGCCGTTTGCGTCCGATTATGATGACCGCGCTGGCCACCATGGCGGGCATGTTTCCGCTGGCGCTTGCCATTGGCGCCGGTTCGCAAATGTTGCAGCCGCTGGCCATTGCGGTTATTGGTGGGATCCTCGCCTCGATGATCCTTTCTCTGGTAGTAACGCCGGCCGTTCGTTTCTACGTGGGCCGGGACTAATTCACTTCAAGGAGTAAGAACTTTCATGAAAAAGCTCTTGATCGCAGGAAGTCTGTTGGCGATTGCGGCCTTCGCGTCCGAAGGGTTCAAAGTCCTGACCAAAATCAAAATTGGAGGCGTTGGCGGTTGGGACTACATCGCGGTTGACCCCAACACGAACCGAGTCTACGCTTCGCACGCAACTCTGGTGGAGGTAGTGGACACCACCACCGGAAAAGTAGTCGGGCAGATCCCGCAACTTCATGGCGTTCATGGCGTCGCCGTAGCGCCGGAATTCGGGAAAGGATTTATCACCAACGGGCAGTCGAACAGCGTCACAATCTTTGATCTCAAGACGCTCGCCAAAGTCGGAGAGCCGCAGACGGGCATGAATCCGGATTCGGTTTGTTTCGAGCCCGTCACCAAACATATTTTTACGTTCAATGGGAAATCGAACGACTCGACGGCGATCGATCCCAAGACCAACGAAGTCATCAAGTCCTTCGCGCTCGGCGGAAAACCGGAGGAATGCCAGCCGGATGGCACTGGCAAGATGTATGTCAATATCGAGGACACCAGCGAGATCGTCGAGTTCGATGCAGCTAAGACAACCGTATTGCGGCGTGCATCCTTGTCTCCGTGCGACAGCCCCAGCGGGCTTGCCATCGATCAGAAAGACAAGAAGCTTTTCGCGGTTTGCGACAACAAAATGATGGTGGTAATCGATATTCCCTCGCTCAAAGTGATTGCGATGCCGACAATCGGAGGGGGGCCCGATGGCGCCGGCTACGACGCGGGGCTTGGACTGGCCTTCAGTTCCAACGGCCAGGATGGAACGATGAGCATCGTGAAGCAGGTAAATGGCAAGTATGAGACCGTGGATACTGTAACGACCGAAAAGGGCGCCCGCACCATGACGGTGGATTCGAAGAATCATAAGGTGTATCTGCTGGCTGCCGAATTTGGCCAGTTAGCTGCCGGTCAAAAAGGACGTCCGCCGATTCTGCCGGATAGCTTCCACGTTCTGGTAGTCGGCAAGTAGGGAAACTAGAACGACGCGCTGAGCGTTCTATCGGTCATCAGCATCAACAGCGACAGCAATACGATCAGGCCGACGTACTGCATCAGGATGATGTTGTCGTCTTCAGCCGGGTAATCGCGGCTGAAAAGGCGGTAACCGGCGCCGAGCGCGATCAGCAGCAGAATCGTCTGATGGGTCACGGCCCAAATAGCAATCGCCGCGGCTCCTGCGATCGCGCGTTGTTTCCTGGTGAGGGCGCGAAACCCGCGCCCGCCATCCAACTGCCAGATCGGAAGAAGATTGAACAGGTTCAGCCAGGCTGCGGTGTGCGCGATTGCATACCAAACTGGAAGTTGAGTTGTGATTGCCGCAAGCCACGCAACGATCGCGGAACCAAGTCCCCAAATCGGGCCCGCCAAGCCCACGCGCGCGTCCTCACCCACATTGCCGGGATACTGTTTCATTCGCACGAACGCCCCGAAAAATGGAATAAACATCGGCGCGCTAGCCGCAATGTTGTATTTGCGAAGCGCCATCACGTGCCCCATTTCGTGGATGTAGATGGACATCACGAAACCGAGCGCGAATCGCCAGCCGAACAGCGACCAATAGACCGCGAAAAACGCCAGCATGCTGGCGAACGTGCTGAGCTTGGTCAGGCCCAGCAGCAAGAGCTTGCCTTTTGAGAGCGCCACCAACAGGAAGGTGCCGATGGGGCCGAGCTTGCCGAGCCGCTTCGCCCATACGTTCTTGTCCGAAAGCTGCAGGTCGATATTTTCGATGCGCGCTTTTGCGAGGCGATACTGCTCGGAATCCGGCGGAAGCAACTCCAGCGCTTTCACCCAGGCCTGCCGTGCGCCCTGCCAATCGCGTGCTTGACCGGCGAGCTTGGCATGCTGGACCAGAGCGTCGAATTCCTGCTGCTGAGTGGGGATCATAGCCGATCGAATAGCTCTCCGAGGCGGATCGACAAGCCGGGAATCAGACTGGATTCGAACATGCCGGTTTCGTCGACAATGGCGTTACGCGCCTCGGAATACACGAAAGCTGTTCGCGAATCAAGATCGACGATCCAAACTTCCTTTGTGCCGCATCTTCGGTACCGATGGACCTTTCGAATGAGGTTCTCGAAGGTATCGTTTTGAGAGACGATCTCGATGGCAAGGTCGGGAACGAAACGTTGCACACGGAGGTTGCCATCGCAGAGTTTGGCCTTCTCCGGGCCGAAAAATGTCACATCCGGGCCATGAGCATCTCCATCAAAATCGTAGTCCTGCTCGCTGATGACTCTGCCGAGCTTATGTTCTTCGACATAGGGCAAAAGCAAAGTAATCAGGAGACCTCGGAGAAAGTTGTGGCCCAAGGTGTTGCCTGATACGTCCACCAACTTTCCGTCGACCAGTTCGTGATAGTAAGCGAGCACGTCCGGAAGCCGTTCAAAATCGTCGATCGTGAGAGGACTTAGGAGTGGCATTCGTCAAAGCCGATCGAACAGGTCGCCAAGGCGGATGGAAATACCGGGGATCAGGGTGGATTCGAAGATACCGTTTTCGTAGAGATTTGCATCACGCGCATCGGAAAACAGGAAGGCTCTTCGTGAATCGATGTCGAAAATCCAGGCTTCCTTGGTGCCGCACTGGCGATACCGATCCACCTTCTTCACCAGTTTCTTGAACGTATCGTTCTCCGACACGATTTCGATGGCCAAGTCAGGAACGAAACGCTGGACGCGTAGTTTGCGATCTACCAGCTTTGCCTTGTCTGGTCCGAAGAACGTCACATCCGGGCCATGAGCATTCTGACCAAATTGATATTCTTGTTCACCGACGACTCTGCCGAGCTTGTGTTCTTCAACATAGGACGAAAAGATGATAATCAGCAGGTCTCGAAGATAGTGATGGTCAATAGTATTTCCAGACACATCCACCAACTCTCCGTCTACCAGCTCGTGATAGTAAGCGAGATCGTGCGGGAGCTTTTCAAAATCGTCGATCGTCAAGGGGCTTACGAGCGGCATAAGAGGATTTGCTTTCATTTTAGCTCGACGACTGTAGCGCCCGTTCCGCCTTCGGCGGGTGTAGCTGGATAATACTTTTCCACGTGAGGGTTGGTCGCGAGCAATTCACCGATCACTTTTTTCAAAATGCCCATGCCGTGTCCATGGACGATGCGCACGCGATCGACGTACGCCATCGAAGCGCTGTCCAGGAACTTGTCCACTTCTTCGCGAGCTTCTTCCGCCCGCTTTCCAATCACGTTGATCTCGCGATAGGTGACATCCCAACGCGGACCCGGCTCGCGCCGCGCTGGTTCGAATGACACATTTTTCGGCAATCGCGCCGCCTCCGGCGCGGAAGGCAAAACCTCCTCGACATCGTCGGTGGTGATCTGCATCCTCATCAAGCCCGCTTCCACTTCGAGCAGCCCTCCCGCGAGCTTGCGCCGCACCCGGGCCGGTTCGCGCACCCCTTTCAGCCGGACTCGCGCGCCCTCCTCGATCGGAACGAAACGCTGTTGCGGAGCGGGCGCTCCCCCAGACGCCTCTCCAAACACTGCGACCCGGGCCTTCTCCTCAAATTCGCGCTTCGTTTTGGCGATGCGACGCTCGGCCTGCTCGGCTGCCTTGCGCTGCTCGGCCCCAGAGAGCACCTTCTGGATAGTCTCCTGGGTCTGCGCTTCGAACTCGGCCAAGGCAGACCGCAATCGCTGATCGAGTTCGGCGAACTTGGCCTTCTCGCGCTGCTCGAATTCTGTGGCGAGCGTGTGCTCACGCGCTTCCAACGCCTGGCGCTGCTCGCGCAGGTCCTGCTCCTCAACCGCGGTCCTTCGCAGCCGCTGGTGCAGTTCGTTGAGGAAAACCGCGATATCGCGCTCGCTGGTCGACATCCGCTGCCGGGCTCGTGCAATCAATTCATCCGAGAGTCCCAGGCGGCTGGCGATCTCCAGGCCGGCGGACTTTCCGGGCGCGCCCAACTGCAAAACATAGGTGGGCTGGAGCGTCTTTTCGTCGAAGCCCATGGACGCGTTCAAAACTCCCTCCGTGGTGGCGCCATAGATCTTGAGCGCCAACAGGTGAGTGGATGCGAACGTGAACGCGCCGTGCGCGCGGAATGATTCGAGAATCGCCACACCCAACGGTCCGCCTTCTTCCGGATCCGTGGCGCGACCCAATTCGTCCAACAGGACCAGCGATTGCGGTGTGACGGTCTCCAGCATTTCGCGCACGCGGGCAATGTGACCCGAAAAACTGCTGAGGCTTTCTTGAATCGACTGCTGATCGCCAATTTCCGCCAGCACTTGTTCGAACAGCGGGAACTCCGCCTCCGCCGCGGGCACCGGCAGCGCCGCTTGCGCCATCAACGCCAACAGCCCCACTGTCTTCATCGAGACTGTTTTGCCGCCGGTGTTGGGCCCGCTGATCAGCAGCGTTCGCTGCTTCTCATCCAGCGCGAGAGAGATGGGACGAATCGGTTTTTTTTGACGCCGCAGCACGTCTTGGAGCAGCGGATGCCGCGCGTCCTTGAGCGCCAGACGAGGATTCGTTTCCGGGCTGAACCGCGGAATGACGCAGTCGAAATCCGACGCGAACTCGGCCTTGGCGAACAGCAGATCCAGCCTTCCGATCGCTGCCACCAGCGCCTGAATCTGCGGTCCGTTGCTCCTGAGCAGTTCGGTCAACTCGCGCAGAATGCGCGCTACTTCGCGCTGCTCTTCCTCGCGCAGGCGCACTAATTCGTTGTTTAAGTCGATGGTCTCCAGAGGTTCGACGAAAAGGGTGTGCCCGCTCCCGCTGGCGCCGTGAATCACGCCGTAAACCTTGCGCTGTTGCCCCGCGACCACCGGCACCACGAAACGATCGTTTCGCAGCGTGATGAACTCCTCCTGCAGCGTGCCATCGTCGCGATGCGCCCGCAAGAAGCGTTCCAGCGAGGTTTGAATTTGTCTCTGCTGACGTTCGATGTCGCGGCGCAACCGGTGGAGAGCTACACTGGCGTCGTCGGCCACGGTTCCATCCGGAAGGATCTTGCCGCGCACATCCCGCAGAATCGGCCGGGGATCGGCCGTGGAGGCCACTTGAGATGCCAGCCTTGGATATTTCTCGCCGGCCAGATTCAGCGCGGCGCGGACCTCGCCGGCCTCTTCGATCAGCCGCGCCAGTTCCAGAATTTGCTTCGGTTCCAGAACAGCGCCTTCGATGCGCAGGATGGTGAGCGCCGCGGAAACATCGGGAATCGAATTGAACCGCAGCCGAATCGCCGAGCCCCGAGCGGCTGCTTGCGGCTGCCGTGAAGCTCCCTGATAGGCGATGGCTTCGGCCACGTCCGCCAGCGCGCTTTCGAGCGCCGCGCGATCGGTATGCGGCTCCAACTTTTCCAGTTCGGCCCGGCCCAGCGGGCTGCCAATATACCGCCCCAGCAGTTCGCGCGCGGGAGCGAATTCCAATAAATCAGCGCTGAAGTTTTGCAAAGGCTCTCTCGATCACGCCCAGCGTGCCCTCCGTAAGACGATACTCGCCCAGGTTTTGTTCCGCGACCCATGCCACACGGCTCACGTCGCTCGCTGCGGTGGGAACGCCCGCCAAACGGCGGCATAGATAATCGATCAAAACGTAGTGATACTCTGGCTTGGCATGCGGTTTGCTTTGGGCATCCGGCGTGCTTTGGGTATCAGGAATGATCCGTTCGAAGATTTCAAACATGAAGTACGGCTCGACGTCCAGCCCGGTCTCTTCCGCCACCTCGCGGCGGATCGCATCCACCAGCTTCTCACCAGTTTCAACAATTCCGCCGGGGATCGACCAGTAGCCCTTCAGCGGTTCCTTACCGCGCTCGACGAGCAAAATCTTTCCGTCTTCGAAAATCAGCGCGCCCACTCCGAGAAACGGCCGCGAAGGATAACGCCGGCTCTCTTCGTTAATAAAAGCTCCGGTATTAATAGGCGATCCCTTTCACGTCCAGGCGCGCGCGATAAACCGAGGTCCGCGCCGTGATGTACAGCGATCCTAAATCCGGATCGCCAAAAGTGCAGTTGGACGGGGTTTCTTCGAGGGGAATCATCCCGAGCGGTTTGCCTTCCCTGGAATAAACCTGGAGCCGATTGGCGGCCACGTACAGATCGCCCTTTTCGTCGATACAGATCCCGTCAGGCACTCCCTCGATACCGGAGATCAAAGTGCGTTCGTTCGATGCACCGCCGCTCTTATCCAAATCGTACGCGCGCACATTGCGCTCGTCGGAGTTGCTCACGTAAAGGGTGCGGCCATCGGGCGCCAGGGCGATGCCGTTGGGGCGTCCTTTCGGCTTCGCGATTACCTCCAACTCGCCTTTGCGCGAGATATGATACACGCCGAAAAAATCCAGTTCGCGCGTGTCCTGCTGGTTTCCGAAGGCCGGATCGGTAAAATACACATCGCCCTCCTTGCGAATGGCCAGATCGTTCGGCGCGTTCAAACGTTTGCCTTGCCAGCGCTCGGCCAAGACTTCCACCTTGCCCTTCTTGTCGGTGCGGGTCACGCGCCGCGAATGGCTTTCGCAGGTATAGAGGCGGCCTTGTGCGTCGAATCGATTGCCGGTGGCCCCTTTGGAATTCTCGTGAAAAACACCGGCCGGTTGGCCCGGCGTGAACTGCAGAAGCTTGCTGTTCGGAATATCGCTGAAGATCAAAAACCCCATGGGCGACCAGGCGGGACCCTCCGCGAAAGCATAGCTCGTGGCTACCTTGTCAATCCGCATATTGGCAAAGTCCTGAGCGAAGGCGCTCCCGGCCAGCAGCAGGATTCCGAACAACAGTTTCACGTATCGATCAGGTTAGCAGTTGGGGACTGGTGGCTGGTGGCTAGTGGCTGGTGATTGGTCGGCCGCAATGATTTTATGGCTGGGGGCTTGCCTCTCCAGGGACGCCCAAGTTTCGTAGCCCGCCTAGTACGAACACCGTATAGGGGAGATTGCCCAGTCCACCCTCGATTGGGATACAATCTGCCAATGGCCCGCACCGATCATCACGCGGCGTGCCTCGCAGCTGCTATTCTTGCGTGCTCCCCTTGTTGGGCATTCCAGGAGGCTGGCGGCGATACCGCAGTTTCCATTCTTCCCCGTTTCCGGCCAGCCGTTTCCACCGGCCAAGCCATCCTGCCCAAGGCCGACATTCGCGTCGACTCCGCGCTGGTCCTGGTACCCGCTCAGGTGACGAATATCCTGGGCGCTCCAGTCACCGATCTGCACAAAGAAGACTTTCGGGTTTTCGAAGACGGCGTGGAGCAACCGATCACAAATTTCTCCCTGGAAGACGCGCCTCTGTCTATCGGGTTGCTGTTCGACATCAGCGGCAGTATGCGAAACAAGATCAAGAAGGCGACCGAAGCGACCGCGGCGTTTTTCAAGACCTCCAATACGGAGGACGAATTCTTCCTGATCGAGTTCAGCGACCGCCCGAAACTGACGGTTCCTTTTACGTCCGATCCGAACGAGATCTACGAACGGATCGCGCATACCAGACCTTTCGGGCGAACTTCCTTGCTGGATGCGATCCACATGGCGATGGGCGAGATGAAGCACGCGCGGAACACCAGGAAGGCGCTGGTAATCGTGTCCGACGGCGGAGACAATCGCAGCCGTCACAGCGAGCGCGAGATCAAGAACGCCATGCTCGAATCGGACCTGCAGGTTTATGCGATGGGCATTTTCGACCTCGAGGATGCGCCTAAACATTCGCTCGAAGAACAAAATGGCCCCAAGCTTCTTGAAGAACTGGCGGATGAGACTGGCGGCCGCGAATATCCCGTAGCCAGCCTGGACGAGTTGCCTTCCATCAGCGCCCGGATCGGCAATCAACTTCGCAACCAGTATCTGTTGGGATACACGCCGATCAATTCCGCGCGCGATGGAAAGTACCGGATTATTAGCGTTAAAGTCACTCCGCAGGCGGAAACGCGCGATTTGCGCGTCTACCATCGCCACGGGTATTACTCGACTGGCCTTTGATTCCGTTACCAGCGGAAGCCGAATGTCACAGGCACATAGTCGCCTCGCTCACCGTTATTCAAGAAAACGTGAACGTAGCGAGCTTCAGCGAAAACCTTCCCGTGCCACTTGGTGCCCAGAGCCACGCCCATGCCGGCATTCCAGCCGGGCTTATTCACTGAATACTCGTCCCCTACGCTCGGAATAACGAGCGGGAAAGAGCCGGCGAAGGAATTGGTCACTACGCCAGTCGGCGCAGAAAATTGTTGGTTCCAATGATAGAGGCCGCCGCCGCCGATGGCGTAGAGGTCAAAATGGCTCTTGGGTGTCAGATGAAAGATCGGGTCCACTGTGGCGGAGAAGACATGAATGTCGCCGCCGGGGAATCCACTAGTGCCTAACGCGGATCCGTTCATGCCCATCGAATTATAATCGAGCTGGAGCATCGTTCCAAGGTGAGATGAGAAGTTGTAGCCTACGCCGCCTTGGAGATTCCATCCGTCATTGAGATACCTTCCAGTGTTGCCGACCGGTTGCGTGAAGCCGCCGCCTAAGTCAAAAGAGAACCGGGACACCTCTTGCGCGCTCAACGTGCCCATCAAGAGAAGTCCGATAGAAGATGTAAAAGCAAGAATTTTCATTTTGTAAGTAACCCCTTAACCCTTTTGATGGCGTGTAGCCAAAGGGGTTTCAGTGCGAGGGTTACCTGTGAGTTAGCTCAGCTCCAGTAATTGCGATCTAAGCTGCGATATTGCACCGCTTCGGCCAGGTGTTTGGCCAGCACCGGCTCGCTCGCGCCGAGGTCCGCGATGGTACGCGCCACCTTCAGGATGCGATCGTGCGCGCGGGCGCTCAGACCCATCCTGCGTACCGCCATTTCCAGCGTGTTTTCGCCGGCGTCGTCCAAGGCGCACAATTTCCTCAATTGAGGCGACGGAATGCGCGCATTGTAGAATCCGCGCCGTTGTTGAATGACCCGCGCCGCTTCCACCCGTTGGCGCATCTCAGCCGAACAGGCGCCTTGATCCTTGCCCCGCAGTTCTTTGTAGGGCACGGCCGGCACTTCCACGTGCAGGTCGATCCGATCGAGCAGCGGTCCACTGATCTTGCTCAAGTAGCGCTGGATGATGGCGCCCGTGCAACGGCACTCTCGCCCCGGATCTGAAAAGAATCCACAAGGGCAGGGATTCATAGCGCCGAGCAAGATAAAATCCGAGGGGAACGAAAGGGACATGTTGCTGCGCGCGATCATCACCGCGGACTCTTCCAGCGGCTGGCGCAGCATTTCAAGCACGTTGCGCGCAAACTCAGGCAGTTCGTCCAGAAAGAGAACGCCGTTGTGAGCCAGGCTAACCTCGCCCGGCCGCGGCGTGCCGGCGCCGCCCCCGATCAATCCGGCGTCCGAGATGGTGTTATGCGGGGCGCGAAAGGGCCGTTGCGCCACCAGCCCAACCCCGCGCGGCAGCAGTCCCGCTACGCTGTGGATCTGCGTCGTCTGTATCGCTTCCTGAAAAGTCAGCGGCGGCAGTATGCCAGCGAATCGCTTGGCGAGCATGGTTTTGCCCGATCCGGGCGGCCCGATCATCAGTACGTTGTGGCCGCCCGCGGCTGCCACCTCGAGCGCGCGTTTCGCGGAGGTCTGCCCGCGCACATCCCGGAAATCCGGGGAGGTGGAATCGGAATGGGCCACGACAGTCGCGGCGCGCGACGCCGGCCGGAACCGATCCGGCTGGTTCAGATATTGGACCACCTCCGCCAGATGACGCATCCCGAATACGTTGACGCCCTCGGTGACGGCGGCTTCCGCTGCATTGTCGGCCGGCACCAGCAGATTCGGGATGCCCTGGCTGCGCGCGCATACCGCGATCGATAGAACGCCCCGCACTGGCCGGAGCGTGCCGTCCAGCGACAATTCCCCAACCAGCATGTGCTGATCGGTGGCGCCCACCGTCCCCATCGCTCCCAGTATGCCGAGCGCCATCGGCAGATCGAAGCCCGCGCCTTCCTTGCGCACATTGGCAGGGGCGAGATTGATCGTCACCGATTTGTTCGGGTATCCGAAACCGGAGTTGAGCAGCGCCGACTTGATCCGTTCACGGCTCTCGCGCACCGCGGTATCCGGCATGCCGACCGTTACGAAATCGCGCGCACTCCCACCGGGGTACATGTCCACTTCGACGTCGATCAGGTGTGCTTCGATGCCGAAGACAGCCGCACTTCGAGTGCGAAAAAGGGGCATTCGAAGGGGGTAGTGCACGCCGGGGGGGATTTGTCTCCGCGCAGACGCCCGGCGCCTCTAGTTGCCGTGCTCGTACGATGGCGATCGACCGGAAGACCGGGAGGGCGTTTCTGTCCGTTGCGGAGTTTGGTCCATGACCTGAATCCACCGCGGAAATCCGCCACCCCGGGCGCCAATGATCCCCGGCGGGTGTTCGGTCCCGGTCTTTGGCGAACAATGGGCGTTTGACCGGCGGCCCCACGGTACTACCAGTACCAGAACGGCTTTTCCCGGGGTAGGTTTTTCAACGGACTGGGTTTACTATTGTGTTTATGCGTTCGGAGGGCTGAAAAAGGAATGGGCGTAAAACGCTTTGTTTTAGCAGCAGCATTCGCTCTGCTCGGTGCGGCTTGGGTTCGGGCGGATACAACTCAACCGGGGCACTTCATCGTCGACTTGAATAACGTCCCTGGCACCGATTTGGGCGGATGGGGAGCCGAGACACTGTTTACCGATACGGTGAACACGATCAATTCCACCAAGGGTTTCACTGCCAATATCTGCGTGGACTCAGATGCCGGCAACCCTAACGGGGACGAACCGGACTGCGACAATGACCCCAGGATGTCAGTGAATAGCGGCGGCGCCAGCATGCCGTTCCCAAGCTCTTTTAACGCAGATGCAAATGGCGGCGGCACTTTCGACTTCCAGAACAACGGAAACGCGCCGATTACCGACATCCTGTTCACCACAACCTTTGTACCGACCGACAGCTATACCTGCGAATCCGGCCAACCCACCGACATCTTCCAATTCTGTGGATTTCAGATAGTAAACCAAGGTGGTGTCCAGAAAATCGAGATCTTGTTCGACAACGGCACCATCCCCATTGCTGCTCCCGAACCTTCGCAGTATTGGCTGCTTCTAGCGTGCGTGGCTGTTGCGGTGGTTCACCAGCTGCGATCGCGGCGCAGGTCCGCCTAGCGCGTCTCCCCTTTAGCGTGTTTTAGAAGCGAACTCGGCCAGCAGTTTGCCGAAGTCGGGATTCATCTCGAGCGGCTTGAGTTCCGGGTCGTTCTTGGCCTCCGCCACGGGGTATCCGGTCTGGAAAGCCTGCCGCAAATTCTTCAACGCGTCCGCTTGCTGGCCGGCGATGGTGTCTACCACAGCCTCCTGGTACACCAACTCTGTATCGTTAGGATCGATATTGCGCGCCCGCCGGATGAAGTCAATTCCGCGTTTGGAATCTCCGCTCTTTGCGTAATAGGCCGCCAGATACCCCAGCGTGCTGGCGTCCCGGGGATTCACTTGCAGCGCTTTGTACGCCAGCGCAATAGCACGCTCATAAGTAGACTTGGCTCTCTCGCTTTGTCCCGTCCAGCGGTATCCATCAGCCAGATTGCCCATATGCCCTGGATCATTGGGATTCAGCTCCACGGACTTCTCGAACATCTTCACAGCATCCGGACGGCGGCCGAGGATAAAGTATACGGTCCCCAGATTCGAATATAGGCCGTCGGTGGGCGCGATCTTCAGCGCCTTTTCAAATTCGGGGATGCTTTCTTTCCAATTGCCCATTTGGTAATAGGCGATTCCCAAATTCTCGTGACCGGCCACGGAGTCCGGCGCCAGTTCCACCACGTGTTTCCAGGTATCCAAGGCCTTCTGGTTCTGCCCGAGTTCGAAATACGCTTGTCCCAGCTGATTGTAGTTGAGCCAATAATAGGGGTTCACGTCGATGGCCTGCTGGTAGGCTTGCAGGGCTTCATCCTTCTGGCCCGCCGCGAGGTAGGCGTTGGCCAGACGCCGATAGCCTTCATCGGAATTAGGCGCCAGTTCCAACGCATGCTTCAACTCGACGATCGCTTCGGTGGTCTTGCCGGTCGCCTTGTATGCGTTTCCCAGAGCAAAGTGAACTTCCGGAAGATTGTCGTTGAGCGCCTGCGCATGTTGCGCCGCGGCGAGTGCTTTTTGCGCCCAGAGGGTGTCCTTCTTGAAGACATACATATCGAGGCTGGCATCGGCCAGGCCCGCATAGGACAGCGCAAACCCAGGGTCCTTTTGGATGGCTTGCTCGTACAGGCCGATGGCCGATTGGGCGCCCTGGACGTCGCGCTTGCCGCGCATGATATTGCGGCCTTTGAGATACAGCTCGTAGGCGGCAACGTTCTCGGTCGGCCGCAAGGTGGTTCGGGCCAGTTCTTCGTTGCTCGGTTTCAGCTCCAGTCCAGGCGCCGCCGACAATTCGTTGTAAATCTGATCCTCAATTGTCAGCAGATCCTGGCGAACGCCGGGAAAATCTTTGGTCCACAGTTGGCGGCCCGTGGCATCGTTGAGGATCAATACGACATCAATCTTATCGCCCGAACTTTGCATCGTGCCCTGCACGATCAGCTTGGAGCCCAACTGGTGCGCAATCTTTGCCACCGGGTCGGCGGCATTAATCTTGTCCACCCCCGAGGCCAGGTGGACATTCTTCATCTGCGACAGCCTGGCGGAGAGCTGATCGACCACGCCCTCGGCTTCCGATTGCAGCGTGGAATCGTTACCCAGCACGCGCAGCGGCAGCACCGCGACGAACTTGTCGTCGGGACCGGGCTTGCCGGTGGAATGCTTCGTAATTGCGATAGAAGAGCGGCCCAGCACAAGCTCGCGGACCGGGCGCACGGCCAGTCCGACTGCCACCAACAAAACGATGCCCATAGCGGCGAACATCCACTTCGAATAGCCGGTTTCGGCAATGCGCAAGCGAACAGTTCGTGTCGGTGGAGTGCCCGATTCCAGATCGCGCAGCAGTTCGGTGGCGCTTTGATAACGCAGCGCGGGATCCTTCTGCAGGCACTTCAAGATGATGTTCGCCAAATAGTCGGGAGTGTCCGGATTGATGAGCCGCGGGTCCTTGGGAGCCTGCTGGACGTGCTGGAACATCACCTGTAACGACGACTCGCCGGTGAACGGCACTTCACCGGTCGCCATCTCAAACAGAATCACACCAAGCGAGTAAAGATCGCTGCGATGGTCCGCCGCTTTCGATTCGGCCTGCTCGGGGGACATGTAGCGCGGCGTGCCCAGCACCTCGCCCGCCCGCGTCATCCCGGTGGTGTCGGCGTCGAGTGATTTCGCCAAACCAAAATCCGACACGTACACCTGATCGTCGACCGTTATGAGGACATTGCGCGGTTTCAGATCGCGATGCGCGACACCCTCGGCGTGCGCGGCTTCCAGCGCGCCGGCAAGCTGCCTGGCGATGTTCACCACCCGCTCGGTTTGCAGCTTCCCCGTCTTGGCGATCAATGCGTGCAGATCCATGCCCTGTATATAGGCCATGGAAATGAACTTCACGCCGTCCACGTCGCCCAGGTCGTGAATGCGAAGAATGTTGCGGTGTGAGATGCGGCTGGCAAGCAGCAACTCCTGTTTGAAGCGCTGCAGGGAGCTGGCATCTCTCGCCAGCTCGGGCCGAATCAGCTTCAGGGCGACGGTGCGATCCAGATCGCTGTCGTAAGCTTTGTAGACCTTGCCCATGCCGCCCTCGCCTAGTTCGGACTCGATGCGATAACGCGGTCCGAAGTGCGAGCCGGGGCCCAAGGCGCCCAGTGAGACGGGAGCCGCTCCGACAGTCGCGCTGGCGTTGCGCGATACGCTCTCGGAGGGCTGCCCGTTAGCGGACAGGTCGTCCAGAATCTCGCGAACGCTTTGATATCGCTTGGCGACTTCGCGCTCCAGGCATTTGCTCACTACAGCGCCCAACCAGGCAGGAATGCCGGAATCGATCTGGGTCACCGGCGTGGCGTTCTGCTGGACGCGCTGCAGCAGCTTGGCCATCAAGGTGTCGGCCTGAAACGGCAATTGCCCGACCAGCATTTCGTGGACGATGATGCCCAGGCTGAACAAGTCGGAGCGAGCGTCCACTTTCTCGGCGCGCGCTTGTTCGGGCGACATGTAGTCCGGCGTGCCCATCAACACCCCGGTGCGAGTCAGGCCCGCCAGTTCCATGGAGCGCGCCAATCCAAAATCCATCAGCCAGACACGGCCTGCGGCGTCCAGCATGATGTTCTGCGGCTTCAAATCGCGATGGACCACGCCTTCGGTGTGCGCCGCTTCCAGGCCGCGGCAAATCTGCTGAAAGATCGGCACCACCTCCGCGGGCGGCAGCTTTCCGCGTTCGGCGAGGATGCTCTTCAGATCGCGCCCTTCGATGTAATCCATCGTGATGAACTTGCGTCCATCCGCGCTGCCGAGATCGAAGATCCGGACGACGTTCTTATGCGTGACTTGGCGGGCGAGGATCAGTTCCTGCTTGAAGCGCCGGAGAATATCGGGATGGCCGGCCAGTTCCGGGCGGATTACCTTGAGGGCTACCAGACGGTCCAGCTCATGATCGCGCGCCTTGTATACAGCGCCCATTCCGCCCTCGCCCAGCCGCTTCAGGATCTCGTAGCGCTCGCCGAGAATTACTCCTTCTTCCACCGGAGCGTTCGGATTCGAGGGCCCGGAACGAGCCGCCACGGACCAGCCCGCGGTGCCCCCCCCCGCCGTTGCCGCCATGGAGACTTCGGTGAAGAGCTGCGTGACTTCGGTATCGATGGATGGCGGGGGGGAAGCGTCCACCACCAGCGTAGCGCTATCGATTCCGAATGGCGCGCTGCACTTGGAACACAGACGTGACTCGGGCGGATTGGTCGCGTGGCAGGATGGACATTCCACCATAATCAACAACCTTGGATTGCTCGGCTGGTACCTTCCACGGTACCTCAGATTCTCTCGTGCGGCAAACCACCCGGCCGTTACAAACCAACCGCAACGAGACCCCAAAAAAGTTGTCGCGCATGGCGGACCGGAACACCGGGACGCATGCGCGACGCAAAACTTCGGCTAACGAACGGACAATTGGTTAGCTACTTCTTTTCGGTGTCAGCGGCGGGCTTCTTTGCCTTCTTGGGCTTCTTGGCCTTCTTTTCGGTCTTGGACGAATCCGCCGGCGCCTTATCCTGCGCGAACAGGCTGGCCGTTCCGATCAGGAAAGACAGGCCAAGCATCAAAGTCATGAGTTTCTTCATTTTGAGATCTCCTTAGGTGTCCGAAGCTATATTGGATAACTTCAGCTCCATCATTTCAGCCCGAGATGAACCCAGCCTTAAGGGGCTATTAAAAACGCTTCATTTGTAACGCGGTGACGAGCGGCGCGTAATGCCGGTAGCTTCCGGTATTCTATTGAATACTAAGCGCTTAACCGTCGCATTCGTGCCGGCTTACCCCGCTACCGTGGCCGTCGCTGCCCTAGGATGGTTGGGGAAGAACAATGAAGAAAGAACAGTTGGCGAAACGCCTCGCCAAGGAGTCGGGAATCTCCACGGCCGCCGCCGCCGATCAATTAGATGGCATTCTATCCGGCATCCTACGGCGGGTGCGCCAGGGACACAGCGCGCGCCTTCCTGGCCTAGGCACCTTCCTGCCGGGCGCCAAACCCGACTTTCACTTTGAACAATGCTTGCCTCCGGGAGCCAAGCCAGCAAGAACAAAAGAGGAACCCAGATGAGCGCGCCTGGCTCAAATGCAGCCCTCACGCGCCGCATCGCGCGCGTGATCCGTGAAGCGCTGGAATGCGGCGGAACTGTTGAGATCGACGGGTTGGGCATGTTGTCGCCAGGGGGCAAGCGGGGCTTTCGCTTCGTGGCGCAGAACAAGCCGCGGGTGTTCATCGCTTACGTCCAAGAGGACCTCTCGTTCGCCAAGAGACTTTACCGGGCGTTTGAAGAAAACGGCTTTCGTCCCTGGCTGGACAAGAAGAAGCTAATGCCCGGGCAGAACTGGCCGCGGGCGATCGAAACCTCCATTCAGACTTCCGATTTTTTTGTCGCCTGTTTTTCGCGTCAGGCTACGTCGAAGCGCGGCAGCTTCCATAGCGAACTACGCTATGCGCTGTTTTGCGCGGCCAAAGTGCCGCTCGATGAAATTTTCCTGATCCCGTTGCGCCTGAATGAGTGCACCGTGCCGCGCCGCATCTCCAAACAGATTCAATACCTGGATCTGTTTCCCGATTGGCACGCGGGGGTTTGCCGGCTGATCGCCATTATGAAGGCACAGCACGAAAGCCGCAAACGCAAACTGTTTCCTATGGCGGGATAATTTCGCGAATCGCTGGCGCTGCGAGCCAACTTTGGCGGCGCCCCGCGAGCGAATTTTCACGAACAGCTAGTGCTGGCGGCCCAGCTTCTTTTTGACCGCCTCGGCGTCCTTGGCATCCGGAGCCAAAGCGAGATACTTCGAGTAAGCTTCGTCAGCCGCTTTCTTGTCCTTCAGCTTCTCTTCGCTTTCGCCGAGCCGCAGAAAGGCTTCGGCGAAGGTGGGGTTCCACAGCGTGGCCTCATGAAAACGGCTGGTGGACGCCTTGTAGTTGCCCTTCTTGAAATAGTAAAGGCCCACCTTGAGATCTTTCTCGGCTTCGAGCGGATTGAAGGAGTAAGTTTTGGGAGCCAGGCTCTCGTCCTCTTCGGGAGGCTCTTGCTCCTGTTGCTGCTGGGGCTTTGGTTGGTCGGACCTTTTCTTGAGTTGCGGATCGCCTTGAGCGAAAAGAACTCCGGTCAGTAAAAATCCGATTGTGACTCCGCGTACCACGCTTCTCATTATAACGGGGGACCAGAGCTGGGAAAAACTCCTGAAGACGCATCATCTACCGTGGCAATTCCACTTCGATCTTGGTGCGTCGCGCGGTCGGAGATGCGTTCAACTCGCTCGTTTCCCACCACAACTGAATCGCCTCGATCGCGTGCCTTGTCAATTCGTCGATAGACTTACCAGTGACCAGAATTGTTGGCAGCTCTGGAACGTGGGCGCTATAACCAGACTCATCGCCTTCAATCAGGAGTGAGTACTTCCTCGTCATTTGGGCTCTTTATTCTTCCCCGGGAACATTCTGGTCCTGGTGTCGATCATGCTATTTCTTGCCGCCCAAATAGCGCGCGTGGAGAACCTCGACAGTCATTGGACCCTTGTGAATGGTGATAGCGATCGGCTGATCCCCGCTGCGATTCGACGCAATGTAGACTGTGTCTCCCGCACGCAGATCAGCGAGCTTGATCGCCTTTCCATGTGCATCCAGATATCTAGTGCGATCATCCACTTGCATCAATTGTGTGACCTCGGTGGGAAGCTTCAGCAGAATCTGCCTCTTGCTGAGATCGACAGAGGAAATGATGAAGAAGTCGCCCGAAGTATCCACATCAAGGGAAGTGTTCTTCAAATCCTGGGGTGATAAAGGCGGAACAGTCATGGCCACGACGATCATAGCCAACGCCCATCGTTGGGCCGCTCCTATCAGACGTCTTCTCATTTCACTCATAGCGCAATGCCTCACTCATACCGCAGAGCCTCACTCATATCGCAAGGCCTCGATGGGATCGAGATGCGCCGCTTTGTGGGCCGGATAGTACCCAAAGAAGACTCCAACTACCCCCGAAAAAATCACCGACACCACAAGCGCAGCCCAGGGCACGAGGGTCGGCCAGCGAAGGGTTGACGAGATAATGTTTGCAGCCACAATCCCCATGATTACCCCGATGCCTCCGCCCAATAAACTCAGGACCGTAGCCTCCCCAAGAAACTGCATCTGAACGTCCGATTCGTTCGCTCCGACGGCGAGGCGCAGGCCGATCTCCCGGGTGCGCTCGGTCACGGAGACAAGCATGATATTCATGATTCCAATGCCGCCCACGATCAGCGACACCGAAGCGATACTAGCCAACAGAATCGTCATAATGCGCTGAGATTCCGCGCCCGCTTGAGCGATTTCGGCGGGATGCCGAAGATTGAAGTCGTCCTCTTCGTCTTGACGTAAGTGATGCCGCTCGCGCAACAGCGCCGTGATCTGTCTCTCGACGGGCTTGATCGCCGCTGGCGTGACCGATGAGAGCATAATATCGTCCAGCCAGTCGATTCCTTTGATTTTTTTCTGCACGCTGGTGAACGGCATGAACAAGAAATCGTCCTGGTCCTGACCGCTCGGTGATTGTCCTTTGGCAGTCATGATGCCGATCACCTGGCAAGGCAGGTTGAGGACTCGAATGGTCTTGCCAATCGGATCTTCCGAACCGAACAGATTCGCGACAACGGTTTGCCCGAGCAGGCAGACGTTGGTGGCATGATCCACGTCATCTTGAAAAAAAGCGCTTCCCCGGTCAATCGCCCAGCGGCGGACCGCCAGATACTCGGGTGACACGCCGCGCACTTGCGTGTACCAATTCTGGTTTTCGTAGACCACCTGGACGGGGGTGTCCACGTGCGGGGAAATGTTGGTCACCATGGGGATCTGCTGTCGGATCGCTCTGGCGTCGGCCAGGACCAGAGTCTTGGTGCCCTTAGTGCCGGTTCGCACTCCGTTGACGCTGCGTCCTCCGGCTTCGATCCAGATCATGTTGTCCCCAAGGTTTGCGATCTGCTGCTGGATCTGATTCGAGGCCCCGGTCCCGACGGCGACGCTACAGATCACTGCGGCGACGCCGATGATAATGCCGAGCATCGTGAGGATGCTACGCATCCTATTGCGGGCCAAAGCGACGCTGGCGACTCGCAAAATGGCGATGAGACCCATGGTTAACCTCCCTGTTCGCTCGCTGGAGCGAGATCTTCCTCATCCGCCGCGGGCATGGTAGCCAGCATCCTGGCAGCCGATTGCGGCTCGCTGACGGGCGTGTCGCGAAGAATCCGGCCATCGCGGAAGAGCACGATTCGCTTGGCAAAGCGCGCGATGTCCGCTTCATGAGTGACCAGCAGAATCGTTAGATGGCGCTCGCTATTGAGTTTTTGAAAAACTTCCATAATTTCCACGCTGGTACGCGTATCAAGATTCCCGGTGGGCTCGTCCGCCAGCAAAATCGCGGGTTTGTTAATCAGAGCACGGGCGACGGCTACGCGCTGCTGCTGGCCGCCGGAGAGTTGGGAGGGATGGTGGTCCTCGCGCCCCGCCAAACCGACCGTCAGCAGCGCCTGGCGGGCGCGCTCCACCCGCTCCTTGCGTCCCACGCCAGAGTAAAGCAGAGGAAGCTCGACATTGTCCAGGGCAGAGGTTCGAGGCAGTAAATTGAACCCTTGGAAGACGAATCCAATCTTCCGATTCCGTATCGCGGAGAGTTCTCGTTTGGAAAGCTGCGCCACATCCTGGCCATCCAGGTAATAAGCGCCGCGCGTGGGTCGATCGAGACAACCTATCAGATTCATGAAGGTCGATTTTCCGGACCCTGAAGCGCCCATAATCGACACAAACTCCCCGGCCTCGACCCGGAGCGAAATGCCACGTAATGCGTGCACCTGAATTTCACCGAGAGTGTAAGTTTTGTGCAGATCCGACACCAAAATGGTCGGCACAGTTTGCGGCGTTGCTCTCAATTCGGCATCATGCTGTAACAAGTCCGGCATGGGTTGATTATTTCCTCGGGCCGCCGAATTTTGGAGCGGACAGCCGCAGGCTCGTGGCATTTCCAGACTCCTCGCCGGCGGCCAAGACGTCGTCTGGCTTCAGATCGCCTACGAGCAGTTGCGTGAACGTATAATCCGTGAGGCCAACCTGTACAGCAACGGGGTGAATTTGACCATCTTCTGATAACTTCCAGACCACTTGTCGCCCACCCGCGTGGGATGTGGTGGCAACAGCAGGGATGCCGTACTGACGGTAAACCTCCTGGAGTTCTTGCGGCGGTAACGCCGGAATGAACCGCAGAGCAGCATTCGGTATCTTAATGCAGTCCTCTACATGGCCCGTTGGTATGGTGGCGTATGCGGTCTCGCCCGGTAAGAGCTTACCATCCGGATTCTCAAAATCGATGATGGTATTGTATGTCACGACATTCTGCACCGTGGTTGCATTCAAGCGGATGGCGCTTACTCGTCCGCGAAAGGTCTCCGCGAGAAACGCGTCGACCTGGAAGGTGGCTTCGGTGCCAACCTTGATGTTGCCCGTGTCAGATTCGTCCGTCGAGGCGTACAACTGCATGCGAGTCAGGTCCTGCGCGATGCTGAAGACCACCGGCGCCTGAAGGGATGCGGCCACCGACTGGCCGACCGTCACGTTCCGCGCCACAACAGTCCCATCGATCGACGAGATGATCGTGCAATAGCGCAGGTTCGTTTCAGCCAGATCTAAGGCGCCCTGGTTGGTCTTGATCTGAGCTCGCGCCTGATCCAGCTGCGCACGGCTTTGCGCAAGCTGAGCGATGGATTGGTTTAACTGTGCCTCCGCGGAACGCACCTGGGCATCCGCTTGATCCATGCCAGACTTCATCTGGTCCCCTTGATCCCGGGAGATGATGCCTTGCTGGGTCAAGTCCAGGAACCGGTGCGCCGTAGCTCGGGCGTAGTCGGCGGCGGCTTTGGATCGTTCGAGATTGGCCTCATTAGTTTTGATCAATGCTTCCTGAACAGCGATGGCAGCGGCCAGATTTTTCTCATTGGCGATGGCATTCTCCAGGTTGCCGCGTGCCTGGGTTACTTGCGCCTCGTAGACTTCCGGATCAAGCTGCGCCAGCACCTGACCGGCCTGAACCCTCGAGTTAAAGTCGGCAAAGATGTACTTCACCGTGCCTGAAACGTACGAACCTACTGGGACCGTCGTAAGCGGGTTGATGGTACCGGTCGCTTGAACGACGGATGTGATACTCCCTCGCTCCACCCGAGTCGTCAGAAATTTTGGCGGATCGGGCTTTCTCATCAAGAACCAGCCCGCGACGGCCAAGCCACCGACGCCCAGCACTGCCATTAAAGCTGACTTGAGATACTTTCGTCGATTTTGTTGGATCAATCCTGAACCTCAAGTTGCCCGCGCCGCAGAGCCGGTCCGTTCAGACGGAACATCGACTCCAGTCATGGTGGAGCATCCACGGCCAGGATACATCAAATTAACAGTTGAACCTTAAGATTCCATGAATCGCGCGGGCCGCGCAAGGCACTCGCCCAGAGCGAAAACAAGCGGACAATTTCCCTAGCATCTCCGGGCGGTTAAATTAAAGATTGGCCCCGATGAAAGACGCCGCGCGAGAAGTGGAAAAGCTCCGCGAGGAGCTCCGCCACCACGAACATCTTTACTACGTGCTGGACGCCCCGGAAATCTCCGATGCGGAATACGATTCCCTGATGCGGCGGCTCCAGGAACTCGAAGCGCTGCATCCGGAGCTTGCGAGCCCCGATTCGCCGACGCAGCGTGTGGGCGGTAAGCCACGCGAGGGCTTCGTCAAGGTGCCCCACAGCTCGCCGGTGTTGAGCCTGGACAATGCTCTGAACGAAGTGGAACTGCTGGCTTTCGATCGCCGCGTCCGTGAACTATTGGAGGGCGCGCCATACAATTACGTTACCGAGCTCAAGATGGACGGGCTTTCGATGGCCGCGCACTACCGCGGCGGCCTGTTCGTCCAGGCGGTCACGCGTGGCGATGGAATGGTGGGTGAGGATGTCACCGAAAACGCCCGCACCATCCGCTCGCTGCCACTGCGCACTAGAGCCGAGTTCGCCGAATATGAAGTGCGCGGCGAAACGGTGCTGAACCGGCAGGCTTTTGAGCGCCTCAACGCCGAGCGAGACGAACGTGGTCTCCCTCGGTTTGCCAACCCGCGCAATGCGGCGGCTGGATCTCTGCGCGTGCTCGAACCACAAATCACTGCATCGCGCCGGCTGGACTATTACACGTATTTCCTGCTGACCGGTGGCAGGCCCGCGATGGAAAGCCACTGGGAGTCCCTCGAAGAGCTGGTGAAGATGGGGTTCAAAGTGAATCCTCACCGCAAGCTCTGTCCGGACATTCAACATGTGCTGGAATTCTGCGCGCATTGGGAGGCGCACCGGGACGAACTGCCGTACGAGATCGATGGCGTCGTAGTGAAAGTGGACTCGGTTCCCCAGCAGCAGCGGCTAGGGTTCACCGCCAAGGCGCCGCGCTGGGCCATCGCCTACAAGTATCCGGCGCGGCAAGCCATCACCACCGTGGAGAGCATCGAAGTTCAGGTGGGACGCACGGGCGCTTTGACTCCGGTGGCGCGTCTGAAGCCCGTGGAAGTCAGTGGCGTCACGGTATCGCGCGCTACCCTGCACAACGAGGACGAAATCGAACGGTTGAACCTCCAGGCCGGCGACGACGTGGTGATCGAGCGCAGCGGCGACGTGATCCCGAAGGTGGTGCGGGTCTATGCCGAGGGCGCCCACCGCAGGAAATTTCACATGCCCACGCACTGCCCTGTGTGCGGAGGTCACATCGTCCGCGAAGAGGGGGAGGCTGCCAGCCGTTGTATCAACACGAATTGTCCCGCCCGCTTGAAAGAATCCGTGCTGCACTTCGCCTCGCGCGGAGTCATGAATATCGATGGCATGGGGGACGCGCTGGTGGATCAACTGGTCGACATCGGCATGGTCACGAGCGTCGCCGATATTTACGATCTTACAGTGGACAAGCTCGTGACACTGGAGCGGATGGGCAAGAAGTCCGCTGGAAATGTCATCCGCAACATCGATAATTCCAAGAAGAATCCTCTTCCCCGGGTCCTTACTGCCTTGGGCATTCGCTTCGTGGGCGAGCGGACGGCTGTATTTCTGGCCGAAGCGTTTGGCAGCATGGACGCCATCGCTAAGGCCAGCCTCGAGAAACTGCAGGAGGCCGAGGAAGTGGGCCCCAAAGTTGCCGAGGAGGTGTTTCAATTCTTTCGCGAGCCGCGCAACCAGGAGTTGATCGACCGCTTGCGTGCCGCCGGACTCCAGTTCGAGTATCAATCCACCCGTCCGAAGGCTGGGTCCCTCCACGGATTGACCTTCGTGCTTACCGGCACGCTGCCTAACCTGAGCCGCGAGGAAGCCAAGAATCGGATCGAGGCGGCCGGCGGGAAGGTGACCGGCACGGTCAGCAAGAAAACGGATTATGTTGTGGCGGGTGCCGATGCGGGCTCCAAGTTGGACAAGGCCCGCGAACTAGGAATCAAAGTGGTCACCGAGGAACAGTTGCTCAGTTTGATTTGATCGATATCTCTACCGTGGCCTGACCCGCGTGATAAAATGTTTGGCCGACCGCAGGAGGTGGCATCATGACAACAACATTTGCGATCGCGACCATCCTATCCATCCTCAGCGCTCCGCTCACGGCGCAGTGGATGGACTTCCCCACACCCGGCATGCCCCGGACCGCCGACGGTAAGCCGAATCTCGCCGCGCCCGCGCCGCGCACCACCGATGGCAAACCGGACCTTTCAGGCCTGTGGCAAAGGGTATCGCCGAAATATTACGAAAACATCGCGGCGGATCTTAAACCCGGCGAGGTCCAGCCCTGGGCGCGAGATCTGGTCCAGAGCCGCAAGGAAAACCTGCACAAAGAACACATGAGCCTCCAGTGCCTGCCTTGGGGGCCGAGCTACAGCAGCAGCATACGCATGGCCAAGATCGTTCAGACCCCAGGTTTGATCGTAATGCTGGACGACAATCTCATCTATCGTCAGATTTTCATGGACGGCCGCAAATTGGAGACCGACCCCAATCCCAGTTGGATGGGGTATTCAGTGGGGCACTGGGACGGAAACACGCTGGTAGTCGAGAGCAACGGATACAATGACCGGACGTGGTTGGATCGCGACGGCCACGCCCACACGGAAGCCCTCCGCATGACCGAACGTTACCAGCGCCGGGACTTCGGTCACATGGATATCGAAGTCACGCTGAACGACCCCAAGGTGTACGCTCGGCCTTGGACAGTTGCGCTCAACGCAAACCTGGTCCCGGATACCGAAATGCTCGAAGCGGTCTGCAACGAGAGCACCGGCGGCCGCGAGCACTGGGTTGGCAAGGCTTCCGACGAAAAGAGGACCGAAGCAAAAGTTGCCCCCGAAATCCTGGCGAAATACGCCGGCAGCTACAAGGAGCAGGATCTCTGGGGACAAGGACCCCACCCCAGAATTATCGAAATCACGGTCTCTGACGGTTCCCTGGTCGCCGAACTGAAGGGGAGGGGGAAAACACAGCTTGTGGCGCAGTCGGACACCCTCTTTTCAGGCTTTTTTGGGTGGGGAATCAACTTCGTCACGGACGGCCAGGGCGTACCGACGCATCTCCTGGAGATGCACGTATCGGGCAATTACAGATTCCAACGCGAAAAGTAGCGTGGGGAGGAGCCTAATTCCCCCGCCGCCCGAAAGCTACTCGGTGGCCTTTGCCACCGTCTTCACGGGGGGCGCCATGATGGTCTTCGGATCGATACCTCGATCGACAATTACGGCCATCGGCCCGCCAAACATCTCCTCCCAACTTTGTTCGCCCCAGCGGACCGAGGCTGTTGGATCGGGGTTGTAGCGATTGTTGGCGGAATTGTCCCAGTGTCCGGTGACGTCCAGCTTCGTGCCCTTCGGTAGCGGCATCGGCTTCTCGAAGTAGTAAACGATCTGCCAGTTGAAATCGTAGTGCGGAACGTTCAGCACCGTCTCCGATTCGCCCGTCGGATAGAAGAGCTTGAACGTCATATCCTTGCCACGCAGGTGCATGTGCGGTTGGATATGCGCCAGTTCCACCGGCTGAGTGAAGGTAATCTGAGCGTGGCCCGGCGCGGCCGCATCCCCGGGCGCGATGACAAAGTCGTCGGCCTGAGCGCCAATAGAAACAAACTGCTTCAGCGGCGGTTCTTTCGCGAGCGTCAAACCGACTTTGGTCTGATCGTCGGTTGCCGTGCCGTTGGTCGTATAGTGCAGTTCGAACACAATGTCGGAGCCGGCGGGAATCCGCATGGCCGAGTGGTCGACATCGAAGCGCTGGGGCTGCATTCCAGGCACGTATCCAACCATGAAGCTGTGCTCCCGCCCCGGACCTTCACTGTCGGAAAACGACTTCCGTTTCCCGAACACGTAGGGCGCGCCCGGCTTGGCGTCCTTCATCCAGAGCGACCCGGGAGGCCGAATGTTGGCCACCACGTGATGCAGCACCGAACGGTTGCCCGGGCGAATCTCGCCCGCCGTTACCCAGGTGTCTTGGGTAAAGCCTGTGGGGACGACGAAGTAGGTGTATTCGATCGTCCCGCTGGCCGGTACATGGTACGGCTCCGGCATCTGAAACACAACGTCCGGCTGAATATTCCAGCCATCGCGGAACTCCGCCGGCGCGGGCTTATCTTTGGGATCGCCCTCCAGTGCGCCCCCATCCACCCACGCGATCAAGGTATGCAGGTCGGTGTCGGAAAGCCGCCGGTCGTCCATGAAATGGCCGTACTGCGGGTCCGCAAACCAGGGCGGCATCTTCTTGTTGAGAACGGCGGCCTTGATGGCCTTGGCCCATGGGCGGGTGCTTTCGTAACTGAGGAAAGACATCGGGCCGATTTCACCGGGACGATGACAAACCTGACAGTTTCTCTGCAGCACCGGGAGCGCGTCCTTGTTGAACGTCACGCTGGTAGAGCCCGGAGGCGCGGCAAACGCGGCCGCTCCCATCACCAAACCGCCAATCCAAAGTCGCGACATTTACGCGAGCCTCCTTTTACGCCTCGGCATGCAAAACCCTGCCTTGCATGCAACCCAACTACAGGCATGAAAACACGAGCGACGGGCGATGTCAACTGCCAGCGCCGCCGGCACTTGCTTGGTGACAGCGTCGCGGGGTCATGGGCCGCCCTCACGATTGCTCCTTTTTCCGCTATCGTTGGTGCATGGAACTGCTACTCCGCTGGGTGGTCACCGGTCTGGCGCTTTTCGTGGCTGCCTGGCTGGTACCGGGGATCCGCGTGGAAGGCCAAGGATGGAGCGCGTTCGCTGTGATGGCCGTCATTCTCGGGCTGGTGAATGCGGTGATACGGCCTGTGCTCAAGCTGTTATCTTGTCCCCTCATCATTCTCACGTTGGGCTTCTTTGTTCTGGTGATCAATGGGATTACCTTATGGCTCGCCTCGGCAATTGCGGTCAGCTGGTTTCACGTGGGCTTTTATGTTGATGGCTTCTGGCCCGCCTTTCTGGGCGCTCTGATCGTGAGCATCGTATCGGTGATACTTACGATCCTGATTAGAGGCGAACTGCAGATTGACACGCGCGGGCGATGAGCCACACCGCGCACGCTCGCGTCTTCCCAGACATCAGGAGAGCGCCATGACCGATCTCAACCCGCTGGCGAAGCAAATGGCCGACGAGTCCATGGTACGGAACTTGGAGGCACAAGCAAGGGCGGTTTGGCCGCAGGAGGTTCCGTTAATCCGTCGTTATGCGCTGCCACCCGACGCGCGGATACTCGACGCGGGCTGCGGCACCGGTGAAGGGTCCTCGCGGCTGGCGGACCTTTTTCCGCAAGCCAGCGTCCTCGCAGTGGACATCCTTGACCACCACTTGGAGCTTGCGCGATCCCGCTACGGAAGCTTCGCGCCCCGATTGGTATTCGAGCACCAGAGCATTTTCGAGCTCCAGGCCGCGGACCGTAGTTTCGATCTCACCGTGTGCCGGCACGTCCTGCATTCCATCCCGCACCCAGACCGCGTGATCGCCGAGCTTGCGCGGGTGACACGCCCCGGAGGCTACCTGCACCTCATTCCGGAGGACTACGGCATGCTTCACTTTCAGCGCGGCCGGCTGGACCCGCGAGACTTTTGGCATCAGGTCCCGGCAATCATGGGACCGGCAACCGGCACGGACCTCTTCATTGGGCGCAACACCTTCAGTCTGCTGGCTGCGATGAATTTCGAGCAGATCACGGTGGATTACATCATCGTGGATACTGTGCGCGTGCCGCGTGAAACTTTCGCGGCCATTCTCGAAGCATGGCGCGACGGACACGCCGAGATTATCGGCGAATTGACGCCGATCTCACGCAAGGCGTCTGCGTCTTATTTCGATCAGATGATCGCGAACATCCGCGATCCACAAGGGTACGCTGTATGGATGGTTCCGGTCGTAAGCGCGAGGGTGGGTTCTGCCCGGCCCGAATAATCGGGTCGCAAAAGATACTATCCTAGTCTTCAACTGGAGGGCCACGATGTCACCTGCAGGTCGAGCGGGCCTTGTTGGGGTAGCCAGCGCGGTTGCTGCCGCCGTGTTTGGAGCCGCGGCGCAGGCCCAGCAAACCCGATACCCCAAGCCAACCGAACTTCCCAATCCCTATCGCCTCGTGGAGGGCTGGCCGACTATCCCCAAGGGCATGAACGGAGGTCGCTGGGGAGAGGTCATCCGGGTACATGTCGCCGGCGACGGCAACATCTGGGTCTTTCATCGGTGCTTCAACACGGTGCCCCCCGGCCACGCCACGTGCATCGAACGGGGTGAGTCCAATCCGCCGATCTTGGAATTCGATCCGTCGGGCAAGCTGCTGAAGAGCTTTGGCGTGGGACTGTTCGCCTATCCTCACGGCTTCACCATCGATGGCGATGGGAACTTATGGGTGAGCGACGTCAACGATGAGGAGACAACGCTCGGCATGTCGGCCAAGAACGCGGACGGCGTGGTCAAGGGCCAGGAAGTCCTGAAACTGAGTCCGGCCGGCAAGGTGCTGATGGTGCTCGGCAAGGAGGGCGTGTCCGGGAATGGTCCGGACACGTTCGATCGGCCGACCGGAGTTGCCGTCGCACCCAATGGCGATGTCTTTGTGACGGACGGCCATTCGCCCAACAAGCACAATTCCGCCCGCGTCGTGAAATTTTCGAAGGACGGCCGGTTCATCAAGACTTGGGGGCATCTAGGCGCGGCTCCCGGCGATTTCGACGAGCCCCACGACATCTTCCTCGGAGGTTCGCAAGGCCATGTGTATATCGCCGATCGCAAAAACAACCGCATCCAGGTCTTCGATCAGGACGGCAACTTCATCGCCGCGTGGAAACAATTCGGTCAGCCAAGCTCTGTGTTTGTGGGCAGAGATGACACCATCTATGTGGGCGCCTCATTCCCCGATCCTGCGGCGCCAAAAGGTGAGTTGAGGGGCATCGTGGTCGGGAACGCCAAAGACGGCTCGCTCAAGGCCTTCATACCCGATCCTGCGGACCCCACCAAGTTGGATGTCGGTACATCGGCGTCAGGCATTGCGGCGGATGACGCGGGCAGCATCTACGCGGCGGACGTCGCCGCGCACAATCTGAGGAAGTACATCAAGGTGAATTAACGGTACAAGATAATGGCATCTGACAACACGAGCATGGCCCCTGACAAGGTCCTGGCAAATGTCGAGACGACCACCAACCCCTCGCGGCGCGCCTTCTTGATGACGACCGCGGCGGGGCTCGGCGGATTGGCGACAATGCAAAGCACACCCGCCCATGCCGCGGTCGTACACACCGATTTTTCGGCGCTCCCGCCTTACGGTAACGGCACGATCCCCGCCGGCATCCGCTCGCGCCACATCGCAAACGTGAATGGCATGACCGTGCATATTTTGGAGGCAGGTTATGAAACGCCGGGACGGCCGGCAGTTTTGCTCCTGCATGGCTTCCCGGAGCTCGCCTATAGTTGGCGCAAGGTGATGCCGTCGCTGGCGGCCGCGGGCTATCACGTGATCGCTCCCGATCAGCGCGGCTACGGCCGCACCATCGGCTGGGACGATTCCTACGACGCCGATGGGGATCCGTTTCGAATTCTCAACATGACACGAGACGCCATCGGGCTGGTGTACGCGCTGGGCCACCGCTCGGTAGCTATGGTGGTCGGACACGACGCCGGCGCGCCGGTGGCCTCCTGGTCCGCGCTCATCCGGCCCGATATTTTCCGTTCGGTCACGATCATGAGCTCGCCATTTGAGGGCGCGCCCTCGTTGCCGTTCGACACAGCCCCCCTTGATCCGGCAAAAGCCATGCCCCCGCCGCGCCAGTCAGTCACGGACGACGAGTTGGATGCCGAGCTCGCGAAGCTCAACCCGCCGCGGAAGTATTATCAGAACTATCAGCGCACCCGGGGCGCCAGCGACGACATGCTGCATGCGCCGCAAGGTTTGCACGCCTTCTTCCGCGCTTATTATTTCTACAAGAGCGCCGACTACAAAGGGAACAATCCCCATCCTCTGAAGGCGCGCACCGCCGACGAGATGGCGCAAATTCCGACCTATTACGTGATGGAAAAGGACAAGGGCATGGCGGCGACCGTTGCGCCTTTCATGCCGCCGGCCGATTACATCGCGAATTGCAAATGGCTGACCGAAGCCGAAGTCGATGTGTATGCGACCGAATACAGCAGGACGGGGTTCACCGGCGCGCTACAAGGCTATCGCGTGCGGCGGGGATCCGATCCCAGAAGTATCGCCGAGATGCTCACCTTTTCGGGCCGCACCATCGATGTTCCCTCTCAGTTCATCGCGGGGACAAGCGATTGGGGCGTCTATCAAACGCCGGGTGCGGTGGACAAGATGCGCAATAGCGCCTGCACGCATATGGTCGGATTCCATCGTTTCGATGGCGCCGGACATTGGGTGCAGCAGGAGCAGCCGGAACTGGTGAGCGCAGCGCTCGTCCAATTCCTGCGCGATTACGCAAAGGCCTGATCTCACCCGGCTGGCGCATCAGTCTCGCCGGGCCGTGGCTTGCGCAGCGCTACCATCCTAGAGCTGTTATCTTAGGTAAGAATTCGGACTTCTGAGTCCGGTTATTACGATGGCCACCCGGCTAAAACCAGTGGATGTTGCGATCATCGGGCTGGGCGCGGCGGGCGGCGTAGCAGTTCTCCCGTTGGCCCGTGCCGGACTACAGGTTGCGGGTATTGAAGCCGGCACCTGGATGGGACCACGAGACTTCAGGGCCGACGAGATCTACAACAACGTGCGCCGGCGGGTCACTTCGGTACCCAAGGCCCAGCGGGAAATTCCCACCATCCGGGCGAATCCCTCGGAAACTGCCCGACAAGCCGCGCAGCACCCCATGATGAACGCGGTGGGCGGCACGTCGGTCCACTATTGGGCGCAGAGCTGGCGGCTGAAGCCTTGGGACTTCAAGACTCGCTCGGAATCCATCAGAAGGTATGGGCTGAGTTCTCTTCCCCAGGGATCTACGCTTGAAGACTGGCCGATCACCTACGACGAACTCGAGCCCTACTACGACACCATCGAATGGGAACTGGGTGTTTCCGGGAAGGCCGGAAATATCCAGGGAAAGATCGACTCGCGCGGAAACATTTTCGAAGGCCCGCGCCAGCGGGAGTACCCCATGCCCCCGCTGCGCAGTACTGAGTTCATCGATCTCATGTCCGTCGCAGCCAAAAGGTTGGGTTGGCACCCATTCCATCCGCCTGCTGCGATCAATACGCAACTGCGAGACAACCGTCCGGGGTGCGCTTATCACGGTTTCTGCTCCGCCGGAGGATGCCACGTTAACGCCAAGAGCTCCACCGCGGTCACAACCATTCCGGCTGCGCTCAAGACCAAGAACCTGAAGATCTACGATCTCGCGCATGTGACCCGGATTGTCGCGAATTCAAGCGGACGCGTTACCGGGGTCAGCTATCTTCGAAACCGCGAAGAGTTTTTCCAGCCCGCCAAGGTTGTCTTGCTGGCAGGCTATACCTACGAGAACTCGCGCCTGCTGCTGCTTTCCCGCTCGGCGGCCTATCGCAACGGCCTTTCGAACAACCGCGGTCAGGTGGGTAAGCATTTTTTCGCTCATTATCAAACCGGAGCGGTAACGGCCCTCTTTCCTTTCGATGTGAATATCTGGTACGGTCTGCCGGCTCAAGGCATCGCGATCGACGATTTCGCCGACGACGCGTACGATCATACCGGTGTTGGTTTCATCGGCGGAACCTGCATGCACGTGCGCACGGAGCGCCACGCGATTGAAGCAGCGGAAATGGATACCTACGGCAAGGTTCCCAGATGGGGCTCGGTCTGGAAAAAGTTTGTGCGTGAAAACGCTGCCCGCGTCGCGAACACCTATCTTCAGACATCCACCTTCCCATACGAGAGCTGTTACCTGGACCTGGACACCGAGGTGCGAGATCCGCTCGGCGATCCGGTATGCCGGATCACCACGGGAGGTCCCAAGCAAAACGAGGCTCGCGCTGTGCGCTACGCCCAGCAAAAGATGGAGGCGTGGTTCCGTGAAGCGGGCGCGATCGCGGTGGAATCCCCGGACCCGGGTGTTCCCGCCCTCACGACTCACGCCTACGGAGGAACTCGCATGGGCGACAACGCGGAAACGAACGTGGTTGACCGTTGGGGCTTTTCGCACGAAGCGCCTAACCTGGGCATTTTGGGCACCTCGGTCATGGGGACGAGCGGGGCTCGGAATCCAACCTTGACGGCCCAGGCCCTGGCCTGGAGGACGGCTGAGCATCTGATCAAGAGCTGGAAATCCATCGCCCCTTAAACGGAAAGTCCTAGCCCTAAAGAGGCTTGCTTTTTTTGAAAATGCCCCTTGACACCCCGCAGGGCACACATTATACTCCCTCACAGCTTTAAAAATTCCGCTACCGTAACGGGTTCTAGCGGGGTTAGTGATTGAGTCTTGAAACCGGGGGTGTCCAAACCAGGTTGACGAATTCCAACACCTAGCAATAAGCAGTGTTAGACTTCCCCAACGCTTAGATGAGGCCTTCCCCCGAGGTGTGCTTTCTCGCTGTCGAAAAGGGGTGGCTAATGAAATCCGTAACGTTGAAAACGGCCCGAGCCAGAACAATTCTATGCGTGCTCGGTACGATTTTGGGTGTGTTTTTATTCTCTCCGGCGCTTTCTGCGCAGGGGAATTTCGGCCGTATTCTGGGAACTGTTACCGACCAGACAGGCGCGGTGCTGCCAGGGGCCAAGGTATCCGTCATTGATACCGAGAGAGGCTTGGCGCGAACCCTGACCACGGATCAGGTCGGCCAGTACAATGCTCCCAACCTGATTCCAGGAACCTACACGGTGCGCGTCGAAGCGCAAGGCTTCCAGACGCTGAACCGCGAGAACGTTGCGCTCGAGGTGGGCCAGGAAATTCGCGTGGACTTGACGCCTCGGCCTGGCGCGCAAACCCAGTCCGTCACGATCACCGAAGCCATCCCGTTGGTGGATACGGCCAGCGCCACACTCGGCGGTACGCTCAACAACGCGGACATCAACGACATGCCCATAAATGGCCGCAACTACCAAAATCTCTTGAACCTCCGGCCGGGTGTGGTGATCCAGCCCGGCGGCTCTCCCTGGACCCAGAGCACCAATGGCACCCGTCCCGATGAAACCGCCTGGATGCTGGACGGGATTATCGCCGCCAACTTCTCGGATTCCCGCCCGGTGACCAATATGCCGAGTCCGTTTACCGATGGTGCGACGATATTGCCCATTGACGCCATCCAGGAATTCAACCTGGAGGAAAACCAGAAAGCGGAGTACGGCTGGAAGCCCGGCGCGGTGGTGAACGTGGGTATTCGCTCGGGCACCAACTCATTCCACGGGTCGGCTTTCGCCTTTGGCCGCGATGACTCCTTTGACGCCCGCAACTTCTTCAACCCTCCTCCCGCAGCGAAAACGCCGTTAACTCTGGAGCAGTTCGGCGGCGTGGTGGGTGGTCCCATCAAGAAAGACAAACTGTTCTTCTTCGCCGGCTATGAGGGCCTGCGGTCCGCCCTCGGCAACGTGTTTGTCAGCTCTATGCCCGCAACCGGGCCTGGGCTGGGTCCCCAGAACAGCATGGTGGATGCCATCAACGCGCTGCAGAAGGCCGGCGTGCCGCTCAGCCCGGTCAGCTTGAAATTGCTAGGCTGCACCGTGGGCGCCAGCGTTGCCTGCACCGGCGGCCTCATCGCGGGGGCCCAGGCGAACTCGACGAACTATGTCAGTACTATCCCCGACACCAATGTCAGCGACAACGGAATCGGGAAACTCGACTATCGCATTAACGACAAGCACATGATCAATGGCATGTTCTGGAACGGCAACTACACCGGCGTTGGAGAGGACCACCCCCAGGTGAATTCAGCCTTCGATATCGTCATTCCGATCCAAACCCGGACGCTGGCCGCCACCTGGATTTGGACCGCCAGTTCCCGCCTGGTGAACGAAGCCCGCTATGGCTGGGACGTCGTGAATTTCTATCAAGGCGTCGCCGACGGCGGCGTTCTAGCCAATGGCCAAGGCGGTCTGTGCAGCACCAATGGCACTTGCGGTGGCAAGGGTTACCCCATCAACACCGGTATCACGTCTTATGGTGGCTTGCCGGATATTTCTATTGCCCCCTTCGGTTCCAGCTATCTTGGTGCGTGGCCAAATCGTCCCGGTGGCTTCCAAAACCCGTACTACGACGTCTCGGACAGTCTTTCCTACCTGGTGGGCAAGCACAGCCTTAAGTTCGGCGGCGGGTTCACGAATATCCGGGTCTTCACCATCACTGGGAACACCGCGCGGGGCAAGATCCTCTTCAACGGCGGCAAAACTCCGGGGCTCACCGACTGTGCCGGACAGTCCTGCGGGCTCGAAGACTTCTTCGCCGGAAATCCGGCCAACGGATCTGTCCTCATCGGCAGCAAGTTCAACCGCGACTATTCATCGAAGGCGTTTCAGGGATTCGTTCAGGATGACTGGCGCATCACCAAGGGAATCATGCTCAATCTGGGCCTGCGCTACTCCTACAACACGCCGTACCACGAGGCCAACAACCTGGTCGGCAACTTCGATCCGACACTTGGAATGGTTCAGCAGGGCCAATCCTCGGTGGGCAGCACTCTCTATAAGCCCGATTACAAGGACTTCTCGCCACGCCTGGGCTTTGCCTGGGATGTTACCGGAAAGGGAACGACCGTAGTCCGGGCCGGCGGCGGCATTTTGTACTCGACCATTCCCGTCGGCAGGTTTACCACACAACTCACGCTCCAGGACAGCACCGGAACCAGCATCGCGGCCGATCCGACCGGCGCTTGCACGACGAAGGTAGTCGTCGGAGTCCCTTGTGGGAAGACTTACGGCGGCACCAACGAACTCGCCAATTTCACCTATCCTGGCTCTACGCTCAACTGGAACGGCGTCGTTTTTCCGAGCGGCGGCGGTATCAGTTGCACGGCCAAAGGACCGTGCAATCTCATGGCGATCGACCCGAACCTGAAGAACCCCTACGTCGCCAATTGGAACGTCAACATCCAGCACCAATTCGGCAACAACCTGTCGCTGGAGGTTGGCTATGTCGGCAATGTGGGTGAAAGACTGCTTCTTTTCAACGACATCAATCAGTGTGCACCGAACACGGGAACGTGCGTGCGTCCGTACAGCGCCAACTTCCCCTACCTGAAATACATCAACTACATTAACAACGGCGACCATTCCAACTACAACGGCCTCCAGGTGACCTTGACCAAGCGGCTTTCCCACGGGGTCTCTTTCCTCGCCGGTTACACCTACAGTCACAGCCTCGACAATGGTTCGCTGAACAGTTTTGCAACCCTCCCGCAGAACGCCCAGGCTCCAGGGTTGGAGTACGGCAGCGGCGACTTCGATATCCGGCATCGGTTCACTCTCACATCCAGTTACGACATTCCCGGCGTCAACGGTTTCGGCCAAGTGCTGAAAGGCTGGAAGCTGAACGGCATCATGAACCTTCAGAGCGCGCAGCCGTGGATCGCGTTCGAC
>Ga0209415_10000610_pt1 | contig 67153 bp, 43 predicted proteins | sample PeaSoiSIISIP2007_FD_187696 | JGI IMG/M metagenome (GOLD analysis project Ga0209415, IMG submission 187696) | Peat soil microbial communities from Weissenstadt, Germany - SII-SIP-2007 (SPAdes) (version 2) | ecosystem: Environmental > Terrestrial > Soil > Wetlands > Peat | place: Germany...
CCTATCTTAAAAAAAAGACTTCACTTATATTTACCTATTTTAGATATTTGATAATTTATAGAAAAACAACCATCACCGTCTGTAAAACCTACGAATCAATGAAAAAATTCTTCTTTATTATTATAAAATTTAGATCTATTAATAGATTTAGAATGATTATACATTAAATCCGTATCTTTAGATTGCTCTATATTTAGTCTCTGATGACTACTAGACATATAATTAACGTGTAGCCAAGCAGATTGTCCTCATCTTATATTTTTTAAATTAATTAATCCAGAATAAAAATGGATTAATAAGAAAGTAGATAACATTTTTACTTTTAAATTTAAATTTAATGAGTAGTTGTCTACTACATTTATTATATATGTATATATATGAATAAATTGAGGTGTTTTCCGCATCGTATAGAGTTTATTTATATTTATTTGATTATTATATAAATGCCTATCCTTGACAGTTCATCCTGTACCAGCTCCAGACTCAACAAATGAACTAGATAAGAGAAGAATTAATGATGGTGGTAATAGTCAAAAACTAATATTGTTTAATCGAGGAAATCTTTTATAATTAGTAATAAATTACTAAATTGGACTATAATTTATTCCAATTTTTTATTTGGAATCTCACGTTTAGTCTCTGAAGATCTTAACATAGTTTATAATTTCTTGCATATTTTCTCCATGTATCGAAAATTTTTACAGCATATTTAAATATATTAATTACTCCTAAATTAAAAGATTTTATTAGAATAAATAATATGGAAGAAAGTAATAATTGTATCTCGATTTGTTAACAAAGATATAAATATATTTTAAATTCGAAGAATTCCATGCTAATAGTGAGATCTTAATTATAATTGGTACTACAAAAAATAATACAATATATATTGGCATTAAAAATTTTTTTATTTATTTAAGGTTTCAAATAATTCTGAGTTATTTAAATGATTTCAAGAATAAAAAGTTCGTTTTCGATTCATATTTTCTTTTAAATTAAAAATTATATTTTTTTGCTCAATAGATAAAGTTTTATTTTTATTTCACATTTTTATTAAATAAGCTTTTTTTAAATCAAGATAATTTAATCGTTTACTCGATTGTAACGGACATAAAGTAAGATAATCTATTACAGTTATCATAGATAAATAACTTGTAGCCACAATTCTATAATAACAATTTCCTGTTGATTTTTGAGTACGAATTTGTAAGTTAGTCTTAAAAAAAGAAGCTATTTTTCTTAATATTGGTTCATATTTTTCTTTACTAAGAGGATCCAACATTCGTTGTTCAATCGTTAAAGTTAACTTAATTATATCTCTATTAACATTTTTTTCTCTGTTTTTTCTATAATTTATCATAAAACTTCCATCAGCATCAATAAAACCAGTTAATCAATAATCTTTATTTAAAGAATCTTCATTTTTAATTAACAATGAGTAATTTGTTTTTTTATGTATATTTAATCAAACTATTAATTTATTAACTTGATGAATTTTAGGAGTTCTTAAATAATTACTTATTTGAGAAAGTATGTAAGTAAGACCATTAATTGGTGATACTGTTAAAACGACTGCATTTTCTTTACCTTTCATTCTTATAAAACCTGAACCTATTTTTTTCAGAATAATTTCCGCTAATGGTAAATCGTTTTTATGAAATGTTATACAAAATCTAGGATTATGTTTTTTTACACTGTTAACGTTAGGTATTCAAATATGTCCATCTCCTTCAAACAATCCTGCTAAATAACTTCCAAATAAATTATAATCAGCAGGATTATTATAATCCTGCTGATTATAATTTAAACATTTATCAAATCCAAATTGCATAATATCAAATTGGGAAATAAAAAATATTTTTTTATTACTTCTTATTTCATATTTTTTACCTATATTAATAAAAAATTTTTCTCGCTTTTTTGCCATATCTACTGCCCCTATTAATAACGGTACAAAAAAATTACCAAAACCTCCGACCATTCCAGGCATGCTTTCTTTCTTTTTCTTTTTATGAAAAAGTAGGACTATATCTTTATCCTTATATATTTACGTATATAATCACTATTTTATTTACATAATAAGGATATTTTGCGTTTAGTCTCTGAAGAACCTAAAAAAGAAATATTATTTATTCTCATATAACTTCTTTAGTTTCACGCTGATTTTTCAATTTATTTTATGTTACTGGTTACTATAATATCAACAAATATTCTTTCTTTTATATTTATTACATAAATATAATATTATAGTGATTTAAGATATAATGGAATTATAAACTTAGTTAAAATAATTTAAGAATATTCCAGCAAAATAGCAAAATTAATAATTATATATTATTATATAACTAGGCCATACCTATTTTATTAATTGTATATTAAAAATAATAAAAGGATAAATTTTAAAATTTAATATATTTGTTTATATAATTTATTAAAAACATATATATATATAATATATAAACTAATCATTTATTTTAGTCAATTTTCACTGTTTTCGATACAAACCTTCTTTTTTATTATCATTATTTAAATAAGTCCTAATTGTTCCTCGGTCACCTTTAACCGCTTTAGCGAAGCTATTAATACTATTAAATACTTTTGATAAATTAGGTTGTTTAATGTTTTCTGCATATATTTTTTTACTCTTAATTTGAATTTCTCTCTTTGCTATTTGTTTTTCTAGTATTAAATTTTTTAAATCTTCTATAGACATAAAAGACTCAAAAGGAAACTCGTTAATTATCTCCATTGAAAACATAAGACGATCTAAATATAATATACCATAATTTAAGCAATTATTCAAAGTACTATGATCAATATGTATATTATCATAAGCCTGTTGTTTAGATTTAAATTTATATATAAGACTATGAGTAACAGTATCGTAAACAAAGAAAGCAATACCTCTCTGTATTCTAAGTCTTTCACGACTTTCTATAGACATAGGAGCATGTACTCCCATTCTTCCTCCCGCTACTAAATCTACATTTAATAATGAATTTGTAGAGCTATAAATATCAATAAAGTATTGCTCTAACTGAATTATTTCTTCTAAGTTAGATTCTGAGGGAAGAATATATAAAGTTAATTTAACATCTTTAAATCCATATTTTCTAAAATAACGTAAAACACGGCGATCAGCATTAGCTAAAATAGAAGGCATAAAATAAGAACACACTCTATTATATAAATTAATAGAACTACCAACATAAAAAATTTTTGATTTAATAACTTCAAATACATATACCCCCTTGCTTTTACTAGCCACTTTCGCTATTTTTTCACGATTGTTATACGGATCAACTATTATAAATTCTTTATATTCAAAAGGCGACTTATTCTTTATATGATTAATATGTTTATCATTCTCTTTATTTTTATATATTTTACTCAAATTATTAAAATATACAATATTTTTTATTCTTTTATTCAAAATATTTAATAATGATATAAAAATATATCTATATTTAAATATATTAAATATATTATTAATACTATTAATATATAGTATTTCATCTATATTATGTCTTATTCATGATAATATAGATGAAAATATAACCATAAAAAAGATCATTATGAAGGCGTGTGCTGTTATAATAGTATTATATAATTGAGCATCATTTGCTAATATTTGTGTTCCAGGTGAACCCAATTCTATTCTTATTAGAAGAGATAAACATGTACCTATCATACCACTAAATATTGCGAAATAAATATACAACATACCTATATCTTTAGCATTTGTACTATATAACCATCTTCTTCATCAATCAGCTCGTGAAACCTCAGATACAGTATTAATAATATTCTTATTATTTCATACTATTTTAAACTTGGGTATATATAAATTTCCTTTTTCGTTATTATTTTTTAATGTCAATTGCCCTTTTTTATCTTTTATTTTTAGCAAATGATGCGTTGAAAGATTCTCTATATCATTTAATTTATTATTCATTTTGAAAAAAAGTACCCAAGAACGAAAAAGATTGGAATATATAATTCCTCTTTTTAGTTACCTATTTGTGCGAATATATAATTATTAAATATAATATTTCACTATAGAGTGAAATATTATATTTAAACAATAAATAAAAAATATTAATTAATGTTATGAATAAACTTTTATTAATCGCTCGTTTAATAATGAAATTTATACAACACTTATACGAATAACAGAAAAGGATATGTTACTTCTATAAAAATACATAAAAAAAATTTTTCTTATGTATAATTACAATATATAATATAAAAATATACTGTGCTTATCCCTTATAATTTATTATATAATATAAAAATTATTGGTTCTTTTTTTTTTAATATTCTCTCTTTATCCATATACTTATATTTATCTATTTTTCAAGATTACATATAAAGACAATTATACATTTACTCTACCCTATAGATATTTAAAACACAATACAAATTATTATTAAAAATAAAAATTAAAATTTTAATAATAATGATACAATTTTTAAGATTTTTTATTAAATTAGACTTAATAAGTTAATATTAAAATAAATTTTAATTTTTATTACACTCTATTTTAAGTAAATAAATATATTTTATTTCCTTTTATGATTATATAATTTCTAGAATAATAACCTATTTATTAATATTTAAATCTCAATTAAAATAAAATAAAATACAAAAAATCAACTATAACAATAAAATAATGATAAAAGAAGGTTTTTCCTTAAATAAAAATAAATTCATATTGATATTTTTTTACGGATGTTATTATTTATAAAAATAATTAACTAATCACAATATATTATATTTATTAAAAATATAAATACTTTTTTATATTAATGCATTTTTATAATTTAAATAATAATAAAGAATAAATTTATTTATTATTATTTATTTCAATATTATAATTCCATTTGTACTGTCTCAATACATACATTATTGTATATAAAATCTTTTGGATTAGAAAGATTCGAACTTTCACGAACTGGGTCCAAATGCCAGGGACCTACCAATTAGTCAATAATCCAAAATAATATTATTTATAGGAATATACATTGTTTTGTTATCTATATTTTTTTTTTACAAATAATTTTATATTTATATAACGAGAATAATAAGATTCGAACTTATAACTCTTCGCTTAAAAGGCGAATACTCTACCAATTGAGTTATATTCCCAAATATTAGTAGAAAAACATATTCTTCTACTAATATCTATCAAGGATTAATATTAATATTTACCTATGATAAAAAAAAATTCACTTATATTTTTATAATGTTTTATAATAAGAATTATTATTTTTAATTATTTGAATTAAAAATAATACTCTTTATTTTCATAATTATTATATTATTTATGATAATATTTATTTATTTTATTATTCTTTAATTTATACTGATTAATATAAGGTATATATTTTCTTTGTAATATTTTAGATAAAATTATTTTTGATTTTTGTCTTATTTTTATCTTCTTTCTTTTTCTTATTCAAATAGGTTTATTTACTTTACTATATAAGTAATAATTTTTCAAATTAGAAAATTTCGAAGAAACAAGATAATACCTATTTACCAATTCAAAATACAAATTTTTAATCCGTAGAAGATATAAAAGTAATTCATGTATGTCACTAGAAAATAAAGAAGACATTCAAATTTTTAAAGTGATAGAGCCATTATTACTCTTAGATGTATAAAAACTGTAATCAATATTAGATTTTATAGTTCCTCTTAAAACAGGATTAGTTAAACTAATTCTTTTTAATGTTTTAGAATTAAAATGTCTAGGACCTAATAAATTACCATAAAAATAAGTTTTACTAAAGCTTCTTACGTTAGATCTTATAACACCAGGTCTTCCTGTTAATTTAAATTTAATACCAGTAATATCTAAATGATTTTTCATAGATATAAGATAAGTATTCAATGGTCTTAATCAATAATAAACATAACGTATACTATTAATTTTCCCTTTTTTATTTATAAATTTATTTTTAATGGATCAATTTTTAATCTTATTAATATTATTATTAAAAGCATGAATATAATTATATTTAACAGAAGGTAAATAATTATTTAATCTAGCTGTATATAAAGGATATGTATTAAGAATATACGCTTTTTCTAATTTAGAATTAAAAAATTCTAAATTGTTATAATTTAAATAATGAGAAGTATTACTTTCTTTCATTATTTCTATTAAATTAATAGGTCATCTAGTATTATTTTCATTATAATAATTATAAGCTTTATTTACTTGTGACCATCTTAATATATTAATTAGATTTCTAGCGCTTTGTCTATATTCTAATATTGAGCTAGTACTACTTTCTTGCGCTAATATAACTAACATAATTCTTTCAGCTAATATATAACTGTTTAAATAATATCTTTTAACTGGTCATAATCTTATAATAACCCATTTACCATATATATTAAAAAGGAGATCTTCAAAATAAAATACAAAAGGAAGGAGTATTCTACGTTTAGTATTTAATTCAGCATTTTTAATAATTCTACCATAATAAAATGATAATAATTTATGGTATCTTAATCAAAACAGTCGTGGTGTTTTTCTTAGTCTTTTTATATATTTAACACTAGCTATTCAAGTATTAAAATTTAATCTTTTTGCTTTAGTTCCATAATACCGTAATTTATTTAAATAATAATATTTTGGTTTCACCTTAATTAAACTTCTATAATTATAATGTAATAAATCTAGCAAAGTTTTTACTATTATGAAATTCAATATAGTAAGATTACTAGTCTTAATTCAATTAAATTTAGAATCTAAAAATATTTTTGTATTAATAAATAAATTTACATAACCTAAACGAGATATAAAAGATTTATAAGACTTATATATAAATATAGGAATCATATATTTATAATAAGGTTTAAATATTTCTTGACTATATCCTACTTCATCCTTTAAATTAACATCTCTTTTATTTCTTACATTATTAGATCACATATTAATATCAAAAGTAAGTGTACCACTTTTATATTCTAAATTATTATAATCATTATTATTATTATCATATTTATAATTAGAGGATAATATGGTATTATTATCAAAAGGTAAAATATCTATATACTTTGATAATAATACATCCCTATTCACAAGATAAAATTCTTTTTTTATTAAATATATATATCATATATTATTATTATTTATAAAATTCTTTATTTTATAAAATATATTTTTATATGAAAATAACTTTAAATCTAATTTTTGATTTTTATTAAAAGTGAAGATATTATTTAAATTTTTAATTATAGAATAATCTAATTTATCTCATAATATTTTACTATTAATAAAATTCTTATTAACTTTTTTTAAATATAAAATATTTAAATTATTCTTATTTACTCCTTTTTTTACAGTTACATTAGAAATAAATTTATATCTATTAAAATTCATAATTTCCTTTAATTTAGATAATATAAACTTTTTATCATTTAATGAATTAATATAAATATCTTTTTTAGTATTTAATAAAAAAAAATTACCGAATAATCCATTTAATATATTGTCATCTTCCAAATTATTAAGATAATGTAAACATTTTTCTTCATTGCTTAAAGATTCATTTAATAATATATAATCTATCTTATCCTTTTTAGGAAAAAAGTAATTTATATCTGATATAACCTCTATTGAATTTTTTTTATTTTTATTAAATGAATTTATTTGACCTCTTTTTACATCTAATTGAATATTAAAATTATTCTTATATCTATAATCATTATTCTTATTATAACTATGGATCTTTTTATTATTCAATTTATCCTTAAAAAAAACATTTTTTGTTTTATTATCTTTATTACTTGATTCTTTATTAATAATTTTATTATTAAGATTAAAGAATTTTTTGTTTGCATTAGTATCTCTTTTTTGAGACCGAGAAAATAAAAAGAAACTCATTAATTTTTGTTTTCATATTTTTGGTGCAACTTTTCTTTTTGCTTTTCCCTTAGCATAATAAATTTTTCTTTTAAATTGATCTAAGGAATATTTATTATGTCGAAAGTGTTTTTCTCGCGTTTTATATTCACTTTTTACATTCTCTCTTTTTATCCCTTTTTTACTTCATAATGTTAATTTACTTAAATCGACAGGAGTTGTACTCTTTCTCTCTAATTCTTGAAAATATTTTTTATATTTTAAATATTTTGACTTTATTTCTTTATTACTTTTTTTATTACTTTTCATATCCTCACCATTATAGTACTCTTTTTCATATACAAATATTTCTTTATTTATATTATAAACATTATAATTTTTTAAATTTTCATTTTTTATTTTTATATGTTTTATATATGAATTTGAATAATCATTAAATCTAGATAAATTTTTATTTTTAAGAAAAATACGTCTTTTAAACACTATTTTTCGTATGTTATAATTATTATTAATTTTGTTTAGATCTTTTTTAATTCCTTTTTTTTTTTTTAACAAAATATTATTATAATTTTCTTTTATTCTATTATAATCATTATTATATAATGTATCACTGTATACTGAAAGATCTTTATAACTATTATTAACAACATGTCTATTATTAAACATATTATATTTAAAAAATAAATATTTATTTTTTAAATATTGAATATTATTTTTTCGAATAAAATTTCATTTTAATATTAATAAACATATATACATATAATTTCATTTATAACTAAGAGTTAAAATATTTTCATATGCTTTAATTATATTAGAATAATAATTAAAAGTATTTGGTTCAATTAAATTAAGATAGAAAAAACGAGGTCTATTCAGAGTTTCCTTAATTTTTTTTGAATAATCAACATACATACTATACATATATTTATATAAAACTCTTCTTGATAGTATATTTTCAAATTTTTGAAGTTTATTCGTTTTATTATTATACACAAATAAATCTATTATTAAACTAAATGAAGTATGTTTAAATAGAGGTTTACTTATGAATACTTTATCTAATTTACGTATATAATTTTTCCTCTTAATTTTAAGCCCTGATATAATTCCTTCTTTTCTTCCTGTTATAATTTTTCTTATGGTTGAAGAAAACTTTATTTGTTCTAATAATCAATTAAATGTAAGTATTATTGAAGGATAATAACTTAAATTCTTAAATGATCAACTTGATCTACTGGATGTATATTTTATCATAGTATTCATATCTTTAATAACAGAAAAATTAGGTTTTATTTTTAAACCACTCAATAATATTGTATCTCATATTTTCTTTCTTTGAATATATTTTAAATTAAAAAATAATTTTATTAACTTATTAGAATATAAATCTAAATATTTAATACCAGATTTATCTATTTTTAGAAAGTTATATACACTATTACTTCAAGATCTGCTTTGAGAAGGCATAGTTTTTTCATTATACCTTGTTGTAAAAAAATAATGAGGCAATAATAACCTATTAGACATTTTCCTTGATTCTAAATTATTATAATTTTCATCTATAATATTTTTTCCCATATTATTTATTAATTTATAACTTTTATTTTTGATATTATCATTATTAACATATAATTTCATTATTGCATTTTTATCTTCTACAATTTTTAAATAATTACTTTGAAATAAAGAATTTTTTTTTAAAACAAAACTATTATCATTTAAATTATCTTTAGCTTTCAATGCAAAAATAAAATGTCCATATTTAACGTTTAATCTACTCATGTTTATTACTTTTGCTATTTTATCTGTCCTTTTTAATGCTTTAATTCCTTTGAATTTTATTAAAGGCATATATAAGTATAATTCTCCTTTTTTATCAAAAGTTAATTTATAAGAATTATTTTCTAATTTAGTTTTTTTAGATTTAAACATACTATAAATATATATTTATTATAATGTCATATCTTCTATTTTATTTTTATATTATTAATTAAAAACACAATCAAATCAATATTAATTATATTTATTATATATAAATACATTAATAAATTAGATAGATAATCATTAACTAAAAAAATTTTTTAGTTAATCGTAATACGCTAAAAAACTACCTCAATCCATTAATATATTTAATTAATATAGAATATTTTATGTTAATAATATATATATATATATTTATATATATTAGATTCTTATAAGAAATCTTAAATATTAGTAGTATATATCTTTATTCTATTCTATATATTTATATTATAGTTGTATTGATTTTTTATACCTTTGTGGTTCTTAAAAGAATCGAACTTATATTTCTCGCTTATCAAACGAATACTTTAACCAATTAAGTTAAAGAACCCTAATAGAAGTTTATTTTTATATAATCTAAAGAAAAGAATAGATTTATATTATAATCAAATATACCTAAATATAAAATACAAATAATAATTAATAAATTAATAAATAATTTATTTATTAATTTATTAATTACATATATATTAATGAGTGTATATATATATATAAAGAAAAGAAAAGAAAAGAAAAGGAAACAATAAGAAAAGATAGATAAATAAGAGATAGTATTGTAAAAAGTAAAGCGGGTGTAGGATTCGAACCTGACAACCTTCAGATCATGAGCCTGTTATGCTTCCCAGTACACCAACCCGCTTATATTATAATTGAAATCTTAATAAAAAGTAATATCTTTTTATATAAAAAGATATTACTTTTTATTAAAATATAAAAATAGATAAGAGTAATATAAAGATGAAAAATAACACTAGCACAAGATAACCTGAATAAATTTCAGTACATTAAAGTCCTTGCCTAGACTTGATTAGTAATAGTCTATTACTTATTTATCAGAAAAGTATAATAAGGTATACTTCGAACTTCATATGCGTTCAGTTCTTATTTAAAGCTAACTTAGCTATTCTGCCATGCCTTAGTTTGTATATAAGGTGAAATTTAATATAGTAACAACTATCGTATATACCTAATACAGAAACTTAATAACTTCAACAACAGACACACCAGAGGTTAGTAGGTCCCAGTCCTTGCGTACGAAGGCTCCATCCTTATTTTACTTTAGATTCCCATAGAAGATAGGGACCGTACTGTCTCACGACGTACTTACAAATTGTTAACATAAGAGTTCTTTATCTCTTATTTCCATTTTTTATTTTAGAATTATAAATGGTTCAGACTATGTAATATTAATATATATTAATATAACAATCTTAAATTTTATTAATTATATTAAAATAATCAAATTTATAATTAGGACTCAAATCTATTTGAATTCCTAATTTATATAACATAGAAGGATGCATATAAGGTAATACAGTTTTCCGCCTTAATTATATATTATCTTTTTCTATAACTATTATATATTGATTATTACGATCATGAATAACTCTACTATTAATAGATAAATTTTCTTTTATAAGATTAGACAATAATATTACATCACTTTGAGTATAATTGTTCGTATAAATACGAATTATGTTTCTTTCTCTTAAATTATTACCATCGCCCATAATTAAATGGGCTAAAGAAATACTATTAAAATAGTGTTTCAACTCTAAAGGAATCACTTTTTCTCATTTATTTAAAATGATATTTTTTTTTATAAAAAATATTATAATAATATATAAATTGTGGTGTAGAAATAGTTTTAAATCTGATAGTCGAATAATTCCTATTATTGTTTAATTTATTTGAACTTTTAATGTCAATCACTTTTAAATCAGTATCAATATAAGGTTCAAATAAATTATATAAATAAATATATAAGGATAAGTATTTATAAACATAATTACACTTAATCTTACGTTTGATGTATCTGTATATCTTTGTAATCCCCGCCATCTGATAATAACAAACCAATTAACGTATCCATTAAATATGGAGGTAATTTATTCATTAATCTATAATCACGTTTATAATTATTTATTTTTAACGTTTTTAAAATATATCTTTTTAATGTTAAATCTGTCATATTTTTTATAAATTATACATTAGTTAATACTATTGACTCAAATCTTAATGATAAAAGATTTATATTTAGTCTCATTATAAAAAAGTTCTTTTTTTATAATTTATGTTATCCACACATTATATATTAAATTCGGATGTTCGTGGAAAGATTATTACTAACAAAGTTCACTTTCTAGTCGTTGAACGTTCTTAATTCTCTTATTAATATTAGCAATAATATATAAAATTAAGCTTCGCTGCAAATTATCTTTATTTGTAATATCTAAAAAAAGAATTCCTTGCAATTTATCCGATTTTCTTAATTTTAAGTAATAGAATAATTATTTATTTAATAAAACTTATTACTTATTAAATTAGGGGCCAATCATAACCCAACTCGCGTTAATTTTTAACCGGCGAACAGCCGTACCCTTCCTAGCTCCTACACCAGGAGGATAATCTGAGTCGACATCGAGGTGCCAAACATCGCTTTCAATGAGTACTCTCACGCAATATTAGCCTGTTATCCCTAGCGTAACTTTAATCCGTTATCAAGGCCATCAATCCTTTTATGTGCCTTTGGTCAATATGCCCCACTTACGTGTCTGTATGACTTGTAAGTCTCACAGTTAGGCAACGCTATGTGCCATTAAACTTTAATCCACTATTCAAAAATAAACATAAATAATAAAGAAAAAAGATTCTAATTCTTTTTTTTTTTCTCTTTTTAATTAATTTTTAAATTATATTTTCAATTTAAAAGTTGCTTTTTTTAAAAAGAAAGTCGTAATTAATAAGAAATTAAATTATGTTATTATATACTCATATATTTTTATACAAAATTATAATTATTTTCCCCATCCTGAGCTCTGAACCCATACATAAAATAATTATTATTTTTTATTCATTTATTATTGTAAAGAATCCCAGTTCAGTCTGGGAGAAGCGTACCTTTCACCTAGTTCGGTAATATACAAAACTTAAAGTAATTTTGATAAATCAAGTATTAAAACATTATTAATATAATAATATGTTTTAATATAATTATCATTTGATATTAATTAATAATCTATTAAATTTATAATTACAACTATAAAATCAATATCAAATATTCTTACCTTATTATATAAAAGAAATATATATAAATAATTATTATATAATAATAATTATTTATACTCAATACAAATATACATGCATTTAGAATATAAATAATAATAAATAAAATATTTATTATTATTTATACAAAAATTTCTAAATAATAAGATATTCTGTCTTATGTTATTAGACTTCCCAGATACTATTTTTGGGAACTGCGCCCCACATAAACTACCTTTTAGCCAAATAATCGAAGAAATATATTTTTATTATATTATAAAAATATGCAAATATATATATTTAAATTATATAGTTATATAATTTAAAAATTAATCTATTTTAAGTTACATATTTTGATATTAATACACTATGACAAATTTAGATTAATAATTATAATAAAATTATACATATATGTATAGTTCTTTACTAATATTTACTTTAAACAAAACAATAATACTTTATTGTTTTGTTTAAATTTTATCTTTCCAGTCCCTATATAAAATAAATTTAAACGGTACATATTATTCATATTTTCAAATTTAAACTCCTAATTTATTTATTGTCCACGTTTAATTCATGTTATTAAAACATTGAAAACGTCTTTTATTATAATAAAATCCCCCAGGATAAAAATAATTCTATGATTCCTATGGGATTTGATATATAAAAAAATTATAATTATTATAATCATAATTAGATAAAAATTTTAAAAATTAATAAATAAATTTTATATAATATTAATGAAAAACAAAATTATAATATAAAATTTTAGATATTTCTTTAATTTATTACTATATATGTATTATATAAGAAAAATAACAGTCTTCTAAAATAACTAAACTTTTTTTTTTATACATTCGACAAATATTAATTATTAAAAAATTAATAACCTATTAATAAAAACAAATATTAAAAGAGTAAACAGATAATAACTAAATGCAGTAAAGCTGCTAGGGTCTTCCCGTCTATCTATGGGTGAAGATCGTATCTTAACGACCATTCCAATTTCACTGAGGCTATCGCGGAGACAGCTGTTGTATCATTGTGCCATTCATGCAAGACCACATTTAATGGCCAAGGCATTTCGCTACCTTAGGACCCTTATAGATAAGGCCGCCATTGACTAGAGTTTCCTAAGTTCATTATATTAATTCATAAAATAAGAATTTTTAACTCATTTTTTAATTATATAATTACAGTAGTTAGCTGTAAGCATCGGGCAGGCTTCACACCTTATACATGGAAATTATTCTCAGCAAAGTGCTGTGTTTTAAGTAAACAGTTGTACAACACGATTTTATGATACCCTACCTTATTGAAAAATAACATTCTGTATAATGTTTGTCCATAAACAAAATTATTACTATATATAACTAATAAAAACTATAATTTATTAATCATATATATATTTTTGTTTATTTATATTATCTTATAAATATATATCTTATCCTCTATATTTATATATTTAAAAATTATAAATAATCAAATCCTTAATAATTAAATATTTTCTTACAATTATTTAATTAATTTAGCTAATTAATTAAATTTTTTTAGTCAAATAAAAAAATTAAAGTATTTATAAATATTTAGTCATTATTATATAGAGTTAAAGAAATCCGCTTTTTTTTTTATATTATTTAATACTTAAAGACGCTACTCAAATAAGAATTACATAACTTATTTTATAATCCATTAATATGCAAAGCGAAAGATTTTTTCTGTATATAATAACTAAAAAAAAAGTTCAGTTATTACATAAGTAGATATTCTTATTTTCATTTAAAAATAATTTTATTTAAACTAATTATTATTTTACTTTTATTCTTTTTAAGAAGATAAAATAAATTTATGATGTTAAAAATAATAAATATTGTAAATAATTAATTTCTTAAATAAGTTTTTATTTCTTTATTTAAGATACGATAATTCTTTCAATAAATTGTTGGTTTCCCTTCTTCCTAAGTTACGGGATAATTTTGCCGAGTTCCTTCGCGATAGTTAACTCATACGCCTTAGTTTACTAAACTAGCATACCAGTGTCGGTTTAGGGTACGGTTTTTAATAATATTTTTATTTCCTAATTTAAATTTGTCTTAAAATCTAACATACATTAAGTTTGTCATAAAGCTTAATCTAATTTAAGATTGATATTATCAAACTATATACAAACTATATAATATAATAATACCGAGGAATATAAATATAAACAAAACATAGATTTCCTGGTCATATTATCACATAAAATGACTTTATATTTTAATGTTAAAAATATTGTCTTCAATTACTCCTTTCGTAATAACTTTAGAAGCCGTTACATTACTCAATATTCGATAAGCAAAATTATTGAAACCCTTATGCTTAAGGCGAGGAGGATTTTATATATTAACCTCCTTTAACGTTACTCATGTTAGCATTTTCTCTTCAGATAAGTCCTAGTAATGGAACACTACTCATCAATCTTTTACTGAATGTTTCGTTACCGTACAATAAAATTAAATAATAATATTTTAATTTTATTGTACGCAAGGATACGGTATATTGTTTAAGTTCCACTAAATTTCTCAGTGCTTTTCTGCCATTCAGAACCAGTGAATTGTTACATACTCTTTAAGTCATGGCAATCTCCAAGCCAACACTCTGGTTAAATTTGTTCAGGCAAACTTCTTTTATTACACTAAACAATAATTTTGGAACCTTATACTCTTGCTTTGGGCTGTTTCCCTCTTGACTTACGACCTTGTCACCGTAAGTCTGACTTGTCACATTTCTTAAATACGAATTCCGAGGCAAAAATCCATTGATAGAATCTGTACGATCCCCCAAATTATTAAGATATTTATTTACTCTTTTTTATAATTATAAAAAAGAAAACTTTATTTATTACTTTTATCCTTTACTTTTACTACACGGAAATGTTATAGTTAATATAAAAGAGTTTTCCATAAAGTCCCTATTTTTTTTCTTTTCATATTGTCCAGTTTAATAACATCCTTAAAATATATAATCAGATTACTACCTCCTTCAAATACTTCCATACTTCATGTCAACCATATCTTGTTTGGATTTTTATACTGTACACTCGCTTAAGCATTATGACATAACTACAAAAATAGCGTTCACGAAAAACCAGCTATCTCCTGACAACAGTTGAATTTCTCTTTGCCCAATCTCTTCAAAGAATCATGCAACATTCACTTGTTCGGTCTTCCACCTGAATTGGGCAAGATCGTCAGGTTTCGGGTCTTATGTTAATAACTAATTCCCATATCTGAACAATTGGAATAGCTGTTTTATCTACGAACTATTTCTAATTCTTGCTATTAACATAAACTTGCTAACCCATTATACAAAAGGTACGCAGTTCATTCTTAATTTAAAAAATTCCTGCTGCTTCTAGAATTACTTTTCGACCATTTTCCCTCACGGTACTTTTTCACTATCGCTTATTATATTATATTTAGTCTTAGAGGAAGGTTCCCCTATTTATTAAAAATAATTTTATTTACTTTTTTATATTCAAACAGTTTTTTGTCCATTTTACTTCATTTATATTTTTTTAAGATTATTCTTTTAACCATTCTGGATAATAATAATTTTATTTTATTATTATTTAATTAAATTATTAATAAAATTTTTTTTTCAATTTATCTTTAATTATTTAATTTCTTACCTTATTTATGTCCGCTTTCTATAATAATTAAATAATTAAATCAGTTTTTTCCTTTTTAATTATTTAATATTTTTTTTTACGATTTTTATTTTTTACCATACTTTAAATATTTTAGACTAATCTATTTTCGCTCACCACTACTTTATAGAATCTCGGTTGATTTTTTTTTCCTTGAGTTACTTAGATGATTCAGTTCACTCAGTTATCTTATAAATTAATTTTTATTTTGGATACACATATTTTTATTTTTTTTATTTATTAATATTCTTATAATAAAGTTATTATCTATTATAAACATAAATAAATTATATTTATACATAGACATGATATTTATATCATATGATTTAGCATTACCTCCTAATATAATAGCTTAAGTTCTTAAAATAATTCTTTTCTTCATCTAAAAAAAAAGATATTTATATAAATATCTTTTTTTTTTATTACGTTCCATATCATTAAATATATTAAATATTTAAAATAATAAAAAAGTAAAATTACTTTTTTATTACATAATTATATATAATTAACGGAAAAGAAGGGATTCGAACCCTTAAGAAGGTTAAATTCTAATGCGTAGCAGGCATCTTGCCCTACCAATAGCTACTTTCCCTAATAATTAATAAAAATATGAATATTCTTTTATTAAGTATATCATATACTATATAATAAATATTCTTTTTTTTTAAGCTTAAACCAAACTTATAATTTAATTATATAGGAAGTGAAAGATTCGAACCCTCACACACGCCGTGTAAAAACGTAGTTCTACCATTAAACTAACCTCCTATTTATAAAAATATTAATTATAATTTATAATTAATACATTCTACGAGCTTGACCCAGTACGAATGGGCATCCTTCTCTGCGACAAAGAGAAACTTTACTTTAAGCTACAAACCCTAAATAATTTAAATATACGAACAATTGGATTCGAACCAATACCAAGTGCTTGGAAAACACCTAGTCTACCTTTAACCTATGCTCGTGCAAATATATATTATATATACATATCTATATAATATACGTGATTTATCTTAGATAAATAACACTAATATTGTAAAATTAACAATAAAATCTTTTAATTTATATATATTACCTTATATAACAAATAATAATATAAATTTTTATTTCAAAATATTTTTTCATTATATTTATTATATATTGATTAATAGTGTATCCAATTTTGGATACACTATTAATTATTATGGTCGGAGGGAGTCGAACCCTCAACGATTACTCAATAAGGCCTAAACTTACCACGGCTACCAATTACGTCACAACCATAGAAATGTTATATAATATTATTTATGCATCTTTAGCTTAATGGTAAAGTATCGGTTTTCGGCACCGCATGATATGGGTTCGAATCCTATAAGATGTTATAGAACCATATATAATAATATTATTATTACATAATATAATAATGTCCAGAAAAGGAATTGAACCTTTATCTCAGAAACTTCAAGCCTACGCTTTTCCGTTAAGCTATCTGGACCTTATTTAAAAATTAAAATCTTAAATCAATAACTTAAAAATTTAATAAGAAAAAATTCATTTCTTTAGTTCAATTTTTTTATTAACAATTTTAATGAAAATGGAGATTATGGAACTCGAATCCATACAGCTGAGTTGCAAACTCAATATTCTAACCAATTAAATTAAATCCCCTATTTAATTAATTTATCATATATTATTTATATACATAATATCTTAATTTATTAATATAGTTATATATATATAATACTTAAGACAATTATCTAATATTTGTAATATAATTTACATCATGTATCTGAATACAGGAAAAAAAATATATATATATATTTTTTTTTTATATCGGATGGAGCGAGATTCGAACTCGCGGCACATTACATGCTTAATATTTCAAATATTACGCCATAAACCAAACTCGGCCATCGCATCCAATTTAATATATAGCTAAATTAATAATAATAATTCATAATTAACTTAAACTTTTCAGGAGTAGAAAGATTTGAACTTCTCAATTCAGAGGTTGAAGCTCCGTGTTTTACCAATTAAACTATACTCCCTCTGCTTTAATATATATTTATTAATAAATAACATTATTTAGATATATAATATTATACTTTATAATATTTCTAATGAAAATAAAATACCATCTTTACTATCAAATTCACTTAATACTTATTATACCTAAAAAAAAAAATTCATATTTATATATTTAAGGGTAAAGTTGCAGACTGGTACTGCATTTAGACTGCAAATCTAAAGTTCAGGGTTCGAATCCCTCTTTACCCTCTACAATTATATTAAATAAATAATTTATCTTATATATAGCTATATATATTTATATATATTAAATAGCAGTCTTTATTAGATAAACAAGTAAACATTTTTATTCAAAAAAAAAATATATATATATATATGTTAATAATTATCTATTAAAAGAGTAAAAAAAACTTTTTTTTATCTCATAAAATATAATATACATATTAATATGTATAAATAATAACTAAATTAAAAATTAAGTCTCTTTAGCTTAACTGGTAGAGCATGATACTTCTAATATCAGGAATTGGGTTCGAGTCCTAAAAGAGATTTTTAATAAAAAAAAATTATAATTAAATATATATTCTATAATTAATTATATATTATTTCTCCACTTAATATAATAATTTACACTATACTAATTATTATTTAAATTTATCTTAATTTAAATAATACTATTCATATTATCAATTCTTTATTTAAAATATACTTATAAAAAATAAAAGCAATAGAAATAATTTAAAACAATAAGAACATACATATATTAATATAAATTCTTAAAACTAAAACAAAAAAATATAACTTATAAATTTATCTCCTATTATTACAATACCGTTAATAAATTTTATCTTAATCTAATTAATAAAAAGATAGTGTATAATTTTTCTTATGTAATACACGCTAAAAATTAATTAACTAATAATTTTAAACTTTTTCCAAATTAAATATTAATTAAAATTAATTAATATCCATAAAAAAAAAATAAATATCATTATTATGAATTCATTTTATCTACTAATGTATATCTTCCTAAATATATAGAAAGTATATTAGGTAGTATATATTTTGAGAACAATGATAATAATAAAGTTAAAGCGAAAAATACCAATATTATTTGGTGAGCAAAAAAAAAAGGAACTAATTGTGGCATATTATATATATATATAAACCTGTTATTATCTCATAATAATAAAAATTTTTAAGAAAAAAAAAGACAATAACAAAGTTTATTATATTCTTTGATTTAATAAAAACATTATATATTTCACAAAAAATATTATTAGAAAAGATCAAATCATCATTACTTTAATATTGTATTAAATTTTTTAGAGAATGAAAATAAATTACTTATTATATTTATAATGTTATAAATAATAGATAGTATAATCTTATTTATTAGATTATATATAATTTAATTATAATGTTCATTAATTATAGAATAAATGAGGTATAAGTAACTTATATTTTATATGAACTATATTTTAATTTATATATTAATCCTTTAAACAAAACAGCTAAGGCTAATAAACTCATTCCTGAGCTTATTCCTTTCCCTGAAAATAAGAAATTAGATAAACCAAATTGAATATCATTACTAATAAAATGAGGATAAATACCTAAAATAAGAGTTAATAATAATAAAGGAACTAAGGTATAATATTCTTTTCTAAATATATCAGGGATACTATGAATATATGGAGAAAAAGAACCACTAATAACTCTATTATACATAAAAATACTATAAACAGCACTAAGAATAATAGAAAGAGCACCAATACTAGCAATAAACATATTTTGTTGATAAGCACCTAATAAAGAAAGAAATTCACCAATGAAATTACCAGTTAAAGGGACACCCATATTTCCAAAAATTAATAATAAGAATAATAAAGCTAAGAAAGGTAATAAGGTATTTAAACCTCTATAATAATTAATAATTCTTGAACCACATCTATCATAAAGAACAGCACCTACAATTATAAAGAGACCTGGACTTACAAATCCGTGAGCTAATCCAAAAATTACACTACCTACTAATCCATAAAGAGTATCAGAAAATGTACCTAATAGTGAAGAAGCCATATGAGCAATACTAGAGTATGCTACTAGAACTTTTAAATCAAATTGTCTAATAGTAGTAAAACTGGAATAAATGACACTCATAGAACATAATCCAAGGAAAAAAGGTGTTAAACGCATAGTAGCTAAAAAGAAAATAGCTATTAATATTCTTAAAAAACCATATAAAGCCAACTTTAACACTATACTAGCTAACACAATACTTCCTGATACGTTGGCATCAGAATGAGCTAAAGGTAATCAAATATGAACAGGTACTAACGGTGTTTTAACAGAAAAGGAAACAAATAACACAACTCAAATAATTTCTTGTAAAGTATTAAATGTACTATGATTTGTATATGCTTCAAAAAAGGTAGATCCACTATCTCCTCCCATTTTTAAAAAGGTTAATAACATAAATAAAGATCCTAATAATGTATATAAAAATAAATAATATCCCGCCCTAAATTTTTGAGCTGCTCCATATAACCCAATTAATACAAATAATAAAGGTAATATACTTTCAAAGAAAACATAAAAAAGAATTAAGTCAATAACTAAAAATACTATAATTAAACATAGTTCTAATCCTATAATTATTATTATATAATTAGTATCTAATTTATCTATTGTTGATCAATTACTCAAATATACTATTGGAAATATAAAACCTATTAAGACTACAAAAGGTAATGATATACCGTCTAACCCCAATGTTATATTTAAATTTCATACCCCATTACTACTACCTGTATTACTTAATAACTGATAACCTAATGTAGTACTTCTATACTTAAATCAGAATAAAACTATTATAATATATAATATTATAGATAAAAATAAACCTATTCTTTTTAATAATCTACTAATTAATATATTTCGATAACTCAATTCTTTTTTTTTTATATATTCTTTATTTTCAAATCAAAAAGAAGTTGTTATTAAAGAAGGAATTAATTTTGATCTTATATTTATTATATGTGAATAATATTTACGTAAAATATAGGGTATCATATAATTAGTTTCTTCTAATAAAGAAATTTGTTTAATATTATTTGTTTGTATTGAATTAACATTTCAATAAAAATTACTAGATGCAATTAATACACAACCTATAAATAATATAGGTACTATTAATAAAGATATTAAATTTAACATTCTTTTTTCATGTATAACAAACCTGCAACGCTACTTAACACCTGTATAAGACAGTTAGATTTTTTATATAAACGTAAAACATATTTACGTATACAACTAGATAGTATATTTTTATATATAATTATAATCATTTACATTATTCATATAACCAGTTAACTAACTGAAACTATCCATTTATTTAATATCAATTTAAAAAATTAATTTCATAATTTGAAAAAGTAATTCATATTAATAATAAAAAAAGTAAACCAGAAAACATTACAAAACCATATCGTGCTATAGATCCTGAATCAAAACTTGAAAAATAATTACTTATTTTATAGAGACTAGCCACAACACCTCTTGGTCCTATTAATTCTAATGCTCCTCTATCCAGAATTACATTAGTTACATACCCTATATTTAATACACCTTTTACTATACATCTATTATATATTAATTCAAATCAATATCTTTGATTAAAAAACCTATATATATTCTGACCTCATTTAGATTTATTAAAAGCTAATAAATATAATGGTTTTTTTTCAAATAAATATAAAGCAATAATTGCTAATAGACCAGTCAATATTAAAGGTAATAATTTATTAATAATTGGCACTCCAAATTCTGTATCACTAAGAATAATATGATTAGGATGAATAAAGATACTATTTCCAAAACCTTGACTACCTAAACCTATAAAAAAATCTTTAGATATATTTCCTAAATATACACTTAATATTCCTAATATTAATAAAGGTGCACTCATACTTCAAGGCGATTCATGAGCTTTTTCATAATTCTTTTTTGGAGCATTAGCATATGTTAAAAATGTTAAATATATTAATTTAACGGAATATAACATAGTAAAACATGCTGCTACAACTGCTAATAAATAAACTAAATAACCTAACGAAGAATAAGATCCATAAGCTAACTCAATAATCAAATCCTTAGAGTAATAACCACTTAATCACGGTAAGGCAGCTAAACTTAGTGAAGCTATTAATATGACAGTATATGTCAATGGTAATGATTTCACTAAACCACCAAATCGTCTAAAATCCTGCTGATCTCCCATAGAATGTAATACTGAACCAGCAGCTAAAAATAATCCAGCTTTATACATAGCATGTAATACTAAATGCATTAAAGCTACATTGTAATTACTAAGACCTACAGCAATTACCATCATCCCTAGTTGTGACATTGTACTATAAGCTATTACTTTTTTAATATCATTTTGAAATAATCCAATAGATGCAGCAGAAAATGTTGTAATAGTTCCTGTTATCATTATAATTGTTAAGGCTAATTCAGATTGCTCAATTAAGGGAGAACATCTAATCAATAAGTATACACCCGCCGTTCATTTTTGTTGGCTATTCTTTTAATATTAAAAATACTTTACTTTTTTAATATATAAAAAATGAATAACATACCATCATTTTCATGATGGATCGGACTATCTCTTTAACAACCCTACACAGACCTAATGTAAATGTCAAATTGTTATAATACGACTAGTCTCTAAAGATCCCAAAATTTTTTTAATTTTATTTCAGTTTCTTGCTAATTACCCATTGTTACATCAATTAAATACAATAAAATATATAAATAAGCTTTAGGGTTTTTAGCATACAGTAATATAATAATTATTAAGTTTTTACCTAATAATGGCAACTTTAATTATAAAACATTAATTTTTCCATTAATATCAATAAATAATCATAATCTAATATTCAATAAAAAAAACCTTTTATTCTTCTATAATCATAACTAAAATATATTTTTATTAAAATAAATAAATTTAAATATTATCTTCAAATTTTCTATAAGTATTCAATTGATATGCTAATCTTTTTAATTCATTTAAACCTTCTATGTTTAAATGTTCTTTATTCCTTATAATATATATCCCTTTACAAAAATCATTAAAATCTAATAATTTTGCACTATAAAGAGAATAATTTTCAAAAAAGGTATTATAATTTCTGTTAAATCTTTTAAATTCGCAACTGAAATATTAAATTCATTTCTATTTATAGAAGGTCTTACTAAATTTCCACACTTTAATGTTTGAATTATTTTCTTTAATACAAAAATATCACGATAATGCTGTATTATTCTAAATTGAGGTTGACTTGTATAACTTAAAATCATATTACTTTATTTAGTTATATTTAAACCAAATGTACCATCTGCATGAACAAAACCCGATATTTAATAAGGATTTAATGGATTTATATTAAATTCAAATATAGGCTTATCATATAACTCGACATTAGGCTATAATTCTGTAATTTTATTAGATAATCCTTTAGGGAAAACATTTTTAATATATAAAATTTTAAGAAAACCTTGTTTTGTCAAATGTTCTTTGTTTTCAATCATATCCATAACTTTACATCATAATTGAAAATAAATCATTTTAGTTGTTTGAAGAAGAAAGTTTTCAAAATGACTACGTATAATTTTAAGTTCTTTTATATAAGATACTTCGTACAAATATAAATTACCAGATTTACTTATTAATCCTTGGTCATTAAAGTAATACTTAACTAAATCTAATTATTTTTTATTATCAGGATTTATTTCAGCTCCTATAGAATAAACTATACTTATATGAAAGCCTAATTTATTAAGTAAATTAGTTCTTACTCGTATTGAAAAAGAAGATTCTCCATCACTATATCCAGTTACAAAATGAGGATTTAATTTATTTTTTTTTATTTCACATAGGAAAAGAGGATTTTTTTCATTTTTCAATAAAAATGTATTTTTTGTTTTATTATTTATTTTAGACTCTACCATTGTGGCAGCCGAACCACAAATTCAACCTATTACTAATTCATGTCATTAATTACAATTTAATAATCTTACGGTCAAGGCTATTGTGGTATCTTTAAGCTTGAGTTACTTTAATAATAAATTCATTTATTACTTTTATTTCTCTCAAACGCCGGTTTCCCGGTGACTAGAGTACACCTTACAACATTTTTAATAAATGTTGAAGAACCGTCTACTCGTTGCTCTTTTACAAAATTCAAGATGAATTTTGATTTAGATCCGCGGTTGTCCATTTCATTTCTTTCATCCCTAATGATATTACCTTACCCTGAGGCATTAATCAGGCCAATTATTAAGTTTCCTTAATAATTTTGGTTATTAGGGCTTTAGGAGTTTCCCGGAGTTTGATTCTTGTACACAAAAATAAATAGCCCACATTTATTTTTTTTTTATGTATTAAAGCACTCACTGGTGTAGGCATTATTTAATAAAAAGATTTAAATTAATTTAAATCTTTTTATTAAAGGGACTATCACACATATTATATATTTTGCATAAATAATATCATATTCTTATTCTTAGTCTCTGAGGTTTAGAAAATAACTTAACCTGCTGATAGTTTTCTTCTTTTATAGTAAATCATTTAATAAAATTACATTATTTAATAATTTAATTATAGAGTAAAAGTTTCCAGCATATAATAAGATTTAAGGAGGGCCCTGACTTTTTTATAAAAAATAACAAAAATTTTGTTCTTTCTCTTAATACACCGCCCTCCATTGCCATAGGAAGTCACAAATGTAAACCTAATTGTGCGGATTTAGCCGCTGCTCCTAATAATAATAAGATAGATATAAAAGTTATAATATTTGTATTAATATAAGGAGCAATAGAAAATACTGTGGCATAATCTAACGTACCAAAAGTAAAGAAAATTGCAAAAAAACCAAGAGTTAAGAAAAAATCTCCTACTCTATTAGTAAACATTGCATTTAATGCACTTTTTACAGCTGCTATTCTAGTATATCAAAAATGGACTAAAAGATATGAACAAACGCCCACACCTTCTCAACCCACAAACATAACTAAAAAATTGTTACCTGTTACTAAAACTAACATTAAACCAGTAAATAATGAAATATAGGAAAAAAATCTCTGTTGGTGTGGATCTTCACCCATGTATCCAACAGAGTATACATGTACCAATAAGGATACGACTAATACAGGTAGCAACATACTCACTGTTAATTCATCAAAATAAAAAGATCAACCTATATTCAAGTGTTCTGATTTAATTCACGAAAATAGTTCAATACTTACAGATGAATTACATATAACTACTTCATAAAAAGCAATAAAAGATAAAAGAGTTGTTATTAATAAACATGTAATATTTATAAAAAATACACCTTTTACCCCTAAAGATCTTCCTAATAATCCACTGAATATTGCAGCTAAAAAAGGTAAAAATACAATACATATGTACATATTCTTTAAATATTTAAAATTTAATATAATTTTTTTAACTTGATATACCCCAATAACTTTAACTTATGTTATTATTCATTAATAACTATAACATATTATAAAATATATAGAAATTAAGTTAATATAAAATTAAAAATATTATTATACATAATATTTTTAGTTTTCATATAAATATATGAAATATTAATTAATTTCACCTTTACAAAATATTTTTAATAATAATAATAATAATAATTTATTATTAATAATTTATTTCATTTTCCCTACTCATTCCCCTACCTCCTCCCTTTTATTATATACTTTACTTATTCTTTTTTTTCTTATACAAAATTTAACTATTATGTCTTCACTTCTTTTAATTCTTAATACTAATTATAATAATAATATATTCCATAAGACAAAGGATAAATATAAATGAATTAAAGTAAATTTAATACTTATTATTAATAGTAAAAATAAAAACATTAAAAAATAAAATATAAATAAATCATAAATTAATTTTTTTTTCCATCAATGTCATATATATATAAATATATTAATAAATTAGATAGATAATCATTAACTAAAAAATTTTTTTAGTTAATCGTGATACGCTAAAAAACTACCTCAATCCATTAATTAATTATTTGATTGAATAAATGAGATTTGAACTACTGCACGTAAAATGCAATAATAATAATAATAATTAGACTCTTAATTTATAATTAAATACATTAAGCTTTTTTTTTTCAGCCTTCAAATATGAAAAATTATAATCATTTTGGCTTTGATTATATAATTTATTAGGATTATATAAAAGAAACATAATTTTAGATGCTGATACATCTATTAACATCTTAGCAGGATTCAGACCTAAATTAATGTTACGTGATCTAAGATATAATTGGTAAAAATGTTCTTTATATTCAAGATCATTCTTGATTATTTGTAATTTATGTTTACTTATATCATTTTATTTTGTTAAATTTCTATTTATACTACTGCTTTGGTATCGTTATATTTCTCCTTTTAAAATCATGTATATAAAAAATCATATTTTATCTTATACATATTTTAACAGAAGAAATATAATATTTATTATACTTTCCTTCCTATTTTTATAAGTTATCAAGCATAGCATAAAAAACTTTCATTATACATATTTAATTAATTATAAATTTTTGCAGGTTATTTAATAAAATATCAATTTATTCATTTAAATTGGTATATTCATTACCGTTGTATGAGTTTCTACATTATTGAATTTGAATAAATTCAGTATGCAAATTTGCATCTAATATAAAATTTAATATATGAAATATTAATTAATTTTACTTTTAAATAATAAGTTATTAATAACACAGTGTTATTTATTTACCTATTATTTACCCACCTTCCTCCCCTTCTGCCTACCTTTTATCTATTTCTATCTTAATTTAAAATATATACATATAAAGATAAATTAAACTTTTCTAATTTTAAAATAGGCTATCATAATAGCTAATCCAATAGCAGATTCTGCACCTGCTACAGCTATTATGTACAAACCAAATACTTCAGCTAATATATCATTAAATTGTCAAGAAAAAAACAGAGTCATTACTGATACTGCTAATAAAATAATTTCTATAGAAATTATCATTAATATTAAATTATTTCTATTAAATATAAACCCTATTGCACCTAAACCGAATAAAATTAAAGCTAAATCCACAATATTCTTTTTATATTTTAGCTCTTTGTTCTAAAAATATCTCGATTCATATCTAAATAAACACTAATAATAATATTAAGATATGAATCAAAATAAAGGAAAGAGTAAAATATTTTAAATCTTATTCACTTTTATTAGATTATCTAAAGTCGGAAAGGATAAACTTTTTAATCTAAAGCTAAAGGGATTAGAAATTTTTTTAAAAAGAAAAAAAAAATGATATTAATATAATATATCTGTGGAAGGGTAGGGTGTACATTATTATTTAGAATTTTACTTTTAAAAGGGATAAAATATTACAATTAAATAAAAATAAAAATTAAAATTAATTAATTCTTCTTTTTTTATTTAATTCATTATTATCACCCTTAATTAAAACACTTTTACTTTTATTAATATCATTATTATCAAGTGTAGTAATAGAAGAATCATTAACATTAACTTTAGGATCCTCATTTACATTAGGAAGAGATTTAATAGAATTAGTTTTAATATCATTATTAACATTAGCTGAAGTAGAAGAATCAAGATTAAGTTTTTTAAAATCATTAATCACAGATCCAATACTTTGATTCATAATTTCAAAAATAGACAAACGACCAAATCCAGGTAATATGCGTCTTTTAACTTCTCTTCCTCTTCCTGCATTCATTGCTCTAATTTCTCCTTGTTGAAAGGCTACTTCTGCATCTACCTTTTTATCTTCATATACAGCTATTAGACCTCCTCTTTTTAATTTATGACCATCTAATCTAAGAGAATTCTTTTTATCTTTTCCTAATCTAATAATTTCTTCTTCTTCTCCTTTTACATATTGAATTAACGTTTCTTTTTTTATTTTATTGAAGAAATTATTCTCATTCTCATCTGGAATTGGTTCTTTTAAATACGCCTTTAATCTAGCTCAAAATTTTTGCTTTTCTTCCTTATTAGACATAGTTTCATTAAATTCCGCATTAACCGTTTTTAAAAGCTCTTCTTTTGGTATTAATGGCATATTTCGTTTATTTATATATCTTGTCATTGCGCTGTTACGTTCCCAATTTAAACGATATTTCATAAGATCAAAAACTTTATCATCAGGTAAGTCTAGTATTTCATCCAGCATTTCTTTTTTTTCTTTGGCGCTTTCATCCAATATTTTTCCTTCTTTTCATTGATTAGTAAATAATTCAGCTGCTTTTACTAATTGATCTGTACCCTGTACTACACAGATATGTGCTTTACTTATAGTAGAATCCTGACTCATAACACTAGCAGAACTCATACTATCTGATGAACTAGGTCTTGTATTAATATCATTATTAATATCAATTTTTGATACTACAGAATTAGAACTCTTATTTTTATTAGATTCAGATAAATCCTTTATTAATATATTTCCAGGGTTTTCTTTTTTATTAGATAAAGATAATTCATTAGTTATTTTAATATTTGAATTTTTATCTTTATTACTGTTGTTTAATTCCTCTTTATTTAAAAGATCTTCAATTTTTACCCGATTATATGGTATATTATTCGTTGTTGTTTGATCACTACTTTGTATTGAATCCCCTTTATTTAGAAGATCTTCAATTTTCATCATATTAGGTTTATTAATTAATTCTGATTCTTGTAACTTAAAAATTTTTACTTTTAAATTATTTGCAATATCTATACCTGATAGATATAAATATTCATGTGAAAAGAAAGAAAATAAAATACAAATTCAAATACTACAACCTATAAAACAAGAATTTAATTTTACATGAAAAGAATTTTTTCATTCATCATCAAACAAGAAACTAACATATAATATTAAAAAACATAAAGAAAAAACACTAAATATTGTTCTTCAAGATTTAAAACCTTTTTCTTTAATATTTATAAATAAAGTTAAAATAGAAATAGAAAAACCTAGTGCTAATTTAATTGTTCTGTATTCATTAATACTAATATTATTTATACCTAATAATTTATTAAATATATAATAAATACAAACAACAATTAATAAAAAGGCAAGATAATATAAAAATTTTTTATTTCAATTACCACGATTATTATTCAATTTAATAGGAGATTTAATTATTTGTATTAAATCTCTCCATTTATTATATAATATATATATTGAATAAAATAAGGATAAATAGAATAATAATTCATAATTTGAACGTAATAAGTCGATAATCATAATAATTTTTTTTTGTTTTGTTTTTTTCCCCCACCACCATTCCCTAATTAGTTATTATATTGTCCAAGTATACTAATCTAACTCAATAAATTATAATATTTCTAATACGATTAGAAATACACTTTACTTTTACTACTTTGACTATAAATTCTTTATAAGAATTTATACTTCTGTTTATATAATTTTAATAAATAAATATTATTTATTTATTATTTTTATAATAAACAAAGAAGGAATAACATATATAAAAATAACCAAGTGACCAATGTAAGAGTTAAATGGTAATAATTATTTGTATATATATAGTTAAAAACTATAGATTCTTTAGAAAAGATATTAATATATGTTAATATACATAAGAAACTCTTACTATATTAAAAAAAACTTTAAAAATTTTTATATAAAAATAAGTAAAGAAACGAGTAACTATATATATCTACATAGATTAATCTCCTTTTTCCTCTAAATAACCAAATAATTTTTATCAAATTATTCTCTCCTTTTTTTCATATTTTTAGGCCTTTTTTAACAATAAATTGTGAAATTATTTATAATAAGATAAATTAGGACAATCTAATTTTAATCTTTTTAACTAATTCCGATCTAAAAGCACGAAAGCGCTAAATAACAGAAAAAAAGCGCAAAAAAAAGATATTCTAACCTTAAAAAATATAATAGTTAAATTACATTTTTTAACTTTTAATAATAATTAATTAATTATTATTAAGCTGAATATAATAATAGGAAAGCCATCATTAAACAAAAAAGACCTGTTGCTTCTGCTAAAGCAAATCCTAAAATTGCATAAGCAAATAATTGTGGTCGAAGTGATGGATTTCGAGCTGTTGCTTCGATTAAACTCCCAAACACTAATCCTATACCTACTCCAGCCCCTGCTAAACCAATAGTGGCTAATCCACTTCCTATAATTTTTGCTGCTTGTACTATCATGAGAAATAATTAATTTTAATTTTTTAAATTTATTCTTAAAATAAAACCCCTCTTTTATTTATCTTATATAAAAAAGATAAAAACAATAAATTAATTTTTCTTTTGATGAAAAATTAATTTATACATAAACTATATATTATTTTATTCTTTATTATTATTTGACTTTAATATATTAAATTAAGTATAGAGCCAAAATAATAAACTAATTAAAAGTGTTTATTATTAAATATATTTTCTTTTTAAGTTATTGCTATCTTCTTAATTATCTAGAATATCCTATATAAATATCCATTATATTATTTATATAAAAATTAAAATAACAATATAAAGTAGAAACATTCTATTTCTTAATATATATGTATAAATATATTATATTATTTTACATGAAATAATGTAATTTTTATAATATTCCTTTTAATATATCTGCTGTTATTACTCTAGCTATAATACTTGCTATATTATTCTAAACAAAAGAATAAACTAAAAATTTTTATTTTACAAAATACTATAATAATATTAAGTAATACTGAATTAAATTAATCATAATTCTGAATACAATATAAATTAATATTCAGGTTGAATATTTGGAATCGAACCAAATCCTACTACGCCACAAATAGTCATTCTACCTTTAAACTATATTCAACGAAGGGTTAAATTATAAATAAATAAGAAGTTTATTTATTTATAAGAATTATATAGTAATTAATAATAATAAGATAAACAATAATAAATTATTATTATTATTATAATAATAATAATAATTTATATTAAATAATCCAACCCCCTTTTATATAAAAATATTTTAATAAAAATATTTTTATATAAAATAAGACAATATAAATTAAATAAATAATGTATAAAAGAAAAGTGAATAAATAGTATATAAATATTTAATTAAAAAAAAATATCATCATTATCTCCTTTTTTTTCTCTTTCCTTTTGGCGTTTTATTGCTCTTTCATGTCCTTCTTTCTCTTCTTTAATCATATCACGTTGTTCTTTTTTAAATGCTTCATAAGATATTTCAATTTCTTTAACTAATTTTTCATATTCTTCTTTAACCTTCGTTGGGTTTTCTAGTCTTCACTTTTCTCTTTCTAATCTCTCATGTTCTTGTCTCATTTCTGATTCTAATAAATCATAATCTTCTTTAAGAAAACGATCTATCATATTTAAAGTAAAACGATCAGCATTTTCTGGATCAAAAAGTTTAAAATTAAGAGTACCTGGTTTTTGTTTACTCAGATAATATTCAGCTCATTCCATATGAATAGGTGCTGCTGTTCTACATCACCGTGCATTTTCATTATTTTTCACTCTTTTTATATAATCTAAAGCATGATAATAAACTTCGGCTTGTTTTTTAGGATCTTTTACTATATTTTCTATTCAAGTTATTCGATGTTCTTCCATACTATCTGCTGCTTCTACTGAAGGTTCTTTCATTGCTCTTAAAAGTTGATGTCTAAATATTTCTAATTTATAATTTACTATCCTATTCTTTAAATCTACTAATAAGACTCGTTCTTGCGGTATAGCTGCTAATCTCGCCTTTTCTTTATAATAATCTTCACCTAACTTTTCCTCCATTTTACCTCCACGAAATACTTGTTCCCAAGCATTAGCAACTTCGACACGATTGATTGTATTATGTCGAAGAAATTTGGCCTCTTCATCAAGTAATTCAACTTTATAATCAATACCATTTCGAATTTTATCCATTATAACCGAACATATATTTTCAATAACTAAGTCATTTCGTCAATAATCACGCGCATCTGGGTTAATACCGTGTCTCCTTAATTCTGCTTGACGTTTTAATATAGCTTCTCTTTCTCTTTCTCATTCTCTTTTTAAAGAAGCTAATTCAAGATCTTTATCCTTTCTATCGGCAGTTTTTATTTCATTCATCATATTTCTTAATGAATCATCTAATGGTAAACCAGGATATTCTCTAGCATATTGCTTTTCATATGGTTCATACAATATTCTATTTTGATAATAAAATTGCCTTATTATATAATTTCATTTCTGGTTAAGACGCATTTCTCATAAAGGTAATTGATTACTGTTGTTTCCCTCTGATGTATTTCCTTCAGATGATATTGGTGCATTAGATAATCCACTTTCTCTAGATACAGGAGATGTACCACTTACTGTAGAATCAGGAACAGGGGATGATCCACTTTCTCCAGATACAGGAGGTACATAATCATCATCTACTGGTTCTGGATAGATAGGATTATAATTACTTCGCATAAATCTAGGAGCATTTCGTTCATAATATGCATTGAATGCTGCCTCCTTTTCTTTTCGTGTTAATTTAGAATGTGAACCTTCTTGTCAATTTGAATCCTCAGGCCGTAACAGTGGAAACGTTTCATTATATTCTTTATCAAATAAACTAAAATCAGGTTTTCTCTCTTCTTTTGATTGTTTTTCTGTTTCTACTTTTACTTTTACTTTTGATTCTATACCTTTAGATTTATCTTCTTGAACCAAATTTTCATTTTTTGGTTCTTCAATTTGATTTATATTTTCCTTTATAGATTCTTTAACTTGATCTATATTTTTATTTATATAATTTTCAGCTTGAGTTACATCTTTATTTGAAACCTCTTCTATTACTTCTATAGAATTTTTATTTTTCAATTCTTTTTCTAATTTTTCATTTACATAAAAATGTGTTCTTTTATCTTTTGATTTATAAGGTAAAACCGGTAAATCTTCATCTTTGATCTCTTCTAGACTATTGTCTTTTAATACAGGAGGAATAATACCAGAAGGAAGACCATTCATTCAACGTATTATTCTTATATCTTCCTCTATAAGTTGATTTATAGATAAACGCGTTTTTTCACTTTTCCTTTCTGGTATTGGTTTTGTTAATTTTAACTTTTCTTTCTCAACAGGTGTAAGTGGTAGTGGTTTATTTCTTCCTTCTTTTTCAATTCATGGAAATTCTTTACTAGTTTCATTCTTTTCAAGTGAAGGTAACATTTTATTTATACTATTTTTATTATATATGTCAGAGCGAAGTCTAGGAGGTAAACCTCTCTTTTTTTTTCTTAAGTCTATTGGTTTTTCATCTCAATATACTCAATAATAATTAGGTTTAGATTCAGAATCAGATTCTGATTCTGAATCTGATTCTGATTCTCTAAGAAGAGGAGGCGTCAATCGTTCTTCAACTTTATTAGTTTTTGTATTCAAATCTTGTTTTTTAGGTAATTCTTCTAATTTTTTTTTTTCCAATTCAACTATAGATTTATCTTTTTGTTTTCTAGTTAAATTAGTTTCTTGTTCTTTATTTTCAACAATTTCTTTTGTAATATTAGATTTTCCCTTAAACAATCCAACTGTATTATTTTTAAAGAAAGATTTTATTTTTTCTTTTGTACTTCGTTTTGGTAAATGGCGTTCTTCTACCATTAATACAGGTTTATTTTTTTTCATGTGTTTCTTAATTTGTTTAGATGTATATTCTTCATTTTTTAGATTATCATCTATTATATGCTTTATAGAACTAGGACCATTATAATTAGTTAATGCTTCTTTTACTTTTATACCTGCCTCTCTTTTTTCTTGTTCAGTTTTAAAATTAAAACGGTTAGGATCAAATATAGTTAAAGTACCATCTTCCGCTAAAGGTAAGTCTACAAAACCAGGTCTTTCTCCACCTTCATAGCCACTTCTAAAAATATTTTTAAATCAAAATGCTTTTTTATCTTTATATCAAGGTCCAGGTGTATCAACATAATTAATCTTAATACGACATATATCACCATTAATCTTTTTAAATTTTACTAATTTTTCTAAATTATACTCTCTTTTCTCTAATTCGAGTTTTCTTTTTTCATCATCTATAGGCATTTCCTTAATAAATACTCTACCAGTGTTTTGATCTACATCCACATAAATACTTTTATATTTAGATTCACTTTCCATACGATCTAAATATACTACATCTTTCGATCTTTTTGTTACCTTTTCATTTTCATTTTGAATTTGATTTTTACATTGATTTTTATTTTTATTTTCAAAATCTGTATTTATAGTATTTATTCGTTTCACTTTTGTTGTATTTCTTTCTCATTGATAATTAATTTTTTTATCCTCCATATTTGTCATAATAGCTGGTTGAGCTTTAGAAATATTTGTCATAATAGGTGGTTGAGGTTTAGAAATATATAAATTATTCTTTATTCTCATTTTTGCATATTTATTTCATTTATTTAATGGATGATTATTCATTAACGTTTCTTTAGTTCTAGGAAATATTACCTTAGTTCTAACTGTTTTTTTATATCTAAGTTTACGTTTAGGTTTTGCTTTCTCATTTTCTTCTATATAACTTTCATCAATTACATCTTTAGCTATCATACGAGGATACTCATCTTTTCATCTTGTCTTAAATCACTGTTTATAATTAGGTGTATTTTGAGGTCAATCAGGCTGAGTTGGCTTATAATCTGGATGTTTCTTTCTAATTACAGGTTCTGGTGTTTCTTCTGCAAATTGTGCAGAGTTTTTATTAATATGTGGTAAATCTTCTTTATCTGTAATATCATGATATGTTTCTGAAAATTTTACATTTATAAGTTTACCAAATCTATACCTGTATCTATCCCTTCATAATCCTTGATAATCAGTATGTCTGTATAAAAGATGGTATGGATGATATTGGCTACGAGGATCTTTTGGATCATATGGTTTAGTAGGCGGATATCAACTCTCTTGTTTTCTTTTATAACGTTTCTCATCTCCTTCACCTATATCTTTTCTATATGGACTTTTCTGACGTTTATAATTTCTATATAATTCTTCCTCAGAACGAGAACTTTTTACTTTAAGAGGACCAAATTCATTTTTAACTTCCTTAATTACATTATTATCATTAAAAATTGGACCAGTTAATAGCATTCCAAATTGTGGTTTATGTTCTAATATATAAATAAAGAATAAACATAAAAATGTAACTAATTCTATTATTTTTATAAAAAGAATTTTAATTTTATTAGAAAATTCTTCACTATAAAAAATACTAGCTATAAATACAGTAGACATAATTGAAAAAAGAGATAAATAAGTTCTTCAAGATTTTAAACCATAGGATTTATAATTAATATAAAAACTAGATATATTTAAAATTATAGCTAAACAAAATTTTAAAGTTCTTCTAGAAAAATAACTAGTACTATTTAATAAATCTGTATTAACTTCAGGATACATATAATCATAAAAAAAGAAAATTAATAGAAAAAAGAAAAAAATAAAAAAAATACATTTAAATTTTTTATTTCAAAATTCTTCTCTTTCCTCCTTATCGGCTTTTTCTGTTAATATTATTGATATTACTTTAGGTATATTAATATATAATAGAATACATGATAAAAGAATAGAGCAATTTAAGATAATATCCGCATTATTTTTTAAAAATTCAGATAATATTTTTAAAAAAGATATTATTTCTTCTTTATTTAAAGGGAAAAGTATAAAAATAGACAGTGTTTTATTATTTAAGAAATCTATTCGCCTTTTCCTTGGCCCCCCCAGAAATATACTGCGCCAAAAAGAAACAATCAAACAACATCTACAAAATGTCAATATAGAATACCTGATTCTACACCAACATGATGAGTATTTGTTACTTGATAAGTATAAATCCGGGCGGCCCCCACACACAAAAAAAAACTTCCTATTATTACATGTACAATTGTGTTAACACAAATTTATTTAAATTTTATTTCCATATTTCACAATATGGTTCAGACTATATCTTCATTAAATTACAATAATTCAATGTAGGGCACTCGTGTCAAGATTATCGTTTATACCACTCACTTGTTAGTCGTTGAACGTTCTTAATTCTCTTATTAATATTATTATCAATAATATATAAAATTAAGCTTCGTTGCAGATATTCTTTAAATTTAAAGAGTTCTCTGCAATTCACCCTATTTTCTACTTTTATCCAATTATACTTGCTTGTATAAATTAAAAATATTATTTTATAAGCTAATATTTTATAAGTAGGAGCAATAAATACCCGTGAAAGCCGGTCCCCATGAAGAAAGTTGATCCGAAAACACTGTCTGTTATTGTGTATGAGACCCCGAAATACTCCAAAACTTGCAAACCCGTAAAAAAAAAAGCCATATATATAGTAGCTATAGAACCATTATTAGCTCAACTTATTAATTGATCTACTAAGGAATGATGAGACACCGTGACAGAAGAACCTGAAGATAATAATATTGTAGTATTAGCTGTAGGTACTTCTGAAGCATTTACAGCTTCTATTCCTTTTGGTGGTCACTCTGATCCTATTTCAATAGCTGGTGCTAATGATGAGTGAAAATAAGCTCAAAATATACTTAGAAAAAAAAATATTTCACTTATTATAAATAAAACCACTCCTAGTGATATTCCTTTTTGTACTTTATCTGTATGCGCACCTAAAAAACTTGCTTCTGTTATTATATCTTTAAATCAAAGTGACATACCTCAGATTAATAATATAAAAGAACATAATAAGAAAAAATCTCCCATAACATAACCATGAAATGATAATACAGCACTTATAGTAAGAGATAATAATACCCCTGCTAATGCTATAGGTCAAGGAGATTGATCTACAATATGATAAGGATGACTAGGTAATACTATATTAACATTATTCATTAATATCATTTTGTCTGTTCTATAATATTTTATTCCTTTATTAATATAAATATTTTTTTCTAATTTATACTTAACTATAAGTATATATCAAGATTGATATAAATATATTAATTTAGATATATAATTTATAAATATATTTGACATTAAATTTATTAAATTTTTCATTTTTTTTTATCTTATATATCTTTTTTACCTCAAAAGTTAGATTTTATTATATTTTATTTAAATAATAATATTTTTTATAGCCTCGCTTCATTATTTTTTTTTATACTACAATTTTTAACATGAATATAAGAATATAATATATACATTTATACATAAATTATTTACTATTTTATTAATAATATATATATAGATATATTTATAATTACTCTCATTAATATTTGCACTATTAATAAGAGTAAATAAAATTAGATATTAAGAATAAAAGAAAATTTAAAAAGATAATATAAAATTTTATATACATAAAAAAAGGATTATAGATAAATTCATGATGTATAAGACTTAAAAATATTATACTAACTCATTAGGCGGCTCACCTCTCGGATAAATTGGATTCGAACCAACAACCTCCTACTCCCAAAGCAGACGCACTACCAGTTTGTGCTGCTATCCGTTATATTATAAGAATATATAAATAATATTACTTAAAAAAACTTTTTTAATAAATACAATATTATCTATATAATATCTAATATACCTACAATAGGATTCGAACCTACACATTAAAAATAGTACGACTTAAATGTACCCTGTCTACCAATTCCAGCATGTAGATAATATTTATAATATAAATATTTTTATATTATCTTTTTCATTATTTTACTTTTTTGTAATACAAATAATTATATGCAATTAACTTAAATATATTTATATACATATATATTTTTTTTTTTACTTATTTATTAATTAATTTAATTAAATATTAAATTAATTAAGGCTAAAAGGAATCGAACCCTTATTGTGCCATTATGAGTGGCAAGCTTTAACCGTTAAGCTATAGCCCTACTATCTATTAATTACAATAAAAATTTTAAAATAAATATTTTAAATATAATCGCATATATAAAAAATTTTTCTTTTTCTAATAAGCGAAAATTAAAATTATTAAATACAAATTTATATTCCTAATATATTATAATAAAAAGTATCTAATTTTACAATATGCCCACTGAGGGACTTGAACCCCCATGACCTGATTACAAAACAGGGACTTTACCAATTAAGTGAAATAGGCTATATATATATATATTAACTATCATAAACTCATTTTAAATATAAAAAGTGTACTAGCCCTAACGGGTTTCGAACCCGTATAACAGCATTGAAGGCGCTGTGTCTTAACCATTAGACGATAGGGCCATAACATAAAACTAAAAATTATATATAAATATATAATTTTTTAATATTTATTTTCTAATATAAAAAATATAACAATACTTACACTTTTTTAAAATTATGATATTTTAAATATTTAATATTTACTTTTTTCCTTTATCAAATATAAATTAATTACACAAATTAATAATATAAATCAAAGATATTTTTATACAAAAATAAAAAACTTTATATCATATGTATGTTTGTATATATTATACCGGTAAAAGGAATTGAACCTTTAGCTATTATATATGAGACAATCGTTTTGACCACTTAAACTATACCGATAAGGAGATTATAACATTGAATAACTAATAAATTTTATTATAATTTAAAATTGTAAGATATAATAATATATTTTTTTTTTACTTATAATTATTAAACTAAGATCCAATATATATTTATTTTAGTTTTTTATTGTTCTAGTATTAGAAGAATAAACTATATGTTTTACTTCTTCTTTATCTTGATGTTGTGTATTATATTCAATACTTGAAAAATCTTTTCAAGAGGTTCCTATTATACTCAAAATATTATGAATAATACCAAATATAGGTATTATAATTAAGAAATGCGCAAAGTAATATACAGTTGCTATCTGACCAGCTAAAATAAAAGGGGGCTCAACATGACAACTTCCTAATCACATTAAAACTAAAAAATTCAAAACAAATAATCAAAAAGTTAATATATATAATGGATTATATGCATTTCCTTTTACATTACTAGTATCAGTAAATGGTAATGCTAATAATATTAATATAGCAACAAACATACTTATTACTCCTAATAATTTATTAGGTATAGATCTTAAAATAGCATAGAATGGTAATAAATCAAATTAAGATTAATATAATATTATATTATTTTATATTGCATAGATGGTATAACATGTGAAGAAACAAGCTCTCTAAGTTTAACCATAGATTCCTCTCAAATATATATCCGTGGTTTTCCTTTTAATCCAGAATGCCGGTGAATAGTACATTTAAAATTAAATTTAGTTTCTAACACATCTAATAATAATTTAATGTCCTTAGGTGTAAAAGCATAAACACTTAAATGTAAGCCTTTATTTTGTTTAGAACCATCTCCCATTATTCAGTGAGCTAACCCTACAGGCGTAAGTAATTCCTTAATATTTAAAGGTACTCTTTTTTTACGATTTAAATATCAAAAAGGATAAATTTCTGTAAAACAGGGTAATTCCATAGTTGCGAAAGAAACTGATGAATATTCTTCATCAGTTTCCTTAGTTTTCCATATTCTTTCATAATATTCAGAATCCTTACTACAATAAAATTTAAATAAAGAATATACTAATTCAAAGTAAGGACGTTTATTTAGTTTACCACTTTGATTAAACATAAATCTAACATTACCTTTTTCAGATCGCCGTTGTAAATGACCATCACTAAGTAAAATACCTGTTAGAATTTCTTTTATATTATCTGGTATCAATATAACCATCCTTTCTTCACGACTTAATCGTTTTATACCTTTAGTAGATTTAGCATAAAATAAAACTAAAATAAATGCATTAAAATAATAAAAATCAATATTAAAGGACTATCTCTTCATGTATTTTTTACGAATTATAAAATTATATGCTCTATTTGTAGTCTCTGAAATATTTTTAAATTAAATTAAATTTAATTTAAAAATATTTACTGATTATTTAAATATTAAAATTTTTCGTTTAAAGAATTATTTAATATTAATATTTCCCAGTATAGTATAGAGAATTTTTGTTGGACTATATCAACATTGACATTTTTATCATTCCGGAACTATCGACGCCGGAGTCTGCATTGAATTTGCTTCTATGTAATTATCAGAATGACCCAATTTATCAGGAGTATAAAACACAATAACTGTGAATATAATAAAGAATAAATAAATAGTTACTAAATCCTTAAATGAAAAATAAGGATGAAAAGCTGTTCTATCCGCGTTGGATGTTGTACCAACAGGGTTAGATGAACCACTTATGTGTAAATATAATAAGTGACCAGCTACTAATGCTGCTAAAATAAAAGGTAATGTAAAATGAAGCGAAAAAAATCTATTAATTGTAGCTGAACTCACTGAACTATGTTGTTGGTAATCCCATAATTACCTATTATCTAGTATAATAACTAATTACTCTCATTACGCTCAATATATTTTATATTTATATTGTTCGGACTATGCTATAATTTTATATTATTATTTAGTAATTTGATGGTATATCAATTTTATTATAATATCTAGGTATCTTCCTTAATTGTTTAAGTCAGATTATATATTGTAATTTTTTATAACCTAATAATTTTATTGGCGCTTTACTCATAAATTTAATGATATTTTCTATACCTCTTATACTAGATACTTTTATTCTGTAATTATTAGTATTATCAACAACTACGTTTGGAACTAGACTTAATAAATTTTTAATTGCTAATATAATAATTTTTCCATCAGTTTGAGTTATTTCAAAACTAGCTATGAGAGAAGAACTCTTAGCTGGTTTATATATATTAAAACAAGATTCTGCTTCAATAAAACCTATTAATCATGGTATTAAATAAGATGTATTTAATATTGATTCTACAGAATTTATTGGTTTTTCTGATCTAGTATAAGGTAGTAAATCTTTACTATAAATTATATTAGAAAATAAAAGTGTCTTAAATCTAATATAATCATATTGTTTATTTGTTAAAAAAGGATATTTATCAAAAATAGGAATAATTATTTCCTTTAAATGAGATTTATTCCTTATTCTAAATATTACATTATTTCTTTTATTTTTTATTTTAGGTATTAAATTAGACTCAACCACTATATCTGAATCATTTGATTCTTTTTTGATTTCTTTATTTCTAAAAAAGACAGTACCTACACCTAATAAATCTTTAATTTTATAAATTAACTGAATATCTCTAATAGATAATTCTATACCTAATTCAAACATTATATATTTACCTTTTTTTGATACACTAAATCAACCATCCCCCTCTATTAAACCAACTAAATAAGGATATATAAAATTTCCTGATTCTAGTCTCTGAAAAGCACTTAAAAATGTAGAATACTCTAATTTTTGTACTTCTGCTGGTTGTCTTAAAACTATTGACTTTTTTACGCGTTTAATATAATAAGAAAATACGTATTCAATAATATACTTAGATATATAAGGTATTCCAGCAAAAAACAGGATAATATTAACAAATATTACAACATTGTAATATTTGTCAAGCTCTTCAGTAATTCACACTTTAAATAAGCCACCTCACACAAATTCAACTAAAGATTTTCCTAATCATGGTATGGCACTTAATAGATTTGTAATACATTAATTTGTATATTTACTACGTTTTATTTTTGCTATTTAAAAATAAAAGAATTTAACTAATAAATTATTAAAACTTATACTTTCATGTATACTTTAATTCTTTTTAAAGTAATAGCTAAGATTTTATTTTCTTTTGATTTTAGTGATTTTTTATCATCTAATCTATTACTAATTGTTGTATTACTTACACAGAAAGCAGCAGCACAAGAAACACCAGACGAAAAATATTTTGTTTCTCCATTCGATAATATTGCTTCTATTATTAAGGTAGTTCGTATTCATCTATTTTTGCTTATTCACAAAGCCCGTCCTTCTGAATCCATTGAAATAAGTGGTTCTGACTTTTCAAGGGATTCCAGTTCTGATTGCAAATCAGAATTTTCAATTAAGGACAAGGGCTTCTTAGAATTAGTAGAAAGTCTACTGTTGTTCATAGTATCTGCTAATTTTACAATGATACTTTTACCTTTTTCTGTTAAATGTTTTCCATTAAAAATTAGATAAGCAATTCTTTTAAAATCTAAATAATCTAAATATTTTTTAGTTCTAAAGAATAAATTATCAAAATAGGGTATTAAATAATTACAAATATAGTCAATTTGAGATATTTCTAATATTGTAATAACTTTTCGGTTCTTATATATACTTTTATTATTAATATGTATTAATTTAGTGTTTTTAGCTAGAAATAAAGAATTTTTATCCAATTGATTGAATAAAAATTCTTTAATTTTTTCTAAGAGAATACGATCATTTTTTATAGTAACTAATGAAATATGAACTGTATTATCAATTTTATTAAAATAAAATGAACCATCCCCTTCAATGTACCCTAATAAATAGTTAGAAGTAATCTTTACATGATTTTCAGGTAAAGAAAAATTAATTCTTTTATCATTCATACCTCATTTTAAATTTAAAATTTTTAAATTATAATCTTCTCTATTCTGTTTATCTAATTGTCGCTTTTTAAATAGATTAAAAGAATTTCTAAAATCTATATAATCTAAATATTTTTTAGTCATTAAAGGATACTTTTCGAATAAAGGTATAATAATTGTTTCAATATCATTTAATGAAGAAAATATTAATACATAGGTATTTCTATCACGTCTAATCTTTCCAGATTTTAGCTTCTTTTTTATATAATCTAAAACTTTTAAATCATCTATGTGCAAACTAATTCTAAAGATAAACTCAAAGCCTGATAATTTATTCTTTATTTTTCGTACTCGTATAATAAAATTACCTTCTGCATCACAAAACCCACGAAATCAATCATAAAAAGTATCTTCAGTATAATTAATATAATCCTCACATCCCTCTCTTACTATTTCTCTATTATTTAAAAAATCTAAGACCATATCAGTTTTTAAATTAAGTTTTTCATTATAGCAAAATTTTAATATTATGTTAAATTTTTCTAAATAAAAAATAAAGCAAAATATATAAATACTTATATAAATATGTAAAGGTAATTATAATAAATATTTATTCGTATTAAACTCTTCACAAATTAGGACTCTGCTATTAAAATTAAGATTTCATATCATGTAGAGTCTCTAAGATATAATTATAAGAATAATTATATCTGCAACTTGATATCTAAAAATACTTTTATTGCATAATATGATATTTTATAACCGCTATTTTTTCTACGGTTGCACCCCAAAGGCTCATTTGACCATATGGTAATACATAGCCCAAGAACGCTGTAGCCATCATTAAGAAGAATATAATAGTTCCTATTACTCATGCCCCTATTCTAGGTGATCGATAACTACCATAATATAATCCTCTACTAATATGTAGATAGCAAATATATAGTTATTATTTAATATTAAGATTAAATTAACTATAATGGACTTTATGTTTTATTAAATAACTTTCATTATCGAAAACATTTATTTAATATTATGATGTAAAGTCTCTGTAATATTTTATAAAAAAAAAATACTTGCATGTTGAAATAAACATTATATTTAATGTTCATGCATATAACCATATTAACAATATTTATTATTTACCTCATTTCCTTGATTAATTTTTGATTTAAAGGATTAAGTTAAATAAACATTGAGGCCTAATTAATCTAACCGCTATAAAGAAAAAAGATGCCATATTAGCATGACTATATCTAAGCATTCATCCTTCATTAACATCTCTCATGATCAATATTATTATTATATATTATTTTTATAATTTAATAGAAGAATAATAAATATTCGATATAATATACAATAATACAGGACTATTTCTTTTAAAAACAAACATATAAATGAATATATACTTATTATTTTACTTTATGTTCAGTCTCTGAAGAAATAAATATAATTATTCTTGCTAATTATATAAATAAATTATAATTTTTAGCATATTATAAAGTTTCAAGAACACATCATTTTATGTTCAACAGAATTAAATGCTAACTCAGCAGTTCCAGCATAGTGCATTGCAAGTAAAATACCTGTAACTATTTGAGCTACAAGACTAAGTCCCAATAAACTACCAAAATTTCACAAATAACTAATAGTAGATGGCTGAGGACTATCTACTAAATAACTATTTAATATAGTTAATACAGGATTACTTTTAAGAATTCGCATATTGTTTATATTTATTAGATATCCTGACGGTAGGTCAAAATAAGACAGATAGAAAAAGCATTACCATAAAAATAAAAAAAAGTATACACTTTTTTATTTTTTTTTAATTAAATACAACTATAGTAAAATTAAGATAAACTCAATAAATTTATAAAAAAAAACCTAATTAAGCACTTTTTTTTTATACTTACAAGTTATTTTTATTTTTTTATTTATATATAAATTTCATTAATAATAAAATTATTAATCTATTTTATATAATATGATACTATATTAATTATATTAAATAAAACTAAGAAAGACATAAGCTGTTTCCTGTTTATTACTGATTTAACTTAAATAAAATTTTTTTATTTTTTATCTTTAATTATTTATTAAAAAGAGTAATTTTTTATTCAATTAATATAGAATTAAATTTTATTAATTTTAAAAGATTGAAGTTTTAAATTCTCATTTATATAAACCTATATATTTAGGATCTAATTATCAAATAAAATCATAGTAACTATGGTTTTTGATATATATAACTTAATTTCTTCGTTTTCAACTTTTAAATCTATTTCTTATAAATATATTTATATTTTTATAAACTGTATTTATATATATATATATATATATTTTTTTTTTCTTTTACAGACTTTCCAATTAGATACATAATTAACTTAAATATCTACTCAATATAAACTTTCTTAGATATATTATTTAATATACTAATTATAGTATATATATAACATATATTATTAACATAATATATTGTGTTATTATAATACATTAATGTAAATTAACTGAATCTTTTATATAAGAAGAAGTTAATATACTATAGACATAACTTTGTATACCTGCGATAGCTAATTCTAAACCGGAAATAGCTGTTATTAAAGCAATAGCAACAGATCCTCCTGTTAATCGTAACCCAAGAGTGGCAGTTAAACCTAAAAACCCGAAACCAGCTAAAATTAATAATAAAAGATGTCCTGATATTAAATTAGCTCCTAATCTAATACCTAAGCTTAAACCTTTTGCTATATATGATATTAACTCAATCAAAGCTAATAATGGTACTAATACTAAAGGAGTACCTTCAGGTGAAAAAAGACTAAAAAATTTTAAAGCATGTAATACTATACCAATAATAGTAACACCAAATCATATACTAGAACTCATAGATAAAGTACTTACTAAGTGAGCTGTAGTAGCAAAATTATAAGGAATTAATCCCATTAAATTACTAAATAATATATATACAAATAAAACAAATATTAAAACAAAAAAGAATAATCCAACCAATGAACCTATTTGTCCTAATACCATATTATATATTGTAAAATATATAGCTTCCGCACTAAAAGACCATCCATTCATAGCAATAGTATACTTAAAACTAGCATATACATAAAAAATTAAAATAAATGCAACAACTAATCCAATATATACTAGTATGTTTGTGATTAATCCAACAGGTGTGTAATTTAAACCTAAAAATTCACCAAAAAATGGTTTTATTTCAAATTGATCCATAGGTGAATTTAAAATGTCATCTTTTAATATTATTTTATTTATATAATCTTGCATAATTTAATTGTATTTTTTTACTTGTCTTTTCAACAGTTTCTCATAGATATTTTACCCGCTTTTTCCCTTTTTTATTCTTTTTTATGTATTTAATTACTACTTATACAATATTTTTATATAAATACTTTATAATCTTTATATCAAAAACCATAGAATAAATTATTTTTTTTAATTATTATATATTTACTTTGTGTAAAGATTCGAACTTACAACTTACTTAATAACCATCTACATTTTTGTTGAAACTAGATATTTATAAATATCTAATAAAATAGATTTATATTAAATAGCTTTTCCTATTAAGCTTAACAAAGTTGAGAGAAAAGTACAATAAAAAGACTATATACAATTATTATTATACATATACGTATATATAATAATCTTAAATGAATTCTCCTATGTTTTATATTCCAAAATCCATGTATTTATTTAGAAATTAATACCAAAAGGCATCATATCAAAAGTATAAAATAAACACACAGTAAATAAAATATATGCAAAGACTAAAGGCAATAATTCTTTTCAACATAAAGACATTAATTGATCATATCTCAATCTAGGAAAGGAAGCTCTTACTCATATATAAAAAAAGACAACAACAATTATTTTAAACCCTAAAATATAGGATCCATATATTTTATCAATTAATATATTAATTGATCCAAAAACAGTGTATTTAGTACTGAATAAGGTTATTGGTTTAGAATTTAAATTAGTGTTGAATAAAGCTGCTATTGTATCAGAATTTAAAATATCACTGAGTAATGTTATTCTATTAGAATTTAAATTAGTATTGAATAAAGTAACTTTATTAGTATTTAAATTAGACTCCATCGAATTAATAATTTCATGAATCTCAGTTGTATTATAATAACTAAAAGAATTAGATAAATTATAAAATGTATATCAATTTCAAAAAACTAATAAATAATTATTATAAATAAATAAAATAGGATCTAATATTAATTTATGCAAATCAGGACAATGATGTCCACCTAAAAAAAAAATAGACATAAAAGCAGACATTAATATCAATGAAGAATATTCTCCTAAAAAAAAGAAAACGAATATACTAGCTCCATGTTCAGTCATAAACCCTGCTACTAATTCTGACTCCAACAAATTCTTTACTTTTAAGATTAAGCATTTAAGAATAAAAAAATTTATATATATTTATTACTAGGGAATCTTTTTAGATTCTTATTATTTATAATTTATTGTAATATAATACTTGATATATGACCTTTTATATGTTTCTTATCTCGTTTTAATAAATTTTCACTACTACCGAAATATAATTTATTATTTTTTTCATAAATATTTCTAAAAATTTTTATCTCTATTTATCTTTTCATTCTATTTTACAATTTTATTCATAATTATATTTAAATGAATTTTATCATATAATAATATAAGGAATTATATTATTAATATTAAATTTTAAACATATATTAATTAACTTGTTTACATTATTAAATTCATCTTCTGTGTTTAAAAATGAAATTTATTAATCATAATTGTATAAAGCAAAGAAAGGATTTTATCATTAAAAAATACATATTATTAATTAAATATAAATCTATATTTAAAAGATTTAAGATATATTATTATGTTCATGTCAAATCTCTGAAGATCCTTTATTAACAATTTCATATATATTCATATATGTATATAGAGGAATCTAAATTACTAATAATAAATCCTGCTGATAACTTTATTTAATACTATATTATTATTCAGATAATATATAAAATAAGAAGATTTTCAGCATTTTATGAACTTCAAATTAAAAAATAAATATTTATCTTTATTTCTTAATTGGCCAAATCTAGCCTCAGGCAAATCAAAAGGAGGCCTATTCGTTTCTGCTAAAATAGCAATAAAAAACATCAAGGCTATTGGTAATAATGGAAAAATATTTCACACAGCTTGTTGGCACTCAACAATATATGTTAAACTAAAAGAACCTGAAAATATAATTAATACTAAAATAATTGAAGAAAACACTAATTCATATGAAAGCAATTGAGCTGTTGATCTAATAGCACCCATAAACGCATACTTAGAGTTAGCAGCTCAACCACTTATTAATATACCGTATGATCCAATTGATGATACCGCTAATGCGAAAAAGACACCTAATTCATAATCAAAAATAGCTAAACCTTCCCCAAATGGTATAATAGATCAACCCACTAATGCAAAAATTAAAGTTATACAAGGACCTATTACAAATAATAAACTATTGGATTGTCTAGGTATAACAATTTCCTTCACTAATAATTTTAATGCATCAGCAAATGGCTGTAATAAACCCCAAACACCAACTGCATTAGGTCCACATCTACGCTGCATAGCCGCCATTACCTTTCGCTCTGCAATAGTTACGAATGCAACTGTCATTAATATAGGAACTAGTACAACTAATACTTCTAAAAGATTAAATAATACTATCATAATTATTATTTATTATATTAATTCTTTTATAAAATACTGTACTCATTACAATACATAAATTATTCTAATTTCAAATATAATTAACTATTTATTAATCAGTTTTTAAGTATGTATTTTATAAACAATAAAAAAAAGAAATATTTAATTTCATTTAAAAAAATTCATTCAAATGACATTATTTAAAGACAAAATATAATAAGGATTAATCTATCTTTAAATACATCAAAATTTAAAATAAAGATAATATGAAAATATAAAATTATATTAACTAAAAAAAATAAAGTTAATCCAATAAATAATTTTATTTATTAACTACGTTAATATATATATATGTATATATTTATATATACGATCTCTTAATAATTTACAATAATTATTTATTATGAATAAATAATTATTATTTATTATTTATTTCACTTGAATGTGCTTTTTTTACTATATTAAGAGCACCTTCTTTTAATTCATAAATAAACCCAACAATAAGAATATATAAGAAAGCAAGTACATTATTTTTACTAATATTTTGATTTTTCTGATATATAGCTGTATAAGGAAAAGCTAATATAATTTCTAAATCAAAAACTAAAAATAAAAGAGAAACTCTATAAAAAATTACATTAAATCGTTCCCGTGTTTGAACAAAACTAGTGAAACCACATTCAAAACCCCCTCCTTTTTCTAAATATTTTACACTTAATGAAAAATAAGAATTTATACCTAAGAGTAATATAGCTACTATAAGATTAGCTATTATAAAATACATCAAATTACCCATTATATCTTCTGAATGTAAATAATCACTGCTAAGTGTATGAAAAAAGGATGGAATAGCTATATTTTTTTTTACCTTTTTATTAAAATTAAGATCAAAATAATTTATTAATTTTTTAATATTATTATATATATATTGATATATATTATTAATTTCTTTAAAAAAAAGGGAAGAATAACATTTTATCTGAAAAATTAATACATTTATAAGATTGAAAAAGTAAAATTTAATATTTTTATAATGTATATTAATATAATTCAATATAGAACTTTTTCAATATATAATAATAAAACACAGTGCAAAAATATTACTTTTTTTAGTTTTTGATATATTTATTATCTTTATTTCTTGATAGTTATCTGCTGTTAATATAATTGCTCCAACCATACCTAATAATAATATAACACTTAAAATATAAATATAAGAATGATATACTGTATATAATACGTCGCCCACTGCTGTTATTTGTGTTATTCTATTAACAGCAAAATCTCAATTAGGTGTAACTAATAAATAATTAGTCCCTACTTCTACAGGATTTGTAAAATATGGAAATAAATTATCAATAAATATATTTTTTTTTATATTATAATTATTATTATTATTAATCACAAATGTATTATGTTTGTATTCTAGAAATAAAGCATTTTCCTTTATCTCTTTATCTTTATCCATATTAATACAATGATCATTTATTCCTTGATTGTTATCTTCTCCACTAAAATTATTTAAACTATTTATATCAAATAAATTTCTATATCTATTATCTACAAGAATTAGTTCTTCTTTAAACGTAATACTTTTCATTTTAATTAAACCTATATTATAAATAACTTTTTTTAACATTAAAAAAAAACCACCTAATAAAAGAAATAATAAAGGTAGGTAATTATTACTTCTTTTTTCAACAACCTCAATATCTATCATCATTATAATAAATAAAAACAAAATAGCTATAGCTCCAATATATATTATGATATAAGATATACCCAAATATGTTATTCCTATGTAAATTAAATAAAAAGCTACTAATATATATAATACTATTAAATTAAACACAGAAATAATTGCATTTTTTGTTGATATAACAAATATACCGGATATAATCGCAAGTATAGGTAGTAAACTCTTCAAAGTACTTATTGAAAATAATAATTCCATAATATTACTTGAAGTATAAAAAGAAAAATAAAGAATTATTTAGTATCAATAATCTTTTTCTATTATTACTTTAAAAAAATGAACTTTTTAACCAGCCAAATTAATTAAATGGAATTAAATATTTATCTTATTATTAATAATTTAAATAAATTATACTTATTAACTTTAATAACATAAATAAGATGAAGTATATATATATATATATATAAACTAAGTCAAAAAGATAATAAAATTAAAATTTTATTATTAAATAATCAATAAGAAACTTATTTAATCCTTATATTAAAATTTATATACATAATGTATAATGAATAAAATGTTTATTTAATAATATATTGCTAAAGAAAGTCAAAAAATAAAATTTAATTCTTAGATTAAAATATTTCGGTTTTTTACCGAAATTGAGAACGGACGGAATTGAACCGCCTATGGTAAAACCAATGAGTTTACAGCCCATCTCTCAAACCAAATGAGAATCATTCCCTGGGAGTAATATATATGTAATTTATTTTCCAGCTGCAGGTTCCCCTACAACTACCTTATTTCGACTTAACAGACATTAAAGTCACACATTAAAATCTTCACAAAAAAACTAAAAATCAACTCTTTTTAATTTTTGGCCTACTAATATATTTGAAAGAAATAAATAAAAATTATATTTCTAAAATTAATATAAAAAAATCTTAAATTTTATTTTATATTAAGAATACACTTATTCTTGTATAACAATAAAAATATATCTTAAAATAAAATAAAAAATATTTATTCTAGGCATTTAAGAATAAACAGATTCAATTAACAAAAGTATAATACAATTTACTAGACAAAAGGTTAAATCTAATAAAAAATAAAAACAAATTAATTGTAAGCATAAGTTTTTAAGTATAAAATCCTTCCTGCATATACTTCTTTCTCCGCCTGACGAGTAGTTAGTACACCCCAGATATTCTATTCACCGTAACGTCCTGATTTACGATTACTAGCAATTCCTTCTTCATGTAACCGAGTTTCAGGTTACAATTCGCACAAAACTTTTCTTATTTTATAGGATTAGCTCCGACTTTACTTTCATTGCATCCCTTTGTTAAGAAATTTGCGGCACGTCTATAGCCCACCTCATTAGGGCCATAACGACTTGTCTTGATCCCCATTTAAACACTCAGAGCATTTATCCTTCGTATCATCACATTACTATTACTGTTTAACTATTCAATTAAAAGTGAACCCATGTTAAATTACTAGCCGGACAGGTACTCTATATCCATTGTTTGGATGTTCTTCTTTTATATCAAAAAATGTATTTAGTATAAATTTAGATTAAACTATACTAAACTAGTCTACTTTTTTCTATTGACTGAAGGGGGTTTGCGCCCGTTTTAATAGGAATTAACCATACGTCTCGCGACACGGACTAAAGACAGCCATGCAACACCTGTAACTATATTCATTCGAACATTATTCTTTCGAATTCTATTCAAGAAGTGGTAAGGTTTTACGCGGGTTATCGTATTAAACAACATGCTTCACTGCTGGTCTCTGTGGGCCGTCTAATGATTTGGGTTTCCGCCTTGCGACCATACTCCCCAGGTGGTATGCTTAATACCTTCGTTCATACGTGTATGAAATTATTTATTGTTCTTTTTTATTTATTATATTCATTATTTAATATTACATAATAAGATTGAAAACTTAACGTTCCTCTTACTCAATTATTAAATTATTCAAAAATTACAATTATAGAATCATTATCTAATATAAATAATACGACGTTTCTTTTATCTTATTATAAATAATTAATATTATTTCTATTTATTGATAACACTGATATTTTTTATCTAATAAATAAAAAATATAAACAAATAATCTTTTATACACAACAGCATACATAGTTTTCTGCATGGACTACTGGGGTCTCTAATCCCGATCGATACCCATGCCTTCGTACCTCAGCGTCAGTCTTCAATAGTAACATGCCTTCGCCGCTTCGCAACCCTTCAAGTATCTAAGTATTGTTACACTCCACTTGTTGTATTTGTTACTCCTTTTAACTCTAGTATAGTATTATCAAACCCACTTTAAAGTGTCATTTAAGAAAAGATTTACTATACCGCCTACGTACCCTTTAGACCCATTAATGACGAATAACGCTTGCCTCTCACGTATTACCGCGGCTGCTGGCACGTGATTTAGCCAAGACTAACTAGGTCTTTTTATATTTATAACTTATTCTCCTGAATATTTTCCTATACCCTTTTAAATAATTATAAATTTTTGATACTTTTTATAATATTATTATTCTTATCTTATATAGGTGCAATATATAAAATGGATAACATCTTCAAAAAAAAATATTTTAATTAACTCTTTTTAAAGAAAGAATTATTAATAACTCTCCTTATTAAAACAGTATCCTTTCAATCATATCTAATAATAAGTATGATTAAAAGCGACATATATTTAAACCATATTAAAAAAAAATCATTCTTTAATTTTGTATAAATATATAAGATACCGTCATAATCCTCTCATTCCTTAGGGTTTTACCATTAATATTTAGCACACATTAAGTGTTTTTTTTCACCCTTCTAGATAGCTGGTTCGGCCTTTCGGCCATTGACCAAGATTCCCTACTGCAGGCAACATCACGTCGCTAGGCTGTTATTTCATCGCCAATGTGGCCGTCCATCCTCCAGAAATTCGACTACGGTTCACAGGCTAGTTGAGCCATTACCTCTCCTACTACCTCCCCGATCCAGGCCTATCCCAAAGCGAAAATATTTCTTTAGTCATGTGTTTTTTTATTATCCTTTTTATAAATAATTACCTCTATTATTCTATTCACAATAATTTTATTAAATAATATAGATTGCTTATGATATTTAATAATTCGTATATTAAATTATTTTTTTCCTACTCTAAATTTATTTACTTTTTTTTTTTATTTTTAGTTAAGTTATATAATGAATAATTACACATATACATTTATAAGGTATTTAACCTTACTCCGGGGTAACGTTCCTGATTTTACTCACCAGTTCACCACTTTCTTTTCTTTCCTTATTATTAATTTCAGTATTTTATCTTTTAGATTATATATATATATACAATATATTATTATTATAATATATGCCTTTTTCCATAATAATATAAATAATTTAGTACTAAAATACTTTGTTTCTATGTACTTCAATTTTTATTATATACTATATATAAAATTAACAATTATTTAATCATTCATCTAATTTTTTATAAAAATTTTTATTATTTATTATCACCTATTATCTCTTTCTTATATATATAAATACAGAACTTAATTATTAATATAACAATACTAAGAACGTTCGATTCGCATGTATTAAAGCCCCTAAATAGCGTTCACTCGGAACCATCATCAAATACTTATTTATTTATTTATTGCAACATTTTCTTATTTATATTATATATAAACAAAAATAATAATTACTAAGAATAATAAGATTTCTTATTATTCTTAGTAATTAGTCGTTAACAGGAATCGAACCTATATACAAGCATTAACAGTGCTCTGCTTTACCATTAAGCAATAACAACAAAAAATAAAATAATTTTTTTTATTTAATTTCTTATAATCAATTTAATTTCATTTCATTTCTATTAAAAAAAATATAACAATATTTTTATATTATTATAAAAATATAATTCATATATATATATATATATTTACTATTTTACTTTACTTTTACTTTACTTTATTAAATTTTTACTTATTAATTTATATTAATATTATAATATAACTTATTTTTTTTTTCTCATATTTGAATTTATTCAAATAATGATGTAATGCATAATGTATATATTATACACTAATATAATTAATATAACATTTTATGTTTATTATAATATAAGAATACTTAAACATAACTTAAAATATTATCTGATCTGATATATAATATATATCAATTACTTTTAACAAAAAAAAATATTATTATTATTTTGTGTAAGAATAAAACTTACGTATTAATATTATACCATTTAATAAAAAAAAGAATATTAATGTTTTATTTAAACTAACAAAATAGGGAGATATATATATATATCTAAGTTAATCCAGATAGATATAATATAAATTAAAAGAAAAAACTAATATAATTTAGTATTTATTTTATAAATAAAAAGACTATTATATAGTACTAAACAAAATTTTAGAGTAAATTTGTTATATAGTACATTTCATTATTGTTCTAACAATCATGAAAAAAATTTTTCTATTTCAACTGCTTCTATCTTAATAGGCATAGAAGAATGAAGTACACCACATATTTCAGAACATTGTCCGTAAAAATATCCTGTTCTTTCTATAATTACTGAAGCCTGATTTAAACGACCTGGCGTTGCATCTACTTTAAAAGCTAAAGCAGGTACAGCTCAATCATGTAAAACGTCTGCAGCAGTAATTATAAATCTAATATGAGTATCAACAGGTAAAACTATAGGATTATCAACTTCTAACATCCGTAGTTCACCTTTTTCCAAGCTTGCCACATCTTTCATATATGAATCAAAATTAATTGTTTCATTTTCTTCATTTAAAAAATCAGCGTACTCATATTCCCAATATCATTGATGCATTATTTTGTAATGCTTGACTGTACATTAAACATTAGATATCTAATGTCCACAAGTGATCCAGTCGATTGCAACCTATCATAAATCTCTTTAATTCTAAATTGACAGTCTTGTATTAATTTACAATATAAATATATTAAAGTTAAAATAATGTTTTGACTGTTTTCACTTATGTCGCCTAAAAAAAATTAATTATAATTAATTTTTTGACTATCAATATATATTACATGTATAATTTAATTTATTTACTTGAATATATTTTCCCATATAATCCTAATTTATACAACATTGTATTATGTATAAAAAGAGAAGTAATTTTCCTTAATTTAGGTATAGATTTACTCTGAATATAAATAGAATATTTATTTAAAATACCTATATTTTGAACATTACAACTTAAACCGAAATTATTACTTAATAATTTAATTAATAATTTTACTTCTTTTAAAGTAAAGGCGTTACAAAATATATTTACTCCACTTTTAACTCAACATCCATTATCAGAAATCCAAATAGCTAAAGCTAAATGAGTTAGAAAATTACCTAAATTAGAATGTATTCTCTTTTTTCCATCCTTATAAAACATTTTATATATTCAATAAAAACTTCTAAATGTATAAGTATTAAATTCATAACCAAAATATTTTTTTTTCAATACTATTAATTTTCAAAAATCGAGTATAAATCCTAGGTTATAAACTAGAACAATATCCTCGAGTATTAAAAAATGGATATAATTAAAATAAATATTCTTTATGTATAATGCTTTGTCTAAAACAAATTCTAGTTCCTTCTACAAATCTTTTACTTCCATATACATCACCTAATAAATATCCTATAGTAACAGAAATAACATCTTTATTATGAGATCCTATTTTATTTTTAACTTTTACTAAAATATGAAAACTATTTATTTTGAAAAGAGAAGTCTTCCTTAATCTATCTAGAATAAAAATTAAATTTATTCATATATAATATATACAATTTCAGGCCACCATATTTCAAATATTTGTAAGAAGACATATAAGTATTTAAAAAATTAATAAATAGACCTGTTACTTTAACAGTCATAGCTGGATCAATAACTTCCAATTATGTTTAATCCACAATATAAATTAAAATAAATAAAATATAAAGTATACTATAATGAAAATAAGATCGAACCATTTCAATCCTTTTTTTTTTTGCTTTGAGATCTTATATATATATAATACTAGACGATTTTCATGATTTTGAATAGTACAGAATATATCAAATTTATAATGAATTATACCAATTAACAAATAAACATCAGCAAAATTAAATCATTTAGTATGTAAATAAAAACCTGAACCACTTATAGTATTCGCTCTATCATCCATTGCCCAAAATGCCATACTAATACGATTTAATCAATAAATTATTTCTTGAGGTATTATTTTTTCATATTAAAAAAACTTTGTGTAAAGACAAAATAAGGATTTTTATTAGATCAACTTATACTTAAATAGCCATCACCTAAAATATGACCTATAATTTGACTTGACTAAACATAAAAGATACAAATGAAAAAGAAAGAAAAGTTCTTACTACTTGAGATACATTTAAACCAACAGTCTTTTCAAAGTACTTATTATTATTTATTATTAAAGATAAAATTTTGCCTGTTTTATACTTACTTATAGGTCTTGTAATTTATCTCTTGTTTAAATAAATATCAATAATTTTGATTTCTAATGTTACTATTATTATATATTGAATTAACATTAACCAAATCATTTTTTCTACGTATTTACTATTCCGTGGAATAAACGAGACTATTTCACATTATTATCAAATTAATAATAATTTTTATTACTAGTCTCTAAGGATACTCAACTTAAAAAAGAATAAAGAGTAATCCTGTTGATTTTATAAAACATATTGAAACAATATTTTATATATTTCAACATATATTAAAATTTACTTATTTACATATATGTAAATAAGGACAAAGTTATTTATCCATTAAATAGAGTAATTTAAAGCTAGGAAAAGCTATAGCAACCAATACGAGTGCTGGTCCTACAGTTCAAATAAGTTCTATTAATGTACCATGGTTTAAATATCGGTACACTAACTTATTTCGTGACTTATTAAAATTTCATATTATAGAAAGCATAACTCAACTTACTCCAAATAAAATAACAACAAGATAAAACATAATTCTGTTATGTAAATCTACAATGCCTTCAAAAGAGGGACTAGCACCATCTTGAAAATAAAGTCCTCAAGCTAATGGTACATCAGCTCTTATATTATATATTTTTAATTTAAAATTATTATATTTTATCTTATTTATATAATTCAAGAGCAAATTCCATGTACTTTTATTAAATAAAAAAAAATAAAAAGATATAATTTTTTTTATTCCTCAATAATAACTAACAATTAGTACATTTTGTCTTTCTACTATTTCATTTATTTTTGATATGAATAAATAATAAATTAAAGATACTTTCATTATAATATTATTATACTCTTTGAGTTATTACTAAAATCTCATATAAATTAAAAAAATTTATATATAATTAGATTCATAAATAAGTTTTATCTTTTTTGAAGTTACTTAAATTAAATATATCTCTATATTAAATAAACAATTTTATAAAAAAGATATTTAATAAAATTGTTTATTTAATTATGATTATAATTTAATTAGTTTTTATATTAACTTAACCTTGAAATAAAGGAATAGTAATCATATAAATAGCGTTAATTAAAATATAAGGTTTTAATATGTAAAATAATGATATATTAGTTAACAAGGCAATTATTAAACTTAAACTATTACTTGGTAACATAGGCAATGATTTATCATAATTCATAGAATCTAATATAAATTCAGGTTTTCTTGAAAAATCTCATACATTGTTATTATTTACATTTATATTAACTAAATAATAAGGCATAAAGACATCATCATAAAAATAAATAAATTTTATAATTCTTAAATAATAAGCTGCACCTATGACACTAGTAAATATAGCAATAATTGATATAAAATAATAATCTAATTGCATACTAGCTAACAAAACTTGCTGTTTAGCAAAAAACCCTATTAATGGTGGAATCATTTTGTAAACTAAAAAGTATAAAATTTGTTTAAATGTTCCCAATTATGTATTTCTGATTTATACTTCATTAAATTTGCATATTCCAGAAATTTTAATTTACCTATTTTTGTTTTATGTTCAGATTTAATAATTAAATTATGTATCATACCTAAATTAAGATGTGCAAAATACTTATATCCAAATAAAGGATATTTATTTAAATAGGCAAATATTACATTTTTTGATTCTATTTTATCTGTTTTAATTAAATATGCATTTTCTTCATAGTTAATTCTTTTTCTATTTAAAGAAATAACAGATGTTTTCAAAAATTCATTTATTTTAAACATTATATCAAAATTACATATTTTTATCTTAGGATCTATTTTCCTATTATATATTTGTCTTTGACTCAACCTTAAATAATATATTACGGATATTATGTTTTCATTATGTAATTTTTCACTTAATTTTCAATTCAAATAAAAATTACCATCTGCTTCTATAAATCCAACTAATCAACTATTCTTATTTAAAGGTGAAGTATCTAAATATAAGGGCTTTATTTTATAATCACTGTTATCATTATTAAATCATTGAATAATTCTATGTAAGGCTTCAATTTTAGGTGTACGCATATATCCATTAATTAAATTAATTAATTTCAAAAGAATAACTTTCTTTTTTATAAATAGCCTTCCACTTTTATTATTAGGTCTAATACTAATATATCCACCTTCTAATACTTCTTTAATTTTTTCAAATAATGGTAAATCTTTTATATCAAAACATATTTCGATATAAGGTGCATTCTTTTTCCCATCGGTATTTCTTAAAGTTAAAGGAGTATATATATGTCCATCACCTTCCTTCAATTAATCCAGCTAAATAAGGACCTAAGTTATTCTTATTATAATAATTTTTAAAAGATAGAGTATTATAAAATTTTTTAAACATAAAATTAGGAATCATTAAACATTTATACTTCTTTGTTTAGGACTTTGTCTTCATTTATTTTATAAATGTAACACATAAAGTCTCTGAGGATAATCTAAAAAGTAATTATAAATTTCCTGCGGATTCTTCTATATTAATATTTATATTATATAGAATATATAAATATAACAGACATTTTCCGAAAACAGTGTTATATATTAAATATGTAAAGATTTCTTGTACATATTGCTGGCATTCCATAAATTTTACCAGCTAAAGAGAAAATTGTAACAGATAAGCAAAAAGCTAAGAAAGGGTCAGTAAAATGCATACCCTTAAAATGAGTTAAAAAAGGTATTGGTGTATATAATCATTCATTATTTTCAGTTTTAAAATCATAATAATCAGAATCATTATGAACCAAAAAATAATTATATATTGAATTAATTTTTATATTTTTATCAGGATGAAATATGCTATTATATCTATGTCACTCATCATATTTATCTGTAACTGTATCAAAAAAATCAGACAGTGTAGGTTCAACATAAATATCTTTTCAAGAAAGTGGATTTATATTTAAATAACGTATAGATAAAAAATCTTTTTCAAGATAATATCTTGAATATAAATAACCTCATGCTATTAAAATGAAAAATAAATTCAAATTAGTAATAGTATATTGTATTAAATAAAATATAAATGCATCTAAACTAGTTACAGAATTTATAGATAACGCTAATAATAAAAATCCAACATGTGTAATTGTACTATAAGCAAATAGTCTTTTAATTCTAGATTGACTTAAACCAACTATAGTACCTATAATTAAAGAAAAAACAGCAGATAAAGTTAAAACATTAGTCCATAAACCTAAACTAGAATATGAAGGATTTCAAAATGAGAATGATATATTATTATTAATGTATAGAGTACTAATATTCTTTATATTTTTAAGATCTACATTAGTCTTATCTGAGTTTAATTCAATATTATTTAAATCTACAATATTATTATCATTCAAATAAAAATATTGTTCCATATTATTTAAACTATTAAGATTTAAACCAGCATGTATATTATGAATTAATAATAATATTAATACTAAAATTGAAAGTTTAGCTATAATTATTAATCACGTAGTACTATATGTAGGTACATCCGAATATACATCAGGCGCTCAGTTATGGAAAGGAGCAGCTGATACTTTAAATAATAAACCTGCAAATAAGATTAATAAACAAGGATCAATAAAATAATTACTAATGCTATCTGAGTAAATCATAAAAATATGTTCTAAGTTTAATGTTCCAGTATAAGCATATAATAAACTACATCCTAATAAGATAAAACCACTTGAAAGACCACCTAATAAAAAATATTTTAAACCACCACTAGTACCTTTAAAAGATCTTATTTGAGATGTTGATAATATATAAAGTGTAAAACTTTGTACTTCTAAAGATAAATATAGAGATATTAAATTTTGGGAAGATATTAATAAAGATCCCCCCAAAACAGTATATAATAAAAGTAAACTATATTCTTTTACTTCTAATTTAGAATAATTCAATTTTTTATCTATTATATAAGGAGTACTTATTTTCACATCTGGTAATAAACCACTAACTTTATTGAAAATATTAATAAATCCAATATAGAAATAATTAGAATAATTCTTATATGGATAATGTTTTAATAAATTTTTATAATCATAATCTTTAAAATTTGAATTAAAAAATAAATAATGTATACGTCATTTTATTAAATCTTCTTTATTTTCTAATATATATTTCATTGATTTAGATTCATCATAATTTTTAAAATTATATGGAACAAAACAAGTCAATATTGTTACTATTCCTCCTGTTATAAATAGAAATATGTCAAAAACCTGTGACAAAATAGTAATTTTGAAAACGCCTCCATATATTCCAATACCGCTACCTATTGCATCAACATTTAATGTATTATATGCAAGATATGCTCCTAAAATAAATATGATAAATACGATTCTATTGAACTTTACATAATCCGCTAAGTAATTGTAATTACGTTCAATGCTTGAAGTTGCCGCTAATAATAAAATAAGAATTGCTATTATTAGCATTTGAGAAATAAAGGATTCGAACCCTTATTATGAAATATAAATAATATTACATTATCCTTTATATTTATATAATTAAAAATTTCAACTTCTTTTTACTAGATAAGTTTGTATATACATAAATATTACCTTTACCTAAAGATTGGAGGTTAGCCCACTCCAATTATTAAAACAATTTTACTACTATACTACAAACTAAACTTAATATATACTAAATATTTATATTTCACTCTTACCTTTTAAATAAATTTCCCATATTCTAAGCTTAGCTATTAAAACTTAATATATATATAAATCAAAAAAAAAATCATAGTTTCTTTCATTATAAATATATAAATATCTATATATTTAATTTAGTATCCACTTTTATTAAAAAAAAATATTTAACTACCTTTATTTAATGATTTTGGCAAGAAAAATTAACTTTAACTATTATATTTATTTAGTTTATTTTTTCAAGTATATATATATATACATACTATAAACATAAATTAAAAAGAAAGATTTAACTAACCTTCTTAAGATTGTATTGGTAATTTATTAAAAGTATGGAAATGAGGTGGAGAATCAACACTTCACTCAATATTTTTACTTAACTTTGCATTATCTGTTCAAGCTAAAACATCTTCAAGGTATTCATCTTTAACTCAACCATCTCTAGGTACTTCTTTACCTTCTTCAAATTTATCACAGATTAATGAGATAAAATAAGCAGTCATTACCACTGACAATATGGAACCAGCACTAGCTACTAAATTTCAACCTGCAAATGCATCCGGGTAATCCGCAATACGGCGTGGCATACCTTGTAACTAATTTATTTTTTATTTTTTAACACATTAAAATTAATATGTATATATTTATATTAATTCCTTCCTTTTACATAATAAATAACATAATCTTGTTCTTTATGATTTTTAGCATATTTAAACACTTAAACCGGCTTAATATAAAAATAAAATAAGGGACTATATCATACATGAAATAAAATTCCGCTACTATATTTTTAAAATTATTATGTTAAATTAATGTTAAAAATATAATTCATGTCATTACATTTAGTCTCTAAAATAATTATTAAAATAATTATTTGTAGGTTATTCATGCAAATAGAAGAAACGTTCCTACATATAGTAATGTTATATAATAATATAAAATTTTATATAATCAAGGCCTACAGGACCCAAGAAATGCATAGGTAAAAAAGTTAAATTTACTCCAATAAACAAACCTCAAAAATGTAGTCTACCTTTTCTATCATTATATGTTAAACCTTCTGCTTTTGGTGATCAGAAATATCAAGCTGCAAATAATGCAAATACTGCACCCATAGACAATACATAGTGAAAATGAGCGACTACGTAATATGTGTCATGGAATGCTATATCTAAACTAGCATTAGCTAGAATAACACCTGTTAATCCACCGACTGTGAATAAAAACACAAAGCCAAGCGCATAAATCATAGGTGTATTAAAAGCAAAACTTCCTCCATAAGCTGTTGCTCAAGGTTCAGCCTTTAACCATTTCAGGTCTAGATTATGACCGCATAATAAAGTGGTCGAAATCATCATCGATTTTCACCCAGTCTAAAGATAGGACAAAAAACTAGTTAGCTTATTTTCTCAAAATAATCAATTTTTTAAACAATTAATTAATAAAAATTTATCTCTTAATTATTTATGTATTGAATTTCTTATTAGAGTTTTGCTCTAAATCGTTACCGACGAATATGGACAATACCTTATAATTCCATATAAAAATTACGTAGGAATCATGGAGCATCTTGTCTCTACGCTTTTACACAATAGTTTCCTGATTGTGACTTAGTTCGACGATTATCCTTCAATTATTACTTATTCTAATTAAAGGATTTTTCCCGAGTTTGCCCCTAATTCGTATTTTTGTTGTTCAGAATTCATTGTTAATTTATAATGAAATTTATAAAGCATGCTAGGTATGATATAAGAGCTGATATGGGGATATAATATCTTTATAGATTTTACAGTTATATAAATAACATAAAAATTTCTTTGCTTATGTAAACCAGTATGTAATCTAAACTTAATGTATAAAACATTCATTATAAATACACATTCTTTTAAAGAAAATGACTGAGTTTGTAAATATAATCCTCCACCTTTAACGAAAGAACCATCTCCCATTATTCAATGTGCTAATCCCTCATAAGTTAAAATTTCATACAAATCACTTGGTATTATTTTTTTCCCTTTTGAATAAAATTTATTATACAGTTCTAAAAAACAAGGTAAAGAGCGGGACACTATTTCTATACCGTAAAAATTTTTCTTATTCACTCTCGTTTTAACAAAATGAGGATAAGAAGAACAATAATGGGATAATATAGAAAAAACATTATATAAATATTTAAATCTAACTATAGATTGTTTAAATCTAAAACGACCACCTACTTTATACTTACTTGTATTAGAAACAGATATATTTCCATCAGATAATAAAATACCTACTAATGGATATAATATATTATTTGGAATACTTATCATATATCTTATTATTTTTGTATAATAAGGATAATTTACTGTACATAATAAGTTTGTACCAAATAAAACTAATTCTTTACAATTTAAATTAGGAGGTAAATAATTTAAAGAAGACCTAGGAAATCTCATTAATAAATTATCACAATATAACTCTGTTTTCATAACTCTATTAGGAGCAAAAAAATACAAATTATTGGTCATTTTATTCTTACTAAAGGAATATAACAACCATGAAAAAATTTTAATACCTGTTGGAACAGCGATTATCATTGTAGCCGCTGTGAAATACGCTCTCGTATCCGCATCTAATCCAACAGTATACATGTGATGCGTCTCTAATCTGATTTAAGTATAAAAATCAGATAAACGGACTTTATCTTACAAAATTAAATTAAGAAAATTTAGATGAACCTATACCTTTATTTTCTATAATATACCTATTCATTTCAATTCTTAATCTTTTTATTAATTCTAATCCTTCTTTTTTATTATGTCTTTTTAATTTTATTAGATCTATTATTTTATACCATAACTTAAAATTTAAACTTTTAGTTGTTTTTAAAGGAAACTGCTGAAAATACTGAATTACAAGTGCAAAATCTTTCCTTATTGGTTTGTTCATAGACACTGTTAATCTATAAACATTATTAGTTTTATTTCTTAGATTAACACTTCCAAAATTTAATATATTTCGAATATATAATAATAAATATCGGGCATCTTTTTGATCAAGTATATATCTACATTGACAAAAATGTTTATTATCTTTTCCTTTATATATATTTATAGAAAAACAACCTTCTGCATCTATAAAACCTGACAATCAACTATCTTTTAAATTAGGTTTAAAAGGAATCATAATAATATCAGGCACAACAGAAATAGCAAATTTTTTAAATATATTAAGTCTTTTTAAACCTAATAAGAGAATATATCATCTATTTAATTGATTTACTCGAGATAGGAGAGTTAAATTCCCATTAAATAATAAATAAAGTAAAAAACAATCAGAATTATTACTAACTATGAACCTAGAAAATCATTTAAAATCTTTAACTACTCCAAATCCTAACACATTCTGTATTTCATGCAAAACTTTATAATCTTTTTGTGTAATAACAAAAATTAATCTTTCCTTATATTCTAATATTGCTCCATCTCCTTCTGTAAAGCCAATAAATCAAGTTATTCATTCGTCATTATATGAGAATTCTTTTTCTTTATATAGTAAATAAGCTTTTCTAAATAAATTCAAATTTAAATTTAAATTGTTTTCATATAAAGTCTCTGAGATTATTGAATGCTTATTTTGATAAAAATGATCAAAATAAATATATCTTATTAAAAATAAAAAATACTTATTCTTAGATATTAATATATTTTTATTTAAATAATTTAAAAATAAAAGAATTTCACTCTTTAATTTATTATTTAACATTACATTATAATCTGCTAATTTACTATAATTATATAAGTTTGTACTATAAAAAGTATTATATAACGTTGAAGTATTTAAGCATAGAATGAAATTATTAATAATTAAATAAAATTTTTTTTATTCAATAATGAAGCCATCAAACAACTTCATACAATAAAACCTAGAACCCCTATTGATAACATGGCATAGACCATACCTATGTATCCGAATACTGATTTATCAGACATTGTACCAATTACATGACTAATTATTCCAAAACCTGGAATAATTAATATATAGACTTCTGGATGACCAAAAAATCAGAAAAGATGCTGATACAATATAGGGTCTCCTCCTCCTGCTGGTTCGAAGAAACTTGTATTAAAATTTCTGTCTGTAAGAACCATGGTAATTCCACCAGCTAGAACAGGAAGAGATAACAGTAATAATACTGCTGTAACAAAGATGGCTCAACCAAATAAAGGTACTTTATGTAACACTTGTCCTGGCATTCGCATATTTATAATTGTTGTTATGAAATTCATAGCACCTAATAAAGACGATATTCCTGCTAGGTGTAATGAGAAAATGGCTAGATCAACCGATCCACCACTATGAGCCTGTGCTCCTGCTAATGGAGGATAACTTTATGTTTATAACTTCATTAATTTTTGACAAATTTTCCAAAAATATTTTATCGTTATTTCTTATATTTACATATAAGTTCGGACTATACTATCAGCCTAAAATTAATCTTTAACATCATTAGATTTAATATGAAAATTTTTATCTAATCTTATTAGTCTAATCTTTCTCATTAAATTTCTAACTTTGTCTAATTTAATATAATTTCCTTTATATTTATTAAAAGATCTGCTTCAAATTCTATATTCTAAAGCTTTCATTCCTTTCATTGTATTTTTATAATAATCAATTATATTATTAATGGCTCGTGAATTAGTAGTAACTACCATATTATATGTCTTTTTACTTATAACTGATATACCTAAAATTCGAGCTATACTATCTAAAACAATAATATCTAATTTCTGAGTAATTTCAAAACCATGCACTAATCTCCTATTATCTTTTTTTACTACATAAAAACTACCTTCTGCTTCAGTAAAACCTATAAGTCAATATTTACTCATAACACGTTTCGCTGTATTAGTATCATTTATAAGATAGTTTACTTTTCCTCAAATAGGAGAAATATAATTTCTTGGTTTATTTTGACCTTTTAAAGTCAACAATAAGTTATCTTTTTCTTTTTCATCTATATTTGAATCTGTCATAATTTGATATGCTTTTTTAAACTTCATATAATCAAAATTTTTACTAGTTAATAATGGATACTTATCAAAAATTGGAAATAAAACTTGACAAATTTTATCTAATTTCCTTAATCTATAGTCAGCCATATTCGTTTTTGATTCTACTTGAACAGTACCATAACCTAATTCTTTTTTTATATAATAGAGTGCTCTTAAATTATAACTACTTTGTCCTATCTTAAAAAAAAGACTTCACTTATATTTACCTATTTTAGATATTTGATAATTTATAGAAAAACAACCATCACC